>Ga0209415_10009113_pt1 | contig 17082 bp, 20 predicted proteins | sample PeaSoiSIISIP2007_FD_187696 | JGI IMG/M metagenome (GOLD analysis project Ga0209415, IMG submission 187696) | Peat soil microbial communities from Weissenstadt, Germany - SII-SIP-2007 (SPAdes) (version 2) | ecosystem: Environmental > Terrestrial > Soil > Wetlands > Peat | place: Germany... | reverse complement strand
GAATGGCGCGACCGAGCGGGCCTGAATGGCTGCGGCCCTGCCGAGTCGAGCTACATGAAGAAGCGGACGAAAGGGCACACCAACACCGCGATCTCGGGGGACACCCGAGCGGACTGGTCGGAGGCCTTTTCCCTGGTCCCGAGCCTCGAAATCGCTTACGTGTGGCACGCCTCAAAGTTTACGCGCGAAGTGCTGGACGGCCTCCTACGTATTGGCTTTCTGCACCACCAGCAGATTATCTGGAACAAGGGCGTCGCGGTCATGACCCGGACGCATTACTGGTTTCAGCATGAGCCGTGCTGGTTCGTCCTGAAGCACGAACCCTGCTGGTATGTCCGCAAAAAGAACGCCCCCTGGTTCGGCCAGGCCGGCAAAAACTCGACGATCTGGGAATCGCCGTCGCCCAAGATGATCATGGGCGGCTCAACTGAGATCAAGTACGACCATCCGACGCAGAAGCCGGCGATCCTGATGCAGCGTCCCATCCAAAATCACCTGCAGCGCGGCGAGCTGGTATATGACGGATTTCTGGGGAGCGGCACGACGCTGATCGCCGCAGAAATGAGCGAGCGCGTCTGCCTGGGTTGCGAATTGGCACCCGAGTACGTGGACGTGATCATTCTGCGGTGGCAGACGTTCGCCGGCCTCGAGGCGACGCTCGACGGCGACGGCCGCACCTTCGCGCAGGTGGCCACTGCCCGCTCAAAAAAGCATGCCAAGAACGCAGGCTGAGGCTAACGCGCGGGCGTTCCTGGCGGCCTACCGGCTGTCGGGCGACGTCACCGCGGCGGCCGAAGCGGCCAAGATCACACGCGGCGCGCACTATCACTGGCTGAAAACGTCGGAGAGCTATCGAGGCGCCTTCGAGCGCGCTCGCATCGTGGTCGCCGATTCCATCGAGGCGGCTGCGATCAAGCGCGCGCGGGAGGGCGTGCTGGAACCGGTATTCTACCAGGGCATCAAATGCGGGGCGGTGCGACGGTATCCCGAGGGCACCGCAATGTTCTTGCTGCGTGGCCTGAAGCCGGAGGTCTACGGTGCGAAAACCGAGCTGACCGGCGCCGGTGGCACTCCGCTGTCGATCGAGGTGAGATTCGTTGACCCCCAGCCCCGCGATAACGATTGACGCCGCGTTCCCTCGGGCGTTTGACTTTCTACTGACCGCGGCCGCGCGCAATAAGGGCGTTTTTAGCGGACGTGGCGCTGGCAAATCGTGGTCATTCGCGACGGCGCTGCTATTACTGGCAGCCCGCGCCGGCCGCAAGCGCGTGGTCTGCGCGCGCGAGACCCAGCGCTCGATCGAGGACAGCGTGCATGCGCTGCTGGCCGATCGCATTCGGGATCTCCAGCTCGGCAACTTCTATACGGTCCAGCGCAAGACGATCGAAGGCGCGAACGGGTCGGAGTTTCTGTTTCACGGTCTGCGCCACGATCCGGCGGCGATCAAGAGCCTCGAAGGCGCGGATTACTGCTGGATCGAGGAAGCGCAGTCGGTGGGCCCCGAGAGCTGGGAAATGGTCATTCCGACCATCCGGAAGCCCGGGTCCGAGATCTGGGCGAGCTGGAACCCGCGGCTCGAAACCGACGCGGTCCATCAGCGTTATGTGATCCATCCGGCGCCCGACACGATCTGCCGCAAGGTGAGCTGGCGCGACAATTTCTGGTTCCCCGAGGAACTCCGGATCGAGAAGGACCATCTCAAGGAAATCGATCCCCAGGCGTATCAGCACGTTTGGGAAGGCGAGTGCAAGGGCGCGGTCGAAGGCGCGGTGTATGGCGCCGAGATCGAGGCCGCCACGGCCGAAGGTAGAATCACGGTGGTGAGCGTCGACAGGACGCGGCCGGTGGATACGTTCTGGGACATTGGTTTCGGCGATTCGACCGCCATCTGGTTTGCGCAATCGCTGCCAACCGGCCAGATCCGGCTGGTCGACTATCTGGAAAACCACGGCAAGACGCTCGAATGGTACGTGATCCAGCTCCAACAGCGTGGATACATGTACGGCGAGGACTGGCTGCCCCACGACGGGGTCGACGCGATCATTCACGCGCGCTTCAGCGCCGACAAGACGAAATCGCCCGAGCAGCTGCTGCGCGCCGCCGGGCGCAAGGTGCGGATCGCGCCCAAGCTGCACGTGCACAGCGGGATCAACGCCGTGCGGACGATTCTTTCGAACTGCTGGTTCGACGAAACGAAATGCGCCGACGGTTTGCAGATGCTGCGCCACTATCAGTGGGGCGCCCCGGGCCCGACCGGACTGGTGAAAACCCAACCGCTGCACGATTTCGCCTCGCACGGCGCCGACGCCATGCGAACCCTCGCGATTTGCATCAAAACGCCCTTCGCGCCGGCGCAGCGCCGCAATGAACGCCCGCCGCCGGCGTTGAGCCCCTGGAGTTAAAACTTATGCCATCTGGAGACGTACTGTTGATCGCCGCGCTCGCCGCGATGGGCTTCTATGGCGCTGCGAAAATCGGACACCTTGCCAAAAAAACCTTGCACGAAAGCGTCTGCCTGGCGAAGACCGCGCATCGCTGCCCCCCGAAGGCACCGGCGAAATAAGATGCCCTGGACGCGCAAGCAAGTTAAATTATTTTTCTCCAAGGGCTCGCCGCTCAATAGCCAGCAGCAAGCGAAGTTCGAAGCTGAGCTTCACGCGAACCCTGGCATGGGCCACGCGCGCAAAGGCAGCAAGGCGCTCTCCCGCGCCGCCGCTGACCGCATCAGGAAAAAAGTCAATGGCGTTTCCGCTTAGCGCGCCGGCCCGCAACGCGATCGCATACGCGGAAACCAACGTGCCGCAATCGCCGTGGACGCAGCCGCCCGCGAAAGGACCGAGACCACCCAAAATGGCAAAACTCAACGCCGCCGCGCGGAACAAGATCCCGAGCTCGAAATTCGGCCTACCCAAGCAGCGCAAGTATCCCATGGAAGACCGCAAGCACGAAATCGCCGCCAAAGGCCGCGCGACGCAGATGGTGAAAAAAGGCAAGCTCTCCCCCGCGAGCGCCGCCCGAATCCGCGCCAAGGCAAACGCCCTGTTAGGAAAATGAGCCAAGACCCCGCATTCCTGATCAACCACGAGCTCAAGCGCCGCGGCCTGGCCTCGCTCGCAGAGGCCGGCGCACTGATCACGCAGCTCGCTTTTTTCGTGCGCGACCATGCGCACTTCCGTGCGCTAATCAACGCCTGCGAGCCCGAAGAACGCCGGCACATGTACGACGCGATGGAGCCATATCTGAGCTTCCGGCCGAAGCCGCTCGCGGACTTATTGATCGAGCTGGCGCAGGACGCCGAGCACCGGCAACTCCCGACCATCACGCCTCAGGGCGGCCTAAAACCGTTCACTGTGCCGGAACTGAACAGCGATGACGCGCTGGCCACGCGCGCCGTGGCGGTCGAGCTCGCTAAGGAGCATTTGCACGTAGTGTGCGGGTTGTGCACCTTCGAAGACGTCTTCGACGGCATCACCAAAGCCGACGCCGTTCGCGCGCTGCGCAAAGCCGGCTGGCGAAGGGCAATGAAACACGGCGACCTGGCCCGACAGACCCTCGAATTGTGCCCCCGCTGCGTGCGCTCCCGCGCGCCCCGGATCCACGCCGCATAGGAAACGATGGATTACGATCCGAACAACACGCCCGCCGGCGAGGACGAGGAACTGCTGCGCGAAATCCGCGAGCGGTACACATACGCCTCGGCCGCGTTCCGCGAGATTTACGAAGAATCCCGGATTGATCGCCGCTACATCGGTGGCGACCCGTGGGATGACAAAGACCGCAAGGCGCGCAAGGACACCGGCCGGCCCTGCCTAAACCACGACGAGCTGAACCAGTACGTCAACACCGCGGTCAATAACCTGCGCCAGAACAAGCGCGGGATCAAAATCGACCCGGACGCCTACGGCGCCGACGCGAAAACCGCGGAGCTGAACCAGGACCTGGTCCGGACCATCGAATATCGATCGCAGGCGCAATCCGCCTATATCACCGCGTACCAGGCACAACTCGAAGGTTCGCTGGGATTCTTCCGCATCTCGCGCCGCTACAGCGAGGACGATCCCGAGAAGCTGACCCAAGAGAACTGGGATCACCAGGAGCTGGTCGTCCGCAACATTGCGAATCCGGAGTCGGTGCTGTTCGATCCGGATTGCAAAGAGGCCGATTGGTCGGACGCTGAGTACTGCTTCGTGCTGAGCCCGATCTCGCGCGAAGAATTCAAGCGGCGCTATCCGAAAGCGCGGATCAGGGATTTTTCGACCGAGCAGATGCGCGTGGCTCATGACTGGCTTCAGGACCGCATGGTTCTGACCGCCGAATACTGGCGCATCGAGACCGGCAAAGAGGAAACCTCGATCTTCGCGGGCGGCAAGCGTACCACGCGGGCGCGCCGCATCATGCAGTGTGTGACCAACGGTATCGAGATTCTGAGCCGCACCCCGGAGCCGGGCAGCATTCTGCCCATCGTGCCGGTTATCGGCAAAGAGGAATACGTCGACGAGGGCGCCGGGCCCCAGCGCCGCATTAAGAGCTTGGTTCGCCTGGCGCGCGACCCGCAGATGTCTCTCGCCTACCTGGTCAGCCAGGAAGCGGAAGAGGCCGGGCTGACGCCGAAGGTACCGTACAAAGGCTATGTCGGGCAGTTCGAGACCGACTCGGACGCGTGGAGCAAGATCCACAGGGTCCCGCGCGCCTACATTCAGGCCGATCCGATCGTCGACGGCGCAACGGGCGCGGTGCTGCCGCTGCCGGTGCGGGAGCAGTTCACGCCCAATTTCCAGCAGTACGAAATCGCGAAAGACAGCGCTCGGCGCGCAATCCAGGCCGCCATGGGCATCAGCTCGCTGCCGACGGCGGCGCAGCGCGATAACCAGAAATCGGGCGTCGCGATCGAACGGATTCAAAGCGCGCAGGACGTCGGATCGTTCCACTTCCTGGATAATTTCGACCGCGCGTTGATGCTCGCGGGCCGGATCATCGAGGAGCGCAAAGAGGTAGTTTACGGCCAGCCCGACCGCGAGATGATGCTGCGGCGCGCCGACGAGTCGCACCGCAAGGTCCGGCTCAACACCGAGGAACCGTACCTCGACGCCGAATCGAATGAAATGGTGCACTACCCGATCGACAAGGGCACCCACACGGTCACCATTTCCGTGGGACCTTGGCATGAATCGCAGAAAGCCGAACAAGGCGCGTTTGTTGACACGCTGATCGGGAACCTGAAAAACCTTCCGATCACTCCGCCGGCCGCCGCCAAGATCCTGGCGATCGCGATTCGCATGAAAGAGCTGGGGCCGCTCGGCGACCAGTTGGCCGACATCATCAGCCCGCCCGAGCCCCCAGGCGGCGAGCAGATTCCGCCGCAAGCGCAGCAGGCGATCGCGCAGGCCCAGCAGATGATGCAGGGCATGCAGGCCGAGATGCAGAAGCTCCAGCTCGAAAAGGCTGGACACGTGATCCAAGGCCAGTTCGACGTTCAGATCGAAAAAATGAAGCTGGAAAACGCCCTAGCGGTCGCGGAAATATCGACCAAGGCGCAGCAATTGAGCGAGCGCGTGCAGTTGCTGAGCGACATGATGAGCCAGTTTCACGATCAGGCGCACGACGCCGCGCTCCAAGCGCAGCAGCAGGCTCACGAGCGCGACCAGGCCACAGCAGCGGCCCAGCAGCAACAGCAGGCCGAGCCACAGCCTGCCCTGGTTCCATAATTCGCCCGCGCGGGCGTAAAGCGCGCACACAAAAACATGGAAATCCAAACGGCAGCACCGGCCGCCCCGCCAGCGGCACCGCAGAGTTACGAAATTCCCTCCGATCCAGTCCACAACCTGGAATGGAGAAAGACCGGTGAAATCCCGGCCCCCAAGCCGAAAGCGGACCCGACACCCGCCAAACCAGCCAGCGTGGACAAAACCACGGAACCTTCTCCCGCCTCGGCAACGGGCCCCAAGCAGGAAAAGAAATCGGAAGCAGCCGGGCGGCTCGAAGAGCTGCTCGCGGACCTGAAAACGGCCGGGCTCACCCCGGCCGAGCTGAAGTCGTTCAAGCGCGAAGCGAAAGCCGCGGAGGCCACCGCGCCTGCGAAACCCCCGGAGACAACCGCAAATCCGCAGGAAGGGGCGGCCCCCGTAAAGCCAGTCCAGAAGGACTTCGACACCTGGGAGAAGTACGAGGAAGCCAAAGACAAGTGGGTCGAGGACCTCACAAAATTCCGGGCCACCGAAGCGGTGCAGGCAGACCGCCAGGCACGGGCGGAGGCCGATAGCGAACGCGCATTAGCCGCCAAGGTGGCGGAAGCCAAGGCCCGCTATGGCGAAACGACCGAGGCGACCATTCAGGCCGCGACTAGCAAGCTCGTGAACGACGACAAAGTGAACGGCGTGGTCAAGGCGATGCTCAACGATTCGCCGGTCCTGGTCGACGTCATGTACGTGCTCGGCTCAAAAGCCGAGGACCTCGAGGCGTTCATCAATCTGGCGAAAACGGATCCCGGCAAGGCGATCCGCAAGCTCGCGCTGATCGAGCGCGAGGTCGAAATCGAGCTGGCAAAACCCGCGAAAGCGGCCGAGCCGGGCGAGGTGGCCACCACCGCCGAGCGCGGCGAGGACGGCAAATTCCTTCCGAAAACTCCTGCTAAACCGAAACCCGCGGCGCCGCCGCCGCCCGAGGAGCTGAGCACACGCGGCTCGGCGCCCACGGACGCGATCGAGGCGGCCGTCCGCACTAACGACTTCTCGGCGTTCAAAGCCGAAGAGGATCGGCGTGATTTATCCCGGCGCAGAGGAGCGTCGTAAAAAACTGAATGGCAAACCAATTCCTGAACACCAACTGGGTGTCCATGAAAATCCTCCGGCTGTTAATCAACATGCTGGAGGTCACCGAGTACTTCAACCGCGACTGGGAGCGCGACTTCAACAAAGAGTTCGCGCCCGGCTCGCAGATCAGCGTGAAGTTTCCGCAGCGCTTCACGGTGACCGACGGCATGGGTTACGCCCCGCAAGGCATCAACCGGCTGTCGACTCCCGTGAACTTGGACCAATGGCTACAGATCGCGTTCGAGTGGGACGACTACGAAGCGGCTGTGAACCTGGAACGCTCGGAGGCTGAACTGACCGAGAACTATTTCCAGCCCGCGGCGGAAGCCATGGCGCAGGAATGGGATTCCCGGTGCGCCAAATTCGCCTACCAGAACGCATCGAACGTGGTGGGCGCGCTCGGGACCGACCCGGCCGGAGTTGCCACCTATTACCAGGCCCGCCAGCGCCTGATGGAAAAGGCATGCCCACCCGGCGGCCGCTGCATGCTGATCAGCTCGTCCATGATGGCGACGCTCGGTTCGAACATTACCGCGATCTTCCACCCGTCGGACGAACTGACCCGGATGTTCAAGAAGGGCTCCCTCGGCAATCTCGCCGGGTTCGAATTCTTCGAGTCGAATTCGCTGTACTCGCAGACCGCCGGAACCTGGGCCAGCACGGTCACCGTCACCGGCGCCAACCAGAGCGGCAGCTCGCTGAACATCACCGGCACGACCGGCGACACGATCAAAGCCGGGGACAAATTCTCGATTGCGGCCGTCAACGCGGTGAACCCCATGACGCGCCGCATTGCGGGCAAAGCCACCCTCCAGCAGTTCACGGTGACGCAGGATTATACGCTCACCGCCGGCCCGGACACGATCAACATCCTGCCAGCGATCTACGGGCCGGGCTCGCAGTATCAGAACGTCGACGCGCTGCCGCTCAACGCGGCGGGGTTGACCTTGTGGCCCGGAACCACCTCGCCCAACGGCAAGGTGGGGACGGTGGGCCTGGCACTCTCGAAATTCGCGTTCGCCTTCGTCGGCGCGAAGCTGTTCGTGCCCCAGGCCGTCGAAAAGTCCGGTTTCGCTTTCGACTCGCGCACCCAGATCGGCGTGCGGAAAGTGAAAGCCTGGGATCCCGTGCGCTCCATGCAGATCAACCGCATGGATTCGCTCGGCGGATTCGGCAACCTGTATCAAGACAACGGCGCGTGCTGCGTCGCCGGGGCCTAAACTACCAAGTGTGCGAGTCGGGTCCCCTTCGGGGGGCCTGACTCCGCTCGCACAAGGAAAAAACACCATGACTTTCATCAAACGAATAACCCTCATCGGCGCGGCCTTGGCCGTCAGCCTTCCCGCTTTCGGCCAAACGCTTCCGACCATCACTACGCTGTCGGCGGCCATCACCACCTCCGGCCAGCGTCTCATCGTGCTCACGAGCGCGACCGGCGTATCCGCGCCCACCTCGAACCAGCAGCCCACCACGGACCTGTGGATCGACAAGGAATTGATGGCGGTCGAGGCCGTATCCGGTACCACCATCACCGTGCGCCGGGGGGCGAGTGGGACGCGCTCGGCGGCGCATCTTTCCGGCGCGCAGGTCTTCATCGGACCCCCGCAGCAGTTCGGATCGAATCCGAACGAAGCCGGAGATCCTTCCGGCACCTGCACGCGCGGCGCGTCGAGCGCCACATCGGTAAACCCGCAGATCTACCTGCCGTATTTCAACGCGGCGACCGGTAACATCTCGGATTGCCTGGGCGGCCAGTGGGTCAACGGGGTGCGGACTCCGCTCACGGGCTACCGGCTGTCCTATCCCGACCCTGGGGACGTCGCCTACACCTCGATCAATACCAGCGGAACCACGGTCGGAGCGACCACGGTCTATTGCACCGAGGTGAACCTTCCATACAACAAACTGATCACTGGCCTTGCGTTCCTCAGTGGGACCACCGTCACCAATGACCATCGGTACTCGATCCTATACGACAGCGCGGGAAACGCGCTGGCTCACGGCGCGCTTACGGGCGTAGTGACCGCCACCGCGTCGATCTACCAGGCTTTCGCGTTCACCACGCCGTTCTACGCGATCGGGCCAGCGAGATACTTCGGGTGCTTCCAGGATTCGGTCGGATCAGACTCCGTCCGCATGACTATCACCGGCACGCACGACAACTTCCTGACCGCTGGCCAGACGGGCGCGACGTTCGGGACAGTTCCGGCTCTGACGGTGCCGACGAGCTTCACCACGGCGGTGGGGCCGTATCTGTACGTTTACTGAGCAAATTGGGGCCGGGCACGAAGCCGGCCCCGCTTCTTAAAGGATTTCATCCAATGAAAAACCGTTTCATCCAAATCTTCGCGCTCGCCTCCTTGCTGGTGGTGGCCGCCTACGCCGTCGAGACTACGCTGGCTCCGCTGCCTTCGAATACCTTCGCCGCGCCGGTGACCACAGTCACCCAGGCGCACGTCGACGCGCTCAACGCGGTGGTTTCCGCGCAGAACGCCAACAACACCAGCCTGCGGGCGTCATTGACCAGCATCCTCACAGGGGGCGCTACCCTTGTGAGCAACGTGCTCACGACTCCGACCCTGAACAATCCCGTGATCATCGGGCCCGCGCCGGTGGCGTGCGGCGCAAGCTGCTCGCCGACAGCGGGTCAACTCGTTCTCTTAAATCAGGGAGCCGGCTCAACCGTCACTATTCCAACTTCGGCGGGCACTGGCAACGTCATCCGGATGCGGATTAGCGTTATCACTGGCAGCGGAGGGGAGAAAGTCCTGCTCGCTACCACCAGTGACGCGATTATTGGTACCGCCAGCGGTTTCACTGGCAGCACCGCGAAGATTTTCGTGGGCAACGCCTCGACCTATCATTCGATCCAAATGCCCTACGCGGGCTCGCAGCCAAGCGGGGGCTTTGTCGGCGACACGATCACTTGCACTGACATCGCCGCCGGGACCTGGGCATGCGATGTGCAGTATCAGGCCGGCACCACGCCGACCACGCCCTACAGCGCCTCCACGACCTAGCGCGTGGAAATGTTGTAAACTTCGGACCGTATCCTCCGTCATGGCCGCGGCCTTCCATTTCCGCCGCGGCCTCTTTTTCCCACGAATCCATGCCCTTGAATGAGGCGAGCGCTCCGGCGTCCGGTCTAAACCCGAAACAGCAGAAGGACGCGCTGCGCGCGATCTTCGGCGTGCCCGAATTGCCCGTCCCGTGCAAGCGGGACGGAACACCAAACCTGCCAGCCATCCGCGAAATCGATGAACTGCGCGCGCGGCTCGCCGAGCAGTCAGAGGAATGAGGAAATCCAATGCCCCCAGTTAACGCCGCCACCTTCACCGATGCCGAAATCGAAAAGATGCGGCTTTTTGTGACTGAGCACGACAAGTCCAAAGGATCGAACAACACATTCGATCTGAACAATCCGCCCCGCGTGCCCTACGTCTATCAGGAATTCCCGCGCCTGGTCTACCACCACGGCGCGCGAAAGCACAAGCCGGTCCATTCAGCAGATGAGCACAAGGCCGCGCTCGCCGACGGCTTCCAGAATGAGCCTTTCCCGGCTGAGGCAGCCGTACCCGAGCTCGATCCGGCGGAACAGGCCGAAGTGGCCGCCTTGGATAAGAAGCTCGCAGAGAAGAAAAAGACCGCCAAGGCGCGATAAACTGTGACCTTCGTTTCCGACATCCTGACCGACGCGATGCAGGCGTGCAACGCCTATGGGACCGGGCAAACGCCCGATGCCGAGGACTCGCAGCTGGCCTTGCGCTGGGCGAATCGCCTGCTCGATTCGCTCTCCGCTGAGAAGCTGGGGATTCTCGGGATCGCCACGGTGACGATTCCGCTCGCCGGCGCAGCCGCAAGCTACCCCTTGGGCGCGCTTCCGCAAATGGTTACCGCCGCGAGCGCCGCAGCCGCAGCCGTTCTCACGGTGGCGGCGAGCGCGGGCTATTACGTGGGGATGCGGGTGGCGCTGAGCGGGATCACGCAGGCCGGGTGGAACGGATCTTACTTGGTGACCGCCATCCCTGGTGGAACGAGTATCACGATCGGCCTCAATTCGACAGGCCTCGCGGCGATAGTCGGTGGGGCGCCGCTGGTGACCCCGATGCGCTGTATGAAGATCAAGGCGGCCTCGGTCTCTGCCGCCAACACTGTCGACCAACCGGTTGCCGTCGTGCCGGCCGAGAAGTGGCGGGCGATTCCGGACAAAACGCGCACCGGCATCTACATCGAATCGCTGTTCTGGGATGCAGTATTCCCGGTCGGCGCGCTCAGCGTAACGCCGAAGCCGAGTGCGGGCAACCTGCTGCTCGAAATCTATGAGCAATATCCGGGCTTTGTGAATCTGACCGACGTGGTGGTGCTCCCGCCTGGCTTCGAACTGCCGCTGATCAATCTGCTGGCGCTTTATCTCTGTGTGCCATTTGGCAGGCCGGTTCCCCCGGCGCTTCCGAAGATGGCGGCCGACGCCAAGCAAACCATCCAGCGGCTGTACGCCGAAGTTATGGGCACCTCGCCGCCAGCCCAGCTCGCCCCGCCTGAAGAGGCGGCCGCGCAGCAGCCCGCGGCGCCGGCACAGGCCGTATGAGCGTCATCGCCTCGCTCGCCGGAGACGTCATCTATCAGGCGTACCGCCATGCGCGCCTGCTGAAGCGCCCGCAGGCGGGCGTCTCGACATCCGAAGGCCTGGACGGGCTGACGTTTCTGAACCAGATCGTCGACCAATGGGCCGCGCGTAAATGTTACGCCTGGGCGACGCCCTTTACGGAGTACACGCTGACCCCGAACCACCAGCCGCATCTGCTCGGCCCTGGACTGTTATCGCCCGATTTCGCGACGGCGCCGGCGGGCTCGCCGCGGCCGCCGAGGATCGAAAGCGCGGCGCTGATCCTGAACAACGTGACGCCGAACGTGGACGTGCCGCTGAACGTCCGGGATGCCGGATGGTGGGCCAACCAGCGCGTCAAGGCGCTCGCGACCAATGTCCCGACCGATGTGTACTACCAGCCGGATTTTCTCGGCGCATCGCCCGCCGGCGCGCTGTGGCTGTGGCCGGTCCCGACATTTGCCTATGGGATGCGCCTGCAAACTTGGGAGCAGCTCTTGCAGTTTGCCACGGTGGGGACGTCATTTGTGGCGCCGCCGTCGTATCTCGCGGCCGCTGCGCTGACGCTGGCCGAAGTGCTGGCCGATATGTGCCCCGATCCCTTGTACCGGCCGCCACCGGGCCTGCCAGCGCGCGCAGCACGGGCCCGCGCCATTCTCGGGATGAACAATAATTCGAGCCCGCGCATTGCCAGCGCCGACATCGGCATGCATCCCAGTGGTGGGGCACGGCGCGGGGACTTCAATTACTATTCCGGGCAATAACCTGGATCTTCTCGCCGGAAATGCCGCTATCGGCGATCGCTGAGAGCAGCGCCTGGCGTTCAAGTGTGGGCATGTTCTCGAGGCGGGCGACCCAACGGCGCTTTTTGCGCTTGATGCGCTCGCGCTCGCGGAAACCTTCGCCCAAGTACCGATAGTCATGGAGAGCGATGGGCGCCGGAAAGTTAAACCACAGCCACTCGGTCATGGGATACCCGCCTCGAGTCATCGACTGGTAGCAAATGTGATTCCAGCCGGCGAGCAGCTTTTTGTACATGGTCGACTCGTAGCCCGAGATCATGACCATACACGGCAGCGCGATCGCCACTCGCAGCAATCGGCGATGGTCGACGTCGGACATTTCGTGCTCATACAGCCGCCTGTCTGTACGGGTCTCAGCCAAATAGGGCGGATCGCAATAGACGAGCTCGCCTCCGGAGAATAGGTAACTTTTCAGAAACTCGATGCCGTCGCGGCACTGGAACCGAAAGCTGCTCGCCTCGCCGTTTTTGGTGTAGGGCGCGTCCATCGCCGCAATTGCCGAAGCCGCCAGGTCCGTACCGATGTTCAGCCGCGCCGGCCGCTTCAGCCGCATGACCGCGCCGCCGCCCAAGAACGGCTCGATATAGATGTCGTGGGGCGGCATCAGCGAGATGATCCGCTGGTAAACGCCAGCGCCGTTTTTCCCTCCGGGATAACTCATCCTGGCCAGCATCGCCGATTCCGGCGCGGAAGTCAAGGAGATCAGAAACGTGAAACGATTCGCCATCTGCCTTATCATGTTGCTCGCCGTGGCCCGCGCGGCCCGCGCGGGGAGTCCGACAACCATCACGATCACCTGCGCGACAGCGACCGTCGCGGTCGTCTCAGTCGACACCGACGCGAGCTCGATCCAGATCACCGCGCCATCGACAAACACCGGGACCACGCGGATCGGCGATGCGACCACCAGCTCAACCGTTGGCGAGTTGCTAGGCGCGGGCGCCGGCCAGTATTTCCCGCCGCGCTGGCAGGGCAGCTATAACCTGAAGAATTTCTTTGTGTATTGCACAACCGGAGACAAGATCACCGTGATCTGGGTGGATAACCAGTGAGGCGCTGGTTTGGGACGGCACTGTTACTGCTCGCGCTAGCCGCGATCGCAGTGACCGTCCATCTTCCGCTCACGGCACAATACGTGCCGCCGTATTCGCTGGGGACGGCGGGCCTGGGAACGGGCGTCGCGACGGCGCTGGCTCTGAATGTCGGGAGTCCCGGCGCGCCGCTGGTGAACGGAGGCGCCCTGGGAATCCCTTCTAGCGGCACCCTCACCTATGCAACGGGCTTGCCGATTGCGACTGGCGTGGCCGGCCTGGGAACGGGCATTGCGAGCGCCCTGGCCGTGAACACCGGAACCGACGGCGCGCCGGCGATAATGGGCAATCCATCCGTCACGGTCGGGATTCCAACCGGAATACCCGGCGCCCAAGAATGGGGAATGATCGTCAGCTCCCCGTACGGCGTGCTGCTGCTGAAAGACATCACTAATAACGTTGTCCCATTCAACATTCAGGCGAACTCTCCAAACTGCGACTGGTTCATGTTCAGCACAGGGGATGTTGCGCTTAACAACGGCTGCAACGCCGATCCCGCATACGGACTATATATAGGAGCCGCAGGTTCCTCGGGCTACTTCCATGCCGGCAATTTCTCGGTGAACGCCTCCGGCAATACGGTGCTCGCAGGTCTCTCGTCCGTCACTGGGATTGCCTCCGGCGGCACGAAGTTTACTATCAGCGGCTGCTCAGCCGGAACGACGGTGGGCGGCGCTACGGCGGGGCAGTTCGCCTCCGGCACGAGCGGGGCATGCCCAGTGGTAATCACGATGAACGGCGCCACGGGCCTTACGGCCCCGAACGGCTGGTCCTGTTTTGCGGCCGATATTACAGCCGGGCACCTGGTGGATTTCACGCAAACTGCAAGTTCACAGACGACGTGTACCGTGAGCGCGACGACGACCAGCGGTGACACGGTGGTGTTCCATGCGATTGCATATTAGTCTCATGCTGGTTTTCGCGCTCACGGGCTGCGCGCGGGAATCGCGCACGGAGAAGTGGCACCGGCTGCAGCGCGATCTCTATGACATGCAGACGAAGTGGGATGCGGATTGCAAGTCCAAGTCAAGGCAGTTGGCTCTCCGGCTGAATGCCATCGGAGATCCGGATTGCTTGGCGGTAGAGTCGTCGCCGGGCGCTCCAGCGCCCGCGAAATAACGCACCATGGCCGTCTTTAAGGGTTTCGTCGGGGGCAGCTACAGCCTACCTTCGCGCATCGCCGCCTCCGACGAGTGCATCAATTGGTACCCCGAGCGGATCGAGGCGCAAAACGAAAAAAGCGACATGATCCTGGTGGGGACGCCGGGGCTGAAGGTGTTCTGCACGCTGCCCACGTCGCCGGTCCAGGGGGTCTATGAGGTCCTGGCCCGCGTTTTCGCGGTCGCGGGCGGCGTGCTGTATGAGATTTCCGCAAATGGCGCCTACAAATCGCGCGGCAATCTGGGCGTGAGTGGCGCTGGCACGGCGATCTTCACCTCAAACAACGTGGAACTCGTGGTCGCGATCGCGGGCACGCTGAACGCCTGGGCGCTGACGCTGGCGAGCAACATACTGACGCCGATCAGCGACGCGATGCGCGCCGCCGGAATTATCGCCGTTGGATCGCTCGCCTACATCGACGGCTATGTGATCGCGTCCAGCGTCGGGACGCGGCGGTTCTACTTGTCGACGCTGTACGACGCGACGAGCTGGCCTGGGCTGTACTTCGCGTCGAAGGAAGGGGGCGCCGACAATCTGGTCGCCCTGGTTGCGAACCAGCGGGTGTTGTATCTACTGGGTGCGGAGACGAGCGAGGCATGGTGGGACGCAGGCCCGGCGAATTTCCCGTTCGCCTACATCCAGGGATCCTTTATGGAAAAAGGCTGCGCGGCGGCGCTTTCGCCCGCGCAGTTTGATAATACGGTCGCCTGGCTCGGCCGCGATAACCGGGGCCAGGGCGTCGTTTACCGCGCCAACGGCTATACGCCCAAGCGCATCTCGACGCATGCGATCGAGTCCGCGATCGGCGGCTATCCCAGCATCAGCGACGCGATCGGCAGCACGCACCAGTATCGCGGACACGAATTCTATCGGCTCGATTTTCCGAGCGCCAAGCCCGCCCCTCCGAACGGCACGTCGGCGGGCGCGACCTGGCTATACGACGCGGCAACAGGGCTATGGCACGAGCGCGCCTTCTGGCAGTCGATCACGCCGCGCTTCGAGGGACACCGCGGCCGCTATTACTGCTCCGGCTTCGGGCTGCACCTGGTCGGCGATTACGCCTCTGGCGCGGTGTACCAGATGGACGCGCAGTATCTGACCGATTTCGGCAACCCTCTGCGATCTCTCCGGACCGCACCGCATCAATTCACCGAAGGCAACTGGCAGTTTTTTAACTGGTACCGATTCGATCTGCAAGTGGGGGCGGGCACGACGGGTATCGGAGCGGGTCAGACTCCAGGCGTTGCCCCGGCCTTTGCGATTCTGCAGGTCTCAAATGACGGCGGAAACACGTGGTCGAACGAGCGGTATCAAAGTATGGGATCGATTGGACGCTACAAGCGATCAGTGATCTTCCGCCGGACCGGCCGCGCGCGCGATCGCGTCGTGCGCCTGGTAATCAGCGACCCGGTATCGCGCGTCCTGGTGGGCGCCTTTTACGACTCTACAGAGGGCCTGCCCTAAGTGCCAACGCCGCTTATCCCCGCAATTGCACTGCCGCCGCTTACGGTGCCGATGTTCGACGCCACAGGCGGAATGGCGCCGGTTTGGCAGTGGTACTTATATCAGGTGTTCACCAGCGCCCAAGCGATTCAGGCCCAACAGGTGCTCGAGGCTTTTGACGCGTCGAGTGGCGACCATGCGCTTGAAGCGGCCAGTGACGCGGCGGTAAACGCCGCCGCAGGGGACCTAACCGCGGCGATAGCCCTGGCTCTCGATGCGCTGCGAAAGCAAGTTGCGGCGATCGCTGAGATTTCCGACCCGGCTGCCGCACTCGAGGCCATACGAAAGCAGCTTACCGCGATCGCCGAGGGGCCGCATCAGGCGGCGCGCATCGACTCACTCGAAAAGTTAATCTGGATCCTCACGGGCGCGGGCAATCCTCCGAGCAGCGCCGGCGGTGGCGTCGTTCTCTTCGATACTCACGCGAACCGCCTTGCCAGCTATCCGGCCGCTGATTATAAGCCGGGCGCGCTGTTCTACGAGACGGATCGCCAAGTTTTTTACATCGACAAGCTGGTGAGCGGTACCCCAACATGGGTGTATGCCTCGGGCGTCTACACCACCTACGGCGGCGGAATGCCCTCCGATCTCGGAGCAGCCGATGACGGCTTCATCGTTCAGGCGCAACAGGGGACACCGGGGGGCCAGTTCTTCCGCTGGGACGGCTACGGCTCGGCGTGGAGCATTCTTCAAGCGCTCGCGGACATCCTGTTCGACAACCACGCGAATCGCGGTAGCTACCCGCCCGCCAATTACGCTGCGGGGACGCTCTTTTTCGAGGCGGACCGGCAGATTTTCTACCGAGTTCAATATATTTCTGGCGCTTACCGGTGGGTCCTCTGCACCGGAGCCATGCCCGCCGCGACCGCGAGTCGGCCATCTGACCTGGGAATCTACGATGTCGGATTTCTCTTCATCGACACAACCCTGGGGAACCTCGAATACTGGACCGGCTCGGCGTGGGTGACCGTGGGCGCACCTCCGAGCGGGTCCGCCGGTGGCGATCTCTCGGGAACTTACCCGAATCCGACCGTCGCGAAGATCCAGGGCAATGCGGTAAAAAACGCGGCGCCGTCCGACGGCAACGTCCTGACTTGGGTGGCCGCTGA
>Ga0209415_10009112_pt1 | contig 17082 bp, 21 predicted proteins | sample PeaSoiSIISIP2007_FD_187696 | JGI IMG/M metagenome (GOLD analysis project Ga0209415, IMG submission 187696) | Peat soil microbial communities from Weissenstadt, Germany - SII-SIP-2007 (SPAdes) (version 2) | ecosystem: Environmental > Terrestrial > Soil > Wetlands > Peat | place: Germany... | reverse complement strand
AACCAGATCAAGACCGAGATCGACAACACCGACTCGGACTACGACCGGGAGAAGCTCCAGGAGCGCCTGGCCAAGCTCTCCGGTGGGGTGGCCGTGATCAAGGTCGGGGCCGCCACCGAGGTGGAGCTGAAGGAGAAGAAGCACCGCATCGAGGACGCGGTGTCCACCACCAAGGCGGCCATCGAGGAGGGCGTGGTGCCCGGCGGCGGCGTGGCGCTCCTGCGGGCGCAGCCCGGGATCCTGGCCCTGGCCGACAAGCTCGAGGGGGACGAGGCGACCGGCGCACGGATCGTGGCCCGGGCGGTCGAAGAGCCCCTGAAGCAGATCGCCGTGAACGCCGGCCTGGAAGGCGGCGTCATCGTCGACAAGGTGCGGCACCTGAAGAACCAGTCCGAGGGCCTGAACGCGGAGACCGGCGAGTACGTCGACCTCTTCAAGGAGGGCGTCATCGACGCCGCCAAGGTCACCCGGTCGGCCCTCCAGAACGCGGCCTCCATCGCCGCCCTGTTCCTCACCACCGAAGCGGTGATCGTGGACAAGCCCGAGGACAAGGCGCCGTCCATGCCCGGTGGGGGCATGGACGACTTCTAGTCCGGGGCCCGGCCCGTTCGGGCCGGCAACATCGGATGCATCGTCCCGAGGGGCGCCCGACCGGGCGCCCCTCGGCCGTTTGGCGCGGCCGTCCCCGGGAGCCGCCGCTCCCCGTTCCCTAGACTCTGGCCATGCCGACGGCGGAGTCGACCAACGAACCGCTCGCGCCGGCGACCGGCTGGGGGGTGCTCCACCTGTTCTGCCGGCTCGGCCCCTCCTTCGAGGCGGGCGCCGTGCAGGCCGCGGCGGAAGCGGCCCGTGAGCAGGGCCTGCAGGTGGTCACGGTCGCCATCCTCGGCCACAAGGCGGACGTCGGCTTCGTCGCCCTCGGGCCCGATCTGTGGTGCCTGCAGGCCTTCCAGCGGGGTCTGCAGCTGGCCGGTCTCGTCCCCGTCGCCTCCTACGTGTCCCTCACCGAGATCTCGGAGTACGCGGCGGGGGTGCCCGAGGCCATGAAGCAGGCCCGTCTCTACCCCGAGCTCCCGCCCGAGGGCATGCGGGCCTTCTGCTTCTACCCGATGTCCAAGCGCCGCCTCGCCGACGACAACTGGTACTCGCTCCCGTTCGAGCGGCGCGAGGCGCTGATGCGGGGGCACGGTGCGCTCGGGCGCACCTTTCGCGGCCGCGTCCTGCAGCTCATCACCGGCTCGACGGGGCTCGATGACTGGGAGTGGGGCGTCACCCTCTTCGGCGTGCATCCCGACGATCTGAAGGACTGCGTGTACGAGATGCGATTCGACGAGGCCTCCGCCCGGTATGCCGAGTTCGGTCCGTTCTACAGCGGCCTGGTCGCGCCGCTCGACGAGGTGCTGGCTCGGGTGGGACCCACGTGAGCCCGGCGCCGGCGTCGCTCGAGGGGCTGCGGGCGGAGCTCCGTCGAATCGGCCCCGTGGTGGTCGCCCTGAGCGGGGGCGCAGACTCGGCCTTCCTGGCCAAGGTGGCGCACGACACCCTGGGTGCGCCAGCGGTGCTGGTGGCCACCGCCCTCTCGCCGTCGCTGGCGGCCGACGAGGAGGCGGACTGTCGATCGCTGGCCGCCGAGTGGGGCCTGCGTTGGATCGGCGTCCCGACCGACGAGATGGACGATCGCCGCTACGTGGCCAACGACGCCGACCGCTGCGCTCGGTGCAAGACGGCGCTCATGTCGGCCCTGGTCCCGCTGGCCGAGGGAGAGCGGGCGACGGTGGTGCTCGGGGTGAACGTCGACGACCTCGGCGATCACCGGCCGGGCCAGCGCGCCGCGGCCGAGCGAGGCGCCCGGTTTCCGCTGGTCGACGCCGGGTTCACCAAGCGGGACATCCGCCACTGGTCCCAGGCGCTCGGCCTCCGGACCTGGGACAAGCCGGCGGCCGCCTGCCTCTCGTCTCGAATCCCCTACGGCACCCCCGTGACCCTCGGCGCGCTGGGATCGATCGCCCGGGCCGAGTCGGCGCTGCGCGGCCTCGGCTTCGGCCAGCTCCGGGTCCGCCACCACGGGACGGTGGCCCGGATCGAGGTGGACGAGGCGGCCCTGGACGAGGTGGTGGCGCAGCGCAGGGCGGTGGTGGCCGCGGTCGTGGCGGCCGGCTACCTCTACGTCACCCTCGACCTCGAGGGCTTCCGCTCGGGCAGCCTGAACCGAGCGATCGACCGAGCCGACGCGGCGAGAGAGGGGGAGCGATGACCGGGATGCGGGTCAAGCTCACGTTCCCAGAGGAGCTGGTGCGCCGCCCGGTGCTGGCGACCATGGTCCGAACCTACGACGTGGACGCCAACATCCGGCGGGCCAATGTGGAGGAGCACGAGGGCTGGATCCTCTGCGAGCTGACCGGGGCCCCCGAGGCGCTCGACGCCGCGGTGGCCTGGCTCCGGCAGGAGGGAGTGGGCGTCGATCTCTTGGGCGACGTGCTCGAGGGGTGAGCGCCGTCGCTCAGCGCGGCGGCGGCTCCTGAGGAGCGATCTGCCAGCCGGCCGACGAGGTGCGGCGGGGCTCGTAGAAGAGGCAGCCCTCGGGGCAGGTGAAGGGCAGGGGATCGTTCGCCCCCACCTTGCAGCGCTCGAGCTTCTCGCCCCGCGCTGTGGTCTGCATGACGTAGTGCCGGCAATCCTCGTTCACGGCCACGCCACATTGTGCCCGACCCGGAACGGAGGGAGGAATGACCGGCCGGCGGCCGGTCGGTCGCGATGCCTGGCGTTCCCCCTGACGCTCCCTGGGTCGCGCCGGTCGAACTAAGGAGCGGCCTCGGAGTAGGCCCACACGCGGCCGCCGTCGACGACCAGGTCGTGACCGTTGACGAAGCTGCCCTCGTCGCTGGCCAGGTACAGCGCGGCCTGCGCGATGTCGTCGCCGAAGCCGGACCGGGGGAGCGGCGTCGCCCGGGCCAGCGACCGCTCCAGCTTCGCCTGCTTGCGGGCGTTGTCCTCGGCGTCGAGCCGGCTGGCCACGGCCGAGCCACCCCAGAAGATCGGGGTGGCGATGGCACCGGGCGAGATCGCGTTCACCCGGATCCGGCGGGGGCCCAGCTCGACGGCCGCCAGGTGCGTGAGGTGGCTCACCGCCGCCTTGGCCGCCGAGTAGAGGTAGCCCCCCTGCGCCGACCGATGCGCGGCGATGCTCGAGTTGTTGATGACCGATCCCCCGTCCTCACCCATCACCCGGACCGCGTGCTTGATCCCGAACACCACGCTGCCGACCAGCAGGTGCATCGCGTGGTCGAAGTCGGCCTCGGTGACGCTCGCCAACGTGCCGCGGGTGGGGCCCCCGGCGTTGTTGAACAGGCAGTCGAGCCGACCGAAGGCCGCGACCGCGCCGTCGATCAAGGCCGCGATCTGGTCCTCGTGGGTGACGTCGGTCTGGATGAAGCGCGCGGCATCGCCCAGTTCCTTGGCGATGGTCTCCCCCCGGTCCGACGATCGGCCGGCCAGGACGACCGATGCCCCCTCGCGGGCGAAGAGCCGGGCCGTCGCCTCGCCGATGCCGCTCGTGGCGCCCGTCACGACCGCCACCTTTCCCGCCAGTCTCCCGCTCATGTCGCTCCTCTTCGTGTGCGAGTGCGCCGCCGTGGCCGATGCGCGCTAGACGTGCCAGTTGCGCTGCGGACCGAGCAGCTGTCCGGGCCCTTCGGCCCGCCACCCGTAGGCGAGGTCAACCCCGAGCAGCCGGGCGAGGCGCGGGTCCTCCCCTTCCAAGAAGCCCTCGGGGATGGCGTCCCGGTAGATCTCCTGGGGCATGACATTCGGGCGGGAGAAGAAGTTCGACAGGTTGATGCGAAGACCCGGCTTCTTCCGCGGGAACGACCCGTGCCAGGTCGCGCCGTGCCACACGATCGCCGAGCCGGCCGGCACCTCGATCGGGACCACGTCGGGATTGCGCCGCGGGCCCTCGAGCCACACTTCTCCGGGCGTCGGCTGCCGGAGGTGGCGGTGACTCCCCGGCACCATCGCGAGCGCACCGCCCTCCTCCGTGTAGTCGGTGAGCGCGTAGTTGCAGTTGGCCGTCTGGGAGGCCGGCGGAAACGGCTGGGGGGTGCCGTTGGCCTGATCGCTGTGCAGCAGCAGGCCCCGGCCCCCGGGGCCCTTCAGGTGGCAGCCCAGGCTGCTCAGCACGCAGTGCTGTCCGAGCAGGTAGGTCACGAGCGCCAGCGGCCCGGGGTTGAGGACCGACCGCTTGAACACCGGGTCCCGGAAGATCAAGTAGGGCACGAACCGCAGTCCCTCGTACTCGGCCTCGTTGTCCTGGTCGAGGGGTCGCCCGAGGAACTCTTGGGCGACGCGCAGGATCGCCTCTCGGAGCTCCTTGGTGAGTCCGGGGGAGAGGGCGTCCTCGATGACCGTGAAGCCGAACGCTTCGAGCTCGGCCAGATTGGTCTCGAGCCCGAGCGAGCGGATCTGGCGGTAGATCTCGTTGAGCTCCTTGGTGGCCGCCCAGTCCTCAATCTCCACGGGTGCTGCCTCCATCCGCGTCGCCGTCCGTGCGCCTCATGCGTGGGTGGTGCGTCGAGATTAGGAGGGAAAGCATGCCGCCGCCCGTGTCGAGCCCGATCGGGCCGCTTCGGAGCGGCGTGGCCGGCGCACGGGCCCCGGCCCCGGCCCCGGCCAGATTTTGGGCGCGCCGGGCACTCCGACCGGTCGGTTCCCGACCGGCCGCGGTAGCGTCGTCCCGTGCCTCCCGAGGTCCCCCTTCGCCTCCTGCTGCGCTGGAGCGAGAGCCTCTCGGCCATCGCCCGGACCGGGCTCGGGTTCACCCAGAACCTCTACGAGAAGGAGCGCTTCGAAGAGATCCTCCGGGTCGCGGCGGACATCCGTCTGGCTGCCGAGGACGGCGCCGCCGGGGTGGCCGACGCCGAGGGCCTGGTGCAGGAATGGCTGGGCCAGGTCGGTGAGGGCGTCCCGGGCTACGTGACCCCGAAGGTGGCCGTCGGTGCCGTCGTCGGCAACGAGAAGAAGGAGATCCTGCTCATCCGCCGGGCCGACTCGGGGGTGTGGCTCTACCCGACCGGCTGGTGCGATGTCGGCTACTCGGCCGCCGAGGTGGCGGCGAAGGAGGTGCTGGAGGAGACCGGCGTCGAAGCCGAGCCCGTCCGGTTGATCGCCCTGCTCGACGGGTTGCGGCTCGGCATGACCCGCATCCCGCTCTACTCGATGGTCTTCCATCTGCGGGCGATCGGCGGAGAGCTCAACCCCCACCCGCTGGAGTGCTCCGACGTCGGCTGGTTCTCGCCCGACGCCCTGCCGACGCCGCTGGTGGGGGTGGAACGCTGGGGCGAAGCGGCATTCGCGGCAATTCGGGGTGAGCACCGCGACGTCTACTACGACCCCCTGCGCCGACCGACCTGGCGGGGCTCGCCCGAGACCGAGCCCGATCGGCCGGCGGCGCGTTCGTGACCGCCGACGCACGGCTCGTCGAGGAAGTCAGCGCGCTCGACGACGCGCTGTGTGCGTCCCTGGCGGCGCTCGTCCCACAGCTCTCGAAGTCGGCCGATCCGCTGACCCGAGCGGTCCTCGAAGAGATCGTGGCCTCGTCGGCCACGACGCTGTTCGTGGCGAAGGACCCGTCGGGAGGGGTCGTCGGCATGCTGACGCTCGCCACCTTCCGGGCGCCGACGGGGGTGCGGGCCTGGATCGAGGACGTCGTCGTCGACACCACCGAACGGCACCGCGGGACCGGCGCCGCGTTGGTCCGCGCCGCCCTGGCGAAGGCGGACGCCGTGGGGGCGCGCACGGTCGACCTCACGTCCAACCCCGCCCGCACGGAGGCGAACGCCCTCTACCGCAAGCTCGGCTTCAACTCCCGCGAGACCAACGTCTACCGCTTCGAGCCGTCCTAGAGGGCCGCCGTGGCCCGTGTCAGGGGGCCCGGCGGCGACGTGATCGAATATCGACATGCTGATCGGCCGCGACATCACCCTCGAGATCGGCGGCCGGACCCTGCTCGAGGACGCGACGGTCTTGGTCGGCGCCGAGGACAAGGTGGCGCTGGTCGGCCGCAACGGGACCGGGAAGTCGTCCCTCCTCTCCTACCTGTTGGGGGAGTCCCCGACGCACCTCCACGGCGCCGGCCGGGTGCAGATCCTCGGAACGGTGGGCTTCCTGCCCCAGGTCCCGGTGCCCGAGGGCCTCGGCATCGACCCGAGCGCCTTCTCCCACGTGCTCAGCGCTCGTGGCCTCGACGCGTTGGACGACGAGCTCCAAATGGCCCGCCGGCACCTCGAGACGACCCCCACCGAGGAGGCGGTCGTCGCCTTCAGTGACCTCGAGGAGCGCTATCGCCTGGCCGGCGGGTACGAGGTCGAGGCCGAGATCGGCCGCCTGGCCGACGGCCTGGGCCTCCCCCAGGAGTTCCTGCTGGCCGACACGGCCTCGCTGTCGGGCGGGCAGCGCCGTCGGGTCGACCTCATCCGGGTGCTCTTCAGCGCGCCCGACATCTTGATCCTCGACGAGCCGACCAACCACCTGGACCGCGCCGCCAAGGTGTGGCTGATGGAGGAGCTGGCGACCTTCCCCGGCGCGTTGCTCCTCGTGAGCCACGACCTGCGGCTGCTCGACCACGCCATCTCCAAGGTGCTGACGATCGCGGAGCGGCACCTGCTCGAGTTCAAGGGCAACTACAGCGCATCGCGGGCGCAGCTGACCGCCGAGATCCACCGGCGCGAGAAGGTGTCGTCGCTCGAGGGCGCCCAGATCGCCAAGATGCGCGCCAAGGCCGACAAGTGGCGCCACAGCACCGAGACCCAGGCCCGGAAGGCCAAGGTGCTCGATCGCAAGGTGGAGCGGCTCGAGGCCCAGCGGACCACCGTCATGAAGCGCGAGCGGCGCGTGCGCTTCCGGCTGCCCGAGCCCGCCCGCGCCGGCGCCGTGGTCCTCGACGTGAACGCACTGGCCATCTCCTATGGCGAGAAGGCCGTGCTGCACCGGGTGGGCTTCGTGGTCGACCGGGGCGATCGGGTCGTGGTGGTCGGACGCAATGGTGCGGGCAAGTCTTCGCTCCTGCGCTGCCTGTCGGGGGTGCAGGCGCCGAACGCCGGCACGGTGTCGCTCGGCCACGCCGTCGCGCTCGGCTACTTCGCGCAGGAGCACGAGCAGATCGATCTCGAGCTCGGCGCGCTGGACAACATCGACGACACGGTGCTGGTCCAAGAAGCGGAGCGCCGCGCCCTGCTCGGCTCGTTCGGCCTGACCGGAACGACGTCGACCCAGCGCGCCGGCTCGCTCTCGGGTGGAGAGCGGGCCCGCCTCAGCCTGGCCATGCTGGCGGCGGGCCGGGCGAACCTGCTGGTGCTCGACGAACCGACTAACAACCTCGACCCGGCGTCGGTGGAGGCGGTCGGCGCCATGCTGTCGACCTGGAAGGGCACCATCGTCGCGGTGAGCCACGACCGCCCGTTCGTCGAGGCGCTCCAACCAACCCACGCGCTGCATCTGCCCGAGGAGCGCTACGGGTTCTGGCGCGAGGAGTACCTCGAGCAGGTCGAGGTCCGCTAGCGCCCCCGCGGCGTCAGCGGAGCAGTCGCGACAGCCGCCGGTCGGCCAGGACCTTGCCCTTGGTCTGGCAGCGGGTGCAGTAGACGACCTCGTGCGAGTCGAAGCTGACCCGGTGCAGCGGATCGCCGCAGCGGGGGCAGGGCTCGCCGGTGCGGTTGTGCACGAGGAAGCGGCCGCCCAGCTTGGCGTCGGACAGGGCACCGGTGCGCGTCCGCTCCTTCGTCAGGGCCTCCTCCAGGATGGAGTGGATGGCCGAGAGCAGGTCCTCGCGCTGGGCCGCGGTCAGTCCCTTCAACGACGCGAACGGCGAGAGCCCGGCCCGGTTGAGCGCGTCGTCGACGTGTCCCCGGCCGATGCCCGCCACCACGTGCTGGTTCCGCAGCAGCGTGTGCAGCTGGCGGGTGCTGTCGTCGTGGCGGATGAGCTCGGCGAAGGCCTCGTCGTCGGGCTCGGGCCCGAGCGTGGCCAGGGGTCCGTCCTCGCCCAGTCCGAGTACCCACCAGCCCGCCTTGCGCTGGGTCCCGAACTCGCGCACGAGGAGGCCGGTGTCGTCGTCGAAGACGAAGCGGACCACCGCGCCCCGCGGGCTGGTGGTCTTGGCCGGCGACTCGAGGTCCATGCGGCCCGCCTGGGAAAGGTGCACCAGAATGCGGTACCCGCCGCCCAGCTGGAGCACGAGGAACTTCCCCCGGCGGCCCACCGCGTCGAGCGTCCGGCCCTCCACCTGTTCGGGGGACGGCGCCACCGTCTTCAGACTGGTGAACCCGAGGAGGTGACAACGCGCCAACACCTTGCCGCCGAGCGCCACGTCCAGGCGTTCGGAGAGGGCCTGCATCTCGGGGAGTTCGGGCATGGTGGGAGGGGTCGGTGCGTCGAGTGTAGGACCGAGCGGGGCCGCTGGATCTCAGGAGAACGACCACCGGTACGCTCCTGCGATGCGCTGGCTGCACGAGGTGGTCGAGGCGGACGTGCTCGAACGGGCCTTCGTGCTGCACCGGGGCCAGCGCGAGGTCCCCGGACTGCTCTGGAGCCCGGTCGGGCAGTTGGCCAGCCCACCCCTCGTCTTGATCTGCCACGGTGCCTCGGGATCCAAGCGCGAGGCCTACGTGGTCTCCCTGGCACACCGACTGGCCCGCCACGGGATCACGGCGGTCGCCATCGACGGGCCGGTGCACGGCGCCCGGCGGCCCGACCCCGGCCACGATCGGGTGCTGGCACTGCTGCAGTTCTCTCAGGCGTGGTCGTCGGACGCGTCGATGACCGACGAGATGGTGGCCGACTGGCGGCAGACCCTCGACGAGCTGCAGGCGCTCGATGAGATCGGCCGGGGTCCGGTCGGGTGGTGGGGACTGTCCATGGGCACCATCATCGGTCTCCCGGTCGTCGCCGCCGACCCGCGGATCAGTGTGGCCGTCCTCGGCCTGGCGGGCCTGACCGGCCCCACCCGCCAGCGGCTGGTGAGCGACGCGCCGCGGGTCGGCTGCCCGGTCCTGTTCATCGTGCAGTGGCACGACGAGCTGTTCGATCGAGCGACGGCCCTCGAGCTCTTCGACGCCCTCGGCACCGACGACAAGCGGTTGCACGCGTTCCCCGGTCGCCATGCCGACGTCTCGGCCGAAGCCTTCGCCGACACAGCGTCGTTCCTAGAGGCGCGCCTTGGCGCCGCGCGACCGGACGGCTAGGCCGGCTCGGGGTCCTCGGGGTAGCCGGGCCCCTGGTCGGGGGTGGATCGATCCCGCTCACCCCGACGTCGCCAGGCCTCTTCGGCGCGCGACGCCACCTCGTGGGGCGCCAACCCGGTCTCGCTCGACGCCCGGGTGACGTCGTCGAACTCGGGCTTGGTGCGGTCGGCCCCCACCTTGACGCGCACGGGGGACCCCTCGACCAGCACCTCGTCCATGGTGCGGGCACTCGGCCACCGCTCGCCGGTGAAGGCGCGGACACCAAAGGTGCCCGTGGTGGCGCGGAGCACCTGGCGCAGGGCGTCGACGCCGGCGGGGTCCGCCAGCGCATGGACGGTGTGTCCCGGGCGCCCCTTCTTCATCATCACCGGTGCCACCCAGGCATCGAGCGCGCCGGCCTCGAGCAGGGCCGTCACGGCGTGGGCGAGCTGTTCGCCGGTGGCGTCGTCGACGTTGGCCTCGAGCACGACCACGGGCTGGCCATCACCGATGCGCTCGGCGGGCAGCGCGGCACCCACGACGACCTGTGTGCAGTTCGGCAGTTCGTCCAGATCGCGCGAGCCGGCGCCGAACCCCGTGTGGCCCACCAGCATCGCCGGGAGCGGACCGAAGAAGCCCGACATGGCGGCGAGGAGGGCGGCTCCCGTGGGGGTGGTGAGTTCGACGGGCGTCTCTCTGCCGTAGGTGGGGACGCCGCGCAGCAGTTGGACGACCGCCGGTGCCGGGTTCGGGAGCAGTCCATGCGCGGACCGAACCATGCCCGTCCCGGTGGCCACCGGCGATGCGGCGATTCGGTCGACCCCGAGGATCTCGAGGGCGACGGCCGTCCCCACGATGTCGATGATCGCGTCGTGGCCGCCCACCTCGTGGAAGTGGACCTGGGCGGTCGGCCTGCGGTGCAGGTGTCCCTCCACTTCGGCCAGTGCGGAAAAGACTGCGAGCGAGCGCGCCACCACGCGTTCGGGCAGCCGCGCCTCTGACACCAGGCCGACGATGTGCGCGTGCGTGCGTACCACCACGTCGTCGTCGGCCGACACGATCGCCCTGGTGCAGGCGATACCGCCCCGCAGCACGGGCTCGGTCCGCAGGTCCCAACCGGGAAGGGGTAGCCGCCGGAGCAGGGTGATCACCTCACCGACGTCGGCGCCGGCGTCGATCAAGCTCCCGAGCGCCATGTCGCCGGCGATGCCCGAGAAGCAGTGGAACCACGCGACCGTTTCCCCGCCGGTCACCGCATCGAACGCGATGGGGTCGTCTGCCCGCCGCCGCTCGGCCCGACGCGTCCGTCGAGTCCGCCGGTCAGGGGTTGGCGGGTTCGCGTTCACCGGAGTAGGCGCGCGACGGCGCAGGCGGCGCCGAAGCCGTTGTCGATGCCCACCACGGTGACCCCGGCGGCGCAGGACGAGAGCATGGCGAGCAGCGCAGTTACCCCTTCGAGGGCTGCTCCGTAGCCGACGCTGGTCGGGACGGCGACGATCGGTGCCCCGGTGACGCCGCCGGTCAGGCTGGCCAGCGCGCCCTCCATACCGGCCACCACGACCACGGCGTCGGCGTCGAGCAGCTCGTCGAGCGAGGCCAGGAGCCGGTGGAGCCCCGCCACGCCACAATCCCCGAGCAGGCTCGGCCGAAACCCCAACGCCTCGAGGACCGCCCGGCACTCGTCGGCGACCGGGAGATCGGCCGTGCCCGCGGTGAGCACCAGCACCCGCCCCGGTCGCTCTGCCTGGGGCCGCCAGCACGCCGTGGCGTAGACCCCCGAGTCGGTTACCACCGGCGCGCCGAAGCCCGCGGCCGCGCCGGCCGAGGCCGCGGCCTTCACCTGGTCGGGATCGGCCCGGGTCAAGAGCACCGGTCCTCCAGGCTCGCCCAGGAGCTCGACCACGATCCGGGCACACTGCTCGGGCGTCTTGCCGGGGCTGTAGACGGCCTCGGGAACGGGCTGGCGGAGGGCCCGGTGGTGGTCGACCCGCGCGAAGCCGAGATCGGCGAACGGCAGCCGGCGTAGCCGGCGGACGGCGTCGTCGACCGTACAGGCGCCGCTCGCCACGTCGGCCAACAGGGCTTCGAGCGCGGGTGTATCCATAGGGGTCACTATCCTGCCCGGGTGTGACGGCTCCTGCGACCTCCGTGGCGTACTTCGGGCCGACCGGGACATTCACCGAGGAGGCCTTGCTCACCCAGGCCGACTACGCCTCGGCCAGCCTCCACCCGATGGCCACCATCACGGACGTGTTTGAGGCGGTGGAGAACGGCACGGTCGACCTCGGTTTCGTGCCCATCGAGAACGGCATCGAGGGAACGGTCCCGGTCACCGTCGACGGGCTGATCTTCGACTTCGACCTGTTCATCCAGCGCGAGGTGGTGCTCGACATCCACCTGCACCTGATGGCGCCCCCCGGGGTGTCGCTCTCGGCCATTCGTCGCGTGGTCTCCTTTCCTCACGCGCTGGCCCAATGTCGCAAGTACCTGGCCAAGCACCTGCCGCACGCGGAGGCCGTCGCGGCCAGTTCCACGGCCGAAGCCGCCAAGCAATTGAGCGAGCAGCCCGAGCCGGACGCCGCGGCCATCGCGCCCCGACTGGCCGCCGCCGTCTACGGGTTGGAGGTGATCGCCGAGGACGTGGAGGACCACCCCGAGAACCAGACCCGCTTCGTGTCGGTGGCCCGCGACCGCATCGCGGCGCCAACCGGCCACGATCGGACGAGCATTGTCTGCTTCCAGCGGGCCGACCGGCCCGGGAGTTTGCACGGCATCCTCGGCCAGTTCGCGGCGCGCAACATCAACCTGACGAAGCTCGAGTCACGTCCGACCAAGCGGGGCCTCGGTGACTACTGTTTTCTGATCGACCTCGAGGGACACCTCAGCGACGAGTTGGTGGCCGACTGCTTGCGCGACCTTCACGCCGGCCTAGCCGGCGTGAAGTTGCTCGGCTCATATCCTGCGGCCGGGTCCAAGGCACCCGACCACCGGCGCCGGGCCGACGATGCTTGGCGCGCCGCGGATCAATGGCTGGACGAACTCCGGGGGAAGATCACCTAGGGCCCACGCTCGGAGCCCACCCAGTGGGTACCCTGGGTCACCGTCCCGTGGGGTGTTCGCGGGAAGTCCGGAGGGATGGCAGAGCGGACGAATGCGCGGCTCTTGAAAAGCCGTGGGACTCCGGTTCCCGTGGGTTCGAATCCCACTCCCTCCGCTCGAGATCAGATTCACCGGCTCTTCGGAGATGAGTGGTTGCGCCGCTCGCGACAGCAAGCACTTTGTCGTTCCGAGGGCCAGAAGGTACCCCCACCTACCCGACGTACTGGGCTACGCGAGGGACGACGTTCGGGAGGTGTGCATGGGCTGATGCCGGTCAGGTCCGAGGGCCGGACGCTCATCGTGGCGCGCTTGGACGCTGCCGTGGAAATCAAAGGCGAACCAGTTCCAAGGATCGGGCAATCTATATGCATGACCGCCCCCCTGAACGCGTCGCCAATCCGCTTTGAAGGGAAGCGTGCGAACATCGCCCGCGACTTTTCAATAGCAATCGTGTCCGCTCCGCCTGGGCCGCCGCGGCGAATCGATGGGTACTCAATCGGAGCGATTCCAACCGTCGATGGGCCTGGACCCCATGGCGGTGAGGTCCACCCAGACGGGGACGAGTTCCTCTACGTCGTGAGCGGGATCATGGAGTTGATCCTTGACGATGGGGACGAGCGGTCGGTGGGCGTCGAGACGACCGTTCTGCTGCGGTCCGGAGACGCGTACGTCGTCCCACGCGGTGTCTGGCACCGGCTAGAACCGGTCGAGCCCAGTTACCTCATCCATGTCACGCCTGGTCCAAACGGTGGCCATCGACCCCGACACGACAAGCCGAGCGGTCGATGAATCCGCCGGACTCCCCGCAGGGACTTGCGCTCTACCTCGTCTACCAAGACGTCGCCGCCATGTGTGACTGGCTCGTCCGTTGCCTAGGGTTCGTGGAAACAGGAAGATCTCTCGGTGCCGACGGTGTCGTGGCGAACGCCGAACTGCTCGCAGGACCGACGGTACTCATGCTCGAGCGCGGCGACGTAGGGCCCGGTTCCTACCCGCGCGGCGTCCGCTGGACCGGAGTCTGGGTTGACGACCCGGACTCTTGGTATCGCCGCTTGTCCGAGATGAATGTCGAGGCACGACCACCACTGGACGAGCCCTGGGGTGTTCGCCTCGTGCGGGTGGTTGATCCGGAGGGTCACACCTGGGCCCTCATCACGCGGTCCATTGAAATGAGCACCGGCAGCTAGTTGCCGCCGACGAGAGGGACCGGATTGCGTGAACCAGGGTTCGTGCCCGACTCGGAGGAGACGGCGGTGCGCCACGCCGGTGAAGCGCTGGCTGCCGAATACTTCGCCCGCGTCGACCGCGTCGACCTGGACGGAGCGGTCGAGCTCTACGCAGAGGACGCCACGTTCCTCGGGGCGCGAGGAAGCGCCCAGATACGCCAGAGGATGGAAGAGGGCTTGGCCTCGAACGCCGACAAGCGGAGCCGCCACGTCATCGCCAACCTCCGATCGTCCCTGGTGGACGGGGACACGCTGCTGGTGGAATACACGGCGGTCGCCTACACGCTGGACGGGTCGAGCCCTGTCTCCACCCGATCGGTCTTCGATCAGGAGATGATCATCCGGCGTGGTCCCGACGGGTGGCTCCGGATCGCCGATCACCGCATCCTCGGTTTCGACCCACCCGAGAAGTAGGAGGGCGTTGTTTCGGCTACCGCTCTGGGCGAGACGGGTGCCAGCCGGGGGAGTCGTCGCCCGTCGCCGGTGGGGGACCCTGGACCAGGTCGAAGTGCAACCCGAACGAGGTCAGGCAGGACACCCGCCACTGGCAGTCCCCATGGTCTTCCTCGGCCCGTTTGCCGCCGAGGAGGTGGACGTCGGCGCGACCGAGGCCCTCGATGGCCTCGTCGATGTCGTCGACGGCCCACACGAGTTGCCAGCCGCCCGGATCCAACAGGCCCGGCCAGGCACGGTTCTGCCCCGGGAAGCTCGGCTCGATCACTTCGAGGTTCAAGAAGGGGGTCCTGAACAGCCGTACCTTGGAGACCTTCACCCGCACGTCGACATTGGCATAGGCGCCAAAGCCGCTGCCGTGGGGATCGTCGATCGGCCCCATGTCGTAGAAGCGCTCGCATCCAAGGACGTGCTCCAGGAACGAAGTGGCCTCTTCGATGTCGGCTACCGCGAAGCTGAGGTGCTCGAAGCCGCGGAAGCCCGGTAGGGACGGGCGGGCTGGGGTCCGAAGGGTCGCGCCGCGGTCGGGATCCGACGGGTTCCACAGGTGGTCCTCGAATTCCGACATGTAGGCCCGACCGTTCGGATAGCTCGTGAGCTCGAAGTGGAAGCCCCAGGAGGTCATGCAGTGGCAGGCATACGATCCCTCCCCCACCTCCGGGGGGTTCGTGGTCGGCTTCTTCCCGGGCCCTAGGACGTGGACGTCACACGATTCGAGGAAGTCCATGGCTTCATCCATGTCGTCGACGTAGCCGGCCAAGTGCCAACCGCCCACGTCCAGCATCGCCGGCCAAACTTCCCGCTGCCCGGGGTAGGACGCTTCGACCAGCTTCAGATTCAGGAACGGGGTGCGCAGCAGCCGCGAGCCTCGGATCACTGCCCTCACGTCAGCATTGGCGAAGGCCCGCATCGACGACCCACGGTCATCGGCGATGGGACCCGATTGCGAGACCACTTCAGCCCCGAAGAATGAGGAGAAGAAACCAGTGGCTTCATCGAGGTCGGGGACCGTGAAGCTCAGATCCTGGACCCCGGCAAGGACGGTACCGACCCGTGTCACGTGCGGTTCACCGGGGAATTGATGTCAAGTGCCGAGCGGTCGATTCCGTGTCCCTCGTGCGTGGGTCTGTCCCTGTGGACCCGTGCCCCACGGATCTTGCGGTCCGGAATCTCGAGCAGCACAAGTGACAAATCTAGTGGATCCTCCTGTTCGGTCCCAGGTCCCGGAGGCGTAACACCGGCGGGTGTGGCTCGACGCCAAGGTTCCGCCAATGTTGTGGCAAGGGCACGGTTGTACAACTGGCGCACCGACCGCGGAACCATAGGGAGGCCTAGATGACGACCGCGTTTGAAGCCAGGGTGTCCGCCCCGAGGTTGGATGCGAACCGCAGCGTGTTGGTCGACGCCGCGTGGCTGGCGGAACACCTCGGTGACCCGAACCTGCACGTGGTCGAGGTCGACGTGAGCCGTGCCTCGTACGACGAGTGGCACATTGACGGAGCGGTGTTATGGAACATCTACCAAGACTTGAAGGACGCCGACTACCACCTCGTCGATGCCGACGCTCTGGAACGGCTCTTTGCCTGGTCCGGGATCGGCGCGGAGTCAACGGTGGTGTTCTACGGATACGCGCCCGCCATGGGCTTCTGGCTCATGGAGCGGTTCGGCCACCGCGATACGCGCATCCTCGACTGCTCGCGCGACGCCTGGCGAGCTGAAGGCCATCCGTGGAGCACGTCGGTGACCCAGCCGACGGTCGATGGCTATCACCTCGGCCAGGAAGACCTGCGCATCCGAGCCGACCGAGCGACGGTGCAACGCGCCATCGGAGCACCGGGGAAGACGCTGGTCGACGTGCGCTCGGAGGCCGAGTATCGGGGCGAGCGATTCTGGCCATCGGGTGGCCTCGAGCCGAACGGTCGCGCCGGCCACGTGCCATCCGCCGTACACCAGCCGATCGACGGTCTCTACAACGAGTCCGGGCGGTTCCGCTCCGCCACCGAACTCCGTGGCATCTTCTCCTCGATTGACCTTGACGGCAATGACGAGCTGATCACCTATTGCACGATCGGTGCACGAGCCGCCACGGCCTGGTTCGTTCTCACCTACCTGCTCGGGCGCGACCGGGTTCGCGTCTATGACGGCTCATGGGCCGAGTGGGGTCGCATGGCGGACACCCCGGTGGAAGGGCTGTGAGCTCTTCTGCACTGCATGGCGTCGCAGGGCAGAATGTCCAAAGATCGCAGTGATCACCACCACCAAAGAGGCATCAAACAGGGAGGTAATCCAAATGGCTGGACTCACTCGCAAGAGTCTCGATTCGCCCGACGAGGTGCGCAAGTTCGAAGGAGACAGTGGCCACCTCGATCTCGTGAACACCGACGCGGGCTCGGTCGGTCGGGCGACGTTCCAACCCGGATGGAAGTGGTCGGAGCATGTGAAGCCGATCGCCAAGACCGAGAGCTGCCAGGCTGCCCATACCGGCTACTTCGTCTCGGGGCGGATGATGGTTGTCATGGACAACGGGGAGGAGATGGAGTACGGCCCCGGCGACTTCGCCGTCATGGCGCCGGGACACGACGCGTGGATCATCGGCGACGACCCGTGCGTGGTCATCGACTGGCAGGGATACGCCGACTACGCCAAGCGGTAGCGGCCCACTAGGCGATCGCCGCTCCGATGGGACCGGCTCATGGCGCACCGCCTCGGCGAGCCCGCGGCCAAGACACGGTGGCCCCTGACCGGGTGTCCCGGATGAACTTGGCTAATCGACCTGGATCCAGCCCAGCAGGTCCTCCTGGCTGACAGTTCCAAGCAGGGCGGGGTGGTCGGTGGCCAGGTGGTCGCGAATGATCCCGACCACCTGGTCATCGCTGTCCCCTCGGGCAATGAATCCGCACTCGCATCGGATCAGCTTGGCCATGGGTCCTCCTAGAGGCTCTTCCCCGAGCGTATTGCCATGATGTTGGCATGACCTTGGCGTCGCCAGATCCGTTCCGAATCCAGATCTGCGGAACGCTTGCTATCGAGCATGACGGCCGGCGAATCGAGGGCGGACTGCCTGGACGCCAGGGCCGGCTGCTGTTCACCTA
>Ga0209415_10009111_pt1 | contig 17084 bp, 13 predicted proteins | sample PeaSoiSIISIP2007_FD_187696 | JGI IMG/M metagenome (GOLD analysis project Ga0209415, IMG submission 187696) | Peat soil microbial communities from Weissenstadt, Germany - SII-SIP-2007 (SPAdes) (version 2) | ecosystem: Environmental > Terrestrial > Soil > Wetlands > Peat | place: Germany... | reverse complement strand
TACTCATCGCCCGCGCCACCGCCCCCAAATTCAGCGGATTCCGCGTCCCCACCAGCACCACCCGCAAATTCTCCATCCCGTTCCTCATCTCTGCCTCCCGGTGGCACAGTAACTCCTGACTGTGCTCTTGGGTTCCTTTTTTCCGCCTCTTCCTCCACTCCACCTCAAACTTGTCATCCCGACCGGAGCGGCCCGACTTTTTCTTCCGCGCAGGATTCTGGCGCGTCGGGCCGCGCAGCGGAGGGATCTGCTTTTTCTTGTCTGCTCCGTGATCTCTGCGTTCTCTGTGTCCTCTGCGTAAGCCTTTTCCCGCTTCCTGATCGCTGATAACTTTCTCCTGACTTCTCCAATCTCCGCGCCCTCCTCCCCACCGTGATACCCTATCTCTCGTCAGGAGTTTCCATGGGCTATTTCGCTCTCTTCCATGAAGTCGTCAGCGACTTCGTCGCTTGCCGCGCTCCCTTTCGCGACGAGCACCTCCTCCTCGCCCGCGAAGCCCATCTCCGGGGCGAACTCCTCCTCGCCGGAGCGCTCGCCGAACCCGCCGACGGCGCTCTCCTCATCTTCCGCGGCCCCTCCCCCGACGCCGCCACCGCCTTCGCCCAGAGCGATCCCTACGTCCGTCACGGTCTCGTCAGGCATTGGAAAGTTCGCCCCTGGACTGTCGTCGTCGGCAACGATCCGCCTAGCGTGCAATCCACCACAGGAGTCACCTGACATGATCGTTCGTTTCTGGTCCGCCCGCACCACCGCCGTACGTTTCCCCGATTACCTGCGCCACTTCCGCGAACACGTCCTCACGCACCTTCGCTCCTACGAGGGCTTCCGCGAAGCCCGCGTCATCACGCAATCCGATGGCGTCGTTGTGCGCTTCATCGTCGAAACCCTGTGGTCCTCCGTCGAGGCTATCGACAGCTTTGCCGGACCCGATCGCGAAGCCGCCGTCGTCGCCCAGGAAGCCCTCGACCTCCTCACTTCCTACGACCGTCGCGTCCAGCACTACACCGTCGACCTCCACGAATCCCGATCCTCCCCCGCCTCCTCGTAGTCGGGTGCCCCAGGCACGGACTGTGTGCCTGGGCCTTGGGTTCCTCTTCCCGGGTGCCCCAGGTTCGATTTTTTACCTGGGTCTTGGGTTTCTCTTCCGCGTTCAAACTCTGTGCTCTTTGTGCTCTTCCCTCTGTGACCTCTGTGTTACCGTCCCTCTTCGATTTTCTCTTCTCTTTCTTCTCCTCGACTTGCCCCCGCTTCCCCAAGTGCTAAAATAAATCTCCATGTCACCCACAACTCTCTACGAAAAAATCTGGCAAAGCCACGTGGTCCACGAGGAGCCCAACAAGCCCTCTCTGATTTACATCGATCGCCACCTTGTCCACGAGGGCACCTCTCCCCAAGCGTTCGCTGGTCTCAAAGCCGAAGGCCGCAAGGTTCGCCGCCCGGACCTCACCTTCGCCGTTATGGATCATTCCGTCTCTACCACCGATCGCACCCTTCCGATCCTCGACAATGACGCCAAACTCCAGTTCGATGCCCTCGAGCGCAACTGCCGCGAAACCGGCGTCCGCCTTTTCGACATGAACAGCAAGCATCAGGGCATCGTCCACATCATCGGCCCGGAACTCGGCATCACCCAGCCTGGCCAGACCATCGTCTGCGGCGATTCGCACACCTCCACCCACGGCGCCTGCGGCACTTTGGCCTTCGGCATCGGCACCAGCGAAGTCGAACACGTCCTCGCCACGCAATGCCTGGTGCAATCCAAATCCAAAACCCTGCACATCCTCGTGCACGGCAAGCGTCCCAAGGGCGTCACCGCGAAAGACATCATCCTCGCCATCATCGGTAAAATGGGCATCAGCGGGGGCAATGCGCAGGTCGCCGAATACGGCGGCGAAGCCATCCGCGCCCTCTCCATGGACGGCCGCATGACCGTCTGCAACATGACCATCGAAGGCGGCGCCCGCGCCGGCATGATCGCCCCCGATGACACGACTTTCGCGTATCTCGAAGGCCGCGCCTTCGTTCCCCGCGGCAAGGATTTCCAAACCGCCGTCGAGCGCTGGAAACTTCTCAAGTCCGATGACGACGCCAAGTTCGACGCCACCATCGAACTCCACGCCGATCAACTTGCTCCGCAAGTCACCTGGGGCACCAATCCCGGCATGGTCACCAGCATCAACGGCCGCGTCCCCGATCCTCACGATTTCCGCGACCTCAACGATCAGAAAGCCACCGAAAGCGCCCTGAAATACATGGGCCTCAAGCCCGGCACGCCCATCGTGGACATATCCGTGGACCGCGTCTTCATCGGCTCCTGCACTAATTCCCGCCTCGACGATCTTCGCGCCGCCGCCCATCTCATCGCCGGAAAGCACGTCGCCAAAAATATCAAGCAAGCGCTCATCGTTCCCGGCTCCCGCGGCATCAAAGCCCAAGCCGAAAAAGAAGGTCTCGACAAAATCTTCACCGACGCAGGCTTCGAGTGGCGCGACGCAGGCTGCAGCATGTGCATTGGCATGAACGCCGACGTCCTACCGCCTCACGAACGCAGCGCCAGCACCTCCAACCGCAATTTCGAAGGCCGCCAGGGCCGCGACTCCCGCACTCACCTCGTCAGCCCCGTCATGGCCGCTGCCGCGGCGCTGGCCGGCCACTTCGTCGATGTCCGCGACTTCGACGTGGCTCACATAGAGTAATCTGCGATCAGATATCTGATATCCTTTTACCCATAACCATAAACCGAGGATACTCACGAACCATGCAACCTTTCACCACCCACACCGGCCTCGTCATGCCGCTCGATCGCGTCAACGTGGACACCGACCAAATGGTCCCCAAGCAATTCCTCAAATCCCTCACCCGCGAAGGCTTCGGCCGCATTCTCTTCTACGACTGGCGCTACCTCCCCGGCGAAAAACCCAATCCCGGTTTCGTCCTCAATTTCCCACGCTACAAGGGTGCCTCCATCCTCCTCGCCCGCACCAATTTCGGCTGCGGCTCCAGCCGCGAACACGCTCCTTGGGGCGTCAAGGACTACGGCTTCCGCGCCATCATCGCCCCCAGCTACGCCGACATCTTCTACAACAACTGCTTCAAGAACGGCATCCTTCCCGCCATCCTCACCGAAGCCGAAGTCGATCGACTCTTCCAGCATACGGAATCCGAACAGGGCTACTCTCTCTCCATCGATCTCCCCACCCAGACCATCAAAGACACCTACGGCCACGTCTACAATTTCGACATCGCCCCTTCACGCAAAGAAGTCCTCTTGAAAGGTCTCGACGACATCGCCGCCTCGCTCCTCCACGCCTCCGAAATCGCCGACTACGAAAAATCCCACCCCGCCACCGCCACCATGTTCGACCCTGTCGACATCAAGAACTACCGCTAGCCGGGTGCCCCAGATTCGATTTTTTACCTGGGTCTTGGGTCTCTCTTCATTGTTCGAACCTCCGCGTCCTCCGCGTCTCTGCATTAGTCTCGCTTTTTTCTTTCCGAACTCTTCAACTTTCAACTCTAAACTTCTTCTCCTCTCCCCTCCCTTGACTTCCCCGCCACTACCCTTTACAAACATCTCGTGAAGCTTACTCTCTTGCAGTTCTCGCGCTTGGCCCTCTTTTTGACCTTCCTGCTGCTCGTTCATCCCGCACCAGCCGCGCCCGCCGATCATTTCGACAACTGGGTCGAAGTTCGCTCCCCCAACTTCACCGTGGCCAGCAACGCCGGTGAACGCGAAGCCCGCCGCATCGCCGCTCAGTTTGAAGAGTTCCGCGAAGTCTTCCACGCCGCCTTCCCCACACTACGCACGGACCTCGGCAGGCCCATCCTCATCTTCGCTCTGAAGAACGAAGACTCGATCAAATCCCTCCTCCCCGCGTACTGGGAGGTCAAAGGCCACATGCATCCCGCCGGCCTCTATGTTTCCCGCGAGGAGCGCGATCTCGTCGTCGTGCGCACCGACCTCCCGGGCGAAAATCCCTATGAAATCGTCTATCACGAATACACCCACGCTCTCTTGCGCCTCAATTTCCGCGATCTTCCGGTTTGGATGAACGAAGGTTACGCCGAATTCCTAGGCAACACCGAAATCCGCGATAAAGAAGTGCAAATCGGCAAAATTGCCCCCGGCCACCTGGAAATTCTGCGCACCAACAAATTTATCCCCATCGAAACGCTCTTCCAGGTCGACCAGGATTCCCCCTATTACAACGAACAGAACCGCACTTCCGTCTTCTACGCGGAGTCCTGGGCGCTCGTCCACTACCTCATGCTTGACCCTGACGCCGTGAAGCGCCAGTTGCGCGTCAACTTCCTGAACGCCTGGAACATTTCCGACAATCAAATCGAAGCCGCCCAAAAGACCTTCGGCGATCTCAAAAAGTTTTCTCAGGTCATGGAAGCTTACGCGCGCCAGGAACGCTTCTTTATCGGCCATCTGAAGCTCGCCGTCCACGACGACCCCACAGGTTATCCCAGCCGCTCTCTTTCCGTCGCCGAAACGCAAGCCCTGCGCGGCATCTTCTTCGTCTATACTCAGCGCCCCGCCGAAGCCAAAGCCGCCCTCGACGAAGCCCTCGCCGCGGATCCCAAATCTCCCGTCGTCCACGAAGGCCTCGGCCTTTTCGCCTGGTATTCCAAACAGGATCCGCAAACCGCCGAAGACGAATTCGCCAAGGCCGTCCCGCAAACTCCTCCCAACTATCTGCCGTATTACATGGCCGCCATGCTTCGCTCGCGCACCTACTCCGGCCCCTCCGGCCCTGCGGATTCCCTCGCCGAACTCGAGAAAGTCATCCAGATGAATCCCAAGTTCGCCCCGGCCTACGCCGTCGCTGCCAACCTCTATTCCCGTGATCCGAACCAGCACGACAAAGCTATCAGCATGGGAAAGCAGGCTTTCCTGCTCGATCCCGCCAACCTCAACTACGCCATCAGCTATGGTCTGGTCCTCGTGAACGTCGGTAAAACCGCCGATGCCAAGCATCTCGCTGCGCAGATTGATAAAGCCGCCCGCTCACCCCACGATCGCGCCAATCTGCAAGCCCTGCAACGCGCCGTCTCCGCTCGTGAATCCTACGACGCCCGTGTCGCTGCCTACGCGCACGGCGATGCGAGTCAACCTCTGACGGTCGTCGTTTCCGCCGCCGACGACTCCTCCACCCCCGCTGACACAACCTCGAATCCCACGTCCCCTCAGCCCCCTCGTTTTGTGAAGCAGGAGCGCACCACGGATTCTTTCCTCGAAGGCACCATCCAAAAAATGGACTGCACCGAAGGGGACGCCAGCCGTCTTTATTTGCTTGTGGGTAAAACCGTGTTGAAGTTCCGCGTCGGCGATCTGAACGACGTGGACATGACCTCAGCCAAAACCGGCGACGATGCCGATGTGCCTCCCTGTTCGGATTGGAAAGGCCACCGTGTAAAAATCTTCTTCCGCCAGGTCCTCAATAAAGATTACGCCGGCGACCTCGTCGCGATCGAATTCTACTAATCCGGCCTCTCCCTCTGCTGTGCAGTGCGAACTCTGCGTCCTCCGTGCCCTCTGCGCAATTCGTCTTCCAGGTTTCCCAAACTTGTCATCCCGACCGGAGCGGCCCGACTTTTTTTCGCGCCGCCTCTTGGTGCGTCGGGCTGCGCAGTGGAGGGATCCCTCCCCCGCCTTTCCTTTCCAAGTGAACTCCGCGTCCTCTATGGTCTTCGTTAATCTTGCTTCTTCTCTTTCCCCCCTCCCAGACTGTCAACTGTAGACTGTGAACTGTAAACCACTCTCCCCCCCACCACCGTCTGCACCACCTTCGTATTCAAGATCTCCTTCGCCGTCGCCTTCGTGATGTCCTGCGACAATATCAAGAAGTCCGCGTACTCCCCCACCTTCAACTCCCCCTTCTTTCCCTCCTCAAACTGCGCGTACGCCGACCCGCTCGTATATGCCCGCAGGCAATCCTCCAGCGAAATCTTCTCTTGCGGTTCCCAGCCACCTGCCGACCCGCCCTCGGCCGCTTCCCGCGTCACGCACGCATACAACCCGCGCAGCGGATTGATCGGTTCCACTGGATAGTCCGTCCCAAACGCCAGCCGCGCCCCCGATTTCTCCAGCGAATTCCACGCGTACGCTCCCTTCGAGCGTTCCGGCCCCAGCCGCTGCTCCGCCCACCGCAAATCATTCATTTCGTGCGACGGCTGCATCGAAGCGATCACCTTCAGCTTTGCGAAGCGCGGCAGATCCTCCGGCGCCAGCACCTGCGCGTGCTCCACACGGTCCCGGCGGTCGCGCGTCCCATTCACGCGTTCCACGGACTCGAACACATCCAGCGCCACGCGGTTGGCCTTATCCCCAATCGCGTGAAACGCAATCTGAAATCCCAGTTTGTCCCGCTCCAGCGCCATGGCCCGCAGCTTCTCCTCATCCATGGCCATGATTCCGCTCGTTTCAGCATCGTCCGAATACGGCGCCAGCATCGCCGCCGTCCGCGAACCCAGCGCCCCGTCGCTCACAAACTTTAGCGCGCCCGTCTTCAACCAGGGGTCCGTCGTTCCTCCCTGCGCCCGCCGGTCCTGCAATTCATTCAACGGCGCCGCAAATGGCAACCACTCCGTAATCCGCACCGTCAGTTTTTTTTCTTCCTTCAAATCGCCGTACACCAGAAAATCGTCCCACTCGGAATTGTCCTGTACCGAAGTCACGCCGTTCCGCGCCACTTCCTCCAGCACCATCTCGATGCCCTTACGGCGTTCCTCCGCCGTGGGATCTGGAATCCGCTGCGTCACCATCTCCATCGCGCTTTCTTTCAGCAACCCCGTCGCTTCTCCATCCTCGAACCGGTCAATCTGTCCGCCCTGCGGATCTTTCGTTTCCGGGCTAATTTCCGCGTGCTTCAACGCCAGCGAATTCGCCACGCCCACGTGTCCCGAAATGTGCGTCAGAAACACCGGATTGTCCGGCGAAACTTCATCCAACTGCAGCCGCGTCGGAAATTTCTGGTCCGCCCATCGCGACTGGTCCCACCCCGCTCCCACAATCCACTCCCCTGCTTTGTGCTTCGCCACCGCGTCCTTCACGCGCTGCTGCACTTCCGCAATGGACGCCGTCCCATTTAGCGACAGCGTCAGCTTGTCGCGCCCCGCCGCACCCATATGTACGTGCGCGTCGTTGAATCCCGGCATCATGAAGCTACCCTTCAATTGCAGCGTGTCGCCCATGTTGTCCGCTCCGCCGCAATCCAGCAGGATGTGCTCCAGCGTTCCCACGCAATAAACCTTGCCGTCCCGCACCGCCATCGCCGCCGCCCACGGCTCTTTCGCATCGTTGGTATAAATTCGCCCGTGCAGGTAGTACGTCGTCTTGTGCAGTGCCGCATCGCTCTGCGCCGTCGCCCGCCCCGCCATTCCACAGCACACCACGATCATCACCAGCCCAATCCCCAATCTCATAGCGCCCCGCTCCATCCTCTCCCGCATCGCTCTTCTCTTGCCTTTCTCTGTGCTCTCTGTGTTCCGATCTCTGTGAACTCTGTGTTAACGTCCCTCTTCTCTTGCTTCTTTCAACTTTCAACTCTCAACTTTTAACTTTCAACCGTCCCCCGCTTCCCGGTCACTGGTCGCTGGCCGCTGGTCGCTACCTTCCTGATCGCTGATACCGAGTTCCCGCTGTCGGCTGTTGGCTAACGGCTGTCGGCTCCTGGCTGTCTGCCCACTCCCGCCACTCCCGAAACTCCCAGCACCGTCAACAGCGCCCGTTTCAGCCCAAACTCCCGCCCCGCTGGCTCATACCACTCCTGCAATGAGTGCGAGCCGCCGCCAGTTCCTCCTGCCCCAATTGCAATCGCGTCAATCCCCAGCGACAACGGAATGTTCGCATCCGTGCTCGAACGCTCGATCCGCGACTCGTTTCCCACCGCCTCATCCGCCACGCGCAACGCCGCCAGCAGCGCCGAGCCCACCGCCAACTCTCCGCCCGGCCGGCTCCCAATCAATTCCACTCTCCATTCCAGCTTCCCTTTGCTGGGCTCTCTCGCGTTGTCCATTTCATCCCGCACGCCCGCCGCCACGCACTCACGTAGCGCTGCCTCCAGCCGCGTAATTTCTCCTTCCTCCTCCGAGCGCAAATCCACCTTCACTTTCGCCTCGTGCGGAATCGAGTTCACCGACGTGCCCCCTTCAATCTGCCCCAGGTTAAACGTCGTCCGCGGCGCCGCCGGCACCTTCGTATTGATGAAGCGCACCGCTCCGCGTACCAGCGCACTGATCGGGTTCACCATCCCAAAATCCGACCAGCTATGCCCCCCCGGTCCCGTTATCGTCACTTCCAGCCGCCGCGATGCCAGCGCCTTCGTCGTCACAAAGTCCGTTCCCGAACCGTCCAGCACCACCACCGCACGCAATTTCGTCCGGTAGACATCAATCATCGCGCGCATCCCGCGCAAATTCCCTTCGCCCTCTTCCCCTACGTTCGCGGCGAACAGAATCGTCCGCTGCGGCCGTATCTTCCCCGCGCGCATCGCGCGAACCAGCGCAACCAGCGCCGCCAATCCCGTTCCGTTGTCTGAAATCCCCGGCGCCACCATCCGCTCGCCCTCGCGCACCACCTTGATTTCCGTCCCTGCCGGAAACACCGTGTCCAGGTGCGCCGTCACCAGCACAATCTCCTTCTCATTCGCGCCCGGCAACTCCCCAATCACATTTCCTATTTTGTCGCTGTGGACCTTCAACCCTTCATCCGCAAGCAGCGCTTTCACCGCCGCCGCTCTCTTCTCTTCCTGGAACGACGGTGCAGGGATCTCCGTCAAGCGCCCTTGTTCGTCATTAATCCATTTAAGGTTTTTCTCAAACCACTCCAGCGCAACGCGCACCGCAGGTTGTCCCGTCAGGGGGGGCGTGGCGTTAGGTCGTGTCACTTGTGCGAACACCACGGAGCGAATCGGCATGCTCAAAAGAATAACGCAAACCGCCACTCGTTTCATCGTGCCTTCGTCCAGTCTCATTCTCCCCTTCTAACCCTCGCCGAAATCCCCACCCATCATTCCGAACGGAGTCCGCGCAGTGAGGAATCACTCTTTCACTCTTTCACTCTTTCACTCTTTCACTCTTTCACTTCCTTTACTTCATTTATCTCCTGCACCTCATTCACCTCACCTCGCCGATATCCCTCACCCAACCTCCGCCGTCTCCTACCCTGCCACGCAGATCGCCTTAACCTCTTCCTCCGTCAACATCCGCGACGACGCCTTCGCCGCCTCATATATCCGGTTCACCAGCTCATCCTCCGCCGGAATGTTGTGCCGCGCCAGCCAGTACAGCACATTCGATTTTCCGCTCATCGGCCCGATATCCACAATCTGTTCCAGTCCAAAAAGGTGCGCCGGCACTCCGCTATACACCGCATCCGCCAATTCCCGGTCATGTTTCCGCAGCGCCTTGATAATCGCCGACGCGTGCACCCCCGTCCCGGTCCGGAACGCATCTCGTCCGAACACCGGATAATTCGGTGGAATCACCGTATGCGTTGCCTTCGCCACCTTTTCGCAATACGCCTTCAAATACGTCAGATCATTCTGAATCAATCCCATCAACCGGAAATTTACCAGCAGCAACTCCAGTGGCGTATTCCCCACTCTCTCCCCCAGCGACAGCGCCACCCCATGGATTTGGTGCGCCCCCGCCGCCACCGCCGCCAGCGAATTCGCCACCGACAGCCCGCGATCCCGGTGCCCGTGCCAATCCACGCGAATCTTCTCTCCCGACGGTTTCACTACCTTTTCAAACGCGAACTTCACCAAGTTGAACGCGCCTTGCGGCGTCGCATGTCCCACCGTGTCGCACAGCACAATCGCCCGCGCCCCGCTGCGGATCGCCGTCGTGTACAGCCGCTGCACCGTATCCGGATCCGTCCGCACTGTATCCTCGGTCACGTACATCGCCGGCAGCCCGTGCGCCACCGCGAACTTCACCGCCTTCTCCGTGGTCCTTTCCAGATGCTCCACCGTCCAGTTTTCCACCAGCCGCCGGATCGGGCTGGACCCCAGAAACGTCGCCGCCTCAATCGCAATGCCGGCCTTCTGCGATATCTCCACGATCGGCTGGATGTCCGCTTCCACCGTCCGCGCCGCGCAATTCGGCCGAATCCTCATCCGGTTCGTGGCAATCTCCCGCGCCAGCCGCTCCACGGTCTCGGCCACGCGCGGCCCGGCCCCCGGCAAACCGAGATTCACCGAATCGATATGCAGCGCTTCCATCAAATGCAATATTTCGATTTTTTCGTCAATGGTAGGATCGGTGACCGAGGGCGTCTGCAGTCCGTCCCGCAGCGTCTCGTCGTTCACCATCACGCGCGTGCCCGGCGGAATGGTCATCGCCCCGCCGGCATTCCAGTCGTAAATCCATTCGTTCCGCGACACGCCGAATCTCCTCCCCCACCTCAATCAACTCGCCGTCCCGCCTACCCTTCCCCGCTCTTTTCTTCTCCCGTCTTACCTCTGTGCCCTCTGTGTTCCTATCTCTGTGACCTCTGTGTTACCGTCCCTCATTCTCTCTTCCGCCTCATCCCCGCAATCGCCTAGCGCTTTCTGGCTTCCTGATCGCTGATATCTGATCGCTGATATCCCTTTCCGCTTCTCGAAAAACTGTCACTCAATATCGGACGGTATAGCTATTCGGCATCTGTCCCGGGTCCGGCCTATACAGCGTCTTGCAAAACTCGCACCGGTAAATCTCTGCCCCTTTCCCCACCAACTTCTCAATCTCCGCCGGATACTCGAACCACCTCTTCAAGTGTCCCGCGCACACTTTCCCCTTCGCATCTTTCTCATCGCAAGCTCGTTGCTTCGTCTTCCGCGTCTTAACCTTTGGCGCGCTTACCGCCTCCGCCGCGCCCTCCGCCGCCGCATTCGTCACCGCTCCCGTTTCCTCCGCCACAATCCCTCCTCTTCTTTTCCTCTCTTGCCTTTCTCTGTGACCTCTGTGTTCTGACCTCTGTGATCTCCGTGTTACCGTCCCTCTTCTCTACTCCAACCTCCAACCTCTAACTTCTGACTTCTGCCTCTCCCTACCAATGCCTCCGCATCATCGTCTTCATCGCCACCCTTGCATTCTTCACCTTCTCCCTCACTCCCCCAAACTCAAACTTCAAAAACGCCTCCGCTGCCTTCTCCAACTCACTCCCATACCGGTACCACCACGGCTTCTCCACGCCCTTCAGCCAGTCCACATCCACGTACTTCACATTCACCATCTCCTGCAATCCCGCTTTCCCGTGCGTACGTCCCCATCCGCTCAACCCGCACCCGCCGTGCGGAGCCTCCGCAATCGCAAACCCGCTCATTACATCGTTCACCATCACCGTCCCCGCCTTCAGCCGCCTCGCCAGCTCTTTCCCCCGGTCCGCGTCCCGCGTCCACACACTCGCCGCCAGCGCAAACTCCGAATCATTCGCCCGCGCCACCGCCTCTTCCGCGTCTTTCACCACCTGAATCGGCATGATCGGCCCAAACGTCTCCTCCTGAAACAACTTCATGGACGCATCCACTCCCGTAATCACTGTCGGCTCGAAAAAGTTCGCTCCCAAATCCGGCCGCGCTCTTCCGCCCCAAACCACTTTCGCACCCTTGGCCACCGCGTCTGCAAGCAAATCCTTCATCCGCTGCACGTGCTGCGGCCGGATCAACGGCCCAATCTCGGTCCCCGGCTCGCTTCCCGGTCCAATCCGCAATTTTTGCGTCTTCTCCACGCACCGCCGGATAAATTCTTCGCTGACGCTTTCCTCTACAAATAGCCGCTCCACCGAGAGGCACACCTGCCCGCAATTCGAGTAACTCCCCCACACCGCCGCGCTCGACGCCACATCCAAATCCGCGTCCCCCAGCACCACCATCGCATCCTTCCCGCCCAATTCCAGAACGCTTGGCACCAGGAACCGCGCGCACGCCTCGGCCACTCGTTTCCCCGTCAACACGCTCCCGGTGAAAAACACCTTGTCCGGACGCGCCTCAATCAACGCCTGCCCCACCTCGCCGCCGCCCTGCACAATCGTCACCAGGTCCGCCGGGAATCCCGCCTCGCCAAATAGTTTTCCGATCAGCGCTCCGCACTCCGGCGTGAAGTCGCTCGTCTTGCACAACACCCCATTCCCCGCCGCCACCGCCGGAATGATCTGGCTCAGCGGAATCGCCAGCGGATAATTCCACGAACTGATAATCCCCACCACGCCCAGCGGTTCGTACAGCAGCGTCCCAGACTTCGCCTTCGCCGCTGTGCTGTGATGTTTGACCTTCTCCGCACGCAGCAATCTCTGCCCCTGCTTGGCAAGATACTCTGCGGTGTCCAGCGACACGAACACATCCGCGAACAGCGCCTCCACCCGCGGCTTCCCCGATTCGCGCACCACCGCGTCCGCCATCGCCTCGCGCGCCTCCAGCATTGTCTTTTTCAGTTTGCCAATCAGTGCGCAGCGTTCCTCTATCGGTCTCTTCGCCCACTCCAACTGCACCGCCCGCGCGCGCGCCATCAACCCCGCCACGGCCCCTGGAGACGTCCTCTTAAACTGCGCACGCACCTGTCCTGTAGCCGGATCGATGGATGGGATGGTATCCACCGCAACTTGTGTCGCTACCATACCCGGCATTCTAGCCGAAAACCCAACCCCGCATCACCCCGTCTTCTCTCATCCCCCTCTAACTCCCAGCCCCGTTATTTCGAACGGAGCGGCTCGATCTTTTCTTTCGCGCTGCACTTTGGCGCGTCGGGCCGCGCAGTGAGGAATCCCTCTTCTCTTCACTCTGTGACTCCCTTGTTCTTCCCTCTTCGAACTCTGTTCCACCGCCCCTCTTCCGCTTCTCCGCGAATCTCAACCTGGGCCGCTTACGACGAACCCGCGCTCAACCAGCTTTTTCCTTGCCTCCTGATCTCTACTATCTGTTCGCTGATAACCGTCCTGGTTTTACTTAGGACTAAATACCTAAAACTGAATCCCCATGCACCCAAGTCCAGCCCGCCACCCTGGCCTTTCGTACCACTCTGGAACATCACTTTCCCTGCGACTCTTTCCCTTCCCCCGGGTTTCTTCCAGTATTCGGGCCGGAAAAATCCTCACTGGCCCGCGGTGGTAAGGCAGAAGTACTTTCGGCTGACAACTCAAAATTTTCGGAGGCTCGTCCCCTCCCTAGGAGAGTAACGATGAAGTCCTATGTTTCTCGTCTGACGCTCGGCTTGGCTTCGGCTGCCCTGATGCTCTTTTCCGTAGGTTGCGGCAGCGGTTCCAACTCCACTCCCACAAATCCCAATCCGCAGCCGCAAAATGGTACCGTGAACCTGCTAATCAGCGACGCTTCCACCGAAGACTGGGCCACCATCTGCGTGAAGGTAATTTCCATCACCCTCACTCCGCAAGGTGGCGGCAACGACGTCACCCTCTACACGGCGCCCTCTCCCGCACCCAGCATCAATCTTCTGCAACTCGACCAGCTTTCTGAAATCATCGGCAATATGTCCGTTCCCGTGGGCACCTACACTGCCGCAACTATCACCGTCAGCGGCAATCCCGGCGACGTTCTTCTGACCGCCTCTGCCGACCCCGAAGCTGGCTTCGCCGCCAGTGCCGGTTCCACCATCCCTACCAGCCAGATTCAAATCAAGGGCACACAAGGCAGCTCCGGCAGCCTCACTGTTCCCATCAAGGTTACTCTCGCTTCTCCGCTCGTCGTGACAGCGAACCAGAGCAATGCTCTCGACCTCGAATTTGATCTCTCCCATCCCGCGTTCATCGTGGCCCACGTTCCGCCGGCCGCCGGCACCACCATGTGGGCGGTGGATTTCAACCCTTGTCTGCGGCATCGTCGCATCTTTGACCTGACGCGCCTGATTCTCCGTCACCACTACGGAACTGTGACCGCGGTCTCGAGCGATAATTCCACGCTGACGTTTGATAAGGATTATCCCGTGTATCCGCCAACCAATCCCGAGACCGAAATCACATCCTCACAAACTCTTACTGTCCTCGCCGATAATGCCAACGGCACGCTGTACTACGATGTGGACGCCAAGACCCACTCCACCATCCACGACTTCAGCACCATCGCCTCTTCCATCCTTGGCAAATACATTCGCGTCGCCGCTCGCTATCAAGTGGACGGCTCGCTCGTCGCCGTGCGCCTCTGGGCCAGCAGCTCCTTCAACAGCGTCTGGATCAGCCCTGAAGGCCACGTCCTCCACGTGAACGCCGGCACCGGGACCCTGGTCGTCGAAAACGAACTCGGTTTCCCCGTCGCCTTGTCCATCGGCCCCACCACCAACTTCTACTTCCGCACTCCCTACAGCGCGGAAGCCGACACCAAGCCCATCGGCCAGGGGCCCGCGTTCCTCTCCAATCTCGTTCGCGGCTTCAAGGTCCATGCCAATGTCGTCGATCCTTTGGCGGCCTCGTTCGCGGCTGAGTCAGTTGACATCGAAATCGCACGCTACGACGGCACCATCGGCACTGTGCAGGCCGCCAACCCCGTCAATGGCATCACCTACACGCACCACTTCCACACTTCCAGCGACGACTACACCGTCCTTCTCCCCTTCATCAATTCCGCCACCGCCAACGGCACCGATCCGCAATCCGGCGCCCCCATCTCTGGCTTCAAGTGGTGGAATTTCACCTTCCCCACCCTCGTGGATAGCGGCGCCAAGGCCATCTCCGACTTCAACACAGCCACCGACGGCACCGTCAGCTTCGGCGGCACTGCCGCCCCGTTCTATGCCGCGGGCGAAACCTACGCCATCTGGGGTGACCCCAACGCTCCCACGGGCTGGTCCGCGCCCTGGTCCGTCCTCATTCCCACCAACGTTCCTCTTGGCACGGCCTCCACGGGCTATTCCATGGCCAATGCCAACTTCTCCATGATCGTTCCCGGCGGCAACAAGGCCATCATCGTGGACCTCAACACCACTTCCGGCTCCGCCACACTCGTCTACCAGGTGGATTTCACCAACGGTATCTTCACCATCAGCCCGGTTGATATTTCGACCACGGCTGGCCAAAACACTCTGGCCACAAACCTCCTGGCCAATACGCCGGTCAAGGCTTACGGCATCCCGCAAGCCGACGGCTCCATCAAGGACTACGTCCTCTTCTACTTCACCGGCATAGCCCCGGCCCCGGCTTCCATGGTCAACTAACAACCGTCGCGGAGGCGCCTTCCCCTCGCGCCTCCGCGATGCATCATTTCCCCTGAAACACCAGCGCCGCCAACAAGGGCAACCTCGCTGGCGGCGCATCTCTTTCACTCTTACACCCTTAAACTCTTCTACTCTTTCTCTGCCCTCACCTCTCCCCCACCCGCCACGCCTCCTCATGCTCCACCCTCACCATCCACAATCCTTGTGCCGGCACCGTCGGCCCCGACTTCGACCGGTCTTTCAACTCGTAGAGCTTGTCAATATCTTCCGGCTGCAATCTTCCCCGTCCCACTTCCAGCAGCGTTCCCACCATCTTCCGCACCATGTAGCGCAAAAACGACCGCCCATGCACCGTGAACCACAATTCTTCCCCATCCTGCGTGCGCTGCAATTCCGTCGCAAAAATCTCCCGCACCATATTCCGCTCCCGGTCGTCGTCTTCCGATCCCGTCGAAGCCGCAAACGCCGCAAAATCGTGCACTCCCACAAACCGCGCCGCTGCTCCTTTCATCGCCTCTTCATCCAGCGGAAATGGATAGTGCAGCACATACCGCCACAACGTTGGCGGCACCACCTTCCCGCGATAAATCCGATACCGGTACACTTTCCCTTTCGCCGACCAGCGCGCATTAAAATCAGGCCCCGTCTCCTCTGCTCCCACGATTCGGATCGTCGGCGGCAGCAGCGCATTCAACGCCCGCTGAAACTCCTCCGCCGAAAGCGCCGACTGTGTGCGGAAGCTCCCCACCTGCCCCAGGGCATGCACGCCCGCATCCGTCCGCCCCGCGCCGTGCAGTTGAACATCCTCCTGCGTCAACCGCCGCAACACGGACACCAATTCGCCCTGCACTGTCGGTTTATTTGCCTGGATTTGCCAGCCGTGGAAATCCGTCCCGTCGTACGCAATCGTCAGCTTAAAATGTCGCACCGCCGCCGCACCCTAATCCCGCCTTCCCGTTCTCCGCTCTTCTCTGCGAACTCTGTGCCCTCGGCGACCTCTGTGCAATCTCTTTCTTGCTTCCTGATCGCTGATAACCTTCTTCGCCTTACTCAAAACTTAAAACTGAAAACTGATAACTTCCCTCACCCCGCGCTCCTCACAAACCGGCTCCCCGGTTTCACCGCCACGTTCCCCTGCCGGCACAGCGGGCATTCATCTTCTTCGTAACTTTCGATCTTCAACTCCAGCAGCGCCTGCGACTCCACATCAAACTCGGTCGTTCCGCCGCTCCGGTCAATCAAGGCGCCCGCCGCCACCACGCGTGCTCCCGCCTCTTCCACCACGCGTATTGTTTCCCTCGTGGATCCGCCCGTGGTCCACACATCCTCCACCACCAGCACGTGCATGTCCGGCTGCAGCTCAAACCCTCTCCGCAGCGTCAGCAACCCGCTTGCATCCCGCTCCACAAACATCGCTGGCACGCCGCCGCCCACGGCATCCCTCACGGCCGGCAACGCGCGAGCCACTTCATGCCCGATCACCACCCCGCCCAGCGCCGGAGACACCACGGCGTCAATGCGCGCATCGGAAAACAACCCTGCCAGCGCCCGCCCCAACTTCTCCGCAAAGCGCGGGTATTTCAACACCAGTGCGCACTGCACATACGTGCCGCTGTGCCGCCCGCTGGACAGCTCAAAGTGCCCGCGCCGGATCGCCCCTGCCGTCTCAAATATCCGCAACAACTCTTCTCTTGTCAGCATATTGGCCCCTAACCTCTGGGCGGCTCAAACGTCGAATCGTCTGCAGCCTAGCCGCCTGCACACCTCATTGTCAAGGAAGGAACTCCCTGTGCTAAACTGCAGAATCCCGGTTCGGTGCCCGGGACCCTCTGGCAAGGGCCCTCTCGGCATACACGGCCGTGAAACAATTTGCCTCCCGCGAGCGTTCTATATAGTGATGCACCCCGAATCGCGGGTTTTGCGAACCATGT
>Ga0209415_10009109_pt1 | contig 17086 bp, 15 predicted proteins | sample PeaSoiSIISIP2007_FD_187696 | JGI IMG/M metagenome (GOLD analysis project Ga0209415, IMG submission 187696) | Peat soil microbial communities from Weissenstadt, Germany - SII-SIP-2007 (SPAdes) (version 2) | ecosystem: Environmental > Terrestrial > Soil > Wetlands > Peat | place: Germany... | reverse complement strand
GGGAGCGAAAGTTAAGGATAAAGGCCGCAGGAGCGCAGTGTCAAGGAGCGGCACGTCGAGAGCGTACGGTCTTGCCTTGACTTCCACTCCAGCACAGCGTAACGTCGCCTGCGAATTCCAGTATTCACCTTCGCGCTCGAGGAGGCTTCAATGGTTTCTCTCGCCGCTCTTTGGTTGCCTATCGTTTTGTCAGCTGTGATCGTCTTCGTCGCCAGTTCCATAATGCACGTGGTACTGAAATACCATCAGAGCGACTGCTCCAAGCTCCCTGACGAGGATAAGTTTCTCGCCCTGCTGCGCCCGGCCAACCTGAAACGGGGCTTCTATGTTTTTCCCTATTTTCTGCCGAAGGACATGAAGTCGCCAGCCGCGATCGAAAAGTACAAGCAGGGACCGGTCGGGTTTGTGACCATCATGCCCAGCGGGCCGCCTGCCATGCCGAAGTTTTTGGTTCAATGGTTCGTTTATTGCCTGCTGATCGGCTTCTTCGTCGCCTATCTCGCCGCACATACGGTTTGTTTCGGCGCAAAGTATCCGACGGTATTCCGCGTTGTCGGTACAGCCGCCTTCCTCGCCTACGGCCTGGGACACGTGAGCGACGGTATTTGGAAAGGCCAGACTTGGTCGATGACGATCAAGGAAGTCATCGACGGACTCGTCTACGGCTTGCTGACCGCTGGCACCTTCGGCTGGCTCTGGCCGCGTTAGAATGCCCGGCGGTCGGGATATTAGGAAACCACAGAATGCACCCGGGCCTTCCACATCGGTCTGAAGAAGTTGCTAAAAAGGAATCCCATCGGCTACAACTGAAGCATCCCACGTACTGGACAACCAAGTAAATCGGGCCCCTGCATGGTGGATGCTGCAACGACTCCAATGCCGGCATTGTTGAGCGCTCGTCGGCGCTGGTGGGCGCACGCGCGAACATCTCTTCTGTGGATGGTAATCGTCGCCTTCGGAGTGCGCTTCGGTTACATCGTCATCGAACACACTTACAGGTTCGGCTCCCATAGCCGCGTTCTGGTCCAGGCTAACGAAAAAGATTTCGACTTCGGCTTCGAGATGGGCCGCATCGGGAGCTCGCTTGCTCAGGGCCGGGGTTTCAGCAATCCGTTTAACCAGACCACCGGCCCGACCGCTTGGGAACCGCCGCTTTATCCTTTTCTGATCGCAAGTGTTTTTCGCGTGTTTGGAGTTTATAGTCACGCTTCGGCCCTGATTCTTCTAAGCATCAACAGTATTTTCTCCGCGCTCACCTGCATTCCGATTTTTCTCATTGCGAAGAGATGTTTCAACGAAAAAGTTGCAGTATGGAGTTCCTGGACTTGGGCGCTGTTGCCCTCCGTAATTTTCTGGTGCACGCGCTGGGTCTGGGAGACCAGCCTCGCTGCACTATTGCTAGCGGTGATTTTCTGGTTGACGCTCACGATGGACGAGAAAGACGGGTTGAAGCCTTGGCTACAATTTGGCTTGCTCTGGGGCGTTGCCGCGCTGACCAACACTGCGTTGTTGTCATTTCTGCCGGTCTCCGGGTTGTGGGTTTGGTACCACCGCGCCAAGCTCGGCAAACGGTCGCTCGGCGGAGTAATCCTTGCTTCGATCATTTTCGCTGCATGTATTACACCCTGGTTGGCGCGCAACCATCGCGTCTTCGGGCAGTTTGTTTTCATCCGCTCGAATTTTGGCGCCGAACTTCGGCTGGGAAACGGACCCGGCGCCGATGGCACTTGGATGGATTATCTTCACCCGACCAAGAATGTCTCCGAAATGCGCCGCTATCAACAACTGGGTGAACTTGCTTACGTGGCCGAACGCAAACGAGAAGCGGTGGCTTACATTCGCGAGGACTATGCGCGATTCGCCGGCCTCAGTCTGAAGCGGTTTATCTACTACTGGGGGGGGCTGCCGAAACCGTCGGAAAATCCTGTCGTGACATTCTTCAGGAAGTCTCTATTCGCGGCTTCCTCGGTGTTGGCCTTCTGGGGTCTGGCACGCGCGCTGCGCAAACACAGGCCGGGCGCATGGCTTTTCTTTTGGCTGATTCTCGCCTATCCGCTGGTGTATTACTTTCTCTTTCCTCATCCCCGCTACCGGCATCCCATCGAACCCGAGCTGGGAATCCTGATGCTGTATATCATTTCTGAAGCCGACGGCAGAGGTCGGTCTCGGAGCGACGTTGCCATCCGACGGTCTTCCAGCAACGGCTGATCCCAATCTTCTGATGAATCACTCACGGCACGGCGTGCAGGACGAACTCCAATCGCAGTCGGGAGTGAATCGCGATTTCGGGAGCTGGTTCGAGGCCCATTCGAATCTAAGCGCAATGCTGGTGCTGATCGCAGCGTTGCTGGTTCGCTTGAGGGCTGCGTCCGGAACGTTCTTGAATCCGGACGAAGCGCTCCACTACCTGCTTGCCAATCAATCCTCATGGCGACTGGCTTATAAGGCGAGTCTGACGAACGCTCATCCTCCACTTCTGACCCTCGTGCTTTTTCTCTGGCGCAGCGACGGTACCTCGGAGTTCGTTCTGCGCCTTCCTTCGGTAGTTGCAGGCACAGCATTTTGCTGGATCTTTTTCAAATGGCTTACCCGAATGCTCGGGCCGGTCACGGGTTTTATCGGCCTGATCCTGGTGAGCTTTCTTCCGCTGATGATCGCGCTCTCGGCGGAGGTGCGGCAGTATGCGCTCCTCCTGTTTTTCGTGGTGAGTGCAGCCTATCTGCTGGAGCGCGCGTTAGCAGAAAACTCGGCCGCCATGATGCTCCTCTCGGCGATATCCCTTTGTCTCGCCATACTCTCTCATTACTCGGCGATTCTGTTCGCGGCCGCGCTGGGTGGTTATTCTCTGCTTCGCGTGATCGCTCGCCGTCCTTCAACCCAGGTCCGCACAGCTTGGGTCATGGGCCAGGCCAGCGCCCTTGGACTCATCGTGTCTCTGTACGTTTCTCATATTTCCAAGTTGAAGGGAGACTACGCAGCAGGAACCATCAATGGATGGCTGGCCAATTCGTTCTTTCGTCCCGGGCATGACAAGCCGCTTTTATTTGTAATCGCCAGAACCGGCGGAGTCTTTCAGTACGTTTTCGGACAACTCGCAATCGGCGACATTGCCTTCCTGGCATTTATTGCAGGAGTGGTTTTGCTTTGGAGAGAAAACGTCACCCCCGAAGGCTCAACTGTCACGTCCCGCCAAATCGACGCTCTCCTCGTGCTACCGTTCGCGGTGGCCGCAGCAGCCTCGATCGCGAGAGTTTATCCGTATGGGGGAACCCGTCATTCGGCATTCCTGATCATGTTCGCCCTCGCTGGCGTCAGCTTTCTGTTGGTGAAATTGGCAAAGCAACAGATCACACGAGGAATCGCTCTGGCCATCCTGATCGTCGCCGTGTGCACGGCATTCGGAAAGCCGCACCGGCCTTACATGCTTCGTGAAGATCAGAGCCGCACCCAGATGGTTCGGGCCCGGGGGTTCATTCATGCCCAGATTCCGCAGTCAGACCTGATCTTCGTCGACTACCAGACGCGTCTCCTGCTCGGCTACTACCTTTGCCCGCAGCAACCGGTTCCATTTTCCGCACTAGTTGGAAGCCTGGAGCAGTTTCGATGCAATGGATACCAAGTCGTCGCCGCCGGTCCCGACCTCTATATATTCACCGCCGAGAATTTTGTTTCTAAGTGGGATCAACTGCTGCAATCCGTCTCGTTGAAATCTGGTCAATCGGTTTGGGTCATTCAGGCGGGGTGGGAAGTGGATCTAGCTCACGACCTCCCAAGCAGAGTTCCCGAGTTCAGAGAACTCAGCCCACAATCGTTTGGAAGGGATATTACGATCTTCAAGCTGAAGGCTGGGCAATCAATCCCCGTGACTGATGCTCAGCCCAACTGAGCTTGCAAGTCGAGATCAGCTTAAAATCGGCAAGGCCCGTATGCGCTTTCTGGTCGCCGCGAAAATAGCATTGCACAAAGCCGGCGCCAGCGGTGGCACCGGAGGTTCGCCCGCGCCGGTGGGCGCTTCTGTGCTCGAAACCGAATACGCCTCGATCACGGGAGCCTCGCTCATACGGATGGGCGCATAGTCGTCAAAATTGCCCTGCACCACGCGTCCCTTGTCAATCGTGATCTGCGCGCGCAAAGCGTTGGTCAGTGCGTAGGTCACTCCGCCCTTGATTTGCTGTTCGAGGATATTCGGATTCACCACTTGGCCGCAATCCATCGCGGCCACCACACGATGCACGCGCGGCTGATCGTTCTCCATGGTGATCTCCACCACTTCCGCCATATATGTGCTAAAGCAGCCGAAGCAGGCAATCCCTTGATAGTGGCCAGCAGGCAGCGGTTTTCCCCAGCCTGCCTTTTCCGCAACCAGTTGCAACACACCGCGCATCCGTGCCGTATGCCAAACGGTATCGAAGTATTTGATGTCCTCATCTTTCGACAGCAAGTGCAGCCGGTACTCGAGGGGATCCTTCTTCGTGGCCACTGCGAGTTCGTCAATAAAAGATTCGCTAGCAAACCCGGCCTGCAGAGCATAGACCGAACGCATCCAGCCCAAAGGGACGGGTGTCTCGGTCATCACGTATTCGACCGTTGCCGCCGGAAAAGAATAGATCAGCGCGGCTTCATCGGGCAGATCGGGATCAACTCCATTTGGCGTCGGCAATCCTTTTTGCCCGCTGATGGAAGGCGCGACGATGCGATGGGTGAACGCCACCGGCCAGCCTTGTCCGTCGAGCACCGCACTTAATTTGTGATAGCTCGCCGGACGGTAGGTCGAGTTCCGCATATCGTCTTCGCGCGTCCACAATACTTTCACAGGAACGTTCGCCGCTTTCGAGACCAGCGCCGCCTCCACGCCGTAGTCGTGCTCCAACCGTCGGCCAAATCCACCGCCCATCAACGTGACATTCACCTTCACCTGATCGGGATCGAGTCCGATTGCCTGCGCCACCGAGTCGCGAACATCCTGCGGCACCTGAGTCGGCGCCCACAGTTCGCAATTCGATCCGCGGAAGTGCGCGGTGCAGTTCCCGGGTTCCATCGCCGCGTGCGCCATCAGAGGAAGCTGGTATTCCGCTTCAATGCGGCGTCCCGATATTTTCGACGTATCGCCAGTCGCGTACAAAGTCACAGCCTTGTTGGAAGCAGACTTCTTCAACGACTCGAAGATAGCGGACGACTGGAGATCTTTATTCGGACCGTCGTCCCACTGAACATTCAGCGCGCGTCGCCCTTCCATCGCGCCCCATACGCTGTCGGCCACCACAGCTACAGCCGAATCACTGATCTTTCCCACGTAACCGACGCCGGAAATCTTTTTGGATTCTTTGTCATCGAAGCTCGCGACCTTGCCGCCGATCACAGGGCAGCGGGCCAGAACGGCATACTGCATGCCGGGAACGCGAAAATCGATGCCAAACGTGGCCGTGCCGTCGACCTTCGAGGGCGTATCGAGCCGCGGCACAGATTTGCCGACAATTTGATAGTCCTTGGCCTGCTTCAAGGGAACATCGGTGGGAATTGGTTGCGCGCTCGCCTTGCCCGCCAACTGCCCATAGGTGAGGCGGCGATTTGACGGAGAGTGAACCACCGCGCTGTTTTCGGCCTTGCACGCCGACCGGGCAACGCCCCACTCCAGAGCGGCGGCGCTGATCAGCATTTCGCGAGCCGCCGCGCCGGCCTTTCTCATCGGATCCCAGGTCGTGCGCACGCTGGCGCTGCCGCCGGTGGTCTGGTCGCCATAGAGCGTGCTCGCGCCGGCCTGTTCAATTGTGATCTGCTTCCAGTCAGCCTCGAGTTCTTCCGCGAGGATCATGGGAAGCGAAGTGCGTACTCCTTGCCCCATCTCAGAACGCGCGACTACGATCGTAATCTTTCCGTCGGGCGCGATCTTCAAATAGGCATTGGGCGCGAATGTGCTCCCCGACGAATTCCCGTGAGGCAGGTAGAAGCCAATGACAAGTCCAGCGCCGGCAGCCACGCCAGCAGCGACGAACTCACGGCGGGAGAGTGGGCTCATCGCGTGCCTCCCGTACCTGCCACCCGATGGATTGCGCGCCGAATCCGGTCATAGGTCCCGCAGCGGCAGAGGTTGCCAGACATAGCCTGCGCAATCTGGTCATCGGAGGGTTGGGGAGTCTTTGCCAGCAAAGCCGCGGCAGCCATGATCTGACCCGTCTGACAATAGCCGCACTGCGGCACCTGTTCCTCGATCCATGCCTGCTGCAAAGGATGCACGCCGTTCGGGTACAAGCCCTCAATGGTGGTGATATTCTTCGCCGCGGCTTGCGATACGGGCGTCGAACAGGAGCGCATAGGCTCGCCATCGACATGGACTGTGCATGCGCCACACAGACCGGCGCCGCAGCCAAATTTTGTGCCGGTCAATTCCAGCGTGTCCCGTAGAACCCAGAGCAGAGGCGTCTCGGGCGCAACGTCTACCGTTCGCTCGCTGCCGTTGATGTGCAGAGTGATGGCTGCCATGTTTGAAGAACCTTGGGGATATGGACAGACATCGTACTCAATCAGCGCGGAAAAGGGAAATGGAGATCTGTCTGCCAATTGCGATGGTGATTGTTTCCGGAGCAGAGCCACGAATCAGAACCCGAAAAGAAACTCAATGAGGGTGAACTGAAAGTCCGTTCACCGCGAACAAACCCCACTCTTTGTCATTCCGAGGAGCGAAGCGACGAGGAATCTCGGTTTCTCCCGGCTATGCCAAAAACCTGGACTTTGTCAGCAGATTGAAGGAAACGACAATCCGATCGGCGTTATTTCGCTTCGCTCTCCAACTCGCGCAATACCCTGTCGCCGACGAGGGTCTGAAACGCGGAAAACTCGGGCAAATCGTACAGACGCGAGCCGAGGTCGTCCAGTTGCACGTTGTCGGCTTGTACGTCGGCGTTCCCGTCGCGCACGGCATCGACCAGCTTGCCAGCCGTCATTTGATCGAAGCTTTCGGAGACCAGTACAGTATTGTCCGCCCACTGCTGTACAATCACGGGCCCTTCTTCGGTGAGAATCTGCACCGCGAAAGCGGGACACTTGGCCCCTGCACACGACGTAACGGCCTGTGGCGTCGCGCTTTGGTAGCGCTGGGCAATTGCGGCCGCATAGATGTGAGCAAAGCGGTCCGCCGATGCTGGCGACTTCCATCGCGAAACATACAGAAGCGAGAGATCCGCAGTTGTGAGCGTATCCGTTACGGTTTTGGCAGTCCTGCGAAATGCGACGTAAGCTCCACCTGACCACGATCCCGCAAGAATGTCCGCCTCCTTCCTGTTTCCGTAGGTCTTCAGAAGTGCCCGCACGTCGAGTTCGCCAACTCCGCCGGTGTCATAAACCGCGTACTTGTCGCTAAGTATTTGCTGAACGTCAGGAATGTGGACCTGCGACAGTTTCTCGCGGTTCATATAGGCAGTCGGCTGCATCACTTCATGGGTGTTGCGTGGCGGACGCGCGAATACTCCCGAGAAAGCCATCTGCTTCCCACCTTTTTCCAGCAGTTCGCCTTCGAAGATCAGGCCTTCGCGATAAGGAAACGTGCCCATTTCCCTCAGGATCGCGGGTGCATCATGCAACAACTGCGAATCAGCCGCGGCTTTCACGGCGGGTTCTTCCATCTGATAAAGCAGACCAGGCGTATTCTGCAGGTTGCGTCCGAGCGGAGCCAGGATGTAATCCACGAAAACGATTTGGGCTTGACCTTCGACCGCGGCTCGCCGCGCCGGAATGCTGTCGTCGTTAACGTCGGACTCGTTGTTTTTCTTCTCTCCCGGCTTCGGCGCTTCAATCTTCATCCAAGCCTTGAGATCGTAGTTCTGGTTTTGCAGCGCGTGGGTTAGTTCGTGCGCCAGAATGGGGGCCTGGCGCTCCAACGGGATCCAGTTGACCATCGAAATCGTCTTGGTCTCATCGTCGTAATAAGCGGCGATCTCCTTGCCATTGGCCCTCACCACGAACTCCCGCAGATTGAAATCCCGAGGAAGAAGGCCGAACTTCTTCATGGTCATTTCGGAGCGCGTTAACCGTTGCGCATAATCTTCCTTCCCCTGTTGGTCACGAGTGAACTTCTCGACTTCAGCAGAGCTGACCAGGCGGCGCTTGACGGTCGACCGCTTGGGAAAACCGCTGTCTTCCGAGGCGAAGGCGACAATCTTATCGACGGATTTGAAAAGTTCCTTTGCGTCTGCGTCGGACATCTGTACTTCCTGGGTATGGTCCTTCCGAACCTTACGCGCCATTTCGCCAAGGCTCTGCCCCTGTTCTGTACCGGAATTGGAGTCGCTGGAAGCAGCAGGCCCAGGAGAAGCTGCCTGCTGGCCAAAAGCCGAACCGCAGATCAGACTACAAACCAGCAAGAGACGAGTCGGGCGGAAGAACGCGGCCATGAAAACCTCACGGTCGGAAAATTTGGGGGCAGAAGAATTGTCGATGAGCTGGACGTAGGACTCACGGCAAAAGGCGTGTTGAGGCTTACGAAGGTAACGCCAAGGAGTGATCGCGACGCGAGTCTACCAAATCGTTCTCAGCAGTGGACTACTGCGAATTCGCTCATCCTGCGTGATCAGGGCAATTCCTTCCGCCCGGGCGGTAGCACCGATAAGCCTGTCCGCGGGATCGCGCGGGTAACTTTCGGGGAACTGCGCAGCAAGAATTGCGATCTCTTGAGTGATGGGCTTCACGACTACGCCAACGGTTTCTATGACCTGACGTACCGACGCCTCGATGGTTCCGTAGGTTTCGATCCGACCACGCGCAAATAGCGATGCCATTTCCCACAGACTGATAGAAGCCATCGCCAGCCCACCGCCTATCCGCGCTCTCCGTAGCGCGGACTCGGCCGCCCGCGAAAGACGCTTGGGCTCGATCGCAGCCCAAACGACTACGTGCGTGTCCAGCAGTATCACCGCAAAGCTTCCCAAGCCTCGGGGTCTTCAATCGGCTGAGTGATGTCCCCCACGATTTTCATCATGCCGGAGAGCTTACCCAGAAAATCATCCGAAGGTTCTTCCGCCGGTACAAGCTTAGCCACCGGGCGGCCCTTCTTTGTGATCACCACAGGCTCACGGGTGGACTGGACGTCGTCCATGACTTTCAGACATCGAGCTTTGAATTGTCCCGCTGGCATCGTCTTCATGACCACTCCAAATGACCATAGTCATTCTATCATGACCATTAGCTAGGAGCGCAACTGGACGCTGACGGCTGAAAGCTGATTTACTTCAATTCCTGCAACTTAGCCGAGGCTAACTGGGCGGCTTCACTGGCGGGGTTTTCTTTCTGAATGGTTTCGTAGATGCGTTTGGCTTCGAGCGGTTGGTTGTCTGCCTTATAGGTCGCGGCCAGCTCGATTTGAGCCGTCACCTTGCCCACCGTGCTGGTAGGTTTTGCGGCCAACTGTTTGTAGAGTTCTTCTGCCTGTTTACTACGACCGGTATTCCGATAAACCGATGCCAAAGCCATCTTGGCCAGCGCCACGAGGTCGCGGTCGCCTGACGAAATAACCTTCTGCAATTCACGCTCGGCGGAAGCATTGTCCCCGAGATCCGCCGAGGTCAGACCGAGAAAATAGCGAGCGAACTCGGCCGAATGGGTATGCGGATACTTGTCGACAATCGCCTGAAATTGCTTGTGAGCCGCAGTGGCGCGCTCCGAGGAACTCGCAAAACTCGGGGCGTCCGGCTGCGCTGGCATGTCGGGTGGACGCACCGGCGTATCCAGGGTGCGCACTGCCTGGCTCATATCGAGGCTGGCCTTCTGATCCTGTTGGCTCAAGTAATACCAGGACGCCGCCGCAGCAGCAGCCACGACCAGCACAACCACGGCCGCGACAACCAGTTTGTTCTTGTGTTCAACGGACCAATGCGCGGTTCTCTCCGCGGCGTCGATGGTGACTCGGCTGAACCGGTCCTGTTTCAGTTGATGGCGGGTTTCTGCGCGCACGAACTTCCCTTCTGATTATGTCAGGGTGGGACTTACAATCTCTCAGTCTAACAGGCAGAATTCGAGAGCGTCAAAGGCTTGTCGGACAGGAGGCCAGTTCGGCTCTATCCAGGACGTCGTCCTCTGTTTGGACGCCGTCATCCTGAAGCCCCGCGCTTTCGAGCGGGGCGAAGGATCTCGCGCGGACTATTTCGACCCTATCCCGATCCCCACAGCAAACAAGCCGCCGAGCAAAACGGCGGCCTGGCGATGCGCATTCAGCGTCGCGCCTACCTCTGTGTTTCTTCCAGCTGTCCCTGTTCCGCCTTCTCCTGGCACTCGATACAGTGGCGCGTCCAAGGCACGGCTTCCAGGCGCTTGGCGTTGATCTCCTTGCCGCACGAGATACATTCGCCAAAGCTGCCTTCCCGGATCCGCGACAGGGCTCCTTCGACCATCGCCAACAGTTGGCGGTCGTTGTTGCTCTGGTGAAAAAGAAATTCCTTGGTGTAAGAGCTGGCGGCACGGTCGGCGATGTCCTGCGCCGAGTCCTCATCGACGGTGCGCCCGTCCTGCTCCGTGCGCGTGACCATCCGGCGCAGCTCTTGCTGCCGCGTTTCCAGCCTCTTCTTGAACGTTTCCAGCTTCTTTTTATCCATGGATAATAACTTCACTATTTTTGACCCTACCTAGCTCGTTCCAGCCCATAAGGCCAAACGAAAATGATATGCGCCTAAACTGAGATGCGTCAACTGGCGCTCGGGATTCGACAGTGGCTGAAATAGTGAGATCAAACCGCTGAGAAAATAAAACTTTACAATTGCAGCCTAGCATGCCACGAAACGTCGCAATGTGACGGAGATCACAGGAACAACCTGAGCGACGATCAACCTGAGAGATATCAGCGCGGCAACGGCTCCGTGATCGCTGCCCCGGGTGGCGTGGCGAGGGGTACTTTGGTTATCGCCGACCAGCGCCGGTGCCCCATCCTTTCCGCACACTTTGCGGAAAGGGTGGCAGGCGACAATGCCTGGTCCCCAACCCTCCGCGCCGGATGTGTGAGCCACATCACATCTTCCCGGTCTATCTGCGTGGGATGATCTGTCAATAGCAAGACTCTCAGCCGAGGACGTGAAACGTGGCAACCCAAGCCATGCTTAGTTCCGCAACACGGAGAGACCAACGCGAGCTCCAGGACGCTCGCTTCGCCATGCGCCTCTCTCTGATTTTCGGCGTGGGCATGCTGCTTGCGAAGACCACTGTCTATTTCATGACCCATTCGGCGGCCATTTTTTCCGACGCCGCCGAGTCCGTCGTCCATGTCATCGCCGTGGGGTTTGCCTGTTTCAGTCTCCGGCTCAGCACCAAATCAGCTTCTCCCCAATTTCTCTACGGTTACGAGCGCATCACATTCTTCTCCGCCGGATTCGAAGGCGCCATGATCGTCATGGCCGCGATCGCAATTCTCTATGAGTCGATCCGGAAGTGGATCGCCGGGCTCCAGCTTGAGCATCTGGGGACCGGCGCACTGTTGATTTTGATGGCTGGAATCCTCAATGCGGGTCTCGGCTACTATCTCGTGCGCACCGGTCGTCGCACCAATTCACTCATCCTCGAAGCCGATGGCAAACACGTCTTGACCGACAGCTGGACCAGCTTTGGCGTCGTGGGAGGACTGGGGCTGGTGCTCCTGACACACTGGAAACCCTTCGATCCGCTAGTGGCCATCGCGGTCGCCGGAAATATCCTCTGGTCAGGAGGACGCCTGGTCTGGCATTCAGCGGTCGGGCTGATGGACTATTCCGATCCCAGAGCCGGCCGGAAAATTCGCGAGAAGCTGGATGCGATTTGCTCGGAGCTGGCCATTCAATACCATGGCGTACGCTTCCGAACCACCGGATATCGTCAGATCATCGAAGTACACTTGCTGTTTCCCCGTCAAACCTCGGTCAGCCAGGCCCACAGCCTCGCAACCATTCTGGAAGAACGCCTGCCGGTCGACTTGGGAATGCCCGCCGAGGTCATCACCCACCTGGAGTGCCTGGAAGATCACGCCGAGGTCCATCACGAACAACACTACACCGGCAAGCCCGATTAGGAAGCGGACGGACTTTCCCTAATGCACAAAAAGAAGGTGCCCCACCCTTCTCGCGTTCTTTGTGCTCCAAGCTCGCAAGCTGCGTGATCAACGCCAGTGCAAGGACAAGTAGGCGCTTCGATTTTCTGATCGACCTACTTACCGCTCTCAGACTCCCGCAGCTTCTTCTGCTGTCCTAGGAAGACTTCCGCTTCCTCTACGGTAGTTCCTATACCGAAGGAAAACTCTGTGCTCTCGATGGCAATGACGCGGCCGTCCACGTCGTAAACGGAGAAAGGTTGCTGCCTCAAAATCTGTCGAGCTTCTGAAAGTTTGGCGTTCAATTCCTGATAGGACTCTGCTTTGCACAGGAACGTACCACCTAGGTGATGGTATGCGTCCAGCCCAACGCTCGTGAGCACCTCAGCAAACCTGCGTATGAGCATGTCCCCGACGGAGTGGCCAAAGCGGTCGTTTATCGGCTTCAGGTTCTCGACATCGCTCATAGCTACGAACGGACTTGTGCTTCTTTCGTCAAAAGCTCGCGGGTTGGGCAATCCAGTCATTTCGGAGACGAACTCGGCATGTCTCTTTGCCTTTTGAGACATCTCCGCAACAAACTTCCGAGTCAAGTGGTTGGTTCTACGTTCGGGCGTGGCCGATGGTTTCCGCACGCCTTAGATTTTGCTCCCTCAGGGCCTCGCCACGTTGCTTACCTGCGGACATGTGCTGAAGTAACTCTGGGCGAGAATGCAGCCAGTACGAACCCAAGCATTCCAGACCCATCTAAGTATCACCATCGGCGTGGTTCTTCGACGATCATTTACTTGACGAGCATTCACTCGATGGTCGGCGCCTGATGCACACATTCTGGTGCACAATTTCCCTCAAAAAAAACGCTCTGTTTTGACGCAAAATCTAGAAAACAAAGGGCCGGAAATTTCCTTGCCTCGTAGATCTATGGTTCTTAAGGTAGTTAGAGGCAAAATATTCTAAACATTGGAGTTGTGATGCTAGACGCGCCTCGGAGCCGAAAGTGCGCTCAGTGTGTTCAAGTTGTCAAAGATCAAGTATTATCTCGTAGATAACATCTACTGTCTTATGTTATCGCAGTTGACAGACAGAGTTCAAGAAGAAAGTGAACGGGCTGGGGACCGTTTCCGACACCAATTCGGGAGGTAATTCCAGGACGGACGGGACGTTGCCCATCCCGGGCGCAAGAAGTAGGGGCGGTCCCCGGTTCTCCCCGGGGTTCAGCGTGTATCCCGGTAGTCCGCCGCCGCTTTTGTGTGCGGCGAAAGCATGGGCCAGCCCCCACGTTCAAGCACAGGTTTCGTTGAACAGCTTGAAAAGCGATTCCCGGAAATTAAGCGTCAAACGTGAGACCGGAATGCCGCTCGCTCATCGGATGGTCACAAGTCGCGGAAGTCGTCAACGCCACTCCAAGCCCATGTTGTCGTCAGTAATGATCAGTCGGCCTTGCAGCCGTTTGCGAAGTTGGTCATCAGTTTCGATCGAAAAGGGCTGCCGTCCGGTGGGGTCCTCCTTGATATTCGCAATCTCGTCGAGCCTTGCCATCTGCTTGGGATCGCTCGCGTCGATGACATGCTTGCCGTCGATGACGTAGGTGAGCAGCACAGCCTTCCACCTGGCGCGATCAAACTCGATCGGAGAATCGCTTACCGCCAGACAATTCAAAAAGCGAAGAGCATAGGGATATACCGCCAGTCCAGTTGCCATCACATCTCCGGAACCAGTCGTGTTATAGAACAAAACACCACCCAAGTTGAGGTGTTGGCGTGCCATTCGCAGAAAGTCCACAGAAAGCAAGTTAGAAATATGGTTGCGCCAGTGGAACGTCGTGTTCATTACGATGGCATCAAATCTTTGCCCAGGATTTCGTGCCAGCCACCGTCGACCGTCGTCGATGGTGATCTGCACTCTTGGGTTTCCCAAGAGGCTCGCTACAGCGGGATACTGCGGAATGAGTTTCAGATACCCTGGGTTGATTTCCACGACTTTCAATTCTTCGAGTTGCGGATGGTTAGCTACGACTTGTGCCCAAGAACCGGACCCCAGCCCGATCATTAGCACGTGTCGCGGTGCAGGATGTAACGCACTCAGCGCGAAGGGCCGCGCAATCATGTTTACATCATTCATCAGATCGACATTGAACCGTCCATCATAAACGCCACCGCCGAACACTATCCCGTTTGGAGTTACGCCGATGGTACCGCTCCGATCTTCAACCACCTGTTGGAAGTGCACTTTCGGATACTGGTTCTTGAACAATAAACGATCATAAATCGTACTGAACACGGGGCGGCTGCCAATCGCGACGAGTACTGCCGCAGCTACACCAAATGCTGCCCCGAGCTTCAACCTTCCTGGTAGTCTTTCTTTCATGGCGAGCACAACAACCGCAAACACAACGCCTCCTATCAGAAGCAGCAACGAAATCGAAAACAAGGAAAAATGGTCCATCAAGACGAAGCCCACCACAAAGCAGCCCAAAGTCGACCCGACAATGTTTGCTGCATAAAGGTAACCTAGTGCGGCACCGGCGGGGCCAGTGGGATCGATCGAGACGTGCGCGATGAGGGGGAAGGTCGCACCGAAGAGGAGTGCTCCCAGGCAGATTGATAGCATAATGGCCAGTGATGCAATCCAGATTGTGCTGCCGGTCCCCTCTGGCGATGCGAGCTTCAAAGCAAGCGCCATGCAAGGAGCCACTGCAAAGGCAAAAATAGCAGAGCCAAAGATGACCACACCTAGTTGGTGCACTGCAGCCGGTCGAATGTGACTGCCCCTTGAAAACCGCTCAACAAACCTTGATCCGAGTGCAATGCCCAGCAGATAGCTACCCAGCAAAGATGCGAACACGCGGGCAGTGTCGCCCGCAGCAAAGGCTAACAGGCGATACCAGATAATCTCGTAAGAAAGTGCCGCGAATCCACAGAAAGCTGCGCAAGAGAGGGCTAGCGGAAAAGGCAAGAGGCGACCCTGTTGCTGGCTGACATTGGGTTCCAACGATATCTTGTGGCTAGGTACCTCTTCTTTGTGCTCAGAGTGGAAGCTGTAGAGAAGCGCACTTGCCGCCACTAGCGCATTGATAGAGGCAGCAAATCGGACCGACCCTGATTGGTCCAAAAGCCGCATCAGAACATTGGCAGCGACGAAGCAGGCCACGCCTGATCCGAGGGTGTTAACAAAATACAATCCTCCTACGGAACTCCCGATGTTCTGCGATGAGCGCACTAAATGCTCGACCAGGAGCGGCAGAGTTGCTCCCATGAGCAGCGTAGGCACAATGATCAATGAGAAGGCGGCCAGCCCCGTCATTAACGGGGAACTACCTGCGGTGAATTCAGCGATCCAGCGGAAGATCTTCAGCGACCCGACTCCAAACGCGGCCGTTCCAAGCTCAGCAAGTGCAAACCATACCACTAGGGGTAAGCGTGTACATTTGGAAAGTGCACCACCTGCCAAGCTACCGACCCCAAGGCCGAGCATGAAGGCAGTAACGACAATCGTCACGGATTGAATGTTCAGACCATAGATGGCGAACAACGCCCGCTGCCAGACGATCTGATAGATCAGCGCGGGGAAGCCTGAGCAGAAAAACAAAATGTGGATCCAAGGCACGGGTTCGTGTCGCCGCTGCGCTCTGGCGATAATGAGAAGAAACACGACGATCAAGCCTATGATCCAAAACCCAGCGTTTGCGTCCATGGCAGCTCTTCAGATCGTTTCCGATTCTCGGATTGCCAACCATAACAGACCAGTCCGGGACGTGGTCACCGAAATGCTCCACCGCTCTTGGTAAGTTGAGCAAAATGCCGAGGTGGGTTTGTAGCAGTCGAAGCATGCCGATTTAGCATCAGGACAAACGTTTTTGCCGTTTACCAATTGGCTACATAATTCAGTTGCTTTTCCCGACTAGGGAAAGCTGGTTCCGCATAAAGGCGAGCGGAGCGTGGGAGGTCAGAGCGCGAAATAGCTCCCGCGGAGCCAGTTAAACAAGGGTGATGGGTAATCAAATTTGGGAATCAAATTCGGGGACAGAATCAAATTCGGGGACAGACGGGACGCTCCCTAGTCTCTGCCTGGGCCGAGGAACCTCCCTGTCTTCAAGGAAACGATTCGTCTGGGACATGATTCGTCCGCGGTAACGCTTAGCGCGGCAACGGCTCTGGCATGTCGGCCAGCGCGTATCCCATCACTGCCATGGCTGCCGCGTTCTCGCGGAGTTCTTGCGGAACGATCTTGTCGAGCGTGTCGGCGGCGGTGTGGTGGTAATTGAAGTAGGTTCGCGCATCCTGCATGATGCCGAACGTTGGAACGCCGGCTTTGGCCAGCGGAGCGATGTCGGCGCCCGGGCTACGATCGGTCAGCTGGATCAGGTTCGCTCCGAAGGATTGCAGGACGTCTTGCACCGGCTTCAGCAGAGGCAAGCCTTTGGGGTTGATCTTGGCATAGAACCCCAAAGGGTGCGCAGCGCCGTTGTCGCTCTCCATGGCGGCCATGAGATTCGCGAGTTCCGCCGCATGATCCTTGGCGTAAGCGTCGTGCCCGCGCCCGCCATTTTCTTCGTCCATCCAGGCAATGACGCGGATGGTGCGCTTGGGATGCAGATGCAACCGCTGAACCAGTTCCCCAGTTTCCATGGCAACCGCGACTCCCGCGGCGTCATCGATCGCGCCGGTTCCCAGGTCCCAGGAGTCGAGATGTCCGGAAACGATCACTATTTGTTCGGGATGCTCCGAACCCTTGAGATCCGCGACGACGTTGTAACTCAACACGTCCGGCCCGGTCTGTGAAGTGAGCGTGAGGTGCATGCGAACTTTGCCTTGAGCCGTGAGCCTTGCGATGAGATCGGCGTCCTCGCTGGTCACAGCTCCGGCCGGAATTCCTGCGGCCGCGCTCCATCCGGTATGCGGCAGACGATAGTCCGCATTCCCGACCGAGCGCACCAATGATGCAACCGCGCCCAACTCCGCTGCGGCCTTTGCGCCTCCGGCGCGATATGCGACTGCTTCGCCATAAGCCTCACCAGCCAATCCGCTCGCCGCCTTCTGCTTGTCAAAG
>Ga0209415_10009107_pt1 | contig 17087 bp, 13 predicted proteins | sample PeaSoiSIISIP2007_FD_187696 | JGI IMG/M metagenome (GOLD analysis project Ga0209415, IMG submission 187696) | Peat soil microbial communities from Weissenstadt, Germany - SII-SIP-2007 (SPAdes) (version 2) | ecosystem: Environmental > Terrestrial > Soil > Wetlands > Peat | place: Germany... | reverse complement strand
GTAATTATGCCGCTTTGCAGGGCTTTCGTTGTTCTGAGTTGACCCCAGTTCTACTCAAATTTGATGCCCGAATTGATGCCCGACTGGTTTCGAGCAGCCCTGACCTCGCCCGGCAAGTTCGCCGACGGATCCGTCGCGATGGAATGGTCACTCACGGGCCGGCGGCGGCTTGTTCACCCAGCTTCGGTGACAGCGTCGCCGCGCGCTCGGAGTTCGGCGAGGCGTGCCCGGTAGTGCTCGACGTTCGCGAGCTTGATCCCCTCGTATCCACGGACCAGTTCGATTGCACTGGCCACGGCGACGGCATACTCGTAGTTGTCGCTGTCGAGCGTCGACACAAGACTGGAGACCAGCGCCGTGTACTCCCGGGCGAGCGCGCGTTCGACACGCCGCACACGTCCATAGCCGAACGGATCGAGCGGCGTACCGCGGAGAAACCGCAGTCGCGCCATGACGGTCAGGATCGGTCTCCCGGCCGGCCCGAGCGAGATCTTCCTCCGCAGCCCCAGAGCGCGGAGGAGCGGCGGGTGGAGCTGGAACCGAACCCGCTTCGTGCTGGGCATCTCGTCGCGGATCGACGCCGCGAACCCGGGCGCGGTGAGCAGGCGGGCAACCTCGTACTCGTCTTTGTAGGTGAGCACCCGGTGCAGGCCCACGGCGACCGCTCGACTGAAGTCGGTCCGTGCGGTGAAGCGCCGCTCGGCATGCCATGCCTCCTCCACCGTGGCGAGGTAGCTGCGCACGAGGCGCTCTCCTCCGTAATCCGCCAAGTGGGATGCCCTCACGGCCGTCGCTTCGCGCGTCGGCCCGCCGAGAGGGCTTGCTGGTAGTGGATGAACCGGCCGCGGAGCTTTTGTCCGCCGTGCCGTCGCAGCAGCGAACGTGGTCGGGTCGGCGACTGCGACGCGACCCCACTGGAAGGCGGCGAGATTGGCGGCAGCGCCGACGCCGTTCAACTCGATCGACGCTTCGATCGCCGCCACCGAAATCGGGAGAGCTCCGGCCTGGAACGCAGCGCCGACGAGGAGGAAGTGACACGGCGTCGTGTGGCCGAAGAGAGCGCCTGCGGCGCTCAACGTGTCCAGGTCGAACAGGTCGCGGACGGACGATCGAATCCGCTTCAGGAGTTGCGCTCGCGGCGGGAACTCGATCGCTGTATGCCCCTCGACCATCGCGCCGGTCGGCACCTCGCTCGTCGCCACGAATGCGGCGGTTCGGTGAAGGTCTGTGTAGGTGAGATTGCGCGACTCGCTCCCGGTCAAGATGTCGAGCGCCAGGTAGCAGTCGGACTGGCCGACGCCGATCCTGTTTGCCGGCTCGATGTCCTCTCGAGCCATGCGCAGGTGCGACACGACTTGCCCCGCCTTCTGCGACATGCCGGTCTGGTCGAGTGTCCGGACCTGCAAGCCGTCGAGCAGCGCAGCCGTGGCGAGCACCTGGTTTACGGTGACGACACCGGTCCCTCCGATCCCGACGAGGAAGACGTTGTAGGTCGAGGTCGGCGACGCGATCGGCGGATCAGGCACCGCCGGAGCGTGGGGGACGTGGGAGGACGCCGTCGGCTGCAGCGGGTCGATCTCCACCGTCACGAAGGACGGGCAGTCGCCCTCGAGGCAGCTGTAGTCGGTGTTGCACGAGGTTTGGTCGATCCGCGTCTTGCGTCCGAACTCGGTCTCGACCGGCCACAGCGAGAGGCAGTTGCTCTTGCGTCCGCAGTCGCCGCATCCTTCGCAGACGTCTTCGTTGATGACCACTCGCGTGGTTCGCGCCGGGAGCTTCCCGCGCTTTCGAAGGCGCCGGACCTCGGCCGCGCACCGCTGGTCGTAGATCAGCGCGGTGACGCCCGGCGTCTCCCGCAACCGGAGCTGCGCCTCCTCCAGACGCGTGCGGTCCCAGACCTCGGCGTTGCTCGCCATGGCAGCCCTGAGGCCTCGGTATCGCTCGGGCTCTTCTGCGCATACGATCGTGCGCCGGATGCCCTCGGCTTCGAGCTTCCTCGTCACGGCAGGCACGGAGAGCGCGCCGACGGCGTCCTGTCCGCCGGTCATGGCGACGGCGGAGTTGTAGAGGAGCTTGAAGGTGATGTTGACGTCGGCGGCGACGCACGCCTGCACTGCAAGCTGTCCAGAGTGGAAGAAGGTGCCGTCGCCGATGTTCTGGAAGAGGTGGCCGCCGTCGTAGCTGAAGGCCTGCCCGATCCACTGCGCGCCCTCCCCGCCCATGTGTGTGATTCCCGTGACGGCGCTGCTCGGGCGCTCCATCATGCCTACAAGGCCATGACAGCCGATCCCGCCCGTGGCGAGCGAGCCTTCCGGAACGACGGTCGAGCGATTGTGCGGGCAGCCGCTGCAGAAGTAGGCGGTCCGGTGGACTGGCAAGCCGGGCAGCGCAGCCGCTGCCGGGACCGGCGGTTCGCGGATCTCGATGCGCGGAGCGAGCACCCGGTGGAGCGTCTCGGCGATTCGCGCCGCGGTGAGCTCGCCGTCAGCCGGCACGAGCAGCCTGCCGTCCTGGTCACGCTTGCCGATGACGGCGGGGGCGCGGGCAGACCCGTAGAGGGCGCTCTTCACCTGGGGCTCGACGAACCCCTGCTTCTCCTCGACCACGAGCACGGTTTCGAGCCCCCGCGCGAACTCGCGAATGCTCTCGGGCTCCAGGGGATGCAGCATCCCGATCCGCATGACTCGCATTCCGCGACGGGCAGCGGTCGCGGCGTCGATCCCGAGATCGAGCAGAGCTTGGAGGGTGTCGTCGTAGGTCTTGCCGGGGGCAACGATGCCAAGCCAGGCATCGGCAGAGTCGATCTCGACTGCGTTGATGGTGTTCGCGCGGGCGAAGGCGTTCACCATCTGCCACCGCGGCCCCACCAGCTCCTGTTCGGCTCCGACGGCCGCCGGCGGACCGGGCACGGTCTCCTGGCGGTAGGTCCAGGTCTCGCCGTTCCACTCGATCTCGGGAACGGTGATGGCGAGCGTGCCGAAATCCCTGCCGACGCTCCAGGCGCCTTCCGCGACGTCGGTGACGAGCTTCAGCGCGACCCAGCAACCCGAAACGCGTGAGAGTGCCACTCCGAGTAGCCCGAACTTGACGATCTCCTCGCTGTTCCGCGGCGCGAGCACGGGCAAGCCGTACGCTGCGAGCGCAGGTTCGCTCGCGGACGGAACCGTCGACGACTTGGGGGCGGGATCGTCGCCTGCGAGGACGAGCACGCCGCCGTTGGGGTGTGCGCCGAACAGGTTGCCGTTGCGAAATGCGTCGCCGGCCCGGTCGATGCCCGGCGATTTCCCGTACCAGACCCCGACCGTGCCGCTGTACGGCGAGCGTCGTCCGGGTAGCGGGAGCTGCGATCCCCAGACTGCCGTCGCGGCCAGCTCCTCGTTCACCGCCGGGACGAGCGCGAAGTCCGACCGCTCCCGTAGCTCCGGAATCGACGCCAGGGCGAGATCGAGACCGCCGAGGGGACTTCCGGGGTATCCGGAGACGAACCTCCCGGTGTGCAGACCGCGCGCGCGGTCGCGCTCGTGCTGCTCGACGAGGAGCCGTGCCACCGCGTGAATGCCGCCGAGGAGGACCGCGGCGCTCGTCGGCCTGAAGCGGTCAGCGAGATCGTACCTCGGGATGCCGACGTCGACGGCGGTCACAAGCTCCAGTATGAACCCCGATGAAGGGCACCACACCGGCCGATCCAGGCCGGGCCGACTACCGCCCGCTCGAAGGCGGTCGCGCCCCAGCGGGCCCGGGCGCCAGCGTGCGGCGGCACGCGCCGGAGGTCGGATTCGAGGTCGCCGGCAGCCGGTGTGCGCATACCTAGGTCGCCCGGCGAGCCGATGTCGGGCCCGCCTTCGTCAGCTGCCCGTGAAGCGCGCGGGGCGCTTCTCGTGGAATGCCTGGAAGCCCTCCTGGAGATCGCCGCTCGAGAGCAGTTCGAAGACGGCGTCGCCTTCGCGAAGGAGCCCCGACGCCAGCTCGCGGCCCCAGCTCTCGTACACGAGGCGCTTGATCAGGCCGATCGCCCGGGTTGGGCCGTTCGCGAGCTGCTCCGCGACCTCCCTCGCCCGCGCCAGGACGGCGTCGTCGGCGACAACCTCGTTGACGAGACCGTAGTCGAACGCCTCGGCCGCCGAGAGCTTCGCGCCGGTCGCCATTATCCAGAAGGCCCGCGCGGTCCCGACCAGACGCGTGAGCCGCTGCGTGCCCCCGGCGCCGGGCAACAGGCCGAGGGCCGCCTCGGGGAAGCCGAAGAGCGCGCTCTCGCCCATGATGCGAACGTCGCAGGCGAGCGCGAGCTCTGCTCCGCCACCGAGCGCAAACTTCTCGATCGCGACGACGACTGGCTTCTCAAGGCGCTCGAGCGCGTCCTCCACCTCGATCTGCCGGCGCATCCGGCGGTAGGTGGCCCGCGAGTGGTCGCTCATGACGGCGATGTCCGCGCCGGCACAGTACCGGCCGCCCGCGCCCATGATCATGATCGCGCGCGCAGCCGGATCGACCGCAAGCATGTCGACCGCGTCGAGCAGCTCGTCGATCAGCTGCGGATTCATGGCATTCACCGGCGGGCGGTTGAGCGTGATCGTCGCGACGCTCGTCTCCGACTGCTCGACTCCAAGGACGTTGCTGATCTCGCTACTCATCCGGCTCGACCTCGCTTGATTGTTTGTGCGTGCTCGAATCTACGCGGTGTCGGCAGCGCGGACAAGATCGACGCCGAGCCGCGCCAACAGGCGGTGAGCGCGTAGATGCGGAGCCCGGTCCCCGCCGCCAGCAGCGCGCTGGCACCCCGTTTCAGTACGAGCGCGGCAGGCCGAGGTCGTGCTGAGCGAGGTAGTTCAGCGTCATCTCGTCCGACACGGGGCTGATCCGGTACAGGCGAAGGTTGCGCCAGTGGCGCTCGATCCCGGAGTCGGCGACGTAGCCAGCGCCGCCATAGACCTGCATCGCCCAGTCGGCCGCGTCGAGCGCTGCGTGCGCGGCGGCGTACTTCGCCATCGACGCGCAGACGCCGCAGTCGCGCCCGTTGTCGTACAGCCACGCCGCCTCGTAGACCTTGAGCCGGGCGGTCTCGAGCGCGACCCGCGCCTTCGCGAGCGGGAACTGCAGCCCCTGGTAGCTGCCGATCGGCCGCCCCCACGGGCTCCGGTCCGACGCGTACTCGACCGCTTTGCGGATGCAGAGGTTCCCTGTTCCGATCGCGGCCGCGGCGAGAATGATCCGCTCGGGGTTCAGGATGTCGTACAGCGGGCCCCAGGCCTTGCCCTCCTCGCCGACGACCTTCTCGGCGGGGATCTCGTAGTCGGTGAAGTAGACGCGGTTGGTGTCCATGAAGTGGTTTCCGAGCTTCTTGAACGGATGCGCACGGACGGCCGCGTCGGGGAGACCGCCGAGCAGCAGCGAGATCCCGTGTGTGCGCCGCTGCGGGTCGTAGGGCGACGTCCGCGCCATCACAACGATGTACTTCGAGTTCTGGACAAGCGATATGTAGACCTTCTGGCCGTTGACGACGTAACGGTCACCCCTGCGGACGGCGTTCGTCTTGATCGTCGCGATGTTCGACCCCGACTCGGGCTCGGTGAACGCACCGGCCCACATATCTCCCTTGACAAGCCCAGGCAGATAGGTCTCCTGCTGCTGTCTGGTGCCGTGGCGGGAGAGCAGACAGCCGCCGAACACAGGTCCACTGAGGAAGAGCGAGCCGCCTTCCATCCCGCCGCCGCCCTCGGCGATCCCCTCGACCGCGATCGCCAAGTCGAGCATGCCCTTGCCGCCCCCGCCGAACTCCTCCGGCACGGCGATCCCGAGCATCCCGTGCTCTGTGAGCGCGTCCCAGAACTCTCGCGGGAAGCGGTACTCCTCGTCGACCGCCTGCCAGTACTTGTCCTCAGTGCGCTGCGCGAGCTCGAGCCCGAACTCGCGCAGGGCGAGCTGGTCATCGTCGTGGTCGAAGTTCACGGACGCTCCTGGCGGATCTCCGCCTCCATCGCTGGTCAGGTCGCCCGTGATACGGGGACGTCGCCGTCCTCGCCGAGCGGAACGTCGGTGCCGGGCCGTGACTCGCTCTCGATCCGCGTGATGACCAGCGGCCCCAGTGGCGTGCGGACGGCGCCGACGCGAACGCCGTCGCGCTCCGTGCCCGCTTCGAGCACGCCGCCATCCACCGGCTCGCGGCGCCACTCCGTGCCGCCGCAGTCCGGGCAGAGCAGCCGCCGCGGAAACACCGCGCGCCCGCAGGCTTCGCACACGAACACGCGCAAGCTCACCGGCGCTCCAACACGACGGCATTGGCGCAGGCTCCGTACCGGTACAGCACCATTCCGTAGCCGGTGACCACGGCGAGTCGCGCGTCCTCGACCTGGCGTTCCCCCGCCTGGCCGAGGAGCTGCGCGACGGACTCGACGAGGCCGATCATGCCTCCCGCCGCGCCCGCTTGGCCGACGGAGAGCTGGCCGCCGGACGTGTTCACCGGCAGCCGCTCCTCCTCGATCCGCCTGCGGAGGAACGCGCGCAGGTCACCGTCGGACGCAAAGCCCAGGTCGGCGAGCTGCGCGAGCGCCATCGCGGGGTAGTCGTCGTAGACCGAGACGATGTCGACGTCCTCGGGCCCTGCGCCGGCGTCCTCCCACAGGCCGCGGGCAAGCTCCGCGATCCCGGTCCGCAGTCCGTCCCCCTCCTGTCCGTCGTGGTTGTGCAGGCCCCGCAGCGCGCGGATGCCCACGCCCCCTTGGCCGGCGGCGGTGACGACGAGCGCGTCCGCGCCGCTGACGACCGGCACACAGTCGAGGCGGTGCAGCGGCTCGGCGACGACCGGTGCCGCGAGGTACTCCTCGAGTGTGAGCGGCGCCCGGTACACCGCGCCGGGGTTGAGCCCGGCCCAGCGGCGCTGGGCGACAACGAGTCGGCCGTAGTCCTCGCGCTCGAGCCCGTGCGTGTCCATCTGCTGGCGCGTGAGCATCGCGAAGAGCACGTTGGGTCCTCCGGTCGGGATCCCCGCGAGGTACTGCGCCGTCGTGCGGTTGTACGTGTCGACGAGCACCCGAAACGCTGCGCTGTCGAAATGGTCACCGGAGAGCAGCACGATCGTCGTAGCGTCGCCGGCGTCTATCGCCCGCATCGCGTGTTGCAGGAGCTGGATGCCGGAGGCTCCGCCGTTGCCGTCGTCCATCAGCCACCGCGGTCGGATGCCGAGCTTCCATGCGAGGTCGATCGCGCGGTCGGGTGCGAGCGTGAACGACGCGACGCCGAGACCGTCCACTTCCTCCCGGCTGATGCCGCTGCTCGCAAGCACGCGGACGAACGCGTCGGCGAGCAGCGACTCCGTCGTGACGCCCTCTGGCGGATGACGACTGTAGGGGGACTCGGCGGCGCCCACGATGACCGCATCCGAGGGCTCGACCACGTACCCGACTCTATACGGTCTCGAGGGCGAGTATGCTCGGCTCGGATGGAGCGGGGTTGGCGAAGAGCGCGCGGCGGACAGCGATGCACGCGATCGTCCTCCTGAAGCAGATCCTCGACTGGGAGCTGCCGCCCAGCAGGTTCCGTATCGATCCGGAGACGCACCGTCCGCCGGACAACCTCGGCCCGACACTCCTCGGCCCGTTCGAGCAGAACGCACTCGAGTTCGCGCTCCAGCTCAGGGACGCGGGCATCGTCGACACGCTCACCGCACTCCTTGCCGGTCCGGCCGACTCCGCCGACGCGCTGCGAAAAGCGCTGGCGTTGCGCTGCGACGAGGCGGTGCACGTCGAGGTCGGCGCTGACGAGTCCACCGACCCCTCGCAGACAGCCGAACTCCTGCTGGCGGCGATCCGCCGGCTCGAGCCCGCGGAGCTCGTGCTGGCCGGACGCCAAGCCGGCGACTGGGACCACGGCCAGGTCGGCTACCTCATCGCCGAGCGCCTTAAGTGGCCGGCGGTCGGCCTGGTGTGGCGCGCCGAGCGCAGCGACGGCCGCCTCCGCGTCTGGCGCAGCGGGAGCGCCGGTGTGGAGCAGCTCGCCGTGCGCCCGCCGGCGGTCCTCACCGTGACGAGCCACCCGTCGCTCCGGCTCAGGATGGGGAGCGTGATGGACCGGATGGCGGCTAACAAGAGGCCGATCACGCGCTGGACGCTCGACGATCTCGAGCTCTCTTCCGAACAGCTCGCCGCGGCGCGGCGCGTCGAGCTGACCAGGGTTTGGGTGGCGGAAGTCGAGCGTAATTGTGAGCTGATCGAGGGCGAGGATCCGGCGGAGATCGCCACCGCGCTGCTCGGCCGCCTCGAGGAGCTGAAGCTCCTGACGAGGCCCGGATGATCGTCGCCGCGACCTGGGACGGGCCACACCTGGGACCCGCGAGCCGCGAGGTACTCGGCGCCGCCGTCCGTCTCGGTGCCGCGGTCGGCCAGCAAGTCGCGGTCGCCTCGCTCGGCCCGGAGGGATCGGGAGCAGCGGAGGAGTCCGGCGGCTACGGCGTCGCGCAGGCCTTCGTCGTCGAGGGCGACTGCGCAGCGTCTGGCAGCGAGGGTTCGATCGCCGTGCTCGCCGAACTCGCACGCGAGTTGGGAGCCAGCGCGGTGCTGCTGTCGGCGGACGACCGCAGCGCGGAGATCGCGCCGCGTCTCGCCGAACGGCTCGGCGGCTCCGCCGTGATGCACGCGACCGCCATCGAGGTGCACGACGGGCGTCCGGTGTGGACGCGGCCCGTCTACGGCGGCAAAGCGCTTGCGACGATCTCGGCCGCCTCGGAGCCGGTCGTCGCGACGCTCAGGCGCGGCGCGTTCCGGGCGGCGGAGGTCACGGGCGGCGCCGCGGCCGTCTCGACACGCACCGCTCCCCCCACCGACGGTGCGGTCGAGTTCGTCGGCTCCGAGGCGCCCGTCGCGGGTGCCTCGCTCGAAGACGCCAGGGTGATCGTGTCGGGAGGAAGCGGCGTCGGCAACGTCGAGGGATTCGCGGAGCTCGAGGAGCTTGCCCGCCTGCTCGGAGGCGCCGTCGGCGCCTCCCTCGCCGCGGTCGACGCTGGGTGGGCGCAGCCCGACCGTCAGGTCGGGCTGACAGGGAAGGTCGTGAGCCCGGACGTCTACTTCGCGATCGGGATCTCCGGTGCGAGCCAGCACCTCGCCGGCATCGCCGGCGCGAAGGCAGTCATCGCCGTGAACACGGACCCTGAGGCCCCCATTTTCGGACGCGCGCGCCTCGGTGTTCTGATGGACTGCCGGCAGTTCCTTCCCGCCCTGATCGAAGCGCTTCGGCGACGGGCGTCACCCCGGTAGGCCGTGACGGCCGTCCTCGGCGAGGTCGCCACCCGCCAGATCCAATGGCACGTGTCGCCGTTGATGGTTGCGCTGCTCTACGCGAGCATGAGCGCGGCACTCGTCGTCTTCGCCTACGGATTCTGGCGCCGGATCCGAGTCTGGCGCCTCGGGCGCCCGGAGGTCGTGTGGGACCATCCGTGGGCGCGGCTGCGGCGGATGTTGATCGATGCCGGCGCGCAGGCGAGTGTGCTGCGCGATCGGCTGCCGGGCGCGATGCACGCGCTGATCTATTTCGGGTTCCTCGTGTTGTTCGCGGCGACGGTGGTCGTCTTCATCGATTTCGACCTCGGCATCCCGATCATGCGGGGCGCCTTCTACCTCTACTTCCAGAGCCTGACCGTCGACCTGTTCGGGCTCCTCCTGCTGATCGGGATCGCGATCGCCGCCTACCGGCGCTACGTGCTGCGTCCGAGCCGACTGGAGCACGGCAATCGCGCAGACGCGCTGATGCTCGGGTGGCTCGCCCTGATCCTCGTCACCGGCTTCCTGCTCGAGGGAATGCGCATCCAGGTGACACACGACCGATGGGCGAGCTGGTCACCGGTCGGCTACGTCACCGGACTGGCATCCCACGGAGTCGTCGGCAGCAACGCGACGCTTAAGGACGTCTATCCGTGGCTTTGGGTCTTCCACGTGTTCCTCTGGCACGGGCTGCTCGCGACGATCCCGTTCACGAAGCTGATCCACATGGTCACGAGTCCGCTGAACGTCTACTGCGCGAACCCAGGACCTGCGCGCGGTGTAGTCGCTCCCACGGACTTCGAGGACGCCAACGTGAAGCTGGGTATTCGGACCCCGTTTGACATGTCGTGGAGGCAGCTCTTGGCGCTCGATGCGTGCACGGAGTGCGGCCGCTGCGAGGCAGCGTGTCCCGCCTTCGCAGCCGGCAAGCCGCTCTCGCCCAAGAGCGTCATCCTCGACCTGCGCGATCACGTCCGCGGTGCGTTCCCACAGCTGCGCGAGGCGGGGAGGGCGCTGGGCGCGGGTGACGAGACACGCGCGCAGGCGATCTTTCAGAGCATGCCGCCGCTCGCCGGAGGCGTGATCAAACCCGACACGCTCTGGTCCTGCACGACCTGTCGCGCCTGCGAAGAGACATGCCCGGTCCGGATCGAGCACGTCCCCCTCATCATCGGACTGCGCCAGAACCTCGCGATGGAACAGGCCGCGGTGCCCGCCGGCGTCGCAGAGACAATGGCCAACCTCGAGGCGCGCGAGCATCCGTTCCGCGGCGCCAGCGCGAGCCGAACGGACTGGCTCGCGGGCCTGGAAGTGGACCAGGTGTCGTCGCTCGAGGAGGTGCGAGCCGTTGAGCTTGTCTACTGGGTGGGCTGCGCGGCCGCCTTCGACGAGCGTGTGCAACTGGTCGCGCGCGCGCTCGTCACGGTGCTGCAACACGCTCGCGTCAAGTTCGCAGTGTTCTCGCAGGAACGCTGCAACGGCGACGTCGCGCGCCGGACAGGCAACGAATTCGACTACTCCATGCTTGCCCGCGCGAACGTCGAAGCGCTCAACGGCGCCGGCGTCGAACGCGTCGTCACGCACTGCCCGCACTGTCTGCAGCAGCTTCGTCACGAGTACGAGCAGTTCGGAGGCCGCTACACGGTCATGCACCACAGCGAGCTGGTCAGCTCGCTCATCGAGCAGGGCCGGATCCGGCTCGCGCCTGGAGTCCGCGAACGGGTCACCTACCACGACCCGTGCTACCTCGGTCGCTACAACCGCGAGTTCGACGCACCGCGACAAGTCCTCGACGCGCTCGCGGTCGAGCGCGTGGAAATGGCCCGCTCGCGCACGGAGAGCTTCTGTTGCGGAGCCGGCGGCGGCCACGCCTTCTTCGACGACGCCGACGGCGGCGAGAAGATCAACGCCATCCGCGCGCGCGAGGCCGCGGCTACCGGCGCGACCACCGTCGTAACGGGCTGCCCGTTCTGCCTGACGATGCTCGCGAGCGGCGCGCGAGCGGCTGTGAGCGAGGACCGCCCGCTGCGGGCGCGCGACTTCGTCGAGCTGGTCGCCGATGCACTCGTCGACTAGCAAGCCACCGCGCACACGCCCCCGGGGCCTGCCGGTGCGCCGCCGGGCGATTGGTATACATGTACAGGTCACGGTCCGCGGACGCGCGGCAGAGGCACCCGAGGAGAGGTCCGCCATCGCTGCACAAGAGGGAACGTCCGCCGAACCGCCGGAGACCTTCCGTGTCGTCGGGCGGCGCCTGCCCAAGCTCGACGCACCGCAGAAGGTGGCGGGCAAGACGGTGTACGCCGACGATCTTCGAATGTCCGGCATCCTGGTTGCGGCGATCCTGCGCAGCCCGCACGCCCACGCGCGGATCGTCTCGATCGACGTGTCGGCCGCCCAGCAACTGCCGGGTGTTCATGCCGCGATCCACGCGGGGAACGTGGAGCAGCGCCCCTTCGGCTACAACCGCGACAACATCCCGCTCAAGCCCGACAGAGTCCGGTTCATCGGCGACGAGGTGGCGGCGGTCGCGGCGATCGACGAGGAGACGGCGAGGCGCGCGATCGAGCTGATCCGCGTGGAGTACGAGCTGCTGCCCGCGGGCTACGATCCATTCGAAGCGCTCAACGGGACGTCGACACCGATCCACGACGAGCTGCCTGACATCTCTGGCAACGTGGCGATGCGGTGGGACTTCGACGATGGCGACGTCGACAGTGCCGCCGCCCAAGCCGCCGTGATCGTCGAGGGCCACTACTCCTCCCCGCAGGCCGCGCCGGCGCCGATCGAGACGCACGTCGTCGTCGCCTCGTTCGACCCCGACGGGCACCTCACGGTCTGGAGCCCCGTCCACATGGTCTTCATGTACCGGAAGGAACTGGCCGACTGCCTCGGGCTGGACTGGCAGCGCATCACCGTCATCCAGCCGCCGGTCGGCGGGAGCTTCGGCGGGAAGATCGACATCGATCCCCACGACTTCATCACCGTCATGCTCGCGCGGCAGGCCCGCCGCCCGGTCCGACTCGTCATGAGCCGCGAGGAGGAGTTCATCGGCACGAGGACGCGCCAGCCGATTCATTTCAGGATGCGAACCGGCGCCGACGCGGAGGGGAACCTGCTGTTCCGCGAGGCCGAGGTCGTCTCCGACAACGGCGCCTACAACGGCTGGGGCTCGCACGCGATGCTCGTGGCGATGAACACGGTCAGCTCGATGTACCGCGTGCCGAACAGCCGCGTGCGCTGCGCCGTCGTCTACACCAACAAGAACTACGGCGGATCGGTGCGAGGATTCGGCAATCCGCAGGCGACCTTCGCGGTCGAGCAGCAGATGGAGGAGCTCGCCGATGCGCTCGGGATCGACCCGATGGACCTCCGGCTGCGCAACGCGAACCAGTCCGGCGACGTCACGCCGCAGGGGATGGAGATCACCTCGTGCGGTCTGAGCGAATGTCTGGAGATCGTCCGGGAGCAGTCGGGCTGGGACGAGCGCCGCGGCCGGATGCGCGAGCACCACCGCGGCCTCGGCGCCGCCGCGTTCATCCATGTCGGCGGCGGCGCGCGCATCTACGGCTCCGACGGTTGCGGCGCCATGGTCAAGGTCGACGACTCCGGTCAGGTGACGCTGATCACAGGCGCCTCCGAGCTCGGCCAAGGCTCAGAGACGGTCCTGGCGATGATCGTGGCCGAAGAGATCGGCGTCCCGCTGGCCGCGCTGCATGTGGTGAACTCCGACACTGACGTCAAGCCGTGGGACGTCGGCGTGCACGCAAGCCGGACGACGTTCGTCGCGGGCAACGCGGCCCGCATGGCGGCGGCCAAGGTCCGGGACGAGCTGCTCGAGACGGCGTCTGAGGTGCTCGGAGCGCCGATCGACCAGCTCTCCATCCGGGATGGGACGGTGGAGGTCGCCGGTAACCCGGAGCGGCGCATGGGCTACGCGCGTCTCGTTCGTCGACGGCTCCTCCGGCAGAAGGGCAGCGTCGTCATGGCCACGGCCTTCTACGATCCGCCGACGCAGATGCAGGAGAACCATCGCGGCAACATCTCCGCCGCCTACGGCTTCGGCGCCCACGTCGCCGAGGTGGAGGTCGATCCCGGCACCGGCATGGTCCGGCTGCTCAACCTCTGGACGGCGCACGACGTCGGTCGGGCGATCAATCCGATGTCGTGCGAGGGCCAGATCGAGGGCGGGGCGGCGATGGGAATCGGCCTCGCTCTCTCCGAGGAGCTCGTCATCTTTGACGGCAAGATCGCCGCCCCGAACCTCCACGACTACGGGCTGCCCACCGCCATGGACGTCCCGCGGATCGTCGTCAACCTCGTCGAGACGATCGACCCGCGCGGGCCGTTCGGTGCGAAGGGGGTCGGCGAGGCCGGGATCATCCCGCCGGCGGCCGCGATCGCCAACGCGATCGCCGATGCCACCGGCATCCGCCCACGCGCCTACCCGATGCGGCCCTGGAAGGTGAAGGAGTGGATCGACACGAATGAGCGGTCGATGGTCAGCCGCAACGCGGGATCCGGCGCTGCCTGACCTCTTCGTGCCCGAGAGCCTCGACGACGCGATCGGCTTTCTGGCCGACCACGCGGGCTCCGCGACGCCAATTGCGGGCGGGACCGACGTGATGATCGACACCCGGCTTGGCCGCGTCAGCCCGGAGTGGCTTGTCGACCTCACTCGGCTCGGCTCCTTGGTCGATAGGCAGATCGACGGCGAGGTCCTCCGGCTCGGAGCGCTGACCACGATCCGTACCGTCGAGCTCGATCCGCAGCTCGCCCGACGCGCGGCGGCGCTCGTGGAGGCGGCACGGGTGCTCGGCTCGGTGCAGATCCGCACGATGGCGACCATCGGCGGGAACCTGTGCCACGCCACGCCGTCAGCGGAGATGCCGCCGGCGCTGCTTGTGCACGACGCCGTGGTGCAGACCGCAGGGCCCGGCGGCGAGCGCTCGCTGCCGCTGAGCGAGCTGTTCGCCGGTCCCGGGCGGACGACGCTCGAGCCGGGCGAGCTGCTCACGGCGGTCAGCCTGCGCGTGCCGGCGGTGGCCGCCGGCTCCTGTTACCTGCGCCAGACCGTCCGCTGGTCGATGGACCTGGCTGGAGTCGGTGTCGCCGCGGCGGTTGAGGTCGCAGGGACGACGGTGACCCGGGCGCGGATTGGGCTCGGCGCCGTCGCGCCTGTGCCTCTCCTCGTCGGCGAGGCCGCCGAGGCCGTCGTTGGCACCACATTGTCCGCCGAGGACGCCGCCCGAGCGGGCGCCTGCGCCGCGGCGGCCTGCTCCCCCATCACCGACGCGCGGGGAACCGCCGAGTACCGGCGTCAGGTGGTCGCCGTCCTCGTTCCGCGGGCGCTGCGCGTCAGCTGGCTGAGGGCGACAGGGAGCTGGCCGGCGGGCGTGCCGGCCCCGATCAACGGCGTCCTCTCGAGGGATGCGGCATGAGAGTCGAGCTGGTTGTCAACGGCGATCCCTACCGCCGCGAGGCCGAGCCGGACGTCACGCTCCTCTCCTTCCTGCGGGACGTCCTCGGGCTGACCGGCACGAAGTGGGGCTGCATGACGGGCGACTGCGGCGCCTGTACGGTGCTCGTCGGCAAGGAACCGGTCGTCTCCTGTCTCCAGCTGGCTCAGCAGGTGCAAGGCCGCGAGGTCACGACGGTCGAAGGTCTGGAGCGCGATGGCGAGCTGGGGGACGTGCAGGCGGCGTTCGTCTCGAACGGCGCCGCGCAATGTGGCTTCTGCACGCCCGGGATGATCGTCGCAGCCCAGGCGCTGCTCCAGCGTAACCCGTCCCCCACCGAAGCGGAGATCAGGGAGGCGCTGTCGGGCAACCTGTGCCGCTGCACCGGCTACAACAAGATCGTCGATGCCGTGCTCGAGGCCGCTCAGGCTCTGACTGGGACCGCCTGAGCGGCGGCGGTCAGCGCCGGCCGCGTCGCCCGTCCTGCGACGATGCGATCCGCTTCGCCTCACAGCGACCAGGGCCTCTACGTGGTCGAGCGGTTCAGCTGCACGCCTGCCGCTTCGCGATCCCACGTGCCGGGTGTGATCCCGCGCTCGCGCAACACCGTCTTGCGAACCTTGCCGTTCTCGGTCAGCGGCAGCTCCGGCACGAACTCGACGTAGCGTGGGATCGCGAAGTAGGCGAGGCGCGGCCTGCAGTGCTCGATCAGCTCACGCGAATCGACGTCGGCCGCGTGCTCGAGGACGATCGCGGCAGCCACCTCGTCCGCCATCAAGTAACACCGGCCGAATGGAATGCGCGTCAAGCGTGAGCGCAGCAGCCGGCACGGATCGGTCGATCGAGGGACCGCTGAGCCTCAGCGTACGGCGCGCGGCACGATGCGATCGAGGAAACTGAGAACGGCGGCCGCGAACTCCGCCGGCCAGCCGTCGGGCAACGGCACCATGCCGCCCACGATCTCGGTGAGCTCCGCGTCGGGCAACGCAGCGCGCAGCCGCGCCAGCTGCGGATGGGCGAAGGCATCCTCGGTCGCCCCGATGAGCAGCGTCGGCATGTCGAGGCGCTCGAGCGCCCGTTCCATCGCGTAGATGCCGACGACGCGGTGTCCGATCCGCGCCAGGGGGCCGGCCTTCAGCGCGTCGGCCACGTAGCGGTCCAGCAGGTCCGCTCGGTCCGCCGGATAGAAGTCCGCACGGGAGCGACGCAGACCCTCCGAGTCCTCGGCCGCATCGACGCCGGATTCGACCGGCGGCTGCGCGCGGTAGGCCACGTCGGTGAGCGGGGTCGAGCTAAGCACCAACGCGGTGACGCGCTCGCGTTGCTGCGCCGCCAGCTCGACCGCGATGACCCCGCCGGTGTGGTGCCCCACGACCGACGCCCTCGCGATCTCGAGCGCGTCGAGCGCGGCGCGGGCCGTCTGTGCCCAGCGCTCGATGGTCGGTTCGCCTGGTAGCGGTGCGGAGGCGCCGAAGCCCGGGGTGTCAAGGGCGATCGCCCGGTAGCCGCCGCCGGCCAGGCGCGGCAGCACGTCGCGGTACTCGTCCCACGACCGCGGTGTCTGGTGCAGCAGCAGCACCGGATGCCCGGCGCCCGCCTCGGCGTAGACGAGCCGTCCGTGCGGGAGCGTGACATGGTTGACCACCGTCGAGGTCCCCATGTTCGGTGTCAGTCCTGCCGGTGCAGCGGATCGAGGGCGCCAAACCGGCTCGCATGGGCCGCGATGCGGCGGGCGCGCCCTGTGCGTGGAGCGATCGGAGGCATGAGCTGACCCGCCACGGCGCGGTTACGAACCGCTCGATCGCTGCGGCGACCGCGTCGGGCGCCTCGATCATCGAGAAGTGGCTGCGCACGTTGAGCCGCTCGACACAGCACGACGCCACAGTCCGCATCCGCCACCAGGCGGTTCACCGTGCCGTGCGCGACCGAGCCCGAGTCGAACGTCTTCAGCGCGCCGGGGAAGCGCCGTGCGACGCGCTTGACGAGATTCCGGCGCGCCTTCGTCTCGGACAGGATCTCGTCGTCGACGGCGATCTGCGCGCGCACATCCGCGAGGATCTGGCTTGCGTAGTCAGGGGTTGAAGCCACGTTGGCTCCTTCGTGTCGGAGTGCAGTGCCGAGCCTCGCACGCCCCCGGTCATGCCTCCGGATACGAGGCCCAGAACGGATGTTCCCATCGCATGCGGCGGCCCACGCCCCGCAAATCACTTCGCACATACCCATCTGAACGCAAGTCCCGAAATAACTTGATGCCCGCTCGTGCCTCGCGCGCCATCCCATCAACAAAGAAAGGCCCCGATTTCCAGGGCCTTTCTCAATAGCGGGGGCGGGATTCGAACCCGCGACCTTCGGGTTATGAGCCCGACGAGCTACCAGACTG
>Ga0209415_10009103_pt1 | contig 17089 bp, 13 predicted proteins | sample PeaSoiSIISIP2007_FD_187696 | JGI IMG/M metagenome (GOLD analysis project Ga0209415, IMG submission 187696) | Peat soil microbial communities from Weissenstadt, Germany - SII-SIP-2007 (SPAdes) (version 2) | ecosystem: Environmental > Terrestrial > Soil > Wetlands > Peat | place: Germany... | reverse complement strand
GGGCGACCGGCAGGGACAATATGGGCGTACTCCCCCTCGTAGATCGCGGTGAATTTACCAGGATTTCCGGAGGCGTTGTATTCTGCCAGCAAGGGTTCGATCACATCCGGTCCGAGTGGCCGGATCGCAGCGGCGACAGCCGCGGTGCCCGCTTTGCTCGAGGTTCCAGCCGCGACGCCACGGGCCGACACGTGGAAGACCATGGGCTTCAGGATCAAGTTCCGGTATTCCAGACCGTTTGGTAGTTTCCCAACGATGACGTCCTGCGCATCTGGAGGAGCGTCCTCGTAGGTCACAAGGTATCCGTAACTGCGAACCAGCCTGGCTGACAGTTCCAGGACTGGGCGCCCGCGGTCGATCTTGACCTCCTCGGCGGCGGACGCTAGGTGCGCCGTCGCAACGAGCACGAGGACTGCAGGCAAACTGGGCGGTGAGGAGTTTCTCATAATGTTTCGCCTTTATTCAGAAATGGTAAGTCTGGAAGGAAGAATCGGACGCGCCTGCCCGTGAGACCAAAACGGAGGTCGCGGTGAACGTAAACGTCAGGAGGTTAAAACCGGTATTCGCTGCCCCGTAAGTCTCAGCCGTGGCCGATTGGGCTTGCTCCTTATTGATCGTCATCACCTGAGGGTATTGTATGACACACGAGGAGCCGGATCCCTGCAACGCGGGTGCGTAGTGTTGCATGTAACCCACGGTGTTCGGCAGGAAGCCCACTTGGTCTGGACCGTAGACGGAAGAGCCATTTTGGACCTGAACGTACCACGCTGCGGGCTTAGCCAGCACCGTGAACTGGGTGGACGACCAATGGTGCGGTGGACCACCAGCAGCCGTCGTTACCGGCGAAGCCTTGAGGTATCGTGTCGCCAGCGACCGGGTTCCGCTCCAATACCTGTCTGCCACCGAACATCGGCAAGTCGCTCAGGGTCATGCTGAAGAAGGCGGCCGTCGGGAAGCCGTAGGCGTCGTACCAGCCACCGAATGTCGTGCTTTCGGACTCTGGAATCCGCTCGGCGACGGTCAGGGTATCGGCAACTCCAGGGAGGGGCACGGACGAACTGCTAAACGTTCCGCTCCCCATTCCACACTGTGGTGCGGGCGACAGGCTCCCGGTTACCGAAAGGTAGGTGGCGGCCAGAATCCCGCAACCCGTTGGGGGCTGAGGGTTGTTAGCGAACAGGGTATAGCTCTGGTTTTGGCTGTTATAGCTGGAGCTGGAGATGGTCCATGCTGGCGAGAAAGTGCAACTACCGTTTGTATAGGACCCGGCAACGTATCCCGAGATCGCGCCGGATAGATCGGTGAGTATCCACGAGCCGAATCCAGGGGTCGACTCCGCCCACGATCCCGTCATCGAAGCGCAGTTGGCCTGGGGCGGGGGATTCGGGGTGGTGGCAGCCACGTTGAAGAAGCCTACCGTGTTTGTGCAGGTTGACGAATAGCCATTGTTGGTCGCGGTCGGAACGACGATGTATCCGCCCAGAGGAAATCCGGTCGTGCTGAATTGGAAGGTAAAGGTTGGGGTCGCGCTCGGGGTCGCGGTGATTCCGCTGACGCTCGTGGAATACGGGTTTGTGCTCGCACCATTTACCTGAAGGGTAGTGCTCGTGGCCCCTGGCATTGTCACGTTAAGGTCAGGCAGCGTTCCGGCGGCTACAGGGGGATCGTTGGCTCCGCTGCCGGGTCTCGACGAAGTGACCACGGTACCAGTACACCCCAGCGGCACGACTGAAAACGCAAGGGTCGGGATGGCGGGAACCCCGCCGACGACCCACTGCTCCGTCCAGGTCCCGACCTCTCCCGGCGTTTCGGTGCCGAGGATGACGAGATTGCCGTTCGAGTCGGTGAAGCCCTCCGACAGGCTTCCGCCAGCGCCGTTTTGGGTATAGTTCAAAGTGACCGACTGGCTCGGTTCACCGCTGACCGTCAGAGTGAACGTGTCGCCTACATAGAAGTTGGTCAGGCCGGTGTGCCAGTTACCCGTGTTCACTAGAGTCACGGTTGGATCCACCTCCCACGTCGTTTCCGTCCCCGAGTCCGTGTCCTGCCAGTTGGAGGTGACGCCCTGATCGTTGACCGCCGCGAACCAAGTTACTCTGGTTCCCGTGTACGACGGGTTTTGGAACATGAGAGCGAAATTCGCGATAACCGTACTGCCTCCCCCGCTATAGCCGGACGCCCCGCCGTTCAGCGTGCAGTCGCCATTGTGTGCGCTACCGCCCGCCGGAAGCTGGTACCACCCATTCGGGTTGTTCGAGCTGTTCCACAGATAGAGCGCGTTGGCTGAGGGTATCAGCGCAACCAGGCAATCCAGGCTGCTCATGCCCGAGTCGCTGAAGTTCAGGTAGACCTCCTGGATGTTGTACCCTCCCTGTTGAGTCGCCGTCACCGAGAACGTTCCCCGGGCTCCCGTCCCGGATGCGGGGGCCAAGCTGACGGTGGGAGCGGGAACGGTGGCTGGGCTCCAGGTTCCCTTGGCCACAAACCCCGACGTGTTGTTCGGCGAGGGCGCGTTACTCGTTGCGGCGACCCAGGTCGTTTTTGTCCCCACGTAACCAGGGCTGAAGCTGATGGCGAAATTTGCCGTGACCGAGCTGCCGCTACCGCTGTGGCCGGACGCGCCAGCATTCAGCGTGCAGTTGCTGTTCGACACGCTGGTGCCGGCCGGAAGCTGGTACCAGTTGTTTGGGGCATTCGGAGTATTCCACAGGTAGAGCAGATTGGTGGAGGGCACCAGCGCCGCCATGCAGTCCAGAGTGCTCATGCTGGAGTCGCTGAAGTTAATGTAGACCTCACTAATGACATAGCCGCCCTGCGATGCCGAGACCGAGAACGTTTGGCTGCTCCCGGACCCGGCCGAGGGCGTGACGGAGACGGTCGGTTGCGCCCATCCTGCGCCTGGAAGGGACAAGAGCGTCAGGGCGAGGCCGGCGAAGAGCTTCGGATGCGTTCCAAGTTGTTTTCTCATATGACACCTCAGTGCCCCGTTCCTGCGATCGTGAACTTAATCGGAGGCGGATCGGGCTGGCCCGTGACGTGCTGTATCGTGAGGCTAAGTCCAGTCGCTGGCAGGGGTAGATTGTTGGAATCGCTCAGGGCAAGACCACCGGCAACGACCGACAGGGTCAGTGTCGTATCGAATGGAATGCGTAGCTCCCAGTTCTCTCCCGTGGGCATCTTGGAGGTCTCGCCTTAGCGGGAAGAAGAGCTTAGTGGGGGTCCACACTCCCAGGAAGACGTGACCCGACGCCGTCCCTGTAGGCACTGCCTTAAGGTACCCGGAGGGATCCGCGAGGCGGACTCGCAGTAACGAGCCGCTGGAAACGGTCAGCACGTTGCCGGCGGAAACCTGGCCGTTTACGAGCGTGATCCGCTCGGGATTTGCCGACCACGCGCAGGGGTCCACGATCTGGCCCGAGGCTTGCGCGCACAGCGCGTAAGTCCCAGCCTGCAGACCTGCAATGCTGAAATTTCCGTTTTTGTCCGAAACCGCCGTTCCGGCGACGCCCTGTCGCGGCGACGGCCGCATTGCGGTGATCCAGCAACCCGGAATAGGTGCGCCGTCCGTAAGCTTTACGGTTCCGTCTATGCTTCCTCCGGCCGATTGCCCCAAAAGCAGCATCGACCGGCCAACACAGAGCACGCTTAGCAGGTACCTTGAGGTCATGTATCCTCCATTTAGTAATAAGAGATCTAGAACTCTTAGTATCTTTAAAGGTGATATTAAGTTTCCACGCTGCCGTTGTCAAGTAAGAAAAACCAGACAACCTTTGAAATCCCAGATCTATGGCGAATAAGGACTTCGCCACTCCGGAGCGCGGCAAATATGCTCTGGTTCGCCGTTTCGCGGGGTAGGTCAATTGAAAAGTTTACAAGTTAAACGCTTGCTCGAATCCGTGCTATGTTCGCTGGCGATGGCCGCCTCTTTTGCGCCGATCCTCACGCGCGCGGCGCCGCTACAGGTTGAGTACCTGCTCTGCGGAACCACTCGACGGCGCAAGCGAGGGCTTGATCGGCGGGGCCGGGGTTGAAGCCCAATTCGCGGCGCGCCTTTTCGTGCGTGACCCACATTTTCTTCTTCGCCATGCGGACGGCGTCCAGCGGCACGCGCGGCGGAATGCCGCTGATGCGGGCCCAGGCGGTGCTGCACGCTCCGGCACAGTAAGCCACCGCGTACGGCAGCCGGACGGTGGGCGCTTTGCGGCCGGTGATCTTGGCCAGCGTTTGCAGAATCTGTGCGAGCGTCAGGTTTTCGGCGCCGAGAATGTAACGTTCGCCCACGCGGCCGCGCTCGCAGGCCAGCAGGTGTCCTTCGGCGGTATCGCGGACATCCACCACGTTCAGCCCGGTATCGATGAATGCCGGCATGGCGCCATTCAGGAAATCGACCACGATCTTGCCCGTGGGGGTCGGTTTGACGTCGTGGTCGCCGATCGGCGCCGTGGGGTTAACGATCACCACCGGCAAGCCGTCGCGAGCGTATTCGAGGGCCACGCCTTCGGCCATGAACTTGGACCGTTTGTAATCGCCGGCCATGTCGGCCAAATTGACCGGTGTCTCCTCATCGCCGATGCCGCCTCGCGGAATGCCGATGCACCCGACGGTGCTGGTGTAGACGATCCGTTCCACGCGGGCCGCGCGCGCGGCTTCCAGCAGGTGGTGCGTGCCGTCCACGTTGGAGCGGTATAGCTCCCGCGGGTCTCGAGCCCACAGGCGATAATCCGCGGCCACGTGGAAGACCAGGCCGCAACCCGCCACGGCCCGCTCGAGCGAATCGGGATCGCGCAGGTCACCGGTGACCGTGTCCACATCGAGATCCGCGACCTTGCTGCCGGCGCGCACCAGGGCGCGGACGGAGTAGCCCCGCTCCAGCAGCACGCGGGCGACATGCCAGCCGAGAAAACCGGAAGCGCCGGTGACGAGGACGGGCTTCATGGGAGACGCCACCAAGAGAAGATCGTGAGCCGCCGATGAACGCAGATGAACGCCGATAAGAACGGAACGATGTTATCTGTGTTCATCTGTGTTCATCGGCGGCCCCAGTTCTTATTCGGGACCAGTTCAATTGCCGGAGGTTTGGTCAGTAGGAACACAGCACTGACAGTCACTGGTCCCGTGATTACACGAACGCTGGCGATCAGCAAAATACAGTCTTTATAGGACGCCCACTTGTGGTATCGCTAACGTGCGTAGTGCCGATAGTCCGCTTGTGTGAGCAGCCACCGTCCAACCGAATCCAGGTTTCCACCAGAGCCGCCGTCCGACACATTACCTCAGCATCGGCCATCAGCCGATCGGCCATCAGGCGGCACGTTTCTTGATCTGATTCCCGGCGATTGCGCCGACGATAGCGCCGACGATTCCGCCAAGAGGCCCCCCAAGGAGTAGTCCGCCTGCGCCCGCCACCATCGCGCCGAATAATTCCACATCGCTTCCTTCGGCATTTGCCCCGATGCGGCCGTTGACGTCCGAAAGGTATCCCTTCCCGTCAGGGAAAACGACGGCGTAATGAACGGATTTCGAGTGAGGATCTGTGTAGACATAGATCGGATAGCCTTCTTTGCTTCTCCCGACCATCGATCCGTACCCACCGCCGGGATTCATGTACACCATGGCCATATTGATCTACGCCTCTATTCCTTTGTACCACAGGCCACAGGCAGGAATGCCTGTGCCACCTACCGCAGCATCCACGTCAGCATCTTGAAGTTGTCGGTGAACCTGGCGTTGATGCCGAAGGCTGCGGACGGCTCGAAACCGCAGTGCATCATACAGTGCTCGCAGCGCGGATCGTTGCCCGGACCGTAGCTTTCCCAAGGGGTCTGGGTCATCAGGTCTTCGAAGGTCTTGTAGTGCCCGTCCGTGATCAGGTAGCACGGACCTTTCCAGCCCTTGATGTTGTAAGTGGGATTGCCCCAGGCGGTGCAGGGCAGTTCCCGCTCTCCTTTGAGAAACTCCATGTAGACGGGCGTCTGGCGGACGTTGTATTTCCTGGCGATGCGGTCGAAGTCGCGGAACTTCTCGTGGACGTCGTCGCGCGTGAGAAAGATCTCGCGGTCGTTGACGGCCGAGTATCCGTAGGCCGGGGAAATCTGGTGGCCGTCCACGTTGAACTGCTTGAGGTATTCGAACAGCTCCTCGATCTCGGCCATGTCGGTCTCTTTGTAGACCGTGGTATTGGTGCAGACCAGGAATCCGGCGGCCTTCGCAACCTTGATGCCCTCGATGGCGTCGCGGAAGACGCCTTCACGCTCCACCGCGATATCGTGGTTCTTCTCCATGCCGTCCAAATGCACGTTGAAGTAGAAACGCTTGTCGGGCTTGAACTCGTGCAGGCGCTTCTTGATGAACATCCCGTTGGTGCACAGGATGATGTGGCGGTTGCGTGCCAGTATTCCCGCGACCAGCTCGCCGATCTGCGGATACATCATGGGCTCGCCGCCGCAGATCGAGACCATGGGCGTGCCGCACTCGTCCACGGCGGCCAGACACTCTTCCAGCGGAACGCGCTCGGTGATGGTGGACTCGTATTCGCGGATGCGCCCGCAGCCGGTGCAGGTCAGATTGCAGGCGTGCAGCGGCTCGAGCATCATCACGATGGGAAAGCGTTTGTCGATCATCGGATGAGGCTCGCGCTTCCCGCCGGTCTTGGCATGCAGGATGCGGAAGGGATTCGCGGCGTCGCTGCCCAGAGGGCCCCCAGCCACAGCGGTCTTCTGCCATTCGGGCCGCGGCCGCATCTTGTTCTTGAAAATGTATCCGGCCATTCCGGCCACCATACCAATGGGAAATTTCATAGAGTTGACTTTCCTCGGGCCTTCACGAACGAAGACAGCGCGAGTAGCGGGAAATAGTCCTTGTAGAGGTGGTAATTGAGATAGAAGACTTTGGGGAAACCCGTGCCGGTGGCCAACTCTTCGTCCCAGTATCCTTCGGGGCGCTGGGTTTCGAGCAGGTATTCGATGCCGTGCTGCACGCTGAGGCTCGCGGCATCGCCGCCGGCAATCAGCCCCAGGATCGCCCAGGCGGTCTGGGAAGGCGTGCTGGACGCCGGGACAAACGTGCCGTTGTCGTAGCTGGCGCAACTTTCGCCCCATCCGCCGTCGGCATTCTGAATGGAGCGCAGCCATTCTCCGCCGCGCAGGATGTGAGCCTCGCGGTCGTTTTCGCCCGACGCCGCGAGGCCGCGCAGCGCGAAACAGGTGCCGTAGATGTAGGCCACGCCCCAGCGGCCGTACCAGCTTCCATCGGGCTGCTGATTGCGCACCAGCCACTCGACGCCGCGCCGGACCGCGGGGTGTTCGCGTTTGACACCGTGGGCGGCCAGCGCTTCGAGCGCACGCCCGGTGATATCGGGGCAGGTGGGATCGAGCATGGCGTTGTGATCGGAGAAGGGAGTGTTGTTGAGAAACTCCCAGTTATTGTCGGCATCGAACGCGGCCCAGCCACCGTCGCTCGACTGCATGGCGAGCAGCCAGTCGAGCCCCCGCTTGTGGCAGGCCTTCTGCGCCGCGGGATTGGAGCCGGCGGCTCCGGCGAGCGCCAACATCACCATGGCGGTATCGTCGATGTCGGGATAAGACTCGTTGCGGTAGAAGAAGGCCCAGCCCGAGGGCTCGGTGTCAGGCCGCTTCACCGACCAATCGCCCTTGCGGCGGACTTCGTGGGCGAGCAGCCAATCGGCCGCCTGCCGGAGCGCCGGATGCTTGGGATCGCTCTGGGCCAGCGCGTAGGCGCCGATGCCCGTGTCCCAGACGGGCGAGAAGCAGGGCATGAAAAAGAAGCAGTCGCCATCATCCACGCAAAGCTCATTGAAGAGCCGCAGCGATTCGGCGCGCAGGGGATCGTCGGGTGCGTAGCCCAGCGCATCGAGCGCCATCACCGAGTACATCATGGGGGGATAGATTGCGCCCAGGCCATCGGAGTAGCGCATGCGCTCGATCATCCATTCCTTGGCCTTCTCGACAGCCCTGCGGCGCACCGACTTCAGGCCGCTGCGCTCCCACCATTTGAGCAGCCGGTCGGTGAGCAGAAAGAAATTGTGCCAGGTGAACCAGCGGGCGTCTTTGTGAAACTCCGGGCTGACGCCGGGGAGCCAGATCTCATCCAGGTTGAAACCCACGGGCACGGGGCGGCGGGGGTTGGACGCATGCACGATGGCCAACGACACCACGATGGCGCGCGTCCAGGCGGACATCTGGTACAGGAAGTTGAACGGCAGCAGCACCACTTCGGGGGGAATACTAGGGCAGTATTGCCGCGGATACTGGTCGAAGAGGCTCAGATTGACCTTGACGTAGCTGTTGGCCGCCTGTATGCCGCCGAGCGAGAGGATGCGATCGCGCAGCCGGACCATGCGCGGGTCGTCCATGGGCATACCGGCCAGCTTCAACGCGAAGTATGCTTTCACGGAAGCGCTGACGTCCGATGGTCCCTCGACGTAGATGTTGAAGCCGCCATCGGGAAGCTGCCGCGAGAGGATGGAGCGCACGGCCTTGTCGATCAAGTGTCGGGATTCCGGCATCCACTGTCCGTCTTCGGGCGGATACAGCCAGAGCTGGAAGAGGATGTAGTCGGACTCGAGGGTGGTGTCGGCGGTGAGTTCCGCGCACCAGTGTCCGTCGCGTTGCTGCAGATCGGCCAGCCAGTCGGCGGCGCGGCGCTTGGCCCGCTCGGCGGCGGATTCGAGCGTGTTGCGGATTTGTAAAGGCGCGCTCATCGGATGGATACGGTCAATTCGGCGGGCAGCGAAAACCGAACGTCTTCGTCCACCAGCTCGATCTCCTCCATCTGGTGGTAGCCAATATCGCGCAGGAATTCGATCAGCTCCTGCACCAGGTGCTCGGGCGCCGATGCTCCAGCCGTCACACCTACGTTTCGGACGCCTTCGAGCCACGCGGAGTCCACATCGCTGCGGTCGTTGACCAGGTAGGAGCGGACCCTGAAATTGTCTGCGACCTCGACGAGCCGCTTGGAATTGGAGCTGTTCTGGGACCCGACCACGAGCAGCAGGTCGATGGACTCGGAGACGGCCTTGACGGCCATCTGGCGGTTCTCGGTGGCGTAGCAGATATCCTGCGCGGGGGGCCCCTGGAGGTGCGGGAAGCGCTCCTTGAGCCGGATGATGATATCGCGCGTCTCGTCGAGGCTGAGGGTGGTTTGAGTGAGATAGCGCACGCGCGTGGGATCGGGAAGTTCCAGGCGGTCGACGTCCTCCACGGTTTCGACCAGGAAGCTGCGCTCGGGGACTTCGCCCAGGGTGCCGATCACCTCGTCATGGTCCTTGTGTCCGATGAGCACGATGCTGTAGCCTTCGCGCGCGAAGCGCACGGCTTCCAAGTGCACTTTAGTGACCAGTGGGCAGGTGGCATCGATGACGTCGAGGCGGCGCTCGCGGGCCTGGCGGCGAACGGAGGGAGCCACGCCGTGCGCGCTGAAGATGGCGCGCGCGCCGATCGGCACCTCGTCCAGTTCTTCGACGAAGATTGCGCCGGCATCGCGCAGCTCATCGACGACGTGTTTGTTGTGCACGATCTCCTTACGGACGTACACCGGCGGCCCGTAGAGGTCGAGCGCGATCTTCACCACATCAATGGCCCTGACGACCCCGGCGCAGAAGCCTCGCGGCTTGAGCAGAAAAATCTTCTTTTCCGCGCCGAAGTTGGGTGCGAAAGGCTTAAGTGGCATAGGGTGAATGAGTTTGATTATAGCAGGCAAGGGGTTCTCCATGGCAGACTATTGGCATGCTGGAATGGACCCACCTCCAATTGGCAGATGGCCCGAACCTGCGATTGGTTGCAAGCGGCGCGGGAATTCGTGCGATTGAATTCGAGCGGGACCGGGAGATTCCGGAGGACTTGGAAAACACGGCGGGACGCGGGCGTCCTGACCCAGAGGGCACCCCGACCAGGGGGTCCGCCCCACCAATGCGACCGGAGGCAGGGCTGAGAGGCTTGCGCAATGACGGGAATCCTTTGCTGGTGGAGGCGGCGCGGCAATTGCGGGCCTACTTCGCGGGCACGCTGCGGGAGTTTCACCTTCCGCTCGATATGGAGGGCACGGATTTCCAGATGCGGGTGTGGCGGCAACTGGAAACCATCCCGTATGGGGAGACACGCAGTTATGCGCAGATTGCGGCGGCCATCGGGTCGCCGAGCGCGGTGCGCGCGGTGGGTGCGGCGAATGGCGCCAACCCGGTAGCGATCGTGGTTCCGTGCCATCGGGTGATCGGGAGCAGCGGCAAGTTGGTGGGGTACGGTGGCGGATTGCCGCTGAAGAAGCGGCTGCTCGGGTTGGAAAAAGGGGGTTGGGGGCTGGGGGTTGGGGGGCGCGTGCGGCTCGCGGAAGTGCAGATTTGTTGAAATGATTGGAAATATAGTCGGAATTTCGGCGTGCGTGACCGTGTTTTTTAGCGAGCGGGCGGAATTTGAGAAATGGCGCGTTCAGCCGGATGATCCGGCAGGTCAGCCATCAGAGCGGGACCGCCCGCAGCGATCCGAGAGGAACGCGCTGTGGCGGATCGAGGCAGGGCTTCGGGGGCGACAGGGTGTTCAATGGGATCTACCCTATTTCAGTGTAGCGCCCCGGCTACTCGCTGCGATTGGCCAGTTGCAGCCTGGCCGCTATTCTGCTGCAGTCGTTGAAAGGCTAGCCGGGCTAGCCGGTCCGCCCACCCCGATGTATACTGGCCCCTTACCGATCACCCGAGCGCCACCATGAAACCACTTCTTCGACTCGCCCTAACCCTCACCCTCGCCGCCACCGCCCTAGCGCAGACCGACTTCGACGCGCGCCTGCGAGCCATCATGGCGCGCCCCGACTACCGGCACTCCCGCTTCGGCATCGCTATCTACCCGCTCACCGGCGGCAGCCCGCTCTATCGCCTCAATGCCGAACAGTTGTTCGTCCCCGGCTCCACCACCAAGCTGCTCACCGAAGGCGTGGCCCTCAAGCTCCTCGGCCCCGACTATCGCTTTCACACCCCGATTTACCGCACCGGCGCCATCTCGCCCGACGGAGTCCTCCTCGGAGACCTCGTGGCCGTGGCCTCGGGCGACCTCGACCTTTCCGGCCGCATCCAGTCCGACGGCACTCTCGCGTTCCTCAACGTGGACCACTCCTACTCCGGCACACCCGGCTCCGCCGCCCTGCCCGGCGATCCCATCGCTCCCTTGCGCAAAATGGCGCGCCAGGTGGCCGATCACGGAGTGAAGCGCGTCACCGGGCGCGTCATCGTGGATGCCGGCCTGTTCCCCGAAGGAGAGCGCGAACTGGGCACCGGGGCCGTGATCTCGCCCATCGTCGTCAATGATAATTGCGTGGATATCACCATCTCCGCCGGCCCGCGCGAGGGCGACGCGGCAGCCGCCCACCTCTCGCCCCAGACCAGTTACATCGAAGTCACCGATCGCGTGCGCACGGTTGCCGCGGGCAGCCAGCCGCAGATCCGCGTGACCAGCGACGTCCGCAATGCCGATGGCAGCCGGCGCCTCACCGTCGAGGGCGCCATGCCGGCGGGACACGCGCCGTTCTTCCACGCATACAAGGTCCCGGAGCCTTCGGTGTTCGCCAGTTTCCTGTTCCGCGAGGCGCTGGCCGAGGCCGGTGTGACCGTAGCTTCGGCCGAAAGCGGCAAGCCGCTGGTGGACGGGCAAACGCTCGCAACCTGGTACAAGCCGGAGAATCTAGTGGCCGAACACGTATCGCCGCCCTTCGCCGAGGACGCCCGAATCACCCTCAAGGTCAGCCAGAACCTGCACGCTTCCACCACTCCGTACCTGGTCGGCGCCGTCGCCGGCGGAAAGCATCCGGATGCGCTCGTCGAAGGCTTCCGGCTGGAGCGCCAGCTTCTCGAAAAAGACGGCCTCGATTTGAGCGGCGCGGTGCAGACCGATGGCGCCGGCGGCTCGGCCCTGTTCACTCCCGACTTCATGTGTCAATTTCTGACATACATGTCGAAACAGCCGTTCGCGCGCGCCTACCACGACAGCCTGCCCGTACTGGGGAAAGACGGGACGCTCTACGACATCCAGACCGCAAGCGCGGCGGCCGGCAAAGTCTTCGCCAAGACCGGCACCTACGCCGCCGCCGATCGATTGCACGAACGGTCGGTCATCACCGGCAAGGGACTCGCCGGCTACATGACCACGCGCGACGGTCACGACGCGGTATTCGCCTTCTACGTCAATTTCGTCCCTGCCGACCCCGCCACCGGGGCGCACACCGTGGGCGATATGCTGGGCGAGATCGCCACCGCCGCTTACGAGAGCGACTGGGGCGGCCGCAAGTAGGCCGCGGCCAACTCGGGCCGATCCGGTGCGCCCTGGGGCTGGTATTCTGATATGCCATGAAGCCGTTTGGAGCAATCCTCTTTTTTGCCGTGGCCGGCGCGCTTGGGGCCCAGCCCCAAACACAGGCAGGAATGCCTGTGCCACTGACCCAAACACAGGCAGGCCCGGCGACGGGTCAAGAAATGCCTGTGCCACTGGCGCCGGCCACGATTCCCGAAATGCGCGCGGCCATGGAGCAAAAGCGCATCACCTCCCGCGAACTGGTCCTGCTAAACCTGGCGCGCATCGGCATGTACGAAGACAAGCTGCACTGCGTGATCACGGTGAATCCGCACGTACTGCAGGAGGCCGAGGAGCGCGATCGCGAGCGCACGCAGGGGCGCATCCGCGGCCCGCTGCACGGCATCCCCATCGCGCTCAAGGACAACGTGCTCACGCACGACATCGTCACCACGGGCGGCGCGCTGGCCTTCGATGGCTACGTGCCCCCGTACGACGCCACGCTGGTGAAAAACCTGCGCGACGCCGGGGCGGTGATCATCGCCAAGACCGGCCTTTCGGAGCTGGCCAACTGGGTGGCCGGCGCGCCCACCCCCATGCCCGGGAACTACAATGCGATCCGCGGCTTCGGCTTCAATCCCTACGACCCGCGCCGCGACCCGCGCGATACCTTCTTCGACGGACGCCCCGCGCTGGCGACCGGCGGGTCCAGCTCCGGCGTAGGCACCGCCGCCGGCTTCTGGGCCGCCAACGTGGGAACGGAAACGTCGGGCTCGATCCTCAGCCCGTCGAATCAGAACATGCTGGCGGCCGTCAAACCGACCGTTGGCCGCATCAGCCGCTACGGCGTCATCCCCATCACCGCGGACCAGGACACTGCCGGACCCATGGCAAGGAGCGTGACCGATGCCGCCATCCTGCTGGGCGCGCTGGAGAGTCCCGCGCCCGATCCGAATGACCCCGCGACCAAGACGTGCACCCCGCCGCCCGGCCGCGACTATACGCGCTTCCTCCAAGCCGGCGGCTTGAAAGGCGCGCGCATCGGCATCCCGCGCGCTTACTATTACGACCACGTGGATCTCCCCGGCGGCTCGGGCCGGGGTGGCCGCGGAGGAGGCGGCGGCTTCGGCAACGGACTCACGCCCGAACAGGCGCGCGTGATGACCGAAGCCATCGAAATCCTCAAGCGGCAGGGAGCCGAGATCGTAGACCCCGCGGACATCCCGAGCATTGTCGCCAAAGATCCCTCGCAGAATTTCGCCCTCTGGGGGCAGTGCTCCGGCGTGAACAACTCCAAGGGCAAAGACTCGGATTGTTCGGTGGTCCTGAAATACGGAATGAAGCGCGACTTCAACGCCTGGCTGGCCACGCTGGGAGGTTCAGCGCCGGTCAAGTCGCTCACCGAGCTTCGCCAGTGGAACCTCACCCACACGGTGGCCGGCGCGATTCGCTACGGCCAGTCGCAGCTCGACATCTCCGACGAAATGGACGTCCAGGCCGACCGCCTCCGCTATGAAGCCGACCGCGCCAAGGACATCCTGCTCGCCGGCACGCACGGCATCGACGAGGTGATGAAGGCCAACCGTCTGGATGCGATTCTGTTCCCCGGAGCGAGCGGCGCGGCCATCGCGGCGCGTCCCGGCTATCCCACGGTCATCGTGCCCTTCGGCATGGTGCCCAACGCGCCGACGCCGCCGTTCCCGCCGGGGTTCGACGCCAAGCTGCAGCCCTTTGGAGTGTCCTTCACGGGCATGGCGTGCAGCGAGCCGCGCCTCCTCGAAATCGGCTACGCGTTCGAGCAGGCCACCAAGCGGCGGGTTGCGCCACCCTCGACCCCATAGCGAGACCCAGAGGAAAAAGAATTGAGCCACGGATGAACACCGATGAACACTGATAAACAAAGCAATGGATTTATCCGCGTTAATCGGCGTTCATCGGCGGCTCCATTCGTTTTCCTTTTTCGCCTTCTGACGCGCGCGGCTCTGATCCGCCGGAACTGGCAGAATCCCTCCGCGTCAGAGGCCTTCGTTTTCTCAGCGCCCTCCGCCACCTCGGCGCTCTCAGGTTCGTCTTTCTTTTACTCGGCGCCTCCGCGGTTAAATTCCTCTTTTGCTACACCAGTTCCAACCCCACCGCCTCCGACTGGCTCTCGCCGAAAATCAGGGCGATCCACCCCGGCCCCGCCGGCAACCCCGCGGGCAGCAGCGCATTCACCTGGCTCAGCCCCTCGCGATCGTGCGACGACACGAAGATGGCCGGCAGGTCCGCGCCGTTCAACCGGACCCGCACGTGGGCGCGATCGCAGGGGTCCGGCAGGCCAGCCACCCAGAGGGAGACGCAGGCATCCATGCCGGTATTCACGCGATACCGCTCCCAGGATCTTCCGTCCGTGACCAGACGGATGGCGAGGAACGAAGAGCCAGACACAGGCAGGAATGCCTGTGCTACTACGGGAACATCCACCCCGATGCGCACCGAGTTGCTGAATGCGCTGTCACGCACCCGGAGCTTAACCTCGTACCAGCCCGGGTCCAGGCGTGTCGGAAGCTTGCAGTTGGCGTGCCACCCGTCGCCGCCGGTCGCATGCACGATCACCGGCCGCGACCCGTAGCCGCCGATCTCCGGAAAGACTTCGTCGCAGGTCAACTGGTCCTGCCCCGTCTTGAACCACAGCGAAACGTAATCGTCGGCCAGGCTCGAAAACGTGTGGTCGCGCGAGACGCTGTTTTCAACGCACGTGATGTAAGGCGCCGGCGCAGTCCCCGGCTCGCCGTCCCATCTCCGGAAGCAGCTCACGTGAGCCCTGTGGTCCAGCACGCTCTCCAGTCGCACGCGCGCGAACCCCGCGGTGCGGCAGAAAGCCAGCAGGCAGGAGGCATTGGGACCCACCCAGTTGTCGAACTGGCCGCGCAACTCGGTGGTCTCGTAAAACTCCATGAGGGGCGGCACGGAGAGGTCCGCGCCGTCGTCGGTCACGAACGACTCGACGAAGGCCATGTCGGTGGTCAGGTCGCAGACCGTTTCCAGGGCCAGCAGCGGGTGCTTCACGTGGTAGAGGACGCCGAAGAAGAGAACGATGTCGAAGCGCCCGATGTCCCGAGAAGAAAGGCGGCAGATGTCGGCAATGCGGTAGTCGACCTTAGACCCCAGCAGCTCCCGCGCCACGCGAAACTGCGTGTGCTCGGCGGAATCGACCGCCACCACCTCCGCCCCGCGCCGCTCCATCTCGAAGCTGAACCATCCGTCCCAGGCGCCGATATCGAGGACGCGTTTGCCGGTGAGGTCTTGAGGTATGGGGAATTGGGCCAGCCGGGTGCGAAGCTGTTCGAGCGATTGCAAACCCTGGATGACCTGGCCATCGGGCAGTTGAATGCTGTGGTACCACCCCAGGCGATTCAACTCCCCGATCTGCTTCTGGGTCTCCCGCGTGTAGAGCTGGTTTCTGGCTTCCACTCCGGCGTCAGCTCTCTTCCAGATGCTTGAGCCGGGCGTCCAGAACCTCCTCCACGCGCCTCAGGCGCTCCGTAAACAAAGCATCCGTCGAAGAAAACCGCGTATCCATGTGGGAACGGAGGTCGTCGATGCGCCTGTTGGTGTCGTTCAGGCGCGAATTATTCACCAGTATCCCGATGAGAACGGCGAGCGTCGGAATACTGACGGTGAAAATCACCTGCGTCGCGTCGGCCATGGCTTGATTGTAGCGCGGCCGCGCCGCCCACTACACCTGGAACGAGCTGCCGCAACCGCACGTGGACTTCACCTGGGGGTTGTTGAACTTGAACCCGGACCCCTCCAGCGTTTCCACGTAATCGACCTCGGCGCCATCCAGGTACAGCAAGCTGGCCTGGTCGATGAAGACCTTCAATCCATTGTAATTATAGGTCTTGTCCAGCATGTTGGGCTGGTTCTCGAAGGCCATGGAATAGCTGAATCCCGAGCATCCCCCTCCCACCACCGAAATCCGCAGTCCCGCCGGCGACGGCTCCTGCGAATTCATGATCTCTCTTACTTTGCCGACCGCTTTTTCCGTCAATTGCACCATGCGTTTTAAGCTCCTGATTTCGAGTACTGCGCTCCTATTATATACAAACCGGACCGCATCACTCCGCTACTTCCGGTGTTTAGATGTGGCGGAGGGCGGTTTGGTCGCGCCCCGTGCTATTGTGCAGAATGGGTCTATCTTGCAAATGGGTGACGTGTGGCAGGTACTTGAAACCCGAATTCGGGGGAGTGCGTCGGTAGCGGTGTATGGGAACACTGACCGGCGTTCTGACACTCCCGGGATTCGGTAGCAAGGTTGCGGCGAAATCTAGAGTGGATTATCAGAATACTCCGGAAGGGGCCTTGGTTCGCCGTGCGCAGTCCGGCGAAGAGGCTGCGTTCCGCGAAATCGTGGAGCGCTACCAGTCCAAAGTGTTTTCCATCATTCACGGCATCGTGCGGCAACGCAACGACGTGGAAGATATTGCACAGCAAGTATTTGCGAAGGTTTACCTGTCCCTCAAGAGCTTCGATTTCCGCAGCTCCCTGATCACCTGGATCTATAAAATTACGGTCAACGAGTGTTTCGACTACCTCCGCAAGCGGAAGGTCCGCAAGCTGGTGTACGAGAGCGACCTGAGCGAAGACGAAGTGCGCCGGGTCGAAAACACCGAACCGAGTATTGACCGCCAGGCGCCCGCCGATGCCGACCTGGCGCGCCGCGATTACGTCCTCAAACTCCTCACCCGCGTCTCCGAAGAGGAGCGTATGTTATTGATGTTGAAAGAGGTTGAGGGTTTTTCCGTGGAGGAACTGGC
>Ga0209415_10009102_pt1 | contig 17090 bp, 18 predicted proteins | sample PeaSoiSIISIP2007_FD_187696 | JGI IMG/M metagenome (GOLD analysis project Ga0209415, IMG submission 187696) | Peat soil microbial communities from Weissenstadt, Germany - SII-SIP-2007 (SPAdes) (version 2) | ecosystem: Environmental > Terrestrial > Soil > Wetlands > Peat | place: Germany... | reverse complement strand
TCTGTCGGAGGCGGCGGCACGTCGATACTGACGATCGTGGCGCTCGTGCTCGGCGCGGTCGCCCTGCTCATCGGCGGCATCGCGCTCTTCTCGCGGGGAGGCCGGTCGCTGACGTGAGCTCACGCAGGCGCATCACCGTCGCGTTCGCCGCCGCCGCGCTGGCACTCGTGCTGCCGGCGGCGGCGTCCGCGCACGCGTACCTGATCAAGACCGTGCCTGCCGCGAGCGTGATCCTGAACACGCCGCCGTCGAGCGTGCAGCTCACCTACGACGAAGCGGTCGAGCCTCGCTTCGCCATCATCTCGGTCACCGACGTCAATGCCCGCTCCGAGACGACGGGACCGGTCACGCGCTCCCCGGCCAACCCGGACACGCTCGTCGTGCCACTGAAACGCGTGCCGGAGGGGTGGTACCTCGTCTACTGGCGCGCGATCTCGGTGGACGGGCACCCGGTACAGGGTGCGTTCACCTTCGCGGTCGGCCCGAACGCCGGCCCGGCGCCGCAGTTCACGATCCCGCACATCGCGGGGACGGCGACGTCGACGCCGCTCGTGATCGCGAAGTGGCTCGCCTTCCTGACGATGATGGCTGCGATCGGCCTGTTCGTCCTGCGCATGCTGATCGCGCGACCGCTCGTCCGCCGCGTCGAGGGAACGAGCCTGCGCGCGCTGTCGATCGCGTTCGGGATCGTCGCGGCGCTCGGCCTCATCGCGGTCCCGTGCTATCTCGAGGAGGCGACCGCGATCGACTCGCTGCGGTCGTTCTTCGACTTCGCCGCCCTCGTGCCGCTCTGGCGTGTGACGGCATTCGGCCGCGGCTACGTCGACGTCGAGATCTGCTTCGCCCTGTTCTGCGCCGCGGCGCTGGTCGCGATCTGGGTCGACCGGCCGGAGCGGCAGCACCGCCCCGTCGCCGCGCTGCTCGCGCTGAGCGGCGCGCTCGCCGCGGCCGCCGCCGTCCTCGTGCTCCCGGGCGCGGTCGGCCATGCCGGGCAGACCGCGCCGCGCAGCGTGGCTGTGCCCCTCGACTGGCTGCACCTCATCTCCGGGTCGATCTGGATCGGCGGCCTGCTCGGGCTCCTCGTCGTCTGGCGCAGCCTGCCGGCGGCGAAGCGCGTCGCCGGGCTCGTCGTCTGCGTGCCGCGCTTCTCCAACACCGCGTTCGTTTCGGTCATGGTGCTGCTCGGCACCGGCGTCGGCGCGACGGTGCTGCACCTGCCCGTGCTCGCGGCGCTGTGGCAGACCTCGTACGGCCAGGCGATCCTCGTCAAGGCCGGGATCCTCCTCGCGGCGATGCTGCTCGCCTCGGTCAACCTGCTGCGCACGAAGCCCGGCCTGGCGCGAGCGGAGGTGAGCGAGGCCTCCGCGCGGCTGCTGCGCCGGCTCGTGTCCGCCGAGGCGGTGCTCGTCACCGGGGCGATCCTCGTCGCCGCCGTCCTGTCCAGCCTCGCCCCGCCGCCGCCGTCGTTCGCCGAGGAAGGCTCGGCGCTCGCGCACGTCGGTCCCGGGAGGGTCGCCTCGACGGTGACCCGGAACGGCTACACGCTGCAGGTGCTCGTCGACCCGAACAAGGCGGTCGCACCGAACTCGTTCGGGCTGAAGCTGACGCGCAGCGGCAAGCCTGTCGACGGCGCCGACGTGACCCTGACCTTTGCGATGCTCGACATGGAGATGCCGACGCAGGAGTACCAGCTCGCCCAGACCGCGCCCGGCATCTACACGCGCAAGGCGCCGGCGCTCGTCATGGTCGGCCACTGGGGGCTCTCGTTCACGATCACTCCCAGGGGCGGGCAGCCGTTCACCGCCCTCGTCGTCGACCACGCCGCGGGCTGAAAGGAGGACACGATGACGAGCGCTCGGACATTCACAGCGGTGGCGGCAGCGGCCGCGGTCGCGGCCCTCACCGGGTGCGGCTCGAGCTCGAAGAGCACCCTGACGAGCCCCACGATCCTGCCCGCGCGCACCTTCACGCTCGCCGGCTTCATGCCCTCCACCCCCGTCCTCCCCGGCCGCCCGACGCTGCTGTCGTTCACGATCCGCACCCCCTCGGGGACGCCGCTGACGGCGTACAAGCACTGCTGCGAGCCGCACGCAGGCGTCGACCTGATCATCGTCCGGAGCGACGACAGCCACGTCCAGTACGACGACAGCGACATCGCCCCCGACGGAAGGATCTCGCAGCCGGTCGTCTTCCCCGCGCCCGGCCGCTACCGCATCGTCGTCGACGCCTACCCGAAGCAGACCGGCCCCACCTCGCCCTTCAACTTCCTGCTCTTCAGATGGGTCACCGTCCGCGGCAGCTACCACCCGCAGCCAGTCCCCGCCTATGACCCTGTCCAGACCGTCGACGGCTACCGGTTCCAGATCCAGCCACATCCGAAGCTCCACGCGATCGAGGCCAACTTCCTCACGATCGACGTGCGCGACCCAGCCGGCCACAAAGCCGTCTTCACCACCTGGCGCGGCGCGCTCGCACACGCCATCTTCTTCCGCGCAGGATCACTCGACTACTTCCACACCCACGTCTGCAACCCCGGGGCCGTCTACTGCTTCTCGGTGCTGGGAGGAGCACGCGTGACCGGCCACTCCACTGCTCCGGGCGTCCTCAAGGTCGGCGTCCTCCTACCGGCGCCCGGAACCTGGCGTATGTTCCTGCTCATGTACATGCACGGCCACGTGCTCACCGTTCCCTTCACACTCACCGCAAAATGAAAGCCTCCCCGCCGCCCCAGCTCGTCCTCCTCGCGGCGCTCGCGGCGCTCGTGTGCGGAACGATCGCGGCCGTCGTCGCGCTCCGCGTGGTCCTTACCATCCTCGGTGCGTGACCGGCAGTCGACTCCGGGTGACCGTCGCAGCCGGCTGCGCCCTTGCCGCGGCCGGCGCGGCGGCAGCCGCGAGCCCGCCGAGGCTTCCGCTCGCGCCCCTCTCCACCGTCGGCCGGCTCGTCTCGCCCGGGCCGCTCGGCCCACCCGGGCCGGAAGGGCCTCCGCTCGAGCGCGGCGAGCCGCTCGGACCGCCGGCCGCGCCCGCTCCGGGCTCGAAGGTCGACGGCATCGCCTGCCAGAGGAGCGAGCAGGTGCTCTTCCACATCCACGCCCGCCTGACGGTCTACGTCGACGGCCGGTCGCGGAGCGTCCCGTACGGGATCGGCATCGCCCCGCCGCTCGAAGGCGTGAACTCGGCGCGTGGGCCGTTCGTCACGGGCGGCTCGTGCTTCGCGTGGCTGCACACGCATGCGGCGGACGGAATCATCCACATCGAGTCGCCGGTCGCACGCACGTACACGCTCGGGAACTTCTTCGACGTCTGGCACGAGCCGCTGAGCGCGACGCGCGTCGGCCCGGTGCGCGGCCACGTCACGGCGCTGTTCGACGGGAAGGCCTGGCGCGGCAATCCGCGCTCGATCCCCCTCGAGGCGCACGCGCAGATCCAGCTCGACGTCGGGCGGCCGCTCGTCGCGCCCGTGAAGATCTCGCACTGGTACGGCCTCTAGCCGCCGAGCGTCACCACCAGACGGAGCGGATCGCAGTCGTGACGGCGTGCTTCGACGTGCTCGTCGGCAGGAGGCCTATCGTCCACGTCGTCCCGGTGCGCTTCGGGAGGCCGACGACGAGCGCCGCGCCCGCGCACTGGTACGTCGCCGCCGGTTGCCGGTAGCAGTACGTGCCGGCTGCCGTCACGATCACCCACGGCGCCGTGCTCGTCACGCCGCCCGGCGGATTCGCGCGGCCGCGGGGCAACGGCTTCGTCAACCGCACCTGCAGCGCGTCGTGCGAGTCCGGCGTGCCGTCCGGACACAGGACGAACGCGCCGTCCGAGAAGCACGGGTCGTAGACGCCGCCGCCGGACCGGCAGCGCCACGCGTCGGCGCGGCGGTCGACGAGCGAGCCGGACGCACACGAGCCTGTTCCACGCACGACGACGTGCGCTCCGCGCACGGCCCATACCTTCAGCTGCGTCCCCGCGCCCGCGAGCGCGAGCGCCGCAGCGACCGCGGTCAGTCCTTGCCGCACCAGGTCGCCGCAAACGTGCCGTCGTACGAGAACGTATGGCCCTGGAAGCGTTGCTTCGTGACGGTGAGCCGGCCGTGCCAGACGGAGTTGCGCGCCGGGCCGATCTTCGTGAACGTGATGGACGCGCCCGGCTGGATGTCGTTCTCGGCCTTCGCCTGATGGAAGTTCACCTGGACGAACGCGCGCCCGTTCGAGAGCGACGGCTTGCCGACTCGAATCGGAGCTCCGTTCGTGTCGACGATGACCTCGATGTACGGCGGAGTGGCGAAGTTCACGTCGTTGCAGGCGACCTTCTTCGGGAAGATGAACACCTCGAGCTGGTCGAACGAGATGTCGAGCACGGCGAGGGCGTAGCGCGCCGTGAACGTCTGCCCACCGTTGTCGCCGCCGCCGGCGGTCGGCTCGTGGCCGGTTCCCTGCGGCGCGGTCGGGAGCGGCGTCTTCGCACCTGCGCCCGACGCGAGGAGCCCGGCCGCCGCCGCGGCGAGGAGCAGAGCGAGGACACGGCGCATCGGCCGATTATCCACCCTTTTCGATGCCGGGGACGGGAGTCGAACCCGTACGACCCTGAGGTCACCCGATTTTAAGTCGGGCGCGTCTGACCAGTTCCGCCACCCCGGCCGCGCCAGCGTAATCCAGCAGCCGGGAATCCGGCGCCGCCGCAGGCGCGAAAGTACTGACGGACGCATCCACTCGCTGTGGCAATGTCTCCCCCATGACCCACGACACGATCGTCGCGCTTGCCGTGCTCGGCGTCGCCGGCCAGGCGATCGTCGGCGTCCTTCTCCTCGTCGGCCTGCTCGCCGCTGTCGGCGTGCCTGCGCCGCTGCGCGCGCTGCGCGCCGCGCTGTGGGGCTACGAGCTCTGGGCGGCGTTCATCGTCGCCGCGATCGCGACCGGCGGCAGCCTCTTCCTCTCCGAGATCGCCGGCTTCGTCCCGTGCGACCTCTGCTGGTTCCAGCGCATCTGCATGTACCCGCTGTCGCTCCTCGCGCTGCTCGCGGCCGCGCGCGGCGACTACCGGGTGACCCGCTACCTGCTCCCGTTTCCGATCATCGGCGCGTGCGTCTCCATCTACCACTTGCTCATCGAGAACCAGGTGATCTCGGAGCCGAGCTCGTGCCATATCGGCGGCACCGGCTGCGCGGTGAAGTGGATCAACGAGTTCGGGTACGTGACCATCCCGACGCTCGCACTCACCGGCTTCCTGCTTCTCATCGGATTCTTAGCCCTTGCCCAGGCGGGATCGGGAGACGAGCCAGCTACCCTTCCGGCCGGTGCCTAGCGGCAAGAAGAGCAGAGAGCTCCGGCGGACGGGTCAGGGCAAGACCCCGCCGCCGGTGCAGTCGAAGGGCGGCCCCAGGGGACGCCAGGCGTCGCCGCGCGCGCTCCTCATCGGCGGGATCGTCGTCCTCCTCGTCGTGCTCGGCATCGGCCTCGCCTTCGTGTTCGGCGGCGGCGGCGGAGGTAGCGGCATCCCGAAGAACGCGCAAACGACGGGCAGCCTCGCGAACGCGCTCCCCGGAGCCTCGGACGTCAACGCGATGTTCAAAGGGCTCCCGCAGACCGGGACGACGCTCGGCTGGCCGTTCGCGCCCGTCACGCTGACCGAGTACATCGACCTGCAGTGCCCGATCTGCCAGGAGTTCGAGACGCAGGTGCTGCCGGACATCCTCCAGAAGTACGTGCGCACGAAGAAGATCAAGATCGTGGTCGAGCCGTGGGCCTTCATCGGCAACGACTCGTTCCGCGCCCAGGCGGTCATGCTCGCCGCCGCGAAGCAGAACAAGGCGTTCAACTTCGCCGAGGTGCTGTACGACAACCAGCAGACTGAGAACACCGGCTGGCTGACGGACAACATGCTCTACAACATCGCGGCGAGCGTCCCGGGCATGAAGATCGCGCCCCTCTTCGCGGAACGGAGCTCGGCGGCGGTGAAGAACGCCGCCGCCCAGATCGACGCCGACGTCCTGGCGAACAAGGTCACCGGCACGCCGACGATCTTCGTCAACCGCAACGGCAACCAGCTCACGTACGTGCCGATGGCGAACGGGCTCGACGAGACGACGCTCCTGAAGTACCTCAACGCCGCCCTCGCGGCCTGAGCCCGCAAGGAGCGGCCTTTTTCTCCTTGACGCGCCGCGCGCGCCGCGGTTAGGCTCCGCGAGCCGGTTCCGATGAACCTTCGGGTTGGTCGGGGCCGGCATTTTCTTTGGTCCTCCCCGTGGTCCGTCCGACCGGGTCTCTAGCGTTCGTCGGCCCGATGGTCATCGGACTCCTCATCCTCGTCGTGCTCGCCGTCGTTGCCGCGGCGCTCCTGCTCCCGCGGCTGATGGCAAGCCAGCTCGCGGCGCTCCGCGACGACACGACGCGCCAGCTCGGCGAGCGCAACGCCGACGTCGACCGCCGGCTCGCCGACGTGACCGAGACGCTCGACCGGCGGCTCGCCAGCAGCAGCCAGACGGCGACGAAGATCCACGAGCGCCTCGGCGAGGTGACGAGGGCGACCGCGGAGATGAACGAGCGCGCGAAGGATCTCGGCCGCCTCGAGCAGGCGCTGCGCCCGCCGAAGGCGCGCGGCGGCTTCGGCGAGCTGCTCCTCGAGAACCTGCTCCGCGACCGGCTGCCGCGCGACGCCTACGAGATCCAGTACACGTTCCCGAGCGGCGACCGCGTGGACGCGGTCATTCGCGCCGCCGGGCTCCTGCTCCCCGTGGACGCGAAGTTTCCGCTCGACAACTTCGAGCGGATGGCCGCCGCCGGAGACGAGGCGGAGCAACAGCTGCACGAGAAGGCATTCGCGCGCGACGTGAAGGGCCACATCGACGCCATCGCGTCGAAGTACATCCGCCCCGACTACGGCACCTTCGATCTCGCGTTCATGTACCTCCCCTCGGAGTCGATCCACTACGAGCTCATCTCCGGCAAGACCGGCGCGCTGCTCACGTATGCACACGGGAAGCGCGTCTTCCCGGTGTCGGCGACGACGTTCACCGCCTACCTCCAGATGATCGTCCTCGGCCTGAAGGGCATGCAGATCGAGCAGAGGGCCGAAGAGGTCATGCGGTACTGCGCCGCACTCCAGAAGGACTTCGGAGCGTTCCGGGAGGACTTCGACCTCGTCGGCAAGCACATCTCGAACGCGCAGGGAAAGTACGCGTCAGCCGAGAAGCGCCTCGACCGGTTCGAGACGAAGCTCGACCAGGCCGCCGACGAGCAGGCCGAGCTCGCTCCGGAGCCGATCCCGGCTCGCCCGCGCGCGCTCGACGCTGCCTAGGAGCGGGGCAAGGCCGCTCCGGCCGCCCTGCCACGCCGTTCCTGGCCCCGGGCCCTTCGGGAACGTCCAACCGGTCGAATTCGTTTAATAGAGAGCACACCTTTTTGACCAAGGACGGACATGAGCGACACACGTGAGCTGATCATCGTCGGCGGCGGCCCCGCCGGCTACACGGCGGCCCTCTACGCGGCGCGGGCGAACCTCGAGCCCCTCGTCATCGAGGGCTTCAACTGGGGCGGCCAGCTGATGGTCACGAGCGACGTGGAGAACTACCCCGGCTATCCCGACGGGGTCATGGGCCCCGAGATGATGGCCGAGTTCCGGCGACAGGCCGAGCGCTTCGGCGCCGAATTCGTCACCGACGACGTGACCCGCGTCGACTTCTCGGAGCAGCCCTTCCGGGTCTGGGTCGAGAACGACGAGTACACGGCCCGCGCGGTCATCATCGCGACGGGCGCGAACGCGCGCTGGCTCGGGCTTCCGTGCGAGCAGCACTTCCAGGGCCGCGGCCTCTCGGCCTGCGCCACCTGCGACGGCGCCTTCTTCAAGGAGAAGGAGCTCGTCGTCGTCGGCGGCGGCGACTCGGCGATGGAGGAGGCGAACTTCCTCACGCGCTACGCCACCAGGGTGACGGTCGTCCACCGCAGAGACGAGTTCCGCGCCTCCCAGATCATGCTCGACCGGGCGCGCGCGAACCCGAAGGTCGAGTTCATCACCAACGCGGTCGTAGAAGACATCCTCGGCGACACGAAGGTCGAGGGAGTGAAGCTGCGCGACACGCGCACGAACGAGGTCTCCGAGCTGCGCACGGACGGCGTGTTCGTCGCCATCGGGCACGACCCGACGACGGCGCTCTTCGTCGACCAGCTCGACCACGACGTTGCCGGCTACCTCGTCACCAAGCCCGGCTCGACCGAGACGAACATCGCGGGCGTCTTCGCGGCCGGCGACGTCCAGGACCACGTGTACCGGCAGGCGGTCACCGCGGCCGGCTCCGGCTGTATGGCGGCGCTCGACGCGGAGCGGTTTCTCGCAGCGCTCGAGGGACACGAGGGAACGGCGCTGACCGCGCCGCGGCCGGAAGCGGCAGAGGTCTAGACAGGTCGGAAGTGCTGCGCACTTCCGACCGAAGAAGGTTCCGCTTCGCGGAGCGCGTGGCGGCGGAGCCGCCACGCTCTTAGGGGTGTGGGCGGATGGTCGTTCTGGCGCGTGCGGGCGTGCCTGCGGCAGGCCCGCACGCTCGTTCGGCAGCTGCGAACGTCGACGTTCGCAGCTGCCCGGATTGGAGGTTGTGGATAAGGTCGGATGCGGGTTGCTTCGCGTGTACCGGATCCCGTTCTCGACCAACGTCGAGCGCGTTGCGCTCGCCGCGGGGCACAAGCGGCTGCCGGTCGAGTGGGTCGACGTCGACCCCGGCGACCGCACGCCCGTCGAGCGCGTCAGCGGCCAGGGACTCGTGCCCGTGCTCGTCGCCGACGACCGCGAGGTCGTCGCCGACTCGACCGCCATCCTCGAGTGGCTCGAGGAGCACCACCCCGAGCCGCCGCTGTACCCGGCCGAGCCGTCGCGCCGGGCCGAGGCGCGCGTCTTCGCCGAGTGGTTCAACCAGATCTGGAAGCGCCCGCCGAACCTCATCACGGCCGAGCTCATGAAGCCCACCCCGGACGAGGGACGCATCGCCGAGCTCGGCGACCGCATGCGGTCGGCGCTCGACGTGTTCGAGGAGCTGCTCGCCGGCCGCGACTACCTCCTGGGCCACTTCGGCGTCGCCGACTGCCTCGCGTTCCCGTTCCTGAAGTACGCCGCACTCGGCACCGCGTCGGGCGACGACGAGCTGTTCCACCACGTCCTCGTCGACCACCAGCCGCTCGGCGACGCGCACCCACGGCTGCGCGCGTGGGTCGAGCGCGTCGACGCCCACCCCCGAAGCTAACCTGGATCGATGCCGTATTTCATCTGCCCGAACTGCAAGGAACGGTCGATCGACAGCGACCGCGTCGAGGGGCTGTACAACGAGCCGGTCGCGTGCCACCACTGCGGGTTCGGCTTCCTGTTCGAGCTGCTGGACGACTACTACCCCGCTCCCGGCACGGGCTTCGTCGTCTGCGACAAGGAGGCCCGCATTCTCGCCGTCGGCCGCGGCGTCTTCGAGCTCACGGGCTGGGGCGAGAACGACCTCATCGGCGTCGACCTCGTCACCGGCCTGGGGCTCGCCGGCTTCGAGGAGGAGCGCAACCCGGCGAAGCTCGCGCTCGAGTGGGGCGTACGGCGCCTGAACGAGCTGCTCGAGCTGCGGACCCGCTCGGGGCACACGAAGACGATCACCGGCGACTTCTTCCCGGCGTACGACGACGACGGCGGCCTGCTCGTCGCGCTGACGCCGCGCGCCGCCTAGTCCGCCGGCGCCGGCGCGACCGGTGCGGTCAGGTCGCGGTGCGCGGCCGAGCGCGGCTGGTAGAAGCGCTGCGCGATCGCGGTCGGGACGATCGCCGAGATCACGACGACGGCGATCAGCAGCGAGAACTGCGTGCGGTCGATGATGTGCGCGCTGAGGCCGTAGAGCGACGTGATCGTGCCGAACGTCAGTCCCGTCGACATGAGCAGCGTCGTGAACCGCGCGTGCGGCGCCGTGTACCGGCGCGCGAGCGGATACACGCCGACGAGCTTCGGCCCCATCTTCGCCGCGAAGAGAATGCCGAGGATCCCGAGGTTCGCCCACAGCGCGCTCGTCGACACGTTCATGCCGCCCTTGAGGAAGAAGAACGGCGTGAGGAACGCGAACGAGACGACGCGCATCCGCTCCTGCTCCATCCTGTGCGACGCGTAGAAGCGCGACATCGCGAGACCGAGCACGAACACGGGCAGCGCGGCCTGCGAGTTCGCGCGCGACCCGAGCCACATGAGCAGGAAGAGGCACGCGAAGACGAGCTTGATCTCTGGCTCGATCACGCGGTTTCCGTACCGCGGGAAGAACAGGCGCGCGACACGCGGCAGGCCGAAGATCAGCGCGAGGGAGACGAGCGCGAACGGTGCGATCCAGACCGTGGGCTTGAGGAAGAGCACCGTGAGCCCCGTGACGGTCGCGATGTCCGTCACGAACGTGGCCGACATCAGGCGCTTGCCGACGAGGTCGCGGTTGAGCCCGGTCTCGACGAGCACCGCGTAGACGACGGCGAGGCTCGTCGTCGACAGCGCGAGCCCGCCGATCTCCGCCTGCCGGCGATCCCAGCCCAGCCCGTAGTACGCGACGAGCGCGACGACGGCGAACGGCGCGAAGAACGAGACGAGCCCGATCGAGGTCGACGCCTTCCACTCTCGCTTCAGCTGCGGGACGTCGACCTCCGCCCCCGCCTGGAACGTCAACACGATGCCGGCGAACGACCCGATGAACGTCAGCCAGCCGGGAACATCGACGTGCGCCGCGTTGCCGACGATCACGCCGGCGACCAGCTCGATCAGCGCGACCGACAGCCCCAGCTCGACCGAGATCGTCGATGCGAGCAGGATCGCCCCCGCCAGAACCGCTGCAAGTGCAAGGTCGCTCACCGCTTCTCCTTCCAGGCGTGGTCTCTTCGGTAGAGGCCATCAGCCCGGACGGGCGGTTGGCGGGAGCCTCATCCCGCGAACAGCGACGGGCGGATACTACCGTGGGCACATGGACTCGCTGCAGGGCCAACTCCTTATCGCGTCGCCCGGGCTCCTCGACCCGAACTTCCGCCGCACGGTCGTGCTCGTCACCGAGCACAGCGAAGAAGGCGCCGCCGGCCTCGTCCTCAACCGCCCATCGCCCGCCCCCGTCGCCGAGCTCGTCCCGCAGCTCGAGGAGCTCGTCGAGGAGGGCGAGGAAGTGTGGTTCGGCGGACCCGTGCAGCCGAACGCGGTGCTCGTCCTCGGTGAGTTCCTCGATCCCGACGACGCCGCCGTGCCGCTCTTCGGGGCGCTCGGCTTCCCGTCGCTCGACGAGCCTGAGGACGTCGTCGCGGCGACGACGCGCCGGCGGGTGTTCGCGGGCTACGCCGGCTGGGGCGCAGGCCAGCTCGAGGACGAGCTCGGGCGCGAGGACTGGATCCTCGAGATTGCGCGCCCGGACGACGCGTTCACGGAGGTGCCCGGCGCGCTCTGGTCCGACGTGCTGCGGCGCAAGGGCGGCGTGTACGAGCTCGTCGCCCGGATGCCCGAGGACCCGTCGGTGAACTAGGGCGCCTTCGGCTTCTTCGGCCACCTCCACGCCCAGAGCACGAGCGCCGCGGCGGCGAGCACGAGCACGTAGAGCATCAGTGCGCGCCGGCCGCCCGCTGCGTCGGGGTCAGCGCGTGACGCGCCGTCGCCCCCGCCCACAACGCGACGAGCACGACGACGAACGCGAGCAGCAGGCCGTGCTGCCCGGTCACGATCGCTGCGATCGCGAGCCCGAGCGCGACACCGCCGAGCGTGGACAGCGCAGCGATCGCCGTGCGCGGCGCGCCATCCTCCTGCATCCGGCCGGCGACGGAACACCCGACGGCGCCGATCGCGAAGACGACCACCGCGGCCCACCGGTTGCTGGAGAGGAACCACCAGCCCTTTCCGTTCGCGACGTAGGTTGCGACGACGAGCGCCGCGACGGCGGTCCCGGCCAGATCCTTCCGAGTCAACGCCATTCCGACCTCCTTTGGCGCGACCATCGGCCCCGGTCCGGCGCCGCCCATCCGCGTGCTCCCGGATCAGAGCCGGTCGGCGACCGTGACGTCGGTGCCGATCGACACCTCGGCGGGGCCCGGCCCGGCGAGCTCGCGTACGGCGGCCAGAACCCGTGCCCGCTCGTCCGGCTCGGCCTCGAGCAAGGCGCTCGTCGACGCCGTCCACGCGACGAGCGCGTCGGTCGTCATCGTTCTCGTCTGGCGGAACGTCCGCTCTTCGAGCGGCCCGAAAAGCGTGCGGTCGTACCGCTCGCGCCAGCTGCGGTCCCGTCCGGCCTCGAGCGGACGCAGCGGGTCGGTCACGGCACTCATCGCGCGCAGCAGCGGATCCTGCTCGTCCCACGTGTTCCAGAGAAGCGCGAATCCGCCGCCCGGGCGGAGGACCCGGTGCATCTCCGCGACCGCTTCGTCGCTTCGGAACCAGTGGAATGCCTGTCCGACGGTGACGACGTCGACCACGCCGGCGGGGAGTGGAATCGACTCCGCGCTGCCGGCGAGAGCCTCGACACCCGGCACCGCGCGCTCCAGCACGGCGCGCATGGCGTTGCCCGGCTCGACCGCGACGACGTCGACGCCGAGGGCGACGAGCTGCCGCGTCAGCTTCCCGGTCCCCGCAGCGAGATCGAGCACGCGGCGCAGCGGCAGCCGCTCCGCGATCCACGCGACCGCAGCGTCCGCGTACGGCGGCCGGGCGCGTTCGTACTCCTCGGCCGCTGCGTCGAAGCTCATCCGGTAGCGGTCGTTGATCTCAGACACGGCTCGACGGGCAGAGGTCGACGAGCACACAGTCCTCACACCGCGGCTTGCGCGCGTCGCAGACGCGGCGGCCGTGCCAGATGAGCAGGTGAGGGAAGCGCGCCCAGTCCTCCCGCGGGACGAGCCGCACGAGGTCGCGCTCGATCTTCACCGGATCCTCCTGCTTCGTCAGCCCCAGCCGCTGCGACAGCCGCCGCACGTGCGTGTCGACGACGACGCCCTGGGCGTGGCCGAGCTCGGCGGCCACGACGTTCGCCGTCTTGCGCGCGACGCCCGGAAGCCGGACGAGCTCGTCGAGGGTGCGCGGCACCTCGCCGTCGAACTCCTCGAGCAGCATCCGCATCGTCCCGCGCAGCGACTTCGCCTTCTGCCGGTAGAAGCCGGTGGCGAAGATGTCGCGCTCGAGCTCCTCCTGCGGCACGGCGAGGTAGTCCTCGGGCCGGCGGTACTTCTCGAACAACATTGCCGTGACGCGGTTCACGTTGACGTCGGTCGTCTGCGCCGAGAGCATCACCGACACGAGCAGCTCGAGTGGGCTGCGGAAGGTCAACGCGATCGTCGCGTCCTCGTGCTCACGCGCGAGGCGCTCGATGATCGGGCGGATGCGCTGGCGCTTCGGCCCGACGCGCTTCCGCGCCTCGCGGACGAAGCTACGAGCCACTGATCGCGAGCTCGACCGCGGGCTCGCGCAACCCCAGTCCCGCGCAGACGAGATCGAGCGCGGGGCAGCCCATGCACGCGAAGTCGCTCGGCGTCGGCCGGAACTCGCCGGCCTGGATCTGCGCGATCGCCTCCGAGAGCTCCGCCTCCAGGTCCTCGAGCTGCGCATGCGAGAACGACGTGGACACGACGGCGTCCGGGCGCTCCAGGAAGTGGTAGACGACCTCCACCTCGTCCGCGCCGGCGCGGAAGCACGCGAGCGCGTACACGAGCCGCTGCAGGCGGTAGTCGTGCTCGACGATCGCCTCCGGCGACGACTCGCCGAGCATGTTCGTCTTGTAGTCGACGACAAGCGCGCGTCCGTCCTCGATGTGAAGCACGTCGAGGAAGCCGTGGACGAGAACGCCGTCGTGCTCGAACGTGAACGGCCTCTCGGTCGTCGCGCCCGGAAGCGCCGCGACGCGACGCGCGAGGTCGGACTCGCAATACGCCGTGACGAAGGCGCGCACGCGCTCGAGCTCCTCCTCGGTCGCGTGCTCGATCTCGATCTCGGGCACGACCGGCGCGGCCAGGTCGATCGCCTCGAGCAGGCCGTGCACGATGCTCCCGATGTCGGTCGCCGACAGGCCGGGGCCGCGGCCCGCGACGGGAAGCTCCTTCATCCCGAGCGCGTACCGCGCGTAGTACTTGTAGGAGCACTGCTCGAACGTCGACAGCGCCGTGAACGAGAGGCGCCGGGCTCGATGGAGCGGAGGCTCGGGCGGCACGACGAGCGGCGCCAGTTCGGGCGCGGACGCCGGGGCGAGCTGCTCGAGCGCCGTGAACAGCTCGAGCTGCCCCGCCTCGCGTGCCGGCACGTCCGCGGCCGACGGCGTGTCCTGCCAGTCCGCCTCGCGGTAGCGGTCGACGCGAACGAGGAGGTGCGCGTCGTTGCGGACGATCTCGAGCGGCATGTCGCCCGCCGCCTCCAGCTCGGCGTCGGCCTCGAGCCGGCCGAGCACCCAGCCGATCGGCGTCGACGCGTCGGCGGCCTTCTCGCGGTCTATGGCGCCGGAGACGATGAGCCGCTGGCGCGCGCGTGTCATCGCGACGTAGTAGAGGCGGAGCTTCTCGGCGTCGTCCTCGGCCTTGCGCGCCGCCTTCACCTCCTCGTAGTCGAAGGCGCCGCGCCGCTTCGTCGTCACCGGGTCGGCGACGCGGAAGCCGAAGCGCCCGTCGGACAGCGCGAGGATCTCGTCGGGCGACGGCGGCGCCTTGTCGCGGCCGGCGTCGGCGACGATCACGACCTCGAACTCCAGGCCCTTGGCGGCGTGGATGGTCAGGAGGCGCACGGCGTCGGCTCCCTCCTCCTCCGCGACCGCCTCGAGCTGGTGGGCACCGAGCGCCTCCTGCTCGCCGACGAAGCCGACGAAGCCCTCGACGTCGGGCCCGCGCAGCTCCTCGTACGAGCGGGCGAGGCGCGCGAGCTTGCGCATGTTCGCGTACCGGCGGCGACCGTCCCACAGCGCGAGGACGGCGAGGTCGTAGTCGTGCTCGCTGACCACGCGCTCGCACAGGCGCTCGAGCGAGAGCCGCGGCAGTGCTTCGGCGAGGCGGTCGTACCGCTGCCGGAACGCGCGCAGCAGCCGCGCATCCCGCTCGGACAGGTCGGGCGGCAGCGACCGCTCGAGGCCGGTGAACATCGGCCGCTTCGGCGCAGCACGGCGGAGAAGCGCAAGCGCGTCGTTCGAGACGCCGACGAACGGCGACGCGAGCACAGTGACGAGCGCGCGGTCGTCGTAGCGGTTCTGCAGCAGCCGGAGGTATGCGAGCAGGTCGACCACCTGTTGCTGGCCGAAGTAGCCCTTGCCGGTGGCGCGGTACGTCGGCAGGCCGGCGCGGCGGAGCTCCTGCTCGTACACCTCGGCGTCCGTGCCGGCCGCGAAGAGGACGACGATCTCCCCCGCGGTCGCCGCGCCCGAATCGACGAGCTCGCGGACGCGGCGTGCGATCGCGCGCGCCTCCGCACGGCGCCAGTGGACGCCCGTCTCGTGGTAGGCCGCCTTGTCGGTCACGAGGAGCTCGACCGGGTTGCCGAACACGGGGTCCGGGAACTCGGCCGCGGCCGCGAGCGGCTGGAACTCGTCGCCGAAGTGCGAGCCGAACAGCTCGTTCACGGCCGCGAGCACCTCCGGCCGCGAGCGGTAGTTGAGGGTCAGCGGCAGCAGCTGCGCCGCGCGCTCGCGCCGCTCGCGGAAGACGCGCACGTCGGCGTGGCGGAAGCCGTAGATCGACTGGAACTCGTCGCCGACGTAGAAGAGCTCGGCACCCGCAGCCGCGAGCAGGTCGATGAGCTCGCACTGCAGACGGTTCGTGTCCTGGAACTCGTCCACCATGATCGAGCGAAAACGCAGGGCCTCGCGCTCGCGGATGTCCGCGTGGTCGCGCAGGAGGTCGCGCGCGTGCAGCTGCAGGTCCTCGAAGTCGAGCGCCGACTCGCGCGCCTTCTCGGCCGCGTACGAGGCGGCGAAGCGCTCGAGCAGCTCTTGCAGGAGGTCGCGGTCGCGCGAGGCGGCCTCGTCGAGCGCGGCCTGCTCGACGGCGTGCCGCGCCTCCTCGTAGGCGACCGCACGGTCGGCGCGCAGCCGGAAGCCGGAGAGGTCGAGCAGCCGGTCGGGCCGGGAGTCGCGCTCGAGCAGTGCGAGCAGCTGCGCGGCCGTCTCGTCGGGGAGGGCGCGTGCGGCCTCGCGCAGCTCCTCGATGCGCTCGGCGAGGTCGGGCCGCTCGCCGACGCCGAGCTCGAGGTCGCGGCCGGCGGAGCGGAGCGTCTCGTAGACGCCGGTGAGCATGCGCCGCAGGCCGGAGGCGCCGTACGTCGCGAGCAGGCGCAGGCGGTCCGGCTCGCCGGCGCTGCAGAACTCGGCGAGCGCCTTCTGGAACGCCTCGCTGCGGAGGACGGCTCCCTGCGCGTCGTCGAGCTCGCGGAAGCGCGGGTCGAGCCCGGCTGCGAACGGATACACCTTCAGCAGGCGGAGGCAGAAGCCGTGGATGGTCGAGATCCACGCGCCGTCGAGCTCACGGGCGAGGTCGTGACGGCCTCGGCGCGCGAGCTCGGCGCGGATGCGCGTGCGCAGCTCACCGGCGGCACGCCGCGTGTACGTGATGACGAGGATCGAGTCGACGTCGAGCCCCTGGTCGCAGACAGCGCGGACGAACCGCTCGACGAGCACGGCGGTCTTGCCGGTGCCGGCGCCGGCGGAGACGAACACCTCGCCGGTCGCCTCGACCGCGGCGAGCTGCTGCGCGTTGAGCTCGTTCACGCGCGCTCCACGCGGCACATCGGCCACAGGTCGCACCACGCCGGGCATTCGCCGCCGCGCGGGTCGTGCTCGACGTCGCCGGCGCGGATGCGGCCGGCCAGCCTGCTCGCGGTCGCCTTCGCGTTGTCGACCGCCGTCCAGAACGTCTCCTCGTCGAGGTAGTCCGTGCGGACGTAGCCGGGCAGCGTCTCCCCCTCGTCCTTGCGCAGCAGGCCGCGCGCCTTCCGCTCGCCGGCGAGCGGCCGGTACACGCCGCCGAGCGGCTCGATGCCGACGAGGTCCCGCAGCACGAGCATGTACAGCGGGATCTGCAGGCGCAGCTCCTTCTCGATCTCGACCGCCGAGTGCGCGTGCTTGCCCGACTTGTAGTCCTGGACGATCCCGCGCGCGCTGAACGGGTCGACGTC
>Ga0209415_10009101_pt1 | contig 17091 bp, 11 predicted proteins | sample PeaSoiSIISIP2007_FD_187696 | JGI IMG/M metagenome (GOLD analysis project Ga0209415, IMG submission 187696) | Peat soil microbial communities from Weissenstadt, Germany - SII-SIP-2007 (SPAdes) (version 2) | ecosystem: Environmental > Terrestrial > Soil > Wetlands > Peat | place: Germany... | reverse complement strand
ATTGCGGCTCTGGCCTTTCGCCGGTTCGTTATCCGGCCGAAATGGCTGGAACCGCTGTCTCCGGAATCTGGCCTGATCGCGTTTTTGATTTTCGCGCTGATGATCACCTATCTGGCGAGATTCTGGGTGCCGGAAGGCGGCGTGGCGGGTTGGGCGCTGTGGTGGGCGCACACCGTAGTGCTGTTGGTTTTTCTGCCCCTGATTCCGGGCACCAAGCACATGCATCTTGTGCTTAGCCCATTGACGATATTTCTCGAGCGTGACGGCTTCAGCCGCATCCCACCGCTGGTGGGCGACGAGGATTTCGGTCTGGACACTGGCAAGGATTTGACGCGCATTGCCAGTCTGCAGGCTCTTACCTGCGTCGAGTGTGGCCGCTGCACTGAACACTGTCCAGCTAACAACACCGGGAAGATTCTCAATCCGAAAGAGATTATTTTGGGCACGCGGCATTACCTGCAGGAGTTCGGACCGCAGAGCAGCGAGCCGCTGCTGGGCAAACACCTTTCCATGGAAGCGGCTTTCCAGTGCACGACCTGCGGGGCGTGCGAGTTCCAGTGCCCCGTGGGAATTCAGCACCTGCCGCTGATCGTGGGTCTGCGGCGAGGCGCGGTGAATACGGGTAAGTGGGACAACAGTCATGGGGGCGAACTGTTTGTCACGCTCGAGCGCCATGGAAATGCGCTGGGGTTTCCGGCGTCGGAACGCGAGAAATTTATTGCGAAGAACGGCCTGCCGTACTTTGACGGGACTCAGGAATACTGCTTGTGGATGGGATGCCTGGGATCGTATGACCCGAATGGGCGAAAGATTCTGCTGGCGCTGGTCGAGGTGCTGCGTTACCTGGGAATCAGCTTCGGCGTGCTGAAGCAGGAGAAGTGCAACGGCGATCCTGTGCGGAGGTTGGGCAACGATTACCTGTTCGGCGAATTGGCGCAGGGAAACCTGGAACAGATTCGCGAAGCCGGCGTGAAGAAAATGGTTTCAATCTGCCCGCACTGCGTACGCACGATCGGCGTGGATTGGAAGGAGCACGGCGGGAGCGTTCCGATCGAGCACCACACCGAACTGCTAGCGCGGTTTCGCGACAAACTGCCGCTCGATACGGCCGCGCAAGGGAGCATGGTATTTCATGATGCTTGTTACCTGGGGCGGTATCGCGGCGTCTATGATCAGCCACGAGATGTTATTGCGCGCTTCGGGAACGTGATCGATCCGCCGCGGGCGCGCGAACGTGGCTTTTGCTGCGGCGGCGGCGGTGGGTTGATGTTTCTGGGAGAAGAGTCGGGTAAGCGCGTCAACCGCGAGCGCGCGGAGGAGTTGCTGGCCACGGGCGCTCGCGTGGTCGCCGCGGCTTGCCCGTTCTGCAATTCGATGCTGCGCGATGGATTGGCGGCGGCCACGGCCGAACCGCCGGAACTGCTTGACGTGGTCCAGATCGCGGCCGCAGCCATCGCAAAGACTGGCCCGCAAGAGACAGGCATCTGAGTTCACAATCTTTCATGCCGCCGCGACAACTTCACGGCCACAAAGATCGCGGTGCAGATGGCGAAATCCAACAGCAGACCCCAGTCCTCATGGAAAAGCCTGTGGCGCGCGGCTGCCGGCAGATGCGGCATTAGCAAATAGTAAATTGCGTTGCCTGCGAGCACGGCTAGAAGCGCATCGAGAAAATTCTTCATCGTCGTTGGTTCAGCATTGTTCTTCATGCTGCTAACATTCTTTGAGATGCTGGAACCGTCGACTGCAGTGCAGTATGTGAAAGGCATCGGCCCGCGGTTGGCTGAGGTGCTTGCCGCCAAAGGCCTGACGACGGTTGACGACCTGCTGCACTACCTTCCCTTCCGCTACGAAGACCGGCTGAACCCGCGGTCGGTGGCCGAATTGCGGGCCGGAGAGATGGCGACAGTGGTTGCCGAAGTCCGCAATTCGGGACTGTTTCGCACGCGGCGCATGCCTATCTTCCAACTCACGGTCGGGCAGGGGCCTTCCCGACTGAAGTGTATCTGGTTCCATGCCGCCTATCTTCAGGACCGCTTTCAAGCGGGACAGATGGTAGCGCTATATGGCAAGGTCGAAGAGGACCGCGACGGTGGACTGCAGATCGTGCAGCCGCAATTCGAGATTCTTGGCGACATTTACGAAGAGGGCGGCGCGGATGAGGCTGAGAAGAAAGCGGCGGCCTCGCTTGAGATTGGGCGGATCGTTCCGATCTACGAATCGACCGGGCAGGGCAAGCTTACGCCGCGCTGGTTCCGGCGCATTATCCGGTGGGCGCTGGAGAATCTGAATCCCGACGTTCGCGATCCGATTCCGGCGGCGGTGCGCGCGCATCTTAGCCTGGTGTCTCCGCGGGAAGCGTTGTGGAAGGTGCACTGGCCGGATGCGGGCGAGAGTTTTGCCGATTTGCAATCGTCGCGCACGGCGGCGCACATCCGGATGATCTTCGATGAATTATTTTTCATCGAGCTTGGGTTGGAGCTCAAGCGGCGCGAGCAGAAGGCACAGACCGGAATTGCTTTTGCGCTGAACGACGGGGTTCGCGAGGCTATAAAGAAGATACTGCCGTTTCATCCGACGGCGGCGCAGAAGCGGGTGCTGAAGGAAATCGCCAGCGACATGCAGACGCCATCGCCGATGCGACGTCTGCTGCAGGGCGACGTGGGTTCGGGGAAAACGATTGTGGCTTTTCAGGCCGCGATCATCGCCATTGAAAACGGATATCAGGTGGCGTTGATGGCGCCGACGGAAATTCTGGCGCAGCAACATTATTTTTCCGCGCGGCAGATTCTGGAACGGGCTGGATACCGCATCGTGCTGCTGACGGGCTCGCTCGAACAGGACCGGAAACGCGACGTGCGGCGCCACATTGCGCAGGGGAACGCGCAACTGGTCATCGGCACGCACGCGCTGATTCAGGATCGCGTCGAATTTGAAAATCTCGGGCTGGTTGTGGTGGATGAGCAGCACCGCTTTGGCGTGATGCAACGGCTGAAGCTGATGAAGAAGACGGACGCGCCTGGTGTGGGGACGGGGCTTCGCTCAGGGCAGGCTGGCGGGGACGCCCGGCGCTCCAACGAACCGGAACCTGACGTGTTGGTGATGACAGCTACTCCTATTCCTCGGACTTTGGCGCTTACGCTTTACGGCGATCTTGATGTTTCGGTGCTTGACGAACTTCCTCCGGGACGCACTCCGGTTGTTACCCGCTCGGTGGCCGACGAGCGCGCGGCCGAAGTTTGGGATTTCGTTCGTAAGCAGATCGGCGCTGGACATCAGGCTTACGTCGTTTATCCGGTGATTGAGGAGAACGAAGAACGCGAGCTGAAGGCCGCACAACAAATGCATCGGGAGTTGCGCGAGAAGATATTTCCCGATCTTCACGTCGGATTGCTCCACGGCCGCCTGGATGCGGACGAAAAAGAACATGTCATGCGCGAATTTCAAGCAGGCAAGATTGAGATTCTTGTCGCGACGACGGTGATCGAAGTTGGCGTCGACGTTCCGAATGCGACGGTGATGGTGATTGAGCACGCCGACCGCTTCGGTTTGGCGCAGCTTCACCAATTACGCGGACGCATTGGGCGCGGCGCCGCGAAATCCTATTGCGTGCTGATGCGCGGCGGGAAAGTTTCCGAAGAAGGCGAACGGCGGCTTGACGCCATGGTGCGCTCGAATGACGGGTTCCAGATTGCGGAACTCGATCTCGAACTGCGCGGACCGGGGGAATTCTTTGGGACAAAGCAGGCGGGAATTCCGAGCTTTCGCGTGGCCAACATCATCCGCGACCGGCAACTGCTGGAGGCGGCGAAACGCGAGGCGGCGTGGGTGATCTCCGGGCCGAATTCGGAAATATCAAAAGGAGAGATCGATGCCGCGCTTCGGGAAATGCGGTTACGGTGGGCGCTTAGTTATGGACTGGTGGAGGTGGGGTAATCAATCATGCGCTGGGGGTCGCGCGTCTCGACCGTTCAGCCCAGCGGGGGACTCCCGGCTCTCCACCGGAAAGGTCGGAGATGCTGCTAGGGCTTGGCGGACGGAGCGTCGGGTTTAGCACCCTCTACTGCTCTAGTACCCTCGATCTTGCATTTATATTCCTTGTCGTTATCGTGAAGTATGTAGAGCTTCTCGCCGTCCACTCGGTAATCCACAGCTTGCCCTGCCGCAAATTTTCCTGCCTGGAAAGAGCCGCAATCGTCAATCTGGTATGCGAGGTCGGCACCCCTCAATTCGTAGACCTTCGTGTGGCGGGTAGCGGTGCCGAAATTACCGTTACCATAGCTGTGGACCTTGGTGTCCATGCGCGTTTCATAACCCGAGATCGTGCCCTTCTGATAGGTTGGTGGCGTCTTGTCCTTACTGGCTGCAAACGTGACTATTAGCAGAACGAAGAACGTTGTGCGAAGTATCGTCGACTTATTCATAAGCCTCTCTGTCCAGAGTAATTGTGGAACCGGTCAATCTATTCCTGGAAGCGTCGGCCTGTCAAAGGCATAATTCCGGAGAATTTTACGCATCTTCACGCCAGAATCGAGTCGTCGAGCCGTTTGCGGTGGAAATCGGCGACATGCTGCACGAATGCCATGATCAGCGGGTGGGGCCTGTTTTCGCGCGATGTGAGTTGCGGTTGGAATAACGTCGCGATGAAAAACAAGTGGGCGGGCGATTCGATGGCGCGGCATTCTTCTTTCGATCCGCGGGCTACGCCTGGAAAGCCGGCTTCCATCGCCATCCATTCGAACTCGGGATTGAGTTCGTAGTTGCAGAAGAATTCTTCCTCGATTGTTTCCTTGCCATAAAAGGCCGCGAGGTAGGAACCGGGACGGAGGCGGATCTGGCTGACTTTTCCGGAGAGCTTGGGCGCCTTCGGGTCGCGGTTGGGAACGGCGCAGGCGACGGGATAGATGACGATGTTCTTGGCGTGGGGATCTTCTTCGGCAGTGGTGGCGTCGTGGACGCCGAGCACGTTGCGGGCGCACTCGATGAGCGTGTACTGAAAACCTCCGCAGGTGCCGAGGAATGGCCGGTCGTGGACGCGGGCAAACTCGATGCCTTTGAGCATGCCGTCAAAACTTTTGTAGGGGCTGCCGGCCGAAGCAAACAGACCATCGAAGGAATCGAGGGTGGCGGCGGCTCCGGGCTCGAGCAGCGAAGGCGTCGGAAGCCACGTCGATTCCACTTTGAGTTGGAGCTTCCTAGCCGCGTGCTGGAGCGCATCATTGGTGGCGTGATGGGAGCGGAATTCGGGATTGAAATCCCCGAGAATCCCGATCCGGACGGATTCGGTCACAAGAGACATTCTAAATTAGTGGTTCCCACATCGGACGTTTAGCAGTTAGCTACTGGCTTCGCGGACGAGCAGTACGTGTCATCACTTTTTTCTGAGCAAGGAGTCTGCATTTTGCGGCGAAATGCAGATCCCTCGCTTCCCCCACCCCAGCAAGCAAAAGCGGCTTGCTGGGGCCCCGGTCGCTCGGGATGACAATTTTTAAGAATGATGACGATTTTAAGAATAAGGCTGAAGGTGGGGCGCTGCAGCCGTTCCATTTATACCAGCAGCACGTAGAGGCCGAGCAGGGTGATGGCGGCGCCTCCCCAGATCATGGCGGAGGATTTCCAGGAGAGCGCAATGGCGAGCTCTTTTTGGCTGCGGAAGGAGATCACGAACTCAGGATCATTGGCGCCTTTCATTAAGACGACCGGCGGAGTGAGATTGAAGCCGGACGCGTCGGACAGGGCTTGTTTTGGACGTGCTCCGTTCGGAGGCGATTGGTGCGGACTTGTTTCGGAGTGGGCAACTGCGGGCGCGGATAGTGCGTTTTCATCGACGGCCGCAGGTTGATACGGAACTCCGGCGGCAGACCACGCCTCTGGTTTGGCGATGCCGGCGCGCGTGAGCGCGGCCGCAATCCTTTCCTGCTGGGTCATTTCGTGACCCGTGGAAGCTGTCGCGCCACTTTGAAGGCGAATGACCTGCGGAACCGGAATCGGCGGCGAAGAATTGTCTGCCGCGTAGTCGCGCGGAGAGTCGCTGCGTGACGAGAAGGGGCGCACCTGAACGCCTGGATTTTCCGTGAGGGTTCCGGCGGCGAAGAGCGCGTCTCCGGGCTTGATCGAGCTTTCTTCGATGCGCAAGCGGCGGCCAGAAAGAACGCCATGACGCGAAAGAAAAACGCTGAGGCGCGGCGGAACGGCGTCCAGGTTCAGCGAGAAAAACGATGCGTCGTATTCTTCTTGAAAGTCGCGGTGCAGATCGAGGTCGGCTCCGAGAGGTTCGATGAGCAACTGGCCGGTGGAGTCGTCGAGGAAGAACGGCAGGTTCAGAGTTTCGTCGGCAACCTTCTCCCACTCCTGCTTTTTGGCATTGCGCTGCTGCCAGGCGGTGGTTCGGTAGAGAAAGCAAGGTTTACCAGTGATGGGTGCAGATAGGGTGTGAGGGCCGATGGCTGTTCCTGTCACCTCGACTGGTCCCAGAACGACGCTCTGAATCTTGGACGTGGGCGTTGCTAGCAATAGGCGCTTGCGGGCCAGGAGGTGGAATCCGCGGAAGAAAAAGTACAAACCAGCGGCCGTCGCGACCAACGAGAGAATCGCGAGGGAGTTGATCGGGATGAAGAGGGATAGGCGGGGGATCACGGTGCTTTTGCTCGCGGGACCTGACATTAGGATATGCGAAGAGATTTCATGAAGGGCAGAGAAAAGGAGTCACGACGGCGTCACGGAAGTAACGTTACGAAACGCGATGGCTGCGTAACGAAAAGAGCGAGACGAGGCAAGCCTCGTCTCTACAGCAGTTACGCGGTTACGGCACGCGCTTTTAGAATGTCGGATACGGCTGCGAGAGCGGCGTCTATTTCGGCGTCGGTGTTGTAGAAGTGCGGGGAGAAGCGGACTCCAGCTTTGGGACGCCAGTCTACGAGGATGTTGCGGGATAGTAACTCGCGGCTTACGGGTTGGGAGTCGGGCATGTCGATGGAGACGGTGCCTCCGCGCTGCTCGGGACTGCGGGGAGTATTGACGCGCCATCCGTGGTGGTCGGCGATCTCGATCAGACGAGCGGTCTGGCGTTTGGACTTTTCGCGGATTTTTTCTATTCCAACTTCCTGAATGATTTTCAAGCCGGGACGCGCGGCTTCGATGGCGGGAATGTGCGTGGTTCCGTTCATGAAGCGGAGGGGAGGATCGGCGTAACGGATGGGGCCGGTTGCGAATTCGAAAGAATTTTCGTGTGCGAACCAGCCGGTGAGTTTCGGCTCGAGTTTTTTGCCGAGGTCAGGGCGGACGTAGAGATAGGCTAGGCCGGGTCCGCCGCAGAGCCACTTGAGGACGCCTCCGCAGGCGAAGTCGGCGTCGAGAGACTGGATGTCTACGGGGACAGCGCCCAGAGATTGATACGTGTCCAGGACTACGTGGGCTCCAACTTTGTGCGCTTTGTCGATGATGGCTTTGGCATCGTTGATGTAGGAGCTGCGAAAGATAACGTGCGAGATGGGAACGATCAGGGTGTGGTCGTCGATGGCGTCGAGCAGGCGATCGGTGGGGACGGTGATGCCGTCGTCGGTTTTGACCATGTGAACCTGCGCGCCGTACTGGCGCTGCGCTTCCCAGAAATACATGACGGAGGGAAAGTTCATGTCGCTGTACACGACCTTGTTGCGCGGGCCGGTGAAATCGAAACAGGATGCGACTATCGCCTCGCAGGTGGTGACGTTCTGATGCAGAGAGACGGAATCCTTGGGCGCGTTCATCAGAGCGCCGAGTTCGTTGCCGACTTCGAGAGCCAGCATCCACCAGCGCTCTTCCCAGGCGCGAACGCCGCGCGTGGCCCAGATGTCGGCGTAGGCGCGAAGCGCATCGTAAACGGCGCGGGGCATGGCTCCGAGGGAGTTGGAGATCATGTAGTTGGTGCGCTCCAGGATGGGAAACTCGGAGCGGTAGCGAAGGAGATCGTCGGGCATGTGGGATATTGTAATTCGTGCAGTGTGCATGCAGGGATCACTTCAGCAGTTTAAGAAATCCCTAACTGCCGACTGCTGTGGAATCCCACCCTTCAAAAGACGAAGGGTGGGGCACCCGGCACCCCTCGGTCCCAAGAATCAGAGTCAAAGGCAGCGGACAGGAGTGTCCGCTCTACACGGCCAGTGCTGCTTCTAATGGGACGCCATCGGGACTGCCTAGGCCGGTGCATGGATCCCATCCCACAGCTGCGCTGAAGGCGCCATTGTTACCTTGCGTTATGTCGTGGAATCCAGAGGCTTCGACGGCTTGCGCGTAGATTAACGGGCTCAGGAAACCGATCGGCTTTCCCATCTTCTGATTGATGCGCGCTACCAGCGCCGCCCATAACGGCGCGACCGCGCTGGTACCGCCTTCCACTACGCTGTCGCCATCGACGAGGATGTTGTAGCCCGTGTTGGGGTCGGCATCGCCGGAGACGTCGGGTACGCCTCGTCCGCCGCCGTTCGTTGTGGGCGCGGGAACGTTGAAACCGTTTTGCCAGGTTGGAAGCGGGAAGACATTGCTTACTCCGCCACCGGTGGCTCCTCCATTCGGCAGGTCGTCCCAGACGGTTTCGCTGACGATCTGTTCGTTCGAGGTTTGCAGAGTGGTGCCACCGCAGCCGAGTACGAACGGGTCGGACGCGGGGAAATCGACGTGGTTGCTTCCGTCATTGACTCCGTCGGAAGAGCCGTTGTCTCCGGCGGCCACGCAGACGGTTACACCCATGGCCGCGGCCGCTTGGAAAGCTTCGTCGAAGTTGGTCATGGCTTGGGTGGTCCAGGTGGACTCGGCCGATCCCCAGCTTATGGAAATGACTGAGGGCTGGTTGGTAGTGTCGTGGACGGCAGTGGTGATTGCGTCCAGAAAACCCTGGTCGGTGTTGGGAGCGAAATAGACGGCAATCTTCGCGGCGGGAGCTATCGCGCCCGCTACTTCAATGTCGAGCATCACTTCGCCGTCCGCGCTGTCGGGAGTGCTGGGACTATTCTTGCCTCCGTCGACCGAGACGGAGATGACTTGCGGCACATTGAGATTGAGCGATTTGAAATAGTTGCTCAGATCGTCAAGTTGAAAGCCTCCGCCTAGCTCGATCAGGCCGATGCACTGGCCGGTTCCGTCGCCGGCAGGATAGTCGTAGATTTCGGCTACCTGACTGGGATCGTAGGAGACATCGGAGGCAGCGGTTTTATGCTTATGCTTTTCGGGCTGTGGCAAGCGCCGGAAATGCGGCTCGGCTTGGGGACGATTGTCGAGGCCAAAGACTCCGGTGATGATGCTGGCGTATTCGGTGGGCACGCTGATGGTGCCGACTCGGCCGCGGAAATTTCCCTTGGGGTGGCTGTACTCTTTGAGTTCCACGTTGAAGGCTTTTTGGAGATTGCTGACGGTGCCGGAGAGCATTACGGTTCGGCGGGCGAGGTTGGTGCCGGTTGGGTTGATCTTCAGACGAAATTCGCGGGCAAATTTTTTGATTTTATTCACATCGGCGGGATCGGCGCCGTAGACTTTGTCGAACTCGGCACGTGAGATGTGCTTGAAACCGGGGTTTGCTAGCCCACTGCCTAGCCGTTTCCGTTTAGCCTCCGACTTCGAACGAATGCGGAGGGAGACTTCGATGGCTTGGTCCGGATGCGAATTGTGAATCAGGCGGGCACCACGGACGGGCTGACGTTCGCTGCCTGAAATTGCGGTGAATTTCTTAGTGGAAACCACGGTTGCTCCTTCGCTTCGGGGCAGAACGGCCGGGAACTAGACGCAACGGGAAGTCGGCCAGGTAGGAAAGTCCGGAATCGTCGTGTCGTTCGGATGAGTCCCGAAAACCAGTTGAGCATATCAAGAAAATGAGAATTATCAATACCAATTGGGCCGGTGGAGCGCCGGGCGAGACGCCCGTCCCTCCACTAACAAGGCAGCGACTTGGGACGAAAGAGGAAGTAAACGATGGTTAGGACGATGAGGAAAGTTAGTCCCACGATCAGGTTGATGCTTGAGTCCCACCAGGTTTTGGCGGTTGAGGCTGTGACTACTGCTAAACCGATGATGGATCCCCATTTGCCCAGGGGCGAGCGGGAAGGAATGTTGGCGGCCTGGGCGGCGGTGAGGTGGCGGCGGAAGGAGATGTGGGCGGCAAGCGAGACGATCCAGGCTAGCATCATGCCGAATAAAGCGCCGCGGAGTATGTACTCGAAGGCTTTGGCGGGAGCCCAGCGCTCGAGCACCAGGGCGACGATGATTCCGTAGGAAGAAACGAGGACGGCCAGGGTCGGAGAACCTTTTGTGCTGAGGCGTCCGAGCGCGCGGGGAGCCCATCCGGTGCGGGCTAGCGAGAAGAGCATGCGGGACGAGATGTAGAGGGCGGCATTGGCTCCTGAGAGAGCGGCGGTCAGAACTACGAAATTCATGAAATGAGCTGCGCCGGGGAGGCTGATGGAACGGAAAACGGTGACGAAGGGGCTCTCGGCGACACCGGCGCGGTTCCAGGGCATGACGCCGACGAGGATGGTGATGGCTCCGAGGTAAAGGAAGGTGAGGACAAGAAAAGTCATGCGTGCGGCGCGGGCGACGGCGGTGGGGGAAGTGGATTCTCCGGAGGTTACGGCTACGTATTCCACGCCGCCGAAGGTGTAGAGGGCGAAAGTGAGGGCGAGGAGCGGGGCGGCGGGGCCTAGGGGGAAGAATCCGCCGTGGGCGGTGTATTCGGGAGCGACTCGTCCGGTGAGAAGGAGGGCGGCGCCGATGGCGATGAAGATGACGATAACTACGGCCTTGATCATGGCAAACCAGAATTCGAAGCGTCCGAAGCTGTGAACGCCGAGGAAATTGATGGATAGAAGAAAGGCGGAAAAGACGAAGACCCAGACGATGGCGGGCACGCGCGGAAACCAGAGTTGCATGTAGGTGGCGGAGGCAACCATCTCGGCTCCGATGGAAACGGCGATGGCGAGCCAGTAGCCGGCGCGGGAGATGAATCCGGCCCAGCGATTGAGGTAGAGGTCTCCGTAGACGCCGAAGGAACCGGCGGCGGGATGGGCGCTGGCGAGTTCTCCTAAGGCGAGCGCGACCGTCCAACTGATGAAGGCGGCGAGGACGAAGCTGAGGATGACGGCGGGGCCGGCGAGTTCGATGGCGGCGGCGGTGCCTAGCAACAGCCCGGTGCCGATGGAGCCGCCGACGGCGACCATGGTCATTTGTCCGGCGGTGAGCTGGTGGCGGAGGCCGGACTCGGGATTACTCGGGAGCGGGTTCGCGGGCTGAGTGGGCATGCTAGCTTGCAACTCGGCGCTCGTACTCTACAACAGAATTCAGGTGCGTGGCACGAGGTACGGTTGAGAAGCAAGCCGAGCTTTGCTCGGCTGGACAGACGAGGGCGTCCGTCCCTACGTAAACCCGAACTGAGCGCATGACTTTCGTAATCGCGGGGTGGGCCCTGCGCGTTGCTGGTGCCGGGACCGAAACCTAGAATCAAGGTGTAGCTCTCTGTCTTGCAAGACCGCCCATGCCGGAAAATCCTAATCGTGCCGAGGTCGCCCGCCGTATCGAAAAGGCGGAAAAGCTGTTGCAGAAGGGGAAGACGGCCGACGCGCTGACGGAATACCTGCAAATCCTGGAAAGCGACCCGCAAAACGACAATGTGCGGCAGATGGCGGCGGACCTGTGTCTCTCGTTAAACAAAGGGGCGCAGGCGGTAAAGCTGATGGGCGAGCTGTTTGAGCGGCAGGTGGCGGCGGCGGATGCGACGCGAGCGAGCCTGACTTATAAGAAATTGGCGCGGTACGCCAACCCGACATGGGAACAGAAAGTGCGCTTTGGGCAGCTGCTGGAGCATTCCAACAAGAAACTGGCGATTGGGACATATGAAAATGCGCTGGAGGATTTGCGGAAGCAGAGCAAGCAAGAAGAGGGATTGCTGGTTTTGCGGCGGATTGTGAGTCTGGATCCCTCGCAGGGCAATCATTTGCGGGTGGCGGAATTGGCGGCAGAACTGGGCGAGCACGTGATGGCGTCGCAGTCATTTTTGCAATTGGCAGAACTGGCGGAAACGGCGGGAGGAGACGCCAGCCAATGGTTCGAGCGGGCGTACACGGAGAATCCGGCGGATTCGAGAATGGCGATCGCCTATGGCAAGAGCCTGCTGACGCGGGGCGAAGCGGGAGCGGCAATTTTCATTTTCGAGCCACTGGTACAGGCTGGGGAGGCGCCGCCTGAACTGCGCGATCTGTATGCGCAGGCGCTGCTGGCCACGGGCCGATGCGTGGAGAGCGAGCCCTTGCTGTGGCAGATGTTTGAGCAGAATCCGGCGCGCATGCACCAGGTGGTGAGCCTGATCGGAAAAATGATCGACTCCGAACTGGACACGGAGGCGGTGGCGCTGGCGCGGAAGCTGGAAGCGTTCCAGCGGCGGCGAGGGGAGCGGCGGTCGTTCATCACGACCATGCAGGAACTACTGGCATCGCACCGTCCATCGGCGGAAATGCTGGAGTTTCTGGCAGAACTGTTCAACGCGTCGAACCGCGAAACCGACTACGCGCAGGCGCTCCTGAAACTGTTCGATCTCTATTGTTCGAAGCACGATTACCAGAAGGCGGGGGAGTGTCTGGACCGGGCGGCGGAAGTGGACCCGTACGAGCCGGGGCATCAGAAACGGCTGGCGACGCTGCAGGGCAAAATCGACGATCAGCGCTTCAAGGTTATTGCCTCGCGGTTCGCGGCGACGGCGAAGAAGGAAGAACACGAAGTGAAGGCTTCAGAACCGACGTTGGGAGCGGCGGCGTTGCAGGATCTCATGTTGCAGGCGGAGATTCTGGTGCAGTACGGGATGCGTTCGAAGGCGATCGAGCGCTTGCAGCGCATTCAGGAACTGTTTCCGCGGGAGGAAGAACGCAACCAGGAGTTGCAGAAGCTATACATTGCGGCCGGAATCGAACCGCAGTACGCGAAGTCGGCATCTTCGACGGCTGCGCCGGCAGCACCGGCGGCAGCGACCGCTGCGACGGCGACGAGTGGCGAGCAGGCGGTGGCGGCGGCGAGCGAGGCGGCGGACGTCAGCAGTCTGGCGAGAGTGGCGGAGATCACGCGCAAGCTTTACCACCAGGGGAATGCGGAAGGAGTTTTGAAAACGACGGCGAACGAGATCGGCACGAACTGGCGGACAGCACGCTGCACGGTTGCCCTGCGCAAACCGGGTTTGCCGCCGTCGAGCGTGCAGGAATATCACATGGAAGGGCTGATTCCGGGGAGTTCGGCGGCGCTGATCAGCCTGGTGGAAACGCTGCAGGATCTGGCGGTGGCGCGAGGCACGGTGACGATCGGGGACGCGAAAAACGCTCCGGAGCTGATCGACATCCGCCCCGCGGTCGAGGAGTTGCAAATCGAATCGCTGCTGGCGCTGCCGTTGACCGAAGGCAACGACCAGATTGGAGTGCTGATCCTGACGCAGAACACGGGCCGGGTGTGGCAGGCTTCCGAGGTACTGGTGATCCGGACTTTGAGCGACCAAGTGCTGATCGCGCTCAACAACGCCGGGCTGCGGCGGCTGGTGAAGAACCTTTCGGTGACGGATGAGAAATCGGGACTGCTGAAACGGGCTTCGTATCTCGATCTTCTGCAGGCGGAAACCCGGCGCGGGTTGCAGCAGGGGACGGCAGTAACCGTTTTGCTGATGGAGTTTGGACGGCGCAGCGCGCTCTTCAAGGAATATGGCGAGGCGGCGGTGACGGCGGTGATGGAGCAGATCGGGCAGCTGTTTTCGGCGAACATCCGGACGAACGATTTGGCGTTCCGCTACGAAGCGACTACGGTGGCGCTGGTGCTCGGCGACACGGGCGAGAAGGAAGCGCTGCTGGCAGTGGAAAAGTTGCGGCGCCTGCTGGCGGATGTGCGCTTTCCGGGGAAGGACAAAAGTGTCGAGTTCAACGCCGGGCTGGCGCAGGCAGTGATGCGGCAGCATTTCGATCCGGTGGACATTGTGACGGAAGTGGCCAACCGCGCCGATCACGCGCTGGAACAGGCGGTCGCGCAGGGCGCGGGGAAAATCGTGAGTCAGGCGCCGCAGTTCACGGCATCGGCGGCCGTGGCCTAGGAAGAGATTTGTAATTGGTGATTTGTAATTGGTAATTGAAATTCCACCCCTGCCGCCAGGCCCCAGCAAGGTCGCAAAATTACAAATCACAAATCACAAATTACAAATCCGCCCTTCCTGTTAAACTCACAGGTTGGCTTCTAGCCAGCGCATTCTTCCATATAAGTTGGGACTCATGTTGAAGCCTGGAGACATTGGCATTGTCAGTGGGGCGCGCACGCCCTTTGGACGCTATTGCGGGAAGATCAAGGATTACACGGCGCAGGAACTGGGTGCGGTGGCGGCGAAGGCTGCGATCGAGCGGGCGGGGATCGATCCCAAGGAATTCGATCATGCCGTGTTTGGCAACGCACAGCAGACTTCGGGCGACGCTCTGTATGGAGCGCGGCACGTGGCGTTGCGGGCGGGATTGCCGATTGAGACTCCGGCGCTGACGGTGAATCGGCTGTGCGGGTCTGGGATGCAGGCGATGGTCAGCGCGGCGCAGATGATTCAAACCGACGAAGCGAAAATCGTGCTGGCGGGCGGAATGGAATCGATGTCGCAGGCTCCGTTTTCAATCCGGGGACGCGATGGATTTACGCTGGCTCCGGGCGGAAAGCTGGAAGATTCGCTGATGGTAGCGCTGCTCGATACTTATTGCGGGCTCTACATGGCGAATACGGCGGAGTTGTATGGCGAGCAACAGGGGATCACCCGGCAGGCGCAGGACGAATTCGCGCTGCGCTCGCAGCAGACGGCCGATGCGGCTTACAAGGCGGGGCGGTTGCAGGAAGAGCTTACGCCGGTTCCGCTGCGGAATTCTAAGGGCGAAGCTACGGGAGAGATGCTGACGGAGGACGATCACCGGCGTCCGCAGACGACTCTGGAGGGCCTAGCGAAGCTGCGGGCGGCGTTTGGGAAAAATGGGACGGTGACGGCGGGGAATGCTAGCGGGATTGTGGATGGCGCGGCAGCGGTGGTCGTGATGTCGCTGGAGCAGGCGCAGAAAAGAAATCTCAGTCCGCTGGGACGGATTGTGAATTGGGGGATTGCGGGCGTCGATCCGAAGATCATGGGGAGCGGTCCGGTTCCGGCTACGAAGATTGCGCTGCAACGCGCGGGTCTTACTTTGGACTACATCGATCTGATCGAAGTAAACGAGGCGTTCGCGGCGCAGTATCTGGCGGTGGAGAAAGAATTGGGACTCGACCGCGAAAAGGTGAACGTAAACGGAGGAGCGATTGCGCTGGGCCATCCGCTGGGAGCTACCGGGACTCGGCTTGTGATTACGCTGCTCTATGAGTTGCGGCGGCGGAAGAAGAAGTACGGGCTGGCCACGGCGTGCATTGGCGGCGGGCAGGGGATTGCCATGGTGGTGGAGAGCTTTCACTAGTCTTCTCACCACGGAGGCACGGAGACACTGAGAAAATCTTAACTACTTTAGGATTGTCATCCCGAGCGGAGCGAGGGATCCGCAGTTTCGTAGCGATACCACTTCTGAGGGCTGCCAATCCGGTAACGTGAGGAGCGGAAACCAATGTCGAGATCGTTTTCTGTCGTCCTGACGCTTTTCCTTCTCTTGTCATTTGGCACCTCCGTGCGTTCACAACAGCAGGGTAAGACCCAAACGAAGTCGCCAGAGATAAAGCCCAGAAGGGCTGAGTGTGCCATCTTGCTGCCCGAGCGCGACGAGCGGCACGATTTGGCACGGCTAGTGCGAGCGGATCAGTTCCTTGACTGCGAGCGCGACGGCTTCCCGAAACACCTGGCGCCACCGTGGAAGGAACAGGAAGAAGGGGAGAAAAAGCTAGGCGAAGCCTGCAAATACTTTATTGCGAAGTCGGTCAGAGACTACCCGCAGGTAGGTCAGGCAAATCTTCAACTCGCTTCCGACCGCTGCCACATAAATGTGATGGGGGTAATCTTTCAAGAGTTGGTGGAAGGCCTTGGCAGCAGCCCGAAATAGCGCGGACGTAAAGGAGTTTGTGTGATGGCAACGAAGAAGAAAAGCAGTCCCGAGTTCTTCCCGAAGAACAAACCTCTCAAACGTCGCAAGGGGCGGAAGAGAAAGATGGGTGATCGTGGCGGCGGATCGCGCGGCGGTCATCGTTAGGAGACCAACGAGAGTAAGAGTAAACGTGAAAGTTAGGTGCGAAGGCTAGCGAAAATAAGGACTCATATGGAAATCAAGAGAGTTGGCGTCCTCGGTTGTGGGTTGATGGGTTCCGGCATTGCGCAGGTGTGCGCTACTGCTGGGTTCGACGTTACCGTGCTTGAAGTCGAGCAGAAGTATCTTGACAAGGGGTTTGCCGGGATTGAGAAGTCGCTGGCTAAGTTTGCCGAGCGGCCGGTGGAGAAGGGCGGAATCACTCCGCAGCAGAAGGACGAGATTCGGGCGCGGCTTAAGGGGACTACTAACAAGGCGGCCCTGGCCGATTGCGACATTGTTATTGAGGCCATCATTGAGAACGTTGAGGAAAAGAAGAAGATGTATGCTTCGCTCGATGGCATCGTGAAAAAAGACGCGATCTTTGCTTCGAATACTTCTTCCATCTCGGTAACGGAGCTTTTGACGGCGGTGAAGCGGCCGGAAAGATTTATTGGGCTGCATTTTTTTAATCCTGTGCCTTTGATGAAGCTGGTCGAGGTGGTGAAGACGATTGCTACCGCTCCCGCTGTGTACGAGACGGCCTACGAGTTCGCAAAGAAGTTGGGCAAGGTTCCGGTGCGCACTTCGGACAAGACTGGATTCATCGTGAACCGGCTGCTGGTGCCTTATTTGCTCGATGCGATCCGGGCTTATGAAGAGGGCGTGGGATCAATCGAAGATATCGATGAGGCTATGAAGCTTGGGTGCGGTTATCCGATGGGTCCGTTTACTCTGCTTGATTTTGTTGGACTCGATACTACTTACTACATTACTCATGTGATGTATGACGAGTTCAAGGAGCGGCGGTTTGCGTCGCCTCCGCTGCTGAAGCGGCTGGTAATGGCGGGGTGGTATGGGCGGAAGTCGGGGCGCGGGTTTT
>Ga0209415_10009100_pt1 | contig 17091 bp, 15 predicted proteins | sample PeaSoiSIISIP2007_FD_187696 | JGI IMG/M metagenome (GOLD analysis project Ga0209415, IMG submission 187696) | Peat soil microbial communities from Weissenstadt, Germany - SII-SIP-2007 (SPAdes) (version 2) | ecosystem: Environmental > Terrestrial > Soil > Wetlands > Peat | place: Germany... | reverse complement strand
CTGTACGCCTTCTACGGCGAGCACGCAGGTGTACGAGTGGCACGCAAGCATCTCGGCTGGTATCGCGGCGCCGCCTTTGGTGACGTCGCGGTGCCGCCTCACCAGGATCCTGACCGGACCGCCGCGCCCGAGTGCGGCCACGACGCGCTGTTCCGCCATATGCGCGTCGCGGAATCGGTGTCCGTGCAGCGTATGCTGGTGCGCGAGTGGTTCGATGCCGTGGGCGGGCTGACGCGACGGCCGCGAGTCGATGGGGAGGCCGGTGCCAGCGGGCCGGCCGAGGCGGGGCGACAACAGCCGGAGCGACGCAGGGCCTGAGGGCCCGCGCGTGGCGAGGGGCGGGCGTCGGCGGGACGGCCGCCTGCAATCGGCGGGACGGGGACGGGTTTGCAGATGACCAACGGCAGGAAGGCGGCGCGCGCGCGTCGTGACATCGCGGTGCGTCCGTCGCCACGCGGCGGGCTCGGTGCGGTGCCTCTGCGGGAGCACGCCGAGACGGCACTCGGCGCCTACTTCGAGCGGCTGAACGGGCATCGCCCGGCAGGCCTGTACGCGCTCGTGATGCGCGAGGTCGAGGAGCCGCTGTTTCGCGCCGTCATGCGTTTCACGGACGGTAACCAGTGCCGCGCGGCCGAGATCCTCGGCATCAACCGCGGGACGCTGCGACGCAAGCTCGAGGACTACGGTCTTGTCGAATGAGGCCGCGAGTGGACCGGCGGGCCGCACGCCGATCCGCCGCGCGCTGCTGAGCGTCTCCGACAAGCGGGGCGTCGTCGAGCTTGCGCGCGCCCTCCTCGCCCGCGGCGTGGCGCTGCTGTCGACCGGCGGCACGGGGAACTTGCTGCGCGCGGCCGGGCTCACGGTCACCGAGGTCGCCGCCTACACCGGTTTTCCGGAGATTATGGACGGGCGGGTCAAGACGCTGCATCCACGCGTGCACGGCGGGCTGCTGGGCCGGCGCGGCGTTGACGACGCCGTCATGCGCGAGCACGGCATCGAGCCGATCGATCTGCTGGTCGTGAACCTGTACCCGTTCGCAGCCGCCATCGCGCGGCCAGGCTCGAGCTATGCCGATGGAGTCGAGAACATCGACGTCGGCGGGCCGGCGATGCTGCGTGCCGCCGCGAAGAACCACGCAGCCGTTGCGGTGCTCGTCGATCCTGCGGACTACGGGGAAGTGCTCGCCGCGCTCGACCGCGGCGGCACGGATTTTGCGCTTCGCCAGCGCCTCGCGGCGCGCGCCTTCGCCCACACCGCCCGCTATGACACGATGGTTGCGGCCTGGATGACGCCTGCTGTGGACCACGACGCGCCCTACCCGGACGCGCTCGAGCTGCACTACCTCAAGAACTACGACCTGCGCTACGGCGAGAATCCCCACCAGAGCGGCGCCTTCTACAGCGATCCGAACGCCCGCGGCAGCAGCGTCACCGGCGCCCGCCAGGTGCAGGGCAAGGAACCGTCGTACAACAACATCGTCGATGCCGACACCGCGCTCGAGTGCGTACGTCAGTTCGACACGCCGGCGTGCGTCATCGTCAAGCACGCGAACCCGTGTGGCGTCGCGCTGGCCGCGGACCTGCGCACCGCCTACGAACAGGCCTACCGCACCGACCCGACCTCGGCGTTTGGCGGGATCATCGGATTCAACCGCCCGCTCGATGCTGCGACCGCGCACGCGGTCGTGGAGCGCCAGTTCGTCGAGGTCATCGTGGCCCCTGCCGCCGACGAGGCGGCCCTCGCGATCACCGCTGCCAAGGCTGCGGTGCGGGTGCTGCTGGCCGGTGAGCTTGGCGGCTTGGCTGCCGCCGGACCCGAGTACCGCAGCGTGACAGGCGGCCTGCTCGTCCAGCAGCGCGACGTCGGCACGATCGCACCCGAGGACCTGCAGGTCGTCACGCAGCGCTCACCGACTCCCGCGCAGCTCGCCGACCTGCTGTTCGCGTGGCGCGTCTGCAGGTACGTCAAGTCAAATGCCGCGGTGTACGCGAAAGGCCTGGCGACGGTCGGTATCGGCGCCGGCCAGATGAGTCGCGTGGTATCGAGCCGCGTTGCGGGGCTCAAGGCCGCGGACGCCGGGCTGTCGGTCGAAGGCGCGGTGATGGCCTCGGACGCATTCCTGCCGTTCCGCGACGGACTCGACGTCGCGGCCGAACACGGCGTCTGCGCCGTCATCCAGCCGGGCGGCTCGCGGCGCGACGCGGACGTCATCGCCGCCGCAAACGAACACGGCATCGCGATGGTCTTCACCGGCATGCGCCATTTCCGGCACTAGGCCGGATGCGGATGAACGTCCTGATCATCGGTTCCGGCGGCCGCGAGCACGCACTCGCCTGGAAGGTCGCCGCCTCGCCGCGCGTCGCGCGCGTGTTCGTCGCGCCGGGGAATGCCGGGACGGCGGCCGAGCCACGCTGCCACAACGTCGCGATCGCGGCGGAGGACGTCGCGGCGCTGGTGCGCTTCGCCGCGGCCGAGTCCATCGACCTGACGATCGTCGGCCCCGAAGCACCGCTGGTGCTCGGCATCGTCGACGAGTTTCAGGCCGCGGGGCTGCGCTGCTTCGGTCCGTCCCGTGCCTGCGCCCGGCTCGAGGGCTCGAAAGCGTTCAGCAAGGAATTCCTCGGCCGGCATCGGATACCGACGGCGGGCTACGCGAAGTTCACACGGCAGACGTTCGATACGGCGTTCGTAGAAGCGCAGCGACTGCCGGTGGTCGTGAAGGCCGATGGCCTCGCGGCCGGCAAGGGCGTGGTGATCGCCGCCACGCACGCCGAGGCGCTCGCGGCCATCGACCGCATGTTCGGCGGCGCGTTCGGCGCGGCCGGCGAGACCGTCGTCGTCGAGGAGTTCCTGGCGGGCGAGGAAGCGAGCTTCATCGTGATGGTGGACGGCACGCACGTGCTGCCGCTCGCGACTTCCCAGGACCACAAGCGGCTCAAGGATCATGACCAGGGGCCGAACACCGGCGGCATGGGCGCGTACTCGCCGGCGCCCGTTGTCACGCCCGAGCAGCACGCGCGAATCATGCACGAGGTGATGCTGCCGGCCGTCGCCGGCCTCGCGGCCGACGGCACGCCGTACACCGGGTTCCTGTACGCCGGGATCATGGTCGGGAACGACGGCACGCCGAACGTCCTCGAATTCAACTGCCGCTTCGGCGACCCGGAGGCGCAGGCCATCCTGATGCGACTCACGTCGGATCTGACACAGCTCGTGGAGGCGGCGCTCGACGGGCGCCTCGCTGCGCTGACCCCCGAGTGGGACACGCGCACCGCGGTCGGCGTGGTGGTGGCCGCGGCCGGCTACCCGGAGGCGCCCGCCAAGGGCGATCGAATCATCGGCCTCGAGCGGGCGGCGCGCCTGCCGGGCAAGGTGTTCCATGCGGGCACCCGGGTGGCGGGGAACTCGGTCGTCACGTCCGGTGGGCGGGTGCTGTGCGCGGTCGGCCTCGGCGCGGGCGTCGCCGCCGCGCAACGCGAGGCCTATGCGCTGATCGACGCCATCGACTTCGCGGGCATGCAGTACCGGCGGGACATCGGCCACCGCGCGCTCGCCCGCGAGACCGGGGCCGCCTGAGCGAAAGGTACGCCCGTGAGCCAGCTTTCGATCCGCCGCCGCCATTCCCTAAAGCATGCCGAGGCGCACGCGCGGATCTCGGCCGTGGCGCGCAAGCTCGGCGAGCGCTTCGGCGCGGCGTGCCACTGGGAAGGCGACGTGCTCCGGATCGAGCACGCAAACGTCAACGGCACGGTCATGGTCAAGAAGAACGAGATCATCGTCGATGCGCGGCTCGGCTTCCTGCTGAGCATGTTTCACGGTCGCGCCGAGGCCGAGATCACGCGGATCCTCGATGAGGAGCTGGCGGGTTGAGCCGCTAGCCTGCGAGCCCCATGCGGCCGGGTCAGGCCGGTTCCTGCGTCCCGCCAGCGCCGGGCGCGCCACGGCGCACGATGCTGGTCGCCATCGTGACGACCGCGGCTAGGTCCGAGAGATTGGCCGGCACGACCAGCGTGTTCGCCTCCTTGGCGAGCTTGCCGAACTGCCGCACGTATTCCTCGCCGATGCGCAGCTGCATGGCCTCGATGCCGCCGCGGCCGCTCAATGCGAGGCCCACCTGGCGCAGTCCTTCGGCGGTAGCCGTGGCGACGGCGAGGATGGCCTCGGCCTGGCCCTGAGCTTCATTGATCTGCAGCTGCTTGGTTGCTTCCGACTGCTTGATGACCCGCTGCTTGTCGCCTTCCGCCTGGTTGATCTTGGCGTCACGCTCGCCCTCGGAGGTCAGAATCACGGCGCGCTTCTCGCGCTCGGCGCGCATCTGCTTCTCCATCGCCTGCAGCACGTCCTTCGGCGGGGTGATGTTCTTGATCTCGTAGCGCATCACCTTGACGCCCCAGGCGGCCGATGCCTTGTCCAGCTCGCTGACGACGTTGGCATTGATCGTGCCGCGGGCCTCGAAGGTCCGGTCGAGCTCGATCTTGCCGATCTCGCTGCGCAGCGTCGTCTGCGCCAGCTGGGAGATCGCGAAACCGTAGTTGGTGATGCCGTAGGAGGCGAGGTGCGGGTCGAGCACCTGCATGTAAAGCACGGCATCGACGCCGACCTGGACGTTGTCGCGGGTGATGCAGACCTGCTCGGCGACGTCGAGGGCCTGTTCCTTGAGACCATGGCGGTAGGCCACGACCTCGACGAACGGAACCAGCACGTGAAACCCGGCCTGCAGCGTGCGGCTGTACTTCCCCAGTTTCTCGACTACGTAGGCACTTTGCTGCGGGACCACGACCGTGGTCTTCGCGAGCACCAGCACCACGACCACGACCAGCGCGATGACGCCAAAGGAGAACGGCATGGATGTGATTCCTTAGAGTACGAGGCTCAGCTGTCCGGACGCACGACGAGCGACAGGCCGTGCACGCGGATGATCCTTGCGCGGCTACCGGCGGCGATCGGCTTGTCGCTGTCGTTGGTCGCAGTCCAGAAGCTGCCGCGGTACTCGACCTGGCAGCTGTCGCCCGGCGCGAGGGCCGCCGGCAGCGTCAGCAGCTGGCCGGCGGGTCCCGCCTGCACGGCGGCCGGCGCCTCGCCGCGCAGTCGCTGGTAGATGGCTCGCCGGAATGTGACCAGCGAGACGATCGCCAGGGCGCCGAACAACGCCCATTGCGCCCATTCGGGCCACGCGAACCCTGCGAGTCCGACCAGCCCGACGATCAGCGCCGAGATTCCCAGGAATATCATGTAGAACTGCGCGTCGATGAACGCGAGCTCCGCACCCAGCAGGATGGCTCCGACGATCATCCAACCCCACCAGGTCATTGCAGCCTGCCTCCGGCGGGCGTCGTGACTGCGCTGCCCGCCTCCATAGTATGCCGGGATTGCGGTTGGCGCGTTGCTTCGCACCGGCCGGGAACGCAGGCAGTGCGGCACGCTGGAGGCGGCGCGGGCGCAGCGGCCACGCTCGCACGTGACGCCTCGCGCGGCCGGCAGTCAATTCGCGCGGCCCGTCCATCGCTCGCTCGTCGTCCACAGCAACTCCTGCAAGTCGACATCGCACGCGAGCGTCGACGCCGGTTGCACGACCTGGTGTTCGTCGAAGTAGCAGCCACTGAGCGCCGCCACCTCCTCGGACAGCGCGAGGTGCAGGGTCGTCCGGGCGCCGCGCTCGGCATCGAACATCCCGCGACTGATCAACGGTTTGACGATGCGCAGCCAGCCGGGCAACAGGTTGGTCGCGACGACTCCCGGATGCAGGCAGTTCGCGGTGACCGTCGCGGCTGCGAGACGCCGCGCCAGAGCAAATGTCCACAGCACGTTCGCCAGCTTCGACTGCGCGTACGCTGCCATGCTGTCGTAGCGAGCCCGGCCGTCGGTGACGTGCGCCAGATCCAGCCGGCCGCGATAATGGATGCGCGAGGCCACATTGACGATCCGGCCGGTGGCCGCCATTCGATCGAGCAGCAGATTCGTCAGCAGGAACGGCCCAAGCTGGTTGGTGGCGAAGGTGAGCTCGAAGCCGTCCCCGGACATCCGGTGGCGGATGCTCACGATCCCGGCATTGTTGATCAAGAGCGCGATCCGGTCGAAGGAACGCCGAATTCTGGCGGCGCACTCGCGCACGGATGCGAGCGCGGCCAGGTCGCACTGCACCACGTGGATCGCGGCCCCGGGAATTTCCGCGACGATCTCCCGCTGCACGCGGCCGGCAGCTTCGAGGCTGCGGCACAGCATCACGACGGCGTAGCCGGCCCGCGCAAGCTCGCGGCTGGTGATGCGGCCGATGCCGTGCGTCGTGCCGGTGATGACTGCAACTTCGCGCACTGCGATGACCTTCGACATCCGCCCCGCGTCCCGGGACAATCGGTGCTCGCGATTCGACAGCGTAGTCTAATGAGTTGCTGATCATCGGCGCCGCGAGTTCATGGGCCAACGGCTGGATGAGGGCGGACGCCCCCGATGCCAACCGGGCGCGCGTCTGGACGCGGGCGGCGCTGGCGCGGTGCCGTCCGGCGCAATTTCGAGGGTACAATCGCGGCCCACCGTCCCCGAGGGTTCGTCAAATGCGGATCAATGCCCTGCTTGCAGCCTCGCTCCTCGCCGGCGCCTCGCTTGCGATGCCTGCCATCGCCGCCGCGCCGCCGGTCGACCCGGCGCTCGCCGCTGCCATCGCGAGCCCCGCGCGCAGTCCGAACTTCGTCGCGCGCGATGCCGTGCGCCATCCGGCCGAGGAGCTCGCGTTCTTCGGACTCAAGGCGACTGCGAACGTCGTCGAGCTCTGGCCGGGCGGCGGCTACTGGACGGAGATCCTCGCGCCCTACCTCGCCGGGCACGGCCAGTACACGGCCGCGTTGGCCACCCCGGGCAATGCCGAGGAGGACGCGATCGTGAAGCGCTGGCACGAGCGGATCGCTCCCAACAAGGAGCGCTACGGCACGATTACCGAAACGTTCCTCGGTCCTGGGCATTTCGACATCGCCCCGCCAGGCTCCGCCGACCTCGTGCTGACGTTCCGCAATCTGCACAACTGGATGGACGGCGGTTATGCACAGGACGCACTCGCCGCCTGTTTCAAGGCGCTGAAGCCCGGCGGGATTCTCGGGGTCGAGGCGCATCGGGGCCGCACCGACCAGCCGCAGGATCCGAAGGCCAAGAGCGGCTACGTGCGCGAGGACTACGCGATCGCGCTCGCCAAGCAGGCCGGCTTCGAACTGGCCGCCAGCTCCGAGATGAACGCCAACCCGAAGGACACCAAGGACTGGCCGGAGGGCGTGTGGACGCTGCCGCCGACCTTCACGCTTGGCGACAAGGACCGCGCCAAGTACGCGGCGATCGGCGAAGCCGACAACTTCGTGCTTAAGTTCCGCAAGCCGACACACTGACCGCCTGCCGGCGACACCGACGACTGCGCGCCGGCCGTCGAGTCAGGGCGCGCGGCGGCATTGCGAACAGTGGCATTGGTGGCGTTCGACGCCGCGGGAGCGGTACGTGAACTACAGCCTGCGAACGGCGACGCTCGGCGATGAGCCGACGCTGCGCAAGCTGATCGCGAAGTCCATCCGCGCGCTCCGGGCAGCCGATTACTCGCCGGCGCAGATCGAGGCGGCGTTGCGCGGCGCATTCGGTGTCGACACGGCCCTGATTCGTGACGGGGCCTATATCGTCGCGGTGACCGGGGCTGGCGAGGTCGTAGCCTGTGGCGGATGGAGCCAGCGGCGGACGCTGTTCGGCAGCGACGCGCGCGATGACCGCGACGAGTCGCGGCTCGACCCGCGCACGGACGCGGCCAAGATCACGGCGTTCTTCGTCGACCCGGCGCACGCCCGCCGTGGTCTCGGGCGGGCCATTCTGGAGCGCAGCGAAGCCGAGGCGGCCCAGGCCGGATTTTCGGCCTTTGAGCTGATGGCAACATTGCTGGGCGTGCGGCTCTACGAGAAATGCGGCTACCTGGCCGGGGAGGCGATCACCCATCGCCTGCCGGACGGACTCACGATCCGATTCGTGCCGATGACCAAACGCTTGGGTACCCGTGCCTCCGACACCGGAGCGACCTGATGTTCGGGGTCGATTCCGCCCGCATGGTCCTCTGTGAGGCACGCTGGGGCTCCGCGCCCGACCGCCTCCGACGCATCCTGCGTCCGGCATGGCGCTTCCGAGATGCAATTCTTCGGGCAGAAGCTGTTCGAGCCGGTCGAGGCGCGCGGTCCGAGGATGCGCCCACGAGCCCACGCGGGCAGCGAAGTCTGATCGCGTGTCAGGGAGCGATTGGCAGCAATCCCTTCTCGACCAGCACCGGCGGATGACGGTGGTGAGTCGCCTGCTCCCAGGCATAGGCATAACCGAGCAGATCGCCGTCTTTCCAGGGCCGCGCTGAGAACTCCAGACCGAACGGCAGGCCGCTTGGGTAGAAGCCGCCTACCACGACGACCGCGGGCACCCCGAGCATGTTGACCCAGCTGGTGGCGGAGTGTGGCCCCTCGCTCACACGGCCCTCTTGCGGCATGGTTTCGTCCACCGGGGGCATCTGGATCGCCGGATAGACGTAACCGTCGAGCTGCAGACGATCCAGGGTGTCCAGATACAACTGCAGCGTCCGCCGGCGCGGGCCAAAGTAGTTGGCGTCGGCATCCGGGTCGGTTTCTATGTTGCGCTGGTAGATCATGACGGTGTCAGCCTGCGCGTTGGACGGCTCGGCGCTCGGGAACCTTGCATTGGACGGATCAGCGCCGGCGATCGGAGCCCCGAGCGGTGCACCCACCACTTTCTCGTAGTCAGCTGCCGATCGGTACTGCGCGGGCCCGAACGCGTTGAGGAAATGTTCGGTGCCCTCGCGCACGTAAGGGTACGTCGCGATGCGGCTCGCGGTTGCAGCGAAGCTCTCGGGAAGAATCGAGTCATCAAAGACGACGGTGGCGCCGGCGGCGCGGAGTTCGTCGACAGCCTTCAGGAAGGCAGCGCGGGTCCTTCGGTCCAGTGGATTCGCCTGGTCCGCGGCTTGCTTCGCGGCCGCCGAGTCCGGCACTGCGGCGGGCGTCCCGTGGAAGGGGATTCCCGTCCCCTTCAAAATGAATGACGGTACACCGAAGCGCTTGCCCTTGAGCGCATCAGCCTTCAGGTACTGCGTATACGGGCCGGGCTCGGCTTTCTCGGCTGAGTGGGCGGTGACTGGATCGAGGGAATCCTCTCCGGCCATCACCGAGAGCGCGATCGCCGCATCGGTCACCGTGCGGGCAATTGGACCGGTATTGTCTAGCATCCAGTCGAGCGGTGCGATACCGGCGATACTGACGAGTCCCCGGGTCGGGAAGACACCGATCACGGCGCTCGTCGCGGACGGCATCCGGATCGAGTTACCCGTGTCCGTGCCGTTGCCCAGCACTGCCATGTTGGCGGTGACGGCCGTGACCGTGCCGCCGGACGAGCCGCCGGGTGAAAAGCGGACATCGTACGCATTGCCCGTGCGGCCGAAGGAGCTGCTGCGATTCGTATCGGAGTTCGCAAAGTCGGGCATGTTGGTGTGGCCAAGCACGATGGCTCCGGCGGCACGCAGCTTCGCGACCACCGTCGCATCGCGCGGCGCGATCAGCTCGTGGCCGGGGATCGTAAAGCCGTCCCAGCCGTCGGTCGTGACCTGGCCAGCGATGCTGGTATTGGCCTTGATGACGATCGGCACGCCCCACAGCGGGCCGCGATCTGTCGCGCCAGCCGCAGCCTCGGCGTCCTTACGTGCTGCATCAGCAATGGCTTCTGAGCGCATCTCCGTCTCGACGGGGCGGTAGATGCCGTTGTAGCGCCCGATGCGGGCCAGGTGCCACTGCACGACCTGCGTGACGGTGTACTTGTGCTGCGCATAGAAGCGTTGCAGCTGCGGAATCGTGACCTCGAGGAGATCGCGGTCCATTTCCGCGGGCGATGCGGCTCGCGGACTCGCGACGCTGGCGGACACCTGCCAAGTTGAAACCAGGCCTAGCGCGATGAAAACCACAATGCGACGATTCTGCATGGCCGACACCTTCGATGCGGATCGGGCTGCGAGTTGCGACTCTACCCGATCGGGTCGTCAGAGTTCCCTGAAGACTGCTGGCTGCGCCCAATGATGGGTCGGCGTCAACCGCTGACGGCGAACGGCTGATTGCACACGTCGGACCGCGAGCCGCCGAGGTCCGAAAATCCTGGCCATTTCGTGGCGGCAGGTTCGCTGTTCCCGCCGGATGTGCGCGCGGGCTTGCTCGGCCCTGGAGGCACGAGCATGGCACCGCCGCCCGCGGAGCGGCCTGAGCGCGTGCCGCAGCCCGCCGGTCGGCGCTGACGATCAGCTGCTTTCAGGGGACGCCGTCGGAGTCGCGTGGATCGTGCGGCCCGCGCGCGTCGGGCGGCAAGCCACGGTGATCGGCATCCGTCGAGCGCACAAAGAAAAGCCGGGCCGCGCAACCGCGGCCCGGCACCATTCGCCCGAGTCTAGAATTTCCACTGGGCCGCGACTCCGACGGTGCGCGGCTGGTTCGTCAGAAAACCCACCCGTGCGCTGCGCCCGCGCTCATAGTCGAGCGCGAGGTGCGCGTTGGTGTCCCAGATGTTGTTGACGTACCCGGCGAACTCCCAGCGATCGGTCCGGACGCCGGCCCGCAGGTTGCCGAGCGAATAGGCGGCAAGCTGCTGGTCGAACGAGATCACCGTCCCCGTCGGCACGCCGCCGTACGGGATCAGGCGTGCCGCGTTCGGATCGCTGCCGCCGCCGCCAATCTGCCCGAAGCCGGGCTCCTCGTTCTCGAACTGCGCGTACGAGGAGCCGACGTATTGCACCGTCAGAATGCTGAAGAAGTCCCGATTATCGACTAGCGGCATCGTGTAGCCGACGCTGGCAACGGCTTGAACCTGCGGCGCCGTTGGCAGCCGGTTGCCGTCGGCGAGGCCGCCGATGACAGTGCTGGTGGTCACCCCGCCGACGGTCGAGGTCGACAGGACCGAGGACTGCAGCGTCGCATCGACCCAGGTCGCCGACAGGCCGAAATCCCAATTCGAGGTCGGCCGCGCGAACAGCTCCGCCTCGACGCCATGCGACTGCGCCTTCGGCACGTTGAACACGAGACGCGAGGAGCAGGTGCCCGCCGTCACGGTCGCCTGAAGATTGGTGATGTCGGTGTAGAAGGCCGAGACGTTGAAAGTGACCTTGCGGTCCAGGAACCGGAACTTGCCGCCGAGCTCGTAGTTCTTGCTCGTCTCGTCCTGCCAGTTGCCCTGACCTCCGAACTCGATCTTGTCCTGCGGCGAGCACAGCGGCAGATTGATCGGGTCGTTGATGCCACCGAGCCGGAAGCCCTTCGACACCTGCGCGTTGAACTGCGTGTCCTCGTCGACCTTGAAGCTCACGATCGCGCGGGGCGACACGCCGTCGGAACTGACGTGCCCCGGCACACCGCCCGGCGGCGTGTCCGCCGCGAACACGCCGTTGAAGTTCAGCACGCGGTCCTCGTTGAACTTGTAATAGCGCAGTCCGCCAGTCAGCCCCCACTGGTCGGTGACGTGCCAGGTTGCTTCCCCGAAGGCTGCGTATTGCTTCAGCACGTAGGGGATGTCCGAGTAGAACGGGGTATCGACGAGGCCCACCGGGTTCGGGCCGAGCGGGAAGCCTGCGCTTGCATTCAGCGCATCGTAACCCGGTGTCGGCAGGTCCTGCCCGTAGCGCCGCAGGACATGCTGGAAGAACCCGCCGACCAGCCAGTCGACGTCGTTCTTGCCGGTCGAGGCGAGGCGCAACTCCTCCGATGTGACGTTCAGATGCGTATGGTCATAGAGCGGTGAACTGATGCGTACCTGCGGCACCTCGCCGAAGACGTCGTAGGTCACGCTGCCGGTCAGCTGCGTCGCGTCGCGATTGACGAGCAGGTCGCGGTGCGTGTACGCGCTGATCGAGGTCAGCGTCGCCGGGCCAAAGTTGTACTCCACCTTGAGGTCGGTCAGCAGGAAGTTGTCATCAATTCCGTCGCGCTGCTGGCTGTACTGCTGCCGCTCGCCGATCGTGACCGCCGGCTGGGTCGTCATGTACTGATTCCCAAGAATGTTGTACGCGTCTTCGCGCGGGAATCCGTAGGTCTCAAGGTTCTGGTAGACGATCCGCGGCGTGATCGTCAGCTCCTCGGTGGGCTTCCAGAGCAGGGTCACGCGGCCACCGGCCCGATCGCCGTCGTTGACGCCCTTGATCACGCTACCGTTCGGCTGGATCGCGTCGATGAATCCCGGCAGGTGGTGCTCGTAGCCGACAACGCGCACCGCCATCGTGTCGCTGACCGGTAGGTTGACCGCGGCGCGCAGGCTGCCACCGAAGGTCCCATGAGCCGGCTCCTCGAGCGAGGCGTCGGCGATGCCTTCGAAGGAGCCCAGCTTCGGCTGCGTCGTGATGTAGCGGAGCGTGCCCGCCTCTGAACCGGCGCCGAACAGCGTGCCCTGCGGTCCGCGCAGCACTTCGAAACGGTCGAGGTCAAAGAGCTCGAGGTCGGGCGTGAACAGCGCAATCGAGATCGGGGAATCGTCGAGGTAGACGCCCACCTGCTCCTTGACGCCGGGCTGGTCGCGAATGACCTGGCCGGAGCTGATGCCACGAATCGCGAGCTGGCTCTGGCCGGGGCCGAGATCCGCAATCGTCAGTCCAGCGACGTTGCGCGCGAGGTCGACGATGTTGGCGGCGCCCGCGTTGCGGATTTGCTCTTCGGACGTCGAGGCGACCGAGAACGGCACGTCTTGCAACGCGGTAGAGCGCAACTGCGCGGTCACGACGACCTCTGCGAGGGTAGAGACCGGGGCCTCGGCCGCCCGCGCGGCGCTCGCGGCGAGCGTGACGCAGACCGCGGTCGCAAGGACCGACAGCTTCGAGATACGACTGGCCATGGAATTCCCCGAGTGGTTGAATTTGCGACCCGCGGTAGCGCAATTACCGCACCGCGGGGGCGCGAGTATCCCTAATAGGATGAGTACTTAAAAGGGGTGAAAACGCGTATGTTGCGTGCACGCAACATATTGATTGCACGCCGCCCGCCGGGCCCGGCCGCCGGCGATATCAGGCTGGTGCGGCGGGGATCGGGTGCGGCAGTGCCAGCGTGACGGCCAGCCCGCCGTCGGGAACGTTTTCGGCGCGGGAGGTGCCGCCGTGCGCGGCGAGCACCCGCGCCGTGATCGCAAGCCCGATCCCGTCCCCGCCCGACTCGCGGGTCCGCGATTCGGCGATGCGGTGGAAGGGTGCGAAGATCTGCTCGAGCTCGCCCGGCGGGACCCCAGGGCCGTGATCGCGCACCACGATGCGCGTCTCCGCGACGGCCTGCTCCAGGCGAAGCTCCACCGCCGTGCCCTTGCCGGTGTAGCGGACGGCGTTGCGGACCACGTTCTCGAGCGCGCTCGCGAGCCACGCGGCATTGCCGCGGACCTTGACCGCGCCGGGCGGCGGCCGCCAGTGGACGGCCACGCCCCGCCCCTGTGCCTCGAAGGCGGCGTCACGCGCGATGCCATCGAGCACCTCGACGAGATCCACCTCGTCGGCAAAGGCGGCGCGCGCGGTCGCATCCAGCCGCGACAGGTGCAGTACCTGCCCGATCAGACGGTCGAGCCGCTCGATCTCGGCCTCGATGCGCTCGATCTGCCGGGGGACGTCGCTCCCGGGCTGGCGCGCAAGGCCGACCGCGACGCGCATCCGCGCGAGCGGCGAGCGCAGTTCGTGGGACACATCGCGCAGCAGCCGCTCCCGGCCCCTCAGCAGCTCGCGAAGCCGCAGCGCCATGGCGTCGAAGTCGCGGGCGAGGGTGCCGAATTCGTCCCGCCGGGCGCTGACCGCGGGCTCGAGCTGCACGTCGAGGTTGCCGCGGGCGAGATCGCGGGTCGCCGCGCCGAGGGCCCGCACCGGGCGCGTGATCGAGCGCGTCAGCAGCCAGCTGGCGGTTCCGGTCCCCGCGAGCGCGAGCAACAGGACCGCGAGCCGCGTCTCGGGCAGGCCGAGTACGCCGAATTCGTGGCGCGGTGGCAGCACCGCGATCCCGTACGCCCGGCCGTCGGCCGCGACGAGCTGCGGCCAAGGGTGCGCCGGAATGACCGACAGGCCGGGCACGGACGGAAGCTCCCCGCGCGGCGGCCGGGCGAGGCGCGCCGGCAGCGGCCTGCCGAGCAGCTCGTGGCCGTCCTCGTCGACGACCAGTACCCGCAGTCCCGGCGCCCGCGAGCGCGTGCTCTTCAGCCACTCGGTGAGCCCCGGCTCGCCGCCATCCTTGAGCGCGAGCGCCGCACCCTGCAGGAGTTCCGCCGAGGCGCGCGGAATCTCGTCGGAGCGTTCGGCGAGCACGAGCCAGGTCACGCCGACCGCGCCGGCGACGATCAGCACCATTACCGCCCAGAACGCGAGGAAGATCCGCGTGTACAGCGAATTCAAGGCGCCGCCTCATCGCCCGGCACCGTCAGCAGATAGCCGGCGCCGCGGATGCCGCGTATTTCCGGATCGCCCGGGGCGGTGAGCGCGAGCTTGCGGCGCAGGTTGCTGACGTGGGTATCGACGCTGCGATCGTAGAGTTCCAACTTGCGACCGAGCGCCTGCTCGGTCAGCTGCTCGCGGCTGACGACCCTGCCCGCCGCCCTCAGCAACACTTCGAGGACGCGAAACTCTGCGCCGGTGAGCTCCGCCGGCGCGCCGCGGACGCTGGCTCGGTGTCGTGCCGGATCGAGCTTCAGGACTCCGAGCGAGAGCGGTTCGTGCGGCTGGCTCCGGTCGCTCGCCCGCCGCAGCACGGCGCGAATACGCGCCACCAGCTCGCGCGGATTGAATGGTTTGGGCAGATAATCATCCGCACCGAGCTCGAGCCCGACGATCCGGTCCACGTCGTCGCCGCGCGCCGTCAGCATCAGCACCGGCGGCGGCGCCTCGCGGCTCCTCAGCGATCGCAGCACGTCGAGGCCGCTGCGACCCGGCAGCATCACGTCGAGTACCACGAGATCGAACTGCGGCTCCCCCCGCACGTGGGTGAGGCGATCGAGCGCCTCCGCGCCGTCGTGCGACACGCTGACCTCGAAGCCCTCCGGGGTCAGATACTCCTGCAGCATCGCCGTCAGCTCGCGGTCATCGTCGACCAGCAGAATGCGGGGTGTCGGGGTCGTCTCCTTCATGACGCGATGGTGCGGCCGCGGTGACCCCGGTGTCACGCGACCGCACCGCACTTGACGAAACTTTGCGCCGCCTTTGCCGACCACCGGCAGACGGTGGTGACCGGGCGAGGCACGCTGTCGGCAGGCCGGGGCCCCGCGCGGGCCGAAGGAGTGGTCGATGGACAGGACACGCTTGCTCGCTGCGATCGTCGCCATCGGCGGCGCCGCGCTCTTGACCGGAGTTGTGCTGGCCGGGGCCAACCCCGCGTCGCTCGCGCCGGACTCGGCGTCCGATCGCGGCGCTTCGCCGGGCGGCCTGATGGTGCCGGGGATGGTGTCGCAGCGCGCGTTCGAGCGCGCCGCCAGGCAACTCGGCCTTAACTCCGAGCAGCGTCAGTCGATCAAGCAGTTCTTCGACCAGGGGCGGCCGGGGCTCGAGCAGTTGCGGCGGCAGATGCGTGCCAACGCCGAACTCCTCGCCAAGACGCGGCCCGATGATCCGAGCTACACGACCGTGGTTGCCAACGTCAGCCAGTCGTCCGGCGAGATCGCCTCGCAGGCCGTGCTGAAGGGCAGCCAGCTGCGCTCGCAGGTCTTCGGAGTGCTGAGCGCCGAACAGAAGGCGACGCTCGCCTCGCTGGAGGACCAGCGCTACGACAGCTGGAACAGGGTTGCGGCGGCGCGCCAGCACGGCGGCGCCCCGGGAATCGGGCCGCAGTAACGGGCCCGAGGCCGGACGCGCGGCATCAGCCATTGCGGCGCTTGTCGCGCACGTAGTCGAGGTAGCGCCACAGGTACCAGCTCGCCGTCGTCCGGTACGGCGCCCAGCGCTCGCCGTAAGCGGCGAGCCAGCGGGGCTTCGGCTCGGCGCGCTTGCGGTACAGCAGCTTGAAGCTGTGACGTATGCCGAAGTCGCCGACCGGCAGCACGTCGGGTCGGTTGAGCGTGAACATCAGCAGCATCTCGGCGGTCCAGCGGCCGACGCCCCGGACGGCGCTCAGCCGCTCGATGACCTCCTCATCGCTGAGGCGCAGCATGCCGCGCCGATCCGGCACCATTCCGTCGAGCGTACGTGCCGCGACGTCCTTGATTGCCGCGACCTTGGCGCGCGACAGGCCTGCCGCCCGCAGCCGCGCGTCCGCCGTCGCCAGCAGCTCGGCCGGGGCCGGGTAGCAGCCGTCGGGGTACAGTCCCCGGAAGCGGGCGAGGATCGCCTTCGCCGCCGCGCCGTGCACCTGCTGATGGGCGATCGCCGACAGCAGCGACTCGTACGGGGAGCCGCGGCCCTTCGTCACGGTGCACGGTCCGATGATCTCGATGGCCGCCGCGAGCCGCGGGTCGGCGGTCGCGAGCGCGGCTGCTGCGCACGCAGCGGGTGGCGGCACGCGCGTCCCCACCGCAGTCTCAGCGTTTCATCGAGCCGAAGAACTCGTCGTTGGTCTTCGTGTCCTTCATCTTGTCGATCAGGAACTCGACCGCCGCGAGCTCGTCCATCGGGTGCAGGAGCTTGCGCAGAATCCACATCTTCTGCAGCTCGTCCTGCGCCGTGATCAGCTCCTCCTTGCGCGTGCCGGAGCGGTTGATGTTGACTGCCGGATAGATGCGCTTTTCGGAGATCCGCCGGTCGAGGTGGATCTCGGAGTTGCCGGTCCCCTTGAACTCCTCGTAAATCACATCGTCCATCCGCGAGCCGGTGTCGATCAGCGCGGTGGCGATGATCGTCAGCGACCCGCCCTCCTCCATGTTGCGCGCCGCGCCGAAGAAACGCTTCGGCCGCTGCAGTGCGTTCGCATCGACGCCACCGGTCAGCACCTTGCCGGAGCTCGGTACGACGGTGTTGTAGGCGCGCGCGAGGCGGGTGATCGAGTCGAGCAGGATCACCACGTCGCGCTTGTGCTCGACGAGGCGCTTGGCCTTCTCGATCACCATCTCGGCGACCTGCACGTGGCGGCTCGCCGGCTCGTCGAAGGTTGAGGCGACGACCTC
>Ga0209415_10009099_pt1 | contig 17094 bp, 15 predicted proteins | sample PeaSoiSIISIP2007_FD_187696 | JGI IMG/M metagenome (GOLD analysis project Ga0209415, IMG submission 187696) | Peat soil microbial communities from Weissenstadt, Germany - SII-SIP-2007 (SPAdes) (version 2) | ecosystem: Environmental > Terrestrial > Soil > Wetlands > Peat | place: Germany... | reverse complement strand
CAGATGGGCCAACTTATAGGCAAAGCCAACGGACGCTGACCCCGCCCAGAGGACGGGGTTTTTTAAGCTTCAATAAACTATACGATGATTATCGACTGGCGTCTCATAGCCAGGCTGACGACGTTCGACATGAATGGCACATGTGGCGTGACGGCATCCAGGTGGCAGCGCATAGGCAACGAAGGAGGTCCGGGGTGGACTTTGCACAGCATAACGATCAATTGCAGCTTGCCGGGAGAGCCATGTCTGCGGGGAGGCAAAACTTCTTCCCCAAAAGAGGGCGCAAGGTTTCGCCTGCCACAGCCAAGTACCGTGCTACCAACGACGAACTTTCCACCGCAAACCAGGAACTCGCGGCGGCCAACGAAGAATCACACGTGGCAAACGAAAAGCTGTCCGTGGCCTGCAGCGAGCTGCAGCTGCGCGTCGACGAGCGCACCGGAGAGTTGCAGGAAAGCCGCGCGCAATTAAGATCGCTGGCAAACGCCCTGTCACTGGCCGAGGAAAATGAACGCCGCCAGCTGGCAACCGAACTGCACGACGAGATCGGCCAGAATCTGGCGCTGGCCAAGATAAAGCTCGAAGACGCTTGCTGCGCCCGGCGCTCGGTCGGCCGCGCCCAGTCGGTCCGGGAAGTCAACGCCCTCATGGATCAAATCATCGAGGAGGTTCGATCCCTGACCTTCCAGATCTGTCCGCCGCTTCTCTACCAGGTAGGCTTCGCGGCCGCGGTGGAATGGCTGGCCGAACATTTCCAGGACAAGCACCGGTTGCGGGTCGTCGTCAATAACGCGAACTCTCCGCAAACGCTCGGTGATCAGTTGAGGTCGACCCTGTATCACGTCGTACGGGAGCTTTTGCTGAACGTCGTGAAGCATGCCCATGCGGAAACGGTCTCGATCTCGCTGGGAGGCGATCCCGACACCATGGAAATCGTCGTTGCGGATTCCGGCAGCGGCTTCGAAGTTCCCGCCAGCCCCCCAAAAACGTGCGGGTTCGGCCTTTTCAACATCGGGCAACGCCTGCGCCATCTGGGCGGCACTCTGCAGATAGAATCCCGCCCGGGCGCCGGCACCCGGGTGACGCTGACGGTTCCGCTTACCAGGCCTTTTTTGGGGCCGGGGACGGCCATATGATCAGAGTGATGATAGTCGACGATCACAACATCGTCCGCGAGGGACTTAGAAACCTGCTGGAAAAGTTTTCGGACCTGTCCGTGATCGGAGAGGCCGAAGACGGGCGTTCCGCACTGCAAGCGATCGGGCAGCTGGCCCCCGACGTGATCCTGATGGACATGAGCATGCCCGGCATGAACGGCATCGAGGCCACCCAGCGGGTCGTCGCCGAATACCCGAAGGTCAGGGTGATGATCCTCTCGATGCACAAGGACAAGCGTTTCGTCTCGCAGGCATTCCTGGCCGGCGCCAGAGGATATCTGCTCAAGGATTGCGGCTCGGCGGCGCTGGCTAAGGGCATCCGCGCCGTGGCCGCGGGCGAGATCCACATCTGTCCGGACATCGTCGAGGTGGTCATCGACGACTACGTCAAGCGCTCCCCCGAGGCTCTCCTGCAGATGGACGCCCCACTCACCTCGCGCGAGCGGGAGGTACTGCAATTGGTCGCCGAGGGAAACAACGCCAAGAACATCGCCTTCCTGCTCAAGATAAACGTCAAGACGGTCGACACCCACCGCCAGCAGCTCATGAAAAAGTTGAAACTCTTCAGCGTCGCAGAGCTCACCAAGTATGCCATTCGGCAGGGGGTGACCAGCATGGACAGTTGAGAGGCGGGCTCCGCCAGGCATCCTTCTCGTCAGGCATCATCCTCAGTCAATCCTCCCCCCCCGCTCGTACATTCCCCTACTTACCAGACAACCCGTTTCTTGCTAGAGTTGGCTCGCGCGAGTCATGCCCGAGGCATGCCGCCGCCATATCTTCAGCCAATCGGGGGGACCTCTTGAAAATACGCGTACTACTGGCCGACGACCACGTCCTGATACGGGAGTGCATCGGCTCGATACTGAAGAAGTACGCCGATTTGCAGGTGGTCGCCGAGACCGACAACGGCCTGGATGCGGTGCGGCTCGCCCTTGACCTGCTCCCGGACGTCGTGCTGCTGGATGCGGACATGAAGGAGGTAGACGGCATAGAAGCCACCCACCGGATCGTGCGAAAATGCCCCAACGTCAAGGTGCTGATACTCTCGGCGCGCAAGGAACACAAAGCCGTGGCCGCAGGGTTGAAGGCGGGCGCCAACGGCTTCCTGCTGAAAACCTGCACCTCGAAGGAGATCGTTGCCGCGATTCGCGCCGTGGCAGGCAACGGTTTTTATCTAAGCCCCGGGCTCAAGCCGATCGCCGCGACGGACGGCCCCGGGGGGAGCACCCTTTTGACCTGCCGCGAACGCGAGATCCTGGTGCTTTTGGCCGAGGGTAAAAAAACCTCGGTGATAGCGGTCAGCCTGCAGATCAGCCAAAAAACCGTGGAATCGCACCGGCTGCAGGTGATGAAGAAACTCGACTTCGACAACGTAGCCGATCTGACCCGGTTCGCCCTGCGCGAAAAGATGTTGCCGCTGGACTGAAAAACCCCCGCAATTCCAACGATTAGCCCATTCCCGACAAAACGCATTCCCGAATCCCGCCGAACCTGCCCTTTAGCGTGTCCTACAGAACGCGCAGGCGTCAGGCCTTCGGGGCAAGCGAAAAATCCCCTTCCTCCAAGGTTTTCACTGATACATATCCGCCGAGCACTGTCGTAAGCTACCCGTATTTTCCGGCAGAAGTCGACCGCTCAAAGGAGATCACCAACCATGGCACTCGTCAAGAAAAACGCCTCATACGTCGCCACCCCGTCCGTAAGCAAGACCTCAGCGGTCACCGCCCGCGACGCGGAGGCACAGCGCAAGAAGGCCCGCACCCTGGCCAAGCAGCAGCAGGCGGCCGAAAGGATCGCCGCCGCCACGGGGCAGCTTTCCGCCGGCATCAACGAGGCGGCCTCGGCGGCGGAGGAGCTGAAGCGCTCCACCGACCAGATCGCCGCCGGTGCGGGAGAGGCCTCCGGCGCCGCCCAGGAATCGCTGGCGGCCTTCAAGCAGGTGGGGGTGGCCATCGGCCGCCAGTTGCAGTTCGCCGACATCAGCCAGAACAAGGCGGAGGGGACCCAGGCGCTGGTAGCCAGGACGTCGGTGGACATCACCCAGATGGTGACCACCGTCGGCCTCACCGCCCAGCGCCAGGCCGCCTCGGTGAAACTGGTGGCGGAGTTGGAAAAGCAGGCCGCCAACATCGGCGACATCATCAAGGCGGTGGTGAGGATCGCCGACCAGACGAACCTCCTGGCCCTGAACGCCGCCATCGAGGCCGCGCGGGCCGGCAAACACGGCAAGGGCTTCGCCGTGGTGGCGGACGAGGTGAGGACGCTCGCTGAAACCTCCGAGAAGAGCGCCAAGCAGATCTCCGATCTGGTGGGACAGATCCAGCAGGAGGTGCAAGGGATCGCGGAAGGGATCGGCAACTCGGCCAAGACCGTCGAGGGCGAGGTCGAAAACGGCAAGGCCATCACCGTGCAGCTGGAACAGATCCGCCTCGACGTCATAGAGATCGTCAAGGGGGTCTCGGAGATCGCCACCGGCGCATCGCAGTCGAGCGTGGCCGCGGAACAGGCCCTCAAGGGGTCCGAGGCCATCGCCGCGGCGGCCGAGGAACAGTCGGCGGCGGCGGAGGAATCCGGCAAGACGGTGGCCGAGCAGACCCTGGCCCTGGCCCAGTGCGAGCAGACCGCGCAGAACCTGACCGAGTTGACCGAAGACCTGAAAAACTCCACCGACGTCGCCAAGAGCGCGGAGGAGGTGGCTTCGGCCGCCGAAGAACTCTCCAGCGCGGTGTCGGAGATCAACCGTTCCGGTGCCCAGATCATGTCCGCCATCGAACAGATCCGCAAGGGGGCCGAGGTGCAGTCCGCCGCCTCCGAGGAGGCAGCCGCCGCCACCGGGCAGATCGAGAAAGGGGTCGAGATCGCCCAGCTGCGGGCTACCGGCTCCGGGGAAAAGATCCTCGCCATCAAGGGACTCCTGGGGGTCAACAAGACCTCGATCGACGCCCTGATCGCCGGCATTTCCTCGGCAGCCGAAGCCTCGCGGGAGAGCATCAAGCAGATCAAGGCCTTGGAGCTGGTATCGCGGCGCATCGACAAGATCGTGGACGCCATCACCACGGTCTCCATCCAGACCAACATGCTGGCGGTGAACGGTTCCATCGAGGCGGCCCGGGCCGGCGAGTTCGGCAAGGGGTTCGTCGTGGTGGCCACCGACATCCGCAACCTGGCCCACGATTCCGCCGAAAACGCGGACCGGATCAAGGACCTGGTCAAGGCGGTCCAGGATCAGATCGCCCTCGTGGGGCGCGACCTGGAAGAAATCGTCGCCACCGCCCAGGGCGAGGTGGAAAAAGCGAAGGTTTCCGCCGGCAATCTGCAGCTGATCGAAACGGACATCGCGGTGGTCGAGGACGGCGCCAAGGAGATTCTCGCCGCCTCCACCGAGATAGCCGCCGCCGTCGCCCAGGTGAAAAAGGGGATCGAGCAGATTTCCGCTGCGGCCCAGGAGGCCGACAAGGCCGCCACCGAAGCGGCTGCCGCGGCCAAGCAGCAGTCCCAGGGGGCCGAAGAGCTGGCGGCTGCCATCGAGGAAATAGCTTCCCTTGCCGACGAACTGCAAAGCGCCTGATAGGAGTCCGCCCAAATGACGACCGAAATTTTGGAAGAACGTACGACTCTTCGACCCGTCGAGGAAGAGGGGCTGGAGCAGGAATCCGATACCCGCATGTTCGTCACCTTCATCGCCGGGGACGAGGTCTTTGCCGTCGACATGGCCCCCGTGCAGGAGATCATCCGGGTACCGGAGGTGGTGAAGGTGCCCCTGGCCCCCCCGACGCTGGAAGGGCTCGCCAACCTGCGCGGCAAGGTGCTGCCCATCATCTCGCTTAGGCGCATCTTCGGCTTCGACGACTGCGCCTACAACGATGCGACCCGGGCCGTGGTGATCGACATCGGGCAACCGCTCGGTTTCGTGGTCGACCGGGTGGCAAGCGTGGTCGGGGTGGAACCGGGGAAAATCGAGGGGGTGGAGTCGATCCGCTCCACCGTGAACACGGATCTGCTGTCCGGGCTGATCAAGGACGTCGGCGGTCACGCCATGATCATGGTGCTCGACTTCCACAAACTGATCGCGCAGGAGTTTGCCCAGATCGCCGCCGCCGCCAAAAACAGCGGCCTTTCCGCAGCCCTTGCCGACCAGGGCGAGGCGGACGAAGAGGAAACGAGCGACGAGCTGCAACTGGTCAGCTTCGAGGTGGCCGACCAGGAGTACGCCCTGGCCATCGAGGAAGTGCAGGAGATCGTGCAGATACCCGAGGACATCATCCACGTCCCCCGTTCGGCGGCGCACGTCATGGGCATCATGACCTTAAGAAACCGCCTGCTGCCGCTGGTCGACCTGCGCCGCATGTTCGACCTCCCCTGCCGCAAGCACGACGATCACAGCCGCATCGTCGTGGTCTCGCTCGGCGCCGCTTCGGTCGGCATCGTGATGGACAGCGTGAACGAGGTGCTGCGCGTGGCCAAGTCAGACGTGGACGCCATGCCCGAGCTGCTTGCCCGCGACGGGGACCTGGCCGAGATCGCCGGGATCTGCCGGCTGGATAGCGGCAAGCGCCTGGTCTCCATCATCTCGGCCGGTAACCTCTTCCGGCATTCCGCCGTCAAGGAGGCACTGACCGCCGTGGCAACCATGCAGGAAGACGACAATCGGGAACTGGAGGGCGATCCGGACGAGGAGACCTCCGACGACGACGAGCAGGTGGTGGTGTTCCGGCTGGACAAGGAAGAATTCGGGGTCCCCATCGACAGCGTGCAGGAGATCGTGCGCGTGCCCGAAGAATTGACCCGGGTGCCGAAGGCGCCTTCTTTCGTGGAGGGGGTCATCAACCTGCGGGGCCAGGTGTTGCCGGTGATAGATCTCAGGGGACGACTGGGGATGCCGGCGGTGGAGCGTTCCGACCGGCAGCGCGTGATGGTCTTCCTGATCGCGGGACTTAGGACCGGGTTCATCGTCGATTCGGTGGCCGAGGTGCTCATGATCCACAAGAGCGCCGTCGAGCCCGCCCCGCAGCTCTCAGGCGAGCAGTCGAAGCTCCTGGCGCGCATGGCCAACCTCGAAAAGCAAAAGCGGATGATACAACTGATCGATCCCTCCCACCTGATCGCAGGTCGGGAGATGGCCGATCTGGCCGATCTTGCGGAAATGGCGGCGTAAGGCAAGGCAGGAAAAAGACCATGATCAAGCTGCTTATCGTCGACGATTCGGCGCTCATGCGCCGGCACCTGAACAACCTGTTCCAGGCCCAAGGGGATTTCCTCGTCCAGCAGGCGCATAACGGCAAGGAGGCGGTGGAGGCGAACCGCGATTTCCAACCCGACGTGGTGACCTTGGACATCAACATGCCGGAGATGGACGGCATCACCGCCCTCTCCCTCATCATGGCGGAGCGTCCGGTGCCGGTGGTCATGGTTTCGTCCCTGACCGAGAAGGGCGCGCTGTCGACCTTCGAGGCCATGCACCTGGGGGCGGTCGATTACGTGACCAAGCCCGGCGGCACCATCTCGCTCACCATCGATCGTATCAGCGAGGAGCTGGTGGCCAAGGTGCGGGGCGCCGCCCGCGCCAGGCTCAAGGGTACCCCGGTCAAGGGGCTGGCCCAGCGCCTGCGCGAGGAGCGGGCAAAGCCGGTTGCGCGCCCGGCGGCCGTGCGGCGCGGGACGGCCGGCGAGGGGCTCGTGCTGATCGGCGTTTCCACCGGCGGCCCGCGCACGCTTGAGGACATCCTCCCGCTTTTGCCGCAGGATTTCCCCTGGCCGGTCCTGGTGGCCCAGCACATGCCCCCCGCCTTCACCCGCCCCTTCGCCGAGCGGATGAACGGCATGTGCCAGCTGGACGTCGTGGAGGCGGGCCAGCCGATGCCGGTCGAACCCGGGCGGGTCTACATAGGCAAAGGGGGGGCCGACATGGTGCTGGCTAGGCGCAACGGCAAACTGACCGTGCTCCCCAAGCCGGAAAACAAGGATTTCATGTGGCACCCTTCGGTGGAGCTGATGGGGCGCTCCGCCCTGGAGTTCTGCGACCCCGCCCGCCTGGTGGCGGTCATGCTCACCGGCATGGGGTACGACGGGGCCGACGCCTTTGCCGAGATAAAAAAGCGGGGCGGGCGCACCATCGCCGAGTCGGAAGCGTCCGCCGTCGTCTTCGGCATGCCGGCCGAACTGATCAAGCGCGGCGGCGCCGGCGTGGTGCTGCCGGCGGAAAAGGTAGCCCAGCAGATCAACGCCTGGGCCGGTTGCTGAGAGGAAATGCCATGCCGATCGTGAAAAAACCGAGGGACGGGGCGCTGGAGCGCGAGGAGCGGAAACGGCAACGGGACTGTGCCAGTCTGCTTTTGCAACTGGACGACGAAAATCCGAGCGAACGGCGTTGGGCGGCCAAAGACCTGGCCGGCTGCCCCGACGTCTCGGACGCCCTGGTCGAGCGGCTGCGGCGTGAGGAGGACGTCTCGGTACGGGAAATAATCCTCACCTCTTTGACGCAAAGGGGGGACGAACGCGCGGTGGCCGGACTGGTCGAGTGCCTGCGCAGCGAGGACGCCTCCTTGCGAAACGAGGCCATCGAGGCGATGAAACTCCTCCCCGGCGAGGTCGCCCCCATCATGGGCGGGCTCTTGCGCGACGCGGACCCGGACGTGCGCATCTTCGCGGTGAACGTCCTCGAATCGCTGCGCCACGAACGGGTCGAGACCTGGCTCAAGGAGGTGATCGAGCACGACCCGCACGTAAACGTCTGCGCCACGGCGCTGGATCTGCTGAGCGAAGTCGGCACGCACCGTTCGCAGGCCGCCCTGGAGGCATTGAAGACGCGTTTCCCGGACGAGCCCTACATCCGTTTTGCGGCCGACCTGGCCTTGAAGCGCATCCGTACCAGCTGAGGCGTCATGGCCGAGATCACCATTGGCAAGGAAGACTTCCTCAAATTCCGGGAATATTTCTACCGGAAAACCGGCATACAGTTCGACGACGCCAAGCGCTACTTCGTGGACCGCCGCCTGATCGAACGTATCGAGGAAACGGATTCCCGCAGCTTTCGCAACTATTTCATGATGCTGCGCTTCGAGGCGTCCGGCGACGAGCTGCAGACCTTGACCAACCTGATGACGGTCAACGAGACCTATTTTTTCCGCGAGGAATACCAGTTCAAATGCCTGGTCAATTCCATACTGCCGGAGATAGTCAAACACAAGAAGGACGAAGCGCCCATCCGCATCTGGTCGATGCCCTCTTCTTCCGGCGAAGAGCCGTATTCCATCGCCATGTACCTGCTGGAATTCTGGCCGGGGATCGACCGCTGGGACGTGGAGATCATATCGAGCGACATCGACACCAAGATCCTCGGCCAGGCCCGGCAGGGGTGCTACTCGCCCCGCTCGGTGCAGCACCTTCCCAAAAACCTTTTGGGGAAATATTTCCTCGCGGCAGGCGACGGCTTTCAGGTATGCGAAGAGCTGCGCCAGGCGGTCGAATTCACCAGGGTGAACCTGATGAGCCCGGTCGACGTGCGCGGCTACCGGGAATTCGACGTGATCTTCTGCCGCAACCTCCTGATCTATTTCGACGACCTTTCGCGCCGTCAGGCGGCGGACACCTTTTACGACGCGCTGCATCCGGGCGGGTTTCTCTGCCTTGGGCACTCGGAATCGATGAGCCGCATCTCCTCGCTTTACCAGGCCCGCAAGTTTTCCGATTCGGTGGTCTATCAAAAATCCAGGGAGGCTCGATGAAACGGGTCCTGATCGTCGACGATGCCGCCACGGTGCGCTTGTATTACCGCTTGATCCTGGAGGAGGCCGGTTACCAGGTGGTCGAAGCGGTGAACGGCATCGAGGCGATGGAAAAGTCGCTTAAGGAGGCCTTCGACCTCTTCATCGTGGACATAAACATGCCCAAGCAGGACGGCTACGGTTTTCTGCGCGAGTTGCGCGGCACGGAGGAGGTTTTTCAGGCCCCGGCGCTCATGGTCTCCACCGAGGCCGCCGCCGGCGACAAAGCCCGCGCCTACGCGGCGGGGGCCAATCTCTACCTGGTCAAGCCGGTGAAGCCGGAGGCGCTGCTCCTCAACTGCAGGCTGCTCCTCGGGGAGGCCCGCCCGTGAACCCCTTGCTCGAACAATTCATTTCCGAATCGCGCGAATCGCTGCAGGGGATCGGCGGCAAGCTCATGCAGCTGGAGGGCGAACCGGGCAGCGTCGAGATCATGACCGAACTGTTCCGTTTCGTCCATACCCTGAAGGGCAATTCCGGGCTCTTCGATTTTCCCGAGTTGACCCGGGTGCTGCACGCGGGCGAAGACCTGATGGATGCCGTGCGCGACGGCAGGCTCGCCTATTCCCTCCCCATGGCCGATCTGCTGCTGGATGCCATGGATTTCGTCGGCATGCTCCTGGACGAAATCGAGAAAAAGGACGTCTACGGCGCCTTTTATGCCGACGATTCGCTCCGCCTGGCGCAGACGCTGCGGCGCCGCCTCCGTGAGCGACGCCGCTCTCAAGGCTGCCCCGCCGCCGGTTCGCGATCCGCTGCAAAACGCCCAAGAACTGCTGCTGTTATCCGGGATCCCGGAACAGGTCCGGATGGACGCCTACCGGTCCAAGGCAACGGGGGGGTGTCTCACCTTCATCGCCTACCGTCCGGCCGAGGACTGTTTTTTCCAGGGGGACGACCCCTTTTTCCAGGCCCGCCAGACCCCGGGGATCTTCTGGGGAGGGATCTCGGCGAGAAAAAAGTGGCCTGAACTTGCCGAACTGGACGCCTACTGCTGCCTGCTTGATTTTCATCTTTTGTCCGAGGCCCCCGCCGGGGAACTTGCCGAGTATTACCGCTACGTTTCCGAACAGCTGCAGACCATACCGGTTTCCCCCCGCTGCCTGATACTTCCCCAGGGGGACCACAACGGAGGCCCGGTCTACGAGGATTTCGCGGGCGACGCACTCGGGCTTTTGCACGACGGCGACACTGAGGGGCTGATCCGTGCCGCCCGCAGCATGCTGGAGCTTTCCAACCGGGAGTTGTGGCTTTCTTCCGCGCTGCGCTGGCTGCTGCTCGTGGCCGAACTGGAGCCGGACAACCGCCCGGTCCTGGAGGCGGTCATCACCTCGCTTAGCCGCCTCACCGCGCCCGACTGGCATGCCGTCGAGGCCGCGCCCGCTGCAACGCCGACGGCAACGGCGCCGGCGTCCGAGACATCTGCGAGCGAAGAGTGCGCCGCCGGGAAGGCCCGCCTTCTTCGGCAAGAGGAGAGCGCTGCCACCTCGGCGATCCTCGCCGCCCAGCGCGAGGTTCTGTCCCTGCCCGACGACGTTGCCTGGATAGCCGGACGGATCAAGTCCGCGGCCGCCTCGCTTGAGGGGTGCCTGCGCGGGAGCGGCGCGCTCGGCCAATTGCCGGGCTTGCAGCAGGCCGGGCGATCCGCTCAGGCTCTTTTATCCGCCGCTCCGCTTCTTATCTGGCTCGACGCCTACGCCCGCGCACAGGCCGATCCCGGGCAGGAGCCGGACGATTCCCCCGTGTCTTCCCCGGTTGACGGGCAGGAGAGCGCCGTGACGCAGGCATCCCCGGCAACCGCGGCAACCGCGCCCGACGGCGAGGTCAAGTTCGGGCGCCGCGTCGAGGACGTCTATGCCGCCGCCAAGAGCATCAAGGTCGACCAGGTCAAGATAGACCGGCTGATGAACCTGATCGGCGAGATGGTGGTCGCGAAAAACGCCCTCCCCTACCTGGCGGGGCGCGCCGAGAGCGTGTTCGGCGTCCCTGAGTTCTCCCGCGAGATCAAGGCGCAGTACGCCGTGATCAACCGCATCGCCGAGGAGATGCGGGATTCGATCATGCAGGTGCGGATGATGCCGGTCTCCTTCGTCTTCCAGCGCTTTCCCCGGCTGGTGCGCGACACCTCCAACAAGCTCGGCAAGGAAGTCGTCCTTTTGCTCGAAGGAGAGGAGACCGAGGCGGACAAGAACATCATCGAGTCCTTGGGCGACCCGCTGGTGCACATCGTCAGAAACAGCCTCGACCACGGCATCGAAGCGCCGGAAACGCGGCTGGCCGCTGGAAAACCCTCGGCGGGCACCGTGGTGATCCGGGCCAGCCAGGAGGCGGACCGCGTGGTCATCGAGATCCGCGACGACGGCAAGGGGATCGATCCCGCGGTGATCAAGCGCAAGGCCTACGAAAAGGGGCTCATCGACGCAGAGCGCCTGGAGCGGATCACCGACCCGGAGGCGGTGAACCTGGTCTTCGCCTCCGGATTTTCCACCGCCGAAACGGTGTCGGACCTTTCCGGCCGGGGCGTCGGCATGGACGTGGTCAGGACCGCCATAGAAAAGGTGAACGGCACCGTGCAACTGGACAGCGAAAAGGGGAAGGGAACCCGCATCCGGATCTCCCTGCCGCTCTCCATGGCGGTCACCAACGTCATGATCGTCGAATCGAAAGGACAGATCTTCGGGGTGCCGATGGACGCGGTGCTGGAGACGGTGCGGGTGCCCCGCCGCGCGATCAAGACCATCAAGAAGAGCATGGCGACGGTGCTGCGCGGGCGCATCGTCCCCTTGAAGGGGCTAAACGCCCTCCTGGGACTTGCCGCCGGGCAAAAGGCCAACGACGAGGACGAACTCGCCGTGCTGGTGGTAAACGTGGCCGGCCAGGCGCTCGGCATCCTGGTGGACGACTTTCACGAAACGGTGGACATCATCCTGAAACCTTTGACCGGCGTGCTCGCCGGCCTGGCGGCCTACGCCGGTTCGGCGCTTTTGGGGGACGGCTCCGTGCTCATGGTGCTCAACGTCAAGGAGGTTTTGTAATGGCAATCGTTTACAAGAAAAACAGCGCCGTGTTCAGCGAAACCGCAGGTGCGGAAGAGGCCGAGGCGCTCCTTGAGTGGCTCGACAAGCACCCAAAGGGGAAGATCGACCTGGCCTCCTGCACCCACCTGCACCCCGCCAACCTGCAGGTGCTGATGGCGGCGAAATGCTCGGTGAGCGTGAGGCCCGCCGACTTGGCCTTGGCAGCCTGGATCGATTCGGCACTGAAATCCATATAGGGAGAAACAGCATGGCAAAGACCATCATGGTGGTAGACGACTCGGCGACGATGAGGCTCAGCCTCAAGTCGGCCCTGGAGCTCAGCGGGTTCAAGGTGGAATGCGCGGGGGACGGGGTACTTGCCCTGAATCAGCTCAAAAGCGGGGTCAAACCCGATCTCATCATCACCGACATCAACATGCCGAACATGGGGGGGCTTGAGTTCATCAAGCACCTGCGCACTGTCGCCGGTTTCCGGTTCACCCCGGTACTGGCGCTCACCACGGAGAGCCAGCAGGAGAAGCGGGACGAGGCCAAAAAGCACGGCGCGACGGGGTGGCTGGTGAAGCCGGTGGCAGGCCCGGACCTGGTAAAGATCATCAAGCAGGTTCTGCCGGGGGCATGACGCACATGCGGGAGACTCCATGAAAATCAATCCGAACCTGCCGGGCAAGATTTTTACTTCCCGAACGGGACTCGCTCGAACCCTCGCCACCCTGACCGCCGCCATCGCCCTGATGTCGGTGGGCGCCTACTTTTTGAGTCTTTGGCTGCACGACCGGCTTGATCTGTCCAACGAACTTGAAACCGCCCTGATAACCGCGACGACGGCGTTTGCCATGTGTGCGCTGGCCGCGGCGATCTACAAAAGGCGTCTTGCCGACGTCTGTAACGACACCTGCCAGATACACGAGCGCTGTTCGGCTCAGCACATATCCATCAGGGAGAACTACCACCGTACCGTCACCGATCTTTCCCTGTATAACGCCGTGCTCAGCAGTCACCTGCGGGACGCGATCGAGCAAACCGAAGCGTCGGTGCTGGGCGTGGTCGGCAGGCTGGTGAACATCAACCGGCAATCGAGCTTCCAGGTCAGCCAGATCGGCACGTCTTCCGAAAAGAGCAGCGAGTTGATAGACATAACCCATGAGCAGGTACACAAGAACCAGCAGGTCATTCAGGCGCTGAATTCATTCTCAGCCAGTCAGTTCGACCAGTTGAACGACAATCTGGATCGGATTCAAAGCCTGTCGGACGAGATGGAACAGATGCGCCCACTGGTGGCGGTCATCGCCGACATCGCCGACAGGACCAACCTCTTGGCGCTCAATGCGGCCATCGAAGCGGCCCGCGCGGGAGAAGCCGGCAGAGGATTCGCCGTGGTGGCCGATGAGGTGCGCAGCCTTTCCAACCAGTCCAACATAGCGGCAAGGGAGATCGCCGACCGCATCACCCGGGTCTCCAAGCACGCTCAGGCGGAAACCGAAAATGCCAAAAAATCCATTGCCAATAACGAGGACTCGCAGAAGTTTACCAGCCTGGCCGACAACCTGTCGCACATCGAAGGAAGGTTCAAGAGCGCATCCGTACATCTGGAGGAAATCATCAAGGGGATCGACGAAGCCAACGGCGTCATAGTCGAGGAGGTTTCCGTCGTGCTCGGAGAGATACAGTTTCAGGACGTGCTGCGTCAGCGCCTGGAGCATGTGAACGACGGCCTGGACTACCAGAGCAAATTTGCGCAGGGTACGCTGCTCTGGCTGGAGGGAAAGGGCGAATCTCCCGACAAGCAATTGAGCGAGCACCTTGCCGAAGCGAAGGAAAAGTACGTCATGCAGGCACAGGTCACCGCCCATGACGGCGTCATCGGGACAGATGCCGCGGCGGCCGGCGGTTCCTTCAAGAAAATCGAGCTGTTCTGATGCGCTCTCACGCCGAAATAGTGGTAGTGACCAATCGCAAGGGAGGCACGGGCAAAACGACGACCTCGGTGAACCTTGCCGCCGAATTCGCAGCCCTGGGCAAAAAGGTATTGCTGATCGACCTGGATACCCAGGGGCACTGCGCCGTGGGACTCGACGTCTCCCCCGCGAAGGACGCGCCGACCGCCCACAGCCTGTTCCTTTCAGTGCACTCCCGCCTGACCGACGCCGTTCACCAAACCGCCTGGCCCAACCTGGATCTTATTCCCGCCAATACCATGTTCGAGCACGGCTCGGGTGCCGGCGAACCGACCCGCCTGGCAGCGGCCCTCAAGGGCGAGGGGCTGACCGGGCGCTACGACCTTATTCTCATCGACTCCCCGCCTTCGCTCGACGGCCTGCTGATGAACGCGCTCTGCGCGGCGGGAAGGGTGCTGGTTCCCTTCGTGCCCCATCACCTCTCCGCAGAAGGGATGCGCATACTGGCCCGGGTGCTCTTCAAGGTCGCGTCGGGTCCGAATCCCGATCTGAAACTCTTGGCCTTCCTGCCGGTCATGCTGGATCGCCGTATCGGACAACACCGAAGCGTCGCCGACGGGGTGGCCCGCCAGTTCGGACAGGGAAGGGTCCTTTCCGGTATCCGCACCGACATCAAGCTCGCGGAAGCCTTCGGCAGGCGCCGGCCCGTTCGGGCCTACATGCCCGCTTGCCGAGGTGCCGAAGACTACGCGCTGGCGGCTCGCGAGATAACGGAGCGCTTGGCGGCATTGGCGCCCTGAAAATTCGTCTGATTCGCATCCTAAACCGCAACGATGGGAGAATTTATGCTTAAGGGAATCAAGGTGTTGGTAGTAGAAGACGATATGACCAGCCAGGAAATGCTGTGCACGACGCTTTTAAGCAAAGGAGCGCTCTGCACGGCGGCGGTCAACGGCAAGGAAGGGATGGACGTGCTCGAATACAACGCCGATCTCGACATCGTGCTGCTGGATTTGCATATGCCGGTCATGGATGGATTCGAGGTGCTCGCCCGAGCCAAGGGGAACCCGTATCTAAGCGACATTCCGATTATCGTCCTGACGACCGACCGTAAGGAGAAGCTGAACTCCCTTAAACTTGGGGCCGACGATTTTCTGACCAAGCCCTACAACCTGGAAGAGCTGGAGTTACGCATAGTCAAGCTTTGTGCGGCGCGGCGCAGTACGCAAAGCGCCAACCGGGCCAAGAAAGAGTTCCTGGCCATGGTGTCTCAGGAACTGCGCGTCCCGATGCATCACCTCGTGGGCATTGCCGATCTTCTGGCTGGCGGCAACCCGGGCTCGGACCGGCGGGAACTCGTCGCACAGTTAAAAAACAGCACCGGCAGCATGACGGCGACCATCGACGACATCCTGAGCTACGTCCAACTCGACCATGAAGCCGCCGGCGCCACGAGCGAGCACTTCTCCCTGCGCGCGGCTACGCAGGGCGCGCTCGACGCGCAGGCGGATTCGGCTCGCCAAAAGGGAGTGAACCTCGCCCTTCGGATCGGCGACGAGGTCGCCGACCGCCTGCACGGGCCTTCCTCGTACGTGCAAAAGGTTTTCAGCCTCTTGATCGGCAATGCGATCAAGTTCTGCTCGCGGGGCGAAGTGCTGGTGGCGATACGCGAGGAGTCCCTGGGGGAATTCGGCTCGCGGTTTTGCTGCAGCGTGAGCGACCAAGGCCCCGGCATTCCCGCCGAGTTCAGAGAAAAGATCTTCGACCCGTTCGTGCAGGTGGATCGAGCCGGCGGCAGGCCCTATCAGGGAATCGGCCTCGGGCTGGCAATCGCCAAACGGATGGTGGAACTGATGGGAGGAACCATCGAGGTCATCAGCGGCAAGGAAGGCGGCAGCAGCTTCAACTTTTCGTTTCAATGCAATCTCTACGGAACCACGGAGTTATTGTAGGTGTTTCCCAAAACTCGCCCGTTTTCGAGCTCAGACCAGCCCCTGCCGTCTCCAAACGGGGAGGTGTCCGAAATCGGCCTCCTCCGCCGGCAACTGGTCGAGTGCTACACGTATCTTGCCCACTTCCAGGAGAGCGAAGAGAAGTACCTGGGCTTTTTCGCCGCCATATCCGATGCCATCTTCCTGTTCGATCGGGAAACGCGTACGGTGACCGAGACCAACGACACCGCCCGGCGGCTCTACGGTTACACTTCCCGTGAGTTCCGGGAAATGCGGGTGGATTTTCTGGAAGCGCAGACCGCCGCGGGTTTTGATCTCTCCGGCGCACCCGCGCAATGGATCGAAGGTCAATTCAGCGAAAGACTCCACCGCAGAAAGGACGCTACCTTTTTCCCCGTTGAGGTCGTGGCAGGAAGCTACCGATGGAAGGACAAGACGCAGGGCTATATCATCTGCCGGGACATAACCGAGCGCAGGCAAGGCCAGGAGGAACTGCGCAGGGCCAAGGAACAGGCGGAATCGGCCAACCGCGCCAAGAGCGCTTTCCTCGCCAACATGAGCCACGAGATACGAACCCCCATGAACGGCGTCATCGGCATGACCGAGCTTTTGAAAATGACGGAGCTGACGCCTGAACAAAAGGGTTATGTCGAGGCCCTCGAAGAATCCGGCACCAACCTTTTGGCGCTCGTGAACGACGTACTCGATCTCTCCAGGATGGAGGCCGACAAGGTCGTGATCGAACTGGCCGAATTCAGCCTGCAGCGCTGCCTGCGCGACCTGGTCCTGACGCAAAAGGCGGTCATTGCCGGCAAGGGGCTCTCGCTTAAGGTGGACGTCGCCAAGGAGGTGCCCCTTTTCCTGGTCGGGGACCAATTGCGCGTCAAGCAGATCATCCTCAACCTTTTGGGCAACGCTACCAAGTTCACCGCCAGAGGCACAGTCGCCGTCACGGCCCGGGTACTTGAGCGGTCCGGCCACACCCTTCAGGTGCAGATAGCGGTGCGCGACACCGGCATCGGCATCGCCTGCGAGGCCCTCGACCGGATCTTCGAGCCGTTCGTCCAGCAGGACGGTTCCACGACGCGCAAGTTCGGCGGTTCAGGCCTCGGTCTCGCCATCAGCCGCCGCCTGGCCGAACTGATGCAGGGAAACATTACCGTGCAAAGCGAGCCGGGTGTCGGCAGTTGTTTCACGGTAACCCTTCCTTTCTTCGCCGCGGGAAACGACAATATGACGGAGGACCCCGGTGACGAGACCGCGGTCACCTGGGAACGAGGCAGGCT
>Ga0209415_10009097_pt1 | contig 17097 bp, 16 predicted proteins | sample PeaSoiSIISIP2007_FD_187696 | JGI IMG/M metagenome (GOLD analysis project Ga0209415, IMG submission 187696) | Peat soil microbial communities from Weissenstadt, Germany - SII-SIP-2007 (SPAdes) (version 2) | ecosystem: Environmental > Terrestrial > Soil > Wetlands > Peat | place: Germany... | reverse complement strand
CGCTACGACCGTGCCGCGGAACATACGGCTGGCGGAGGCGCCGAGCCACGGGAAGCCGGCGCTGGTATACGATCCGCGGTCGAAGGGCGCGGAGAGCTACATCAAGCTGGCGAAGGAGATGATTGAGAGGCAGCCGGCCCAGCTGTCGGCTGGCAGCTCTGAGCCGGCAGTACAAGTCTTAACCACAGAGGGCACAGAGGAACACGGGGGAGAGCAGGACGCGGTGGCGCAGGAGATGGATAAGACGGCTTAGCCATATATCGATAAGCGTCGATATATTAGATTGATGAGTGTCGATATATCGCGAGATGGGCGGAACTCCTCGCTGGGGCGTACGTGCATCAATGGTGAAAGGGATCCTTCGACTGCGCAGGACCGCCTTTTCGGCGCTCATGCTTCGCTCAGGATGACATGGAATTTCTGGTAGGGAATCACGGGAGAAAAGCTGAATGAACAATACGGTGGCGGCGGAGAATTTGGCGGGGCGGGCGGGGGAGAAAGAGAAAGTCGAGAAGCGGCGGGCTTTGGGGCGCGGGCTGGAGTCGTTGCTGCCGGGGCCGCGAGGAGTGCCTCCTGCGGATGCTGGGAGTGGCGTGAGGGCGCAGCAGGTTCCTCATCGGGCTTTCAGCCCGGTTCGGAATGACAACAATAAGAATGACGGGGAAGCGGTGATCCCGATCATTCAGGCGGTGGCCCAGGAAGCCGTGGAGGAGACGGCGGCAGCTGCCGAGCTGCGCTCGGCTGGACAGCCGGGGGCGGCTGTCCCTACACAATCAATGCCCACGCCTGCGATGTCCCCACTTCTCGCAGAGGACGCGAGAAATGGGGCACCCGGGTCTGCTGAGTCCATCACGATTTTTGCGCAGGCGGAGTCGCGGATGCCTGCGAATCTGGTGGTCAATCTGGCGATTGCGGATATTGATAAGAACCCGTTTCAAACGCGGTATGTCGATGATGATGACGCGCTGGAGGAATTGGCGGATTCGATCAAGGCGAATGGAGTGGTGCAGCCCATCATGGTGCGTCCGGGGGAAGAAAATGGGCGCTACATTTTGGTGCTGGGCGAGCGGCGGCTGCTGGCTTCGAAGAAAGCGGGGAAGACGACGATTCCGGCGCTGGTGCGGAAGGTATCGCTGCAGCAGGCGGCGGAGATGACGATCATCGAAAACCTGCAGCGGGAAGATTTGAGTGCCCTGGAACAGGCGGAAGCGTTCCGCGTGCTGAGCAACACATTCAAGATGACGCAGCAGCAGATTGGGGAGCGGGTGGGGCTGTCACGGGCGTCGGTGACGAACTACATGCGGCTGCTAAAGTTGCCGCGGGAAGTGATGCAACTGCTGGCGGAGAAAAAGTTATCGTTCGCGGAAGCCAAGGAATTGCTGGCGCTGGAGACCGACGATCAGATTTCGCAGGCCGCACTGTACGCGGTGAAGAAAGGCCTGACGCTGGAGCAGATTGAGCGGCTGGTGCTCTCGATGAACGGGGATCTGGACCCGTTCCCGGGGATGCCGGGGCAGGTGGTGAAGAAGAGCGGAGCGCGGTGGGTGGATCCGAATGTGCGGGCGGCGCAGACGGACCTGGAGCGGCTGCTGGGAGTAAGGGTGAGGATTCGAGACCGGAAGGGTAAGGGGAAGATTGTGATTGAGTATCACACGGTGGATGATTATGAGCGGGTTGTGGAAATGCTGAGGGGGCGGAAGTAGAACAGTACCCAGTACCTAGTACTCAGTACCCGGTAGACGGCGAAGGGCGGCTTTGCGGCTGCCCTTTCCTTTTTTCCTGGTGAATCAAGATAGTTATGGAGGGTGGTCCGGAGGAGGAGATTTCAGGCCGGTTCTGCGTCGCGGTCTGCGTCGGCTCAGCGGAAATTCTACGGTGTAGTGGGATTGAGCGCCTGATCGCAGACTCAGTGTTTACTGTTCTGGTTCCTCCTTTTCGAATGCAAATCCCACTTCTCGCGCAAAGGACGCGCCAGAAATGGGGCACCCGGCTTCTCGGGCCGGACGGCCGAAGCGGCCGTCCCTACATGATCTAAATCGCGGCTAAGGCGGCTTCGGCGTTTCTTTTTAGGGGGTCGAGGCGGGTTTGCTCCAGGCTATCGCGGTAGAAGAGGTTGTAGGTGTCGAAGGGGATGAGGCGGCCGTCGGGGTGGACGATGTGGACGCAGGTTTTCTTGACGCTGCGGACGTCGAAGGAGTGGGCGTCGATGAACTGCATGATGATGATGCGGAAGATGTTTTCGTAGGTGATCGCTTCCGGGACGAGGATTTTGGGTAGACAACACAGCAGTTCACGTAGGGTGCCGGCGCTGCTTTCGGGGGAATGGTTGGTGGCGAAGAGTTTGAAGAGGCCGTCGCGAACGGCGGGTTCCTGTTCGTAGAGGATGGTGTTGGCGGCGCCGTTGATTAACACTTCGGGCGGGATCATGCTGGTCAGCGGCGTGACTTTACCGTTCATCTTCAGGGCATAGGCCATGGCGAGGGAGTCGGGATGGCAGGGGACGGGGATGACGTCCTCGGGGCGGAAGACAGTGGTCTGTTCGAGGATTTTGCGGCGAACTTCGGTGAGCGTGAGGCGATCCGTGGCGGGGTTGAAGTTCTCCAGGCGTCCGGCGTCCTGAATGGGCTGGAAGGTGACGCCGCGGACGCAGGGTTGCGTTAGGGCGTAGTCGATCGTCTTTCCTATTTCGTGGTCGTTGAGGCCCTTCTTCAGGGTGACGACTAAGTTAGTGGCGATGTTGTAGCGGTTGAGTTTTTCGAGGGCATCCTGGCGGATGCGGCGGAGGTCGGCGCCGCGGAGCTGCATCAGCGGCTCGCGCTCGAAGGAATCGAACTGGAGATAGACTTCGAAATCTTCTTTGCAGTCCGCCAGGCGTTTGACGAAATCTTCTTCCTCGGCAATGCGGACTCCGTTGGTGTTGACCATGAGATGGCGGATGGGGCGCGCCTTGGCCAGTTCTACAATCTTGAAAACATCAGGGTGGACGGTGGGCTCTCCGCCGGAAAGCTGGACGACGTCGGGATGGCCTTCGTTGCGGACGACGGCGTCGAGCATCTTTTCGATTTGCCTGAGGGTGCGGAATTGCTGGCGCTCAGGGCCGCTGGCGGCGTAACAGACGGGACAGCGCAGGTTGCAGTAGTCGCAGATTTCGACCAGCGTGAGGCAGGAGTGCTGCTCGTGGTCGGTGCAAAGGCCGCAGTCGTAGGGGCATCCCCACTTGACGGGCGTGTTGTAGACGAGGGGCATCTCAGGGGGCTTGATGAAGATCTCGCGGCAGCGGCGGTAGTAGTCGACGTCGTCGGCGATGAGGACTTTTTCCGCGCCGTGCTGGGGGCAGCGCTTGAGCAGGTAGACGTTGCCGTCCTGGAAAACAGTTTTGGCGTCAACCCGGCGGTAGCAGGTGGAGCAGATCGAGATGGCGACGTCGTAGAAGAGGTAGGGGCGGGTCTTAGCCATGGGATGCTCCGGTCTGTTGAGCATGGTAGCAGCGGGGCGAGAGTTAGGGTACGGGGGTGGGATGGTTTGGGGAGTGTCACAGTTCTCGATTTCGTCAAGGAACAGCGGGTTTCTCGACTCGCCGTCGCATTCGCTCCGGCTCCCTCGAAATGACAGTACCTCTTTGGCGAACTCCACTGAGGGTCGTTCTAGGGTAGGGATCCTTCGACTGCGCGTGACCGACTTTCAGTCGCTCATGGCTTCGCTCAGGATGACAGAGGTCGTTGGAGAGACGGGAGTCAGCGGAGGGAATAGTCCAAGAAAATTACGAGAGGCGGCAGCATTGAAGTGTAGAGAAGAATGACGCAGGAGGCGACGATGAGGCGAGCGGGATTGGGTTCGATGCCAGTAAGACGGATGGCCTTCCAGGCCAGATAAAGAATGAGGACGTCGAGAAGCAAGGGGACAATGGAGAGCAGAGGCGTGGCCGTTTGTCCAGCGCGAAGAACGAAGACCAGGACGGCGGAGCGGCCGAAGATGCCAAAGAGCAGATGCAGCGACGGAATCACGAGGGAGTAGGCGAAGGCGCGAGGTCCGGGGCGGCGAGCGAGGGCGTAGAGCAGAACGAGATGAGGAGCGATGGCGGCCACGCCCCAGGCGACGAAGCCGAAGCGGTAGAGGGGGAACGGGGCGCGGACGGCGTTGAGGGCGCCGTTCCATCCGACGATGCCGAGCACGACTTCGGCGATGATTTTGGCGACGATAGCGTAGGCGAGTTGCTGAATGGCGGTGCGGCTGGCGGGAGAGAGATGGCGAACGTCGATGGGCCTGACACCGATCGGCTTAACATCGATCGGCCTGACATCGGTCGGGCGTGAGGGCGCGCTGGAATGGGATGGCACTTGGGCGGGAGCGGCGGGGACGGTGGGAGCGGGATCGATCTTGTGTGGCGGCTCAGCGGCGCGCTGGGACGCTCTGGCTTCGTACGAAGCGAGGGCTTGATCGAGCCTGGCTTCGTCGGATACGGGCGAGGCGGGAGGATTGGGATCTGGCGAATTGGGTGCGGGCGCGGAGATCGGCGGGATGAAGGTATAGGGCACGGATGGAGAGGCGTTGGCGCGCGCCACGCCTTTTGCCAGGACGTTGACGACGGAGACGCCGATGGCGATGAGCACGGCGGCGGCCACGAGGGCTGCGACGGCGAGGGCCGAGGTTTGGGGATCGGAACGACCGTTGCCGCCGGCGCTGGCCAGGATTCCGAAGCAGAGAGCCAGCAGGAGCAGTCCGAGACAGCCGATGATCACGAAGATGGACGTGACGATGATGCCGAGAGTGCGCAGCGTGTTGGCGGCGAAACGATCCATTTGTGGAGCTACGTTTTCTTGTTCAGTTTTCGGATTCCCCGCATCGTTACGATGACGACCGCAAGCGCGACCAGGGCACAAAGTGTGAACGGCCCGCGATCGCTGGCGCCGCCGTTAAATGCGCAGAGGGTGGAAAGCACGAAGACCAGCGCGGCTACGATGGCGATCAGCGACAAAACAATGGTGACGAGCGTATTCATACTTGCGACTTCGTGACGGTTACTCGTAGCGAAGCCAGCGAACGAACCCAGCGAATCAGGTCGCGAGAATAGTAAAGCAAAACGAGGAGGCAGGCCCACTGAATTCCTCCCAGGCCGAGGAAGATGCGGGGATACGGTTTTATGAAATCGCAGAACAGGCGGAACGACAGGTAGGCGACCATGAAGAGCTTGAAGGCGTCGCCGGGCTGCCATGGGTGCAGGTTCAGTGGCGGCGAGAAGCGGGTTTCTCGACTCGCCGCCGCGTTCGCTCCGGCTCGCTCGAAATGACAGGCCTGATTTTGTGCGAGTGCGATCGTGCGCAGGACATGGTAGAGGATCGGGATGAGGGCGAGAAGGAAGGCGATTTCGTAGAGCTGGGTGGGGTGGCGGGGGATGCCATCGCCGAAGTTGACGGCCCAGGGAAGGTGCGTGGGAGTACCGAAGGTGTTGTCGGAGAGCCCGGTGAGGAAGCATCCGATGCGTCCGATGGCGATGCCGAGGGCGAGCGGGATGGCGTAGAGGTCGCCGGTGGAGGTGCGGAGTCCGATGTAGCGCTTGGAGAGTTCGACGGTGATCAGGCCGAAGACCAGGGCGCCGACGATGGTTTTGCCGCCGAGGAAGTAGGCGGGGGTGTGCAGGTTGTGCCAGGTGAGCTGCGGGTCCTCGAGCCAGAACAGAAGTTTGGAGCCGAACGCGGCTCCAGCCACGGCGGCGGCGACGACGGCCCAGCGGAGCGGGGTGACGATGGGGTCTCCGAACCGGCGGCGAAGCGCCAGGTAGACGGCGAACGCGACGACGTAGGAGAGAGATTCGAAAAATAAATGAGGATGAATGGCGTGGGAGCCGAAGTGGAGATAGTAGGGAAAGGTGGCTGCGGGATGGGGTTGGGGGATGATGGGGGGATTATAGCGAGTGCGGTTACCGGATAAGTCAAAATCCCCACTTCTCGCGCAACAGGCGCGCGAGAAATGGGGCACCCGGCAACCGGCTTTCGCTTGGCCTCCGGCGGTCGCGGACAGGAGTGTCCGCGCCACACACCCTCTTGACAACTGGCGGAGTATTCTGTATATTCTGTTTGTACTGAAAGAAACGTTATGAGCGAACTGACTGGAGTACAGAAGCAATACATCCTTCACTGGGGCGAGATGGGGACGCGGTGGGGGATCAACCGGACGGTGGCTCAGATCCATGCGCTGCTGTATCTGTCGCCCAAGGCGCTGCCGGCCGAGGAGATTGCCGAGACCTTGAGCGTGGCGCGGTCGAATGTGAGCACGTCGATCCGGGAGCTGGAAACCTGGGGAATCGTCCGGGCGGTACACGTGCTGGGCGACCGGCGGGAACACTATGAATCGATGAAAGATGTGTGGGAAATGTTCCGGCTGGTGATTGAACAGAGGAAGCGGCGGGAGATTGATCCGACGCGGGAGATTTTGCGCACGTGCCTGGCCGATTTGGATCCAAAGGAGACAGGGGCGGACTATACGCGGGAACGGCTGGCGGCGATGGCGGGTTTTTTTGAGGCGGTGACGGAACTGTACGACCAGATGAAGCGGCTGCCGACGGGGACGGTGCGGAAATTGTTGCGCATGGGGACGAAGGTGAGAAAAAAAGCGGGGTGACCCCCTTTTTTGCTCGTACGCTTCTGTCTATACAGAACGATCTGTTACGTGAGGAGGACAATGAGCGCGACGGCCGTCATCACCGGAGCTTTCAGCTACACCGGTAAGTACGCGACGCGGATCTTGCTCGGGCGAGGATTCGAGGTTCGCACTCTGACCAACCATGATCCGGCCGATCATGCCGATCGGGAGAACCCTTTTGGCGACTGGGTGAAGATCCTGCCATATAACTTCGACCGGCCGGACGAATTGCGGCGCAGTCTTGAGGGCGCGTCGGTTCTGATCAACACCTATTGGGTGCGGTTCCCGCATGGAGACGCGAGCTTTGAGACAGCGGTGCGCAACTCGCGAACTCTGATCGAGGCGGCTAAGGCTGCGGGAGTAAGGCGCGTTGTGCATGTCAGTATCGCGAATCCCTCTCTCGATTCTGGGCTGGGCTACTACAAGGGAAAGGCCGAGGTCGAGCAAGCGGTTATCGCCTCAGGGCTGTCGTACTCCATCTTGCGGCCGACGGTCATCTTCGGCGCGGAAGACATTCTCATCAACAATATTGCGTGGTTCGTGCGGCATTTTCCGGTCTTCGGAATTCCGGGAGACGGGAGGTACGGCATTCGTCCGATCTACGTTGAGGATATGGCGCGGTTGCTGGTGGACGCCGCCGAGCAGCCGGGGAATTCGGTGATTGATGCGGTGGGGCCGGAGACATTCAGTTTTGAAGAACTGGTACGACTGATTGCGGCGCGAGTGGGACGGCGGGTGCGGCTGATTCATCTGCCGGCGGCTGTGGCTTATGCGGCGACGCTGGTGACCGGGTGGATGGTGGGTGATGTTGTGCTTACCTGGGAGGAATACAAAGGGCTCATGAGCAATCTACTGGCGCCCGTGGGACCGTCGGCGGGGCGGACGCGGTTGAGCGAATGGCTAGCGGACAATGCGGATCGTGTGGGCAGGAATTATGCGTCGGAGGTGGGACGGCATTTTGCTTCTCCGGGTTGGCCCAAAGAAACCGAGAGCCTACCACAGAGGACACAGGGGACATGGAGGTTGATATGAGCAGCATGTTGATGAAGGAGTTGATCTGGGGAGCGGGGGTGGTGCATGTGGGCATCATGGGGGCGAACATTCCACTGCCGGGGCGGCTGAGGGTGCGGGAGCGGCTAGCCGGGGTTCCGAAATACATTCGGCAGATTTTCTACGTGCACTGGGTGTACATCGTGATCGTGGTGGGTCTGTTTGCCGCGCTGTGTTTCGGGTTCGCGCCGGAACTGGCGGGGGCGAGCGCGCTGGGACGGTTCCTGAGTGGATTCATGGCGGGGTTCTGGCTGCTGCGCATTGTCTTGCAGATCTTTTATTACGACCGTGAGATTCGGCGAGAAAACTACGTACTCGACACAATGTATTTGGGGTCGTTGACGGCGCTGGTGGTGGTGTTTGGGATGGCGGCAATCAGTCCGGTGGGGTGAAGAAGGCACCCGGATAGGAGTGTGCGATGGGGAAAACATTGGGGCTACGCATTCAAGAGCAGGTTCCTGCCTACGGTCGGAATGACAAGCGAGGTTTGTGGGCAATGGGATGTGCAACCGCGGGGGCGGTGACTTGGGCGGGAATGGCGGTGCTGGCGCGAGTGGGGATCGCCCGCATCGGCGCGATTGAGCTGATGTTCTTGTTTGCACCGCTGGTGATTGTTCCGCTGGGAATGGAGTTGGGGCGGGCGATGGGCGGCGGTGGCAGGCTTGAGGCACTGGGCCGGCGGCTGCAACCAGTGGGAGCGGCCCTTGTAGTGGTGGCGATGTGGCTGCCTCCGGGCAGAAAGGCTGGGACGTGGGCGGCTGGATGGTTGGTGGTGTGCCTGCTCATGGCTGGGGGTGGGGTGGTTGAGTTGGTCCGAGCTGCGTGGGGAGACGCGGGCGAGAGCGCCCGCGCCACACAAACCGCCCGCGCCGCGTTGGCTGTTGCCAGATTGGACTTGGCTGTAGGTGGGGCCTGGCTGGTGGCGTCGCGGTTGGGGATGCGACCCATGGGGATTCAGGAACCGATCGGGCTGCTGACGGCGGTGCATTTTCACTTTGCCGGATTTGCCACGGCGACGATCGCGGCGGCGACGCTGCAATTTGCAGAAAGGCGCGGAGAGGCGCGCTGGTTGCGGCGGCTGGTCTGGGTGGTGATTGCGATGCCGATGGTGGTGGCGGCGGGGTTTGTGATTGCTCCGGCGGTGAAGATGGTGGCGGCGGTGCTGTTTTCGGCGAGCGTGGCGGGGCTGGCGATCGCGGTGCGCTCCCGGGGCAGGGAAGCGACGGACACCACGGCGCGGATCCTGTTGCAAGTGGCGGCGGGCGCGATTTTCGCGGGGATGGTGTTGTCGGCGGTTTATGCGGTTGCCGACTACCTGGGGAGCGATGTGTTGACGATCCCGCAGATGGCGAGAACGCACGGCATCCTGAACGCGGTGGGATTCTGTCTGGCGGGATTGCTGGGATGGCTGGTGGAGACCAGTACCCACCGGCCAGTCACCGACGTGCGTAGTTTTCGGGTGGAGGTGGAGCGGGAACCTGTACACTAGCTGGAAACCATAGCGAACATGCCGGAGCTATGCCGGCTAGTTTCCATGATGCAGGACAACAGTCAGTTCAACCAGCCCGCGGAAGCCGACCCGGCTTCCCAGAAATCCACCACGCAGGATCCGAGCGGAGAGCCCGGGACGAGGCGCTTGTCCGCCGATTCCGCATTGACCTTTTCGGCTGCTGCGCATTCCGAACCAGTCGAATCTTCCAGCGGGCTTGGGCGTGCTGCCGAGCCGGGCCACGAAAGCGCTATCCAGAAGGAATTGCGGCGGCTGAACCGGGCGCTGCATGCGCTGAGCGCGTGCAATCAGGCCTTGGCGCAGGCGGGAAGCGAGCAGGAACTGCTGGAGCAGATCTGCGACATCATTGTGAGCGTGGGCGGATACCGGATGGCGGGCATCGCTTATGCGGAGCAGGACGAGGAGAAAACGGTGCGGCCGATGGCGCAGGCCGGCTACGGGAGCGGGTACCTCGGCAGGATTCAACTGAAATGGTCGGACACGCCGGTGGGGCGGGGGCCAGTGGGAACGGCGATCCGGGAGAACCGGATTTGCGTGATCGCGGACACCGCAAAGGATCCGGCGTTTGCGCCGTGGCGCGAGGCCGCCCTGGAGCGCGGGTATGCGGCGGTGATTGCGCTGCCGCTGCGGGTGGCGGGCTTAGCGTTCGGCGTGCTGGCCATCTATTCGGAGCAGGTGGGTTCGTTTGAAAGCTCGGAGGTGGAACTGCTCTCCGAGATGGCGAGCAGTCTGGCATACGGGATTACTGCGATTCGCTCGCAGGAGGAGAGCCGCCGGGCGACGGCCGCGTTGCAGGATGCGGAACGGCGATACCGGCAACTGGTGGAGCAGGTTCCGGCGATCTCCTACATCGCCGAGCCCGGCGAGTCGGGGCGTTTTCATTACATCAGCCCGCAAGTGCAGCACATTCTGGGCTTCACGCCGGAAGAGTGGATGGCGAATGACCGCACGTGGTTCAACGTGCTGCATCCCGATGATGTGGCGAAGACGATTGCCGCGGAACACCGTCGGGAAGGAGAACTGTACCGCGTGGAATACCGCGCAATTGCGCGGGACGGGCGGGTGGTGTGGCTGCGGGATGAGGCGATTTTCGTCCGCGACCAGGAAACGGGAAGGCTGCTGATGCGCGGGCTGCTGGTGGACATCACGGAATGGAAAGGCGCCGACGAGGCGTTGCGGCGGAGTGAAGAGAATTACCGGATGTTCGTGAGGCAAAGTTCGGAAGGGATTTTCCGGCACGACCTCGACGCACCGGTGGCGATTGATCTGCCGGAGGAGGAACTGGTTCACCATATTCTTCATGATTCGTACATGGCCGAGTGCAACCAGGCGATGGCCCATATGTACGGAGTGAGTTCTCCGGTGGAGCTGCTGGGAAGGCGGCTGACGGAATTGCTGGTGGCGAACGATCCGTGGAACGTGGAGTTGACGCGCGAATACGTCCGCAATGGATTCCGGGTGCTGGAGCGGGAATCGCATGAAGTCGACATCCACGGGAACCCGAAGGTGTTCCTGAACAGTATGTTCGGCATCGTGGAAAATGGGAAACTTTTGCGGACGTGGGGGATTCAGCGAGACATAACGGAGCGGCTGAAGGCGGAGGAAGCTCGCCGGAAAGCCGAGGAAGCGCGGCGCGAGAGCGAGGAGCGTTACCGGACTTTTGTGGAGCAAAGTTCGGAGGGAATTTTCCGCATGGAGTACAACCCGCCAGTTCCATGCAACTTGCCGATCCCGGAGCAACTGGCGATGGGCCTGAAGAACGGGTATATGGCGGAGTGCAACGACGCCATGGCGAAAATGTACGGGCGGGAGTCGGCGAAAGAATTGATCGGGAAGCCGTTGACTGATTTTCTGGTGCTGGGTGATCCGGTCACGCGGGATTTTATGGAGAATTACATCCGCGCCGGTTACCGGATCACCGACCAGGAATCGCGGGAGCTGGATTCCCAGGGGCAGAAAAAGATTTTTCGCAACACGATGATGGGGACCGTGATCGACGGACACTGGGTGCGGACGTGGGGCATTTCACGGGACGTGACCGCGCGGATCCATCTGGAAGAACAGCTCAGGAACGCGCAGCAACTGGAGGCCATTGGGCGTCTGGCGGGTGGAGTGGCGCATGATTTCAACAACATTCTGAGCATCATTATGGGGCACGGCGAATTGCTGCTGGCCGCGGTGGGAGCGGACGAACAAGCGCGCAATGGCCTCGATCAGATTCGGCGGGCGGCGGACCGGGCCGCATCGCTGACGCAACAATTGCTGGCTTTCAGCCGGAAGCAGGTGCTGCAGCCGAGTGTTCTCGATCTGAATGAATCGGTAGGGGAAGTGCAGAAAATGCTGGCGCGGGTGATTGGCGAGGACATCGAGCTGATCGCGAGCCTGCATCCGCTGCTGGTGCCGGTGAAGGCGGACCCGGGGCAAGTGGAACAGGTGCTGATGAATCTGGCGGTCAATGCGCGGGATGCGATGCCGCAGGGCGGCAAGCTGATGATGGAGACGTCGAACGCAGACGTGGGCGAGGCGCAGGCGCGCGATCTGGAACTCGCCCCGGGACGATACGTGATGCTGAAGGTGGCGGATTCGGGTCACGGCATGACTGCGGGAACGCTGTCGCACGTGTTCGAACCATTCTTTACGACCAAGCCGATGGGCAAGGGCACGGGGCTTGGATTATCGACAGTGTACGGGATTGTGAAGCAGAGCGGTGGCAGCATCCAGGTGGAAAGCGAAGTAGGCCGCGGCACCACCTTCCGCATTTACCTGCCGGTGGCGGAGGGTGGCACGCGCAAGCGGCAGATGCCGGGTGCGCGAGAGAAGGTGGCGGGCGGGACGGAGACGATTCTGATTGTGGAAGATGAGCCGGACCTGCGCGAACTGGCGCGTATTTTTCTAGCGGGGTACGGATATCAGGTGCTTGAAGCGGCCAGCGCGGAACAGGCGATTGAGACGGCAGACATTTTCTCGGGCCCCATCGATCTGCTGCTGACCGACGTGATCATGCCGGGGATGAGCGGGCGCCAGTTGGCGGAAAACATTCTGAGCAAGCGTCCGCAAACCCGGATCGTTTATATGACCGGATACACCGACGATATGGTGGTGCAGCACAAGGTACTGGAGCCGGGCGTGAAACTGCTGCAGAAACCGTTTGGCAAGGCCGACCTGGCGCTGAAGGTGCGCTCGACGCTGGATGGGAAGTAGGGCGAGCGGATAAAATTCAAGATCTCACCACAGAGGACACTGAGGGACGCAGAGGAATCGCACGGAGAGAAAAGAGAAAATGGATCAGGACTTTATGACTAAGTTGCAGGAGAGCGGCGGAATTGTGGACGGTGCGGGCGCGGCGGCTGGCACGAAAACCTGGGTGACGCTGAAAGGTTTGCCGTTGACGATTCGGCTGGAGTGGCCGTTTCATCCGTCGACTTCGGGGGCGGACTTTTTTGTGCTGCACGGGGACATCCGGCTGGAAGGGTCGGAAGGACTGCACGCGCCGGTAGCGGTGAATCTCTCGCAAACCGTACGCGAGGTGATGCCGTCGCTGGAGCCGAAAGACGCCGAAGCCCCGGTGATCAACGCGCTGCGGAAGGAAGTGGATCGGCGGCAGATTGAGTTTGTGAAATCGGGGAAATTGCTGCCGGTGCCGTTTTCCAGCCGGCACTACGACTACAAGCGGCGCCAGTGGGTGTTTGGCAAGGCCAGTGATGAGGCCATGGCGGAGTTCATCGAGAGGAAAGTTTACTGGCAGACGGTTCTGTCAGGAAAATCCCCACTTCTCGCAGAGGACGCGAGAAATGGGGCACCCGAGCGAGTTTGGATTGGCGATCCTGCGGAAGCGCAGTATGTGCAGACGACTCCAGAACATTTGCTGGAGATCGCGGTGCGGCTGGTGGCGGCCCAGGGGCTGCTGCGGATCGAAGGCGAGTGGGCGGAGGCGACGCCAGGGCTGATGGGACAGGCGGAGCGATTTGAGAGTGCGCGACGCGCGGCGGTGGAAGAGTTAGAGAAGAAGCACGCGTTTGAGAGAGGGTAGGGCAACGTCTTCGCCGCGGATCAACGCGGATAGCCCTTCTTGATGATTCCTCAGGGCTAAAGCCCGCGAGATTCTTGATGCCTTGACGCGGCGCTAAAGCGCCGCTCTTCCACGTTGCCTCATCGGCATTCTGGCCAGCGCGGCTCACGACGCACCCTTCCGAGCCTTCTCGAGAAAACCGTTTCCTAGGAACCGCGGCGCTATTCCTTTGACGATTTCCTCGAAAATAATCCCCAGCAGAGTCGTGGAGCGATGGCGTAGTTCACCTGCACGAGGACGATGGCGGTGATGCTGTAGTAGGTGTTGAAGAAGCATAGTGCCGCGCCGCAAGCGTAGAGCGACTGGGCGATCACGATGCGGCGGACGACGGCCTGGTGAACTTCGGCGGGGACATCGTCGGCGAGAAGGCGCGCGCGGGTAGCGTAGCTCCAGCTCCAGAGAAGCATCAGGCCGAGTAGCAGGATGTTGAACCAATAGACAAGAAGCGCGATGCGGTAGTGGATAAACTCGGCAAGCAGCGAAGTCGAGAACGGCGTGAGCGTGATGGCGCAGAGGAAGGCGATGTGAATCCAGGCAAGGTTTCGGTCGGAGCTGGCGAACTGGTTCAGCTGCGTCTGCTGGCCGACCCAGAAGATGCCGTTGGTCATTACGCTCATGAGAAAAATGAGAAGACGAGGTGAGAGCACGACCAGGGCATGCCAGAGATCGCGCTCGGAGTGAATGGCTTCGGCGGCGGGGACGCGGAGATCGAGCACCAGCAGGGTCATGGAAACGGCGAAGATGCCGTCGCTGAGGGCGGCGAGGCGTTCGACGCTTTTTCCTGCAACGCGGTTGTAGAGGGAGTGCATCGAATGGAGTTTAGCGGGTTGTGCAGCGGCGGGCAAAAGCTTTGAATACATTGTCGCCGAGAGCTGCAATGAAAGCGCGGGGGTGTGAGTGTTGGGAAAAGTAAGTTGGAAGTGGGGCCTCTGCGCTGCGCTGTTGGCCGGTTCCCTCGCGTTCAGTTCTGGAGCGTTGGCGCAGGACGCTCCGAACCCGCCGCCCGCGCCCGGGAATTCTCCGCCAGAACAATCTCCGCAGAATCAGAAGAAGGAAGATCAGAAGCCGCAGGAAGAGAAGAAAGATGATGCTGCGAATCCCGCGCAGGCCGCTGCGGACTTGACCGTGGCGGCGGCGGAAGCCACCAAAAAGCTGGGAGAGGCGGCGCTGGTCAAGGCGCGCGATTGGGAGCGTGGCTGGCTGATCGGCGTGTACGTGGAAAAGGACCGGCCGCTGGTTCCGATGACGGTGCAGCAGCGGCGGGACATTTATTTGCAGCAAACGCTGGCGACTCCGGGGGCGTATTTGAAACGGATGTTTGACGCTGGCATCGATCAGTGGCGTGAATCGCCGGTGCAGTGGGGCGACGGCTGGGGCGCCTACGGAGAGCGGTTCGCATCGCGCGAAGGACAATTCATTGCGTCCAACAGCCTGGCGGCGCTGGGAAATGGGGCGCTGCAATACGAGCCGCGCTACGATCAATGCCGTTGCAGCGGCTTCTGGCCGAGAACACGGCATGCGATCGTGCGCAACTTTCTTACTTACAATCAGAGCGAGCAGGAATTGAGGCCGCAGTGGGCGTTGTACGGAGGGTCGTTTGCCGGGGGAATGATTTCCACGGCCTGGAAACCACAGCCGCGGAACGCATTTGCCGAAGGAGGGCGGGCCATGCTGGGGCAGGCGGCCTTTGGCGCGCTGCTGAATGTCTTCATCGAGTTCTCGACGGAGGTAAACCGTAAGATCGGCGCAAAGAGGAAGTAAGAATTCCCCTGCTGTCGGCGGTCGAGTTTCCCCGGCATCAAAGTTAGGGACGAACCGATAGCCAACGGTTTCGATTCGTGTTTGAAATAAAGCCGTGGGCAGGTTCGGGTAGACGCCTGGCAAGGGGATCGCCCCCTCGAGCTGGGGACGTTCCACCCGCCTGCCCTGGCTGCTGCGCTCACGCTGGCGACGGCTTGCGGACGAACTGCGCCACGACGGTTCCGAGCGTGAGCAGTGACATCAAAGAAATAATCCCCAGCGAAATCACACAGTAGATACACCACACGCCAAGGACGTTGGCTTCGATGTTGGCGAGATAAAGTGAAAAGGTCAATCCCGCGAACGTGGGAATGAGCAGGAGGCGGTACCAGCGCCGGAAGGCGAGCGCGCCCATGAGAATATAGCCGGCAATCCCAAAGTCGGCGACGGGGATTCCGGCCATCATGGCGAAGGGGCTGTGGTTGACGACGCCGCAATCCCAGCGCTCATTGATGCTGCAGGGAGAGTCGCCGTAGGTGCGGTAGTGCTCGCGCAGGGCTAGAGAAGAAACGATGACGCCGAGCATGGCGAGAATCAGAAGTAAATATTTCATGACCGCTCCTCTGTGTGTTCTGGATGATTAGGAATTCCCGTCGAGTCAACGTACCTCAGGGGCTAAAGCCCGGAATCTTTGAACTGCTTTATCGCAGCGCTAGAAGCGCTGCGCCACCCAAAACCGGCGCGCCACCCAAAACCGGCGCGCCACCCAAAACCGCCGCGACAGTGAAGCGCATGTCGAGGCCCGTAAAATGACGTGGCGGAAATTTCTAGCGTGCGCTCGCCTCGGTTGCGTCTTTTATTAAATCAGAAACTTGCCAATCGCTGCCGTGATACCACTTCACGATCTTGCCGTCCGGGCCGATGACGGCGGTGCTGAGGTTGTGGGTGATCAGTCCGCCTTCGGGCTTGATAGTGAGCGCGAAAAAGTCGGCAATTTTGGGCAAGTCCGAGGCGGCCGGGGCAGCGAATTCCCAGCGGCTAAAGAGCGCAGGCTCGCGTGTGTGCGCGACAGAGAATCCGTAGTCGCGGAGAACCTTGGGAGTGTCGTGCTCGGGGTCAAAGCTGATGCTCAACAAGTGAGTTCCGGCTAACGCCGAATTCGTGGCGAGTTGTTTGTAGATTTCCGCGAAGTTGCTGCTCATGCGTGGGCAGAAATCGGGGAATGGGCAGCGACTGTAGATAAAGGTGACGAGCAGAACCTTGCCGCGATACTGCTTCAGAGAAACGTGGTTGCCGTTTTGATTGGTGAAGAAAAAATCGGGGACGTCCTCGCCGGGAGCGGGCGTGTGGAACGAATTCGTGGCCGCGGCGTGGTCGGGATCGATGTGGGAGACGACTCTGACGTTCTCGAGCCAGTAGTCGGGAGCGGCGTCGTCACTGTTGGGTTGGACGACCACGACTTCGGCAGAAATGGAATCGCCGGGGAGCAAATGGTTGAGGGTTGCCTCCGGCTTGACCTTGTAGGGCATGGCCATAGTGTCCATGAAGCCGGGAATGGCGTCGCCGTTAATAATCGCGGACTGGGACTGGCTGTCGATGGAGACGACTCGGCCGGTGAAGGGGTAACGTTTCGTGGCTGGCGTTTGCGAGTGATGGCATGAAGAAAAAAGAAATACTCCGGCAAGAAGGAGAGAGATCAAAACAATACGGTGAGTATGGTTGTTCACGTTGTACACACTTTAACTCGGAAGGGGACTCAGTTGCACGGCTGGCGGATTCGCCGAACTGCGCTCGGCAGACAGCCGAGGGCGGCTGTCTCCACATGGTTGTTGTTTGCGGTCTGAGGTTTGTGAAATCCTCAGGGCGATTGAAATCGCGGGCAGGAGTGCCCGCGCCACAGATTTCACAGGGCGAGGGATTCCATGGCGTGCAATCCGGAAGTATTGAAGCATGTTCCGCTGTTTGCGTTGCTGGATGAGGAAGAAACGGCGGTGCTGGCGGCGCAGGTGCGGCTGAAAACGTTTGCGCCGCGGCAGCGAATTTACAAAATCGGCGATTCCAGCGGGCAGGCGTATGTGGTTGTGTCGGG
>Ga0209415_10009095_pt1 | contig 17098 bp, 18 predicted proteins | sample PeaSoiSIISIP2007_FD_187696 | JGI IMG/M metagenome (GOLD analysis project Ga0209415, IMG submission 187696) | Peat soil microbial communities from Weissenstadt, Germany - SII-SIP-2007 (SPAdes) (version 2) | ecosystem: Environmental > Terrestrial > Soil > Wetlands > Peat | place: Germany... | reverse complement strand
GTTGCTGGCGGCATTGGGGATTGTGGCGGGGTCGCTGTTTAGCGATACCCGGCACAGTTTGTATGCGGGTGCGTTGATTGCGGCGAGTTTTCCGGTTTATCGGTTGTTGCGTCGGGCGTAGTTCACGCACTGTAGCGACTGTTGGCGCCTGCGTGAACAACCGACCATCCACCGCTTCCTGCGGTCGCGGCTCGGGGGCGATCCGACTGAGCCGCGACCGAAGGAAGCGGTCGGCGCATCGGTTTTTCACACAGACACGTTAGGGAGTCGGTGGCCGATGCCGAAATAACGAAGGCAGTTCGCCCGGACTTTATAATGAAGCCGATGGAGCCAGTCACCATTGAATCGATTCCAATCGTCTTGGGGCGAGAGGATGACGGCCGCTGGTGGGCCGACATCGAATCCATGCCTGGAGTGATGGCATATGGAGATACACGAGAGTCGGCGATCGCCGCTGTGCGCGCGCTGGCGTTGCGGGTTGCCGCCGATTGCATTGAGCACGGCGAAGAGGTCCCGACGCCGATTGCTCGAGTCTTTTCGGTCGCGTGAGCGCGACGAGGTTGGCGTAGCACTTGTCTCTCGGATCGCCAAGAAGACTGGCTTACGACCGGATGATTTGTGAGCCCGCTCTCCCGATCGATCGCGGTCGCGATCTGCGACGGTGCCTCCTAGTTTTCAGATAGCCGCTCAATGTGATCGACGATTAGAATCTGGACAGCGGTCTTTCGGGATTTGAGCTTTAATCCGAGTTGGTCCTGCAGAGCCGTATAGAGCGACGGGCCGTTGGGATCGGGGGCGGGCTCGCGGCCTTCCTGGACTCCGATGCCGCCGGGGCCTCGATAAAATTCGAGGGTAAAGTCGTAGCTCCCGGTGAGACCGGTTTCGTCGACTACGACCGAACCGTCAACGGAGCCCGATAGCAAATTCGCGAAGAGCGACATGGGCATGTTGCGATAGGACGACTTATTGCGGTGATCTTTCGAATAGCGAGATCCTCACCGTCCTTATTTTCTTCGAGCTTCGCACCGCCTTTGGAAACGACGAGGACATAGGCCTTCATCTCTTTCGTGCCGTGGCGGACGGCGAGCTTGAAACGGTCTTCCCTGCTGTTTGCAGGGCTTCGGCGCGTGTTTCAGGTTCTACCCTTTTTGAAACGCCTCTTATACATCCGTGCCAACGGCGCTAGTACTTCAGAGAGTCGCGCAAGGGCGTCAGTTCCATTTCGTCTGCTTCCCCGCGTGCCTTCGCTGAAAACAACCAACCGCCATAAATAATCGCCAAACCAACCACAATGTCCCCGATCTCCATCACAACACCGTAGGATCGCTGAAACGATCTCGGCTCATCCACTAGAAACGTTAGAATGGCGAACACTGCGAAGTTGAAAGCCAGAACGCCGAAACCAGAGAACATCATCCAGAGATATTGTCTGCGCCTGAGACCCTGCCACTTCAGAAGGGACGCGGGGTCTAGTCGCATAGGGTTGGACCGCGCTTTGCTCGCCAGAGTGATCAGCTTGAAGAAAGACACTACGGCGTAGATGAAGGTAATGAGCGAGAAAACCTGCACTTTGGGTGGCACCTCCACACTGGGGCTTTTTATGCACGGCTTTATACGTCGCAGAATATCACTTTAGGGGCGCTCTCAGGGAAGCGCGGGCCGTCGCAAAAGCTGCCCGCGCCGGAAATCCGCCGTAGCGGATCCCCGGCGCGGGCAGGGAAGGGAAGCGCGGCGGTAAAATCGCGGAATGATGCCGACAAACTTCCTCGCACCGTTTCTGCTGCTGGTCGCGTCTGCCCGGGACCACCCGCAGCGGGCCGTTCGCAGTCGTCGATACATCTAAGTGCAGGCGCAAGGCGATCACGCGCTCCAGGGCCGATGCTGGAGCGTGCGCGTATATGACTCCGTCTTTCTCGGACCATGGGCCCCAGCCGGGTGCGTCGAATTTCGTCTCGAGCGGGAGCGCGGTATCCTGATGCCAGGCGATCAGCCAGTTCTTGTCGCCGGTTTTTTCGAACAGAGTGGCGCGGAATGGAACGGCACCGGGTCCGACGGCTTTCTGTGCGATTGCGATCAGGCGGCTATCGTTTGCGATCGCTGCAACTGCGGGATGCGACATCAAGTGGCGAATTCCGGCGCGCGATCGCTTCGCACCCGACAGTGCGGCGGTCAGCCGGTCGCACTCTTCTTCGGAAATTACCGAAGGTTCGATCCAAAAGCCTGCGTCGTGCATCCTATTTGGGCTTCAGGTCGTTGTAGTGCATCACGGTATTAAAAAGCATGTTGAATTCGCCGAAATTCTGCCAGCGATACACGGGATTGGTCGCGAACATTACCACTCTTCCGTCGCCTACCCGCACGTCGACCACCGCGGCTCGGGCGCGGATTTCGTTCGGGCCCCGCATCAGGCCGCTGAGAACTCCCGCTTCGCCGCCGGTGAAGCGCATCAGGACTTCTTTTTCCCGATCGCGCTCCGGCACCGTCAATAATGGACCGTTCGCCCAGCGCACCGACATATTTTTCATAGTAACGGCTTATGCTCAATTCGGCGTTGACCCCGTTTCGGCCGTCGTTCTATCCAGGCGGCTCCGGAATGGATAACCTCCGGCAAATTGCTTTCGCGAGGAGATTTCCAATCTCAATGTGACGAGGCACGGCTTCGCAGTGGCCGGTCTGGGGGTTCTCCCACAAAGCGTGTCCCTTCCCTTCTCTCCGCAACACGCATCCGTGACGCCGGAGGTGACGTAGAAGCGCCTCGCACTTCATCCGAGGACAACAAGTTCCTGCCTCGCGTCGGGTGGCAGGGCGCGTAAGGTTTCCTCTCGTCTGTATTCAAGAATCAGGGCAATGGCATCGCGCAAGCTCGCGAGACATTCTTCTCGCGTCTTGCCCTGGCCGTTCGCCCCTGGCACCTCGGCGCAATAGGCGATGTACCACTCGCCATCCCGTTCGACGATCGCCGTGAACTCGTTGTGCATTCCCTAATTCTACTACCGGGGCTTCAGGTCATTGTAATGCATCACGGTATTAAAAAGCATGTTGAATTCGCCGAAATTCTGCCAGCGATAAACAGGATTGGTCGCGAACATTACCACTCTTCCATCCCCCACCGGGACGTCGACTACCGCGGCTCGGGCGCGGATTTCGTTGGGGCCGCGCATCAGGCCGCTGAGAACTCCCGCCTCGCCGCCGGTGAAGCGCATCAGGACTTCTTTTTCCCGATCGCGCTCCGGCACCGTCAACAATGGACCGTTCGCCCAGCGGACCGGGATGTTTTTCTCGGTGTAGCCGTAGAAAATCGGGCTCGCGGGGCGAAGAATTTCGGCCTGCACGATCGGCCCCGGCGCGTAAAATTGAGGAGTGGTCCGGCCCGCTTCCACGTTGCGCGTGATGCCGAACTCGGCCGGGAACGCGCTTGCCGTGCCCAGCGTCACCATCACTCCGCCCGATTCGACGAACTTGCGGAACTCGACCACGCCTTCAAGACCCATGCCGCCGGTGATGTCGTCAGACGATCCGTACATGCCCAGGTTCTTGAACTGATCGGTCTTGGTGTACGCCAGCGGAGGTTTGCCGGGGCGAGGCTCGATGTCGTACACCAGGCCCTTCGCGCCGCGGCCCTGGTTCGGAATCACGATTACGTCGTAGGCGCCGCGCAGGTTGCCCTGGCGCACGCGCTCTTTGAAAATCAGGTCGTAGGGAACCTCGAAATGATCCAGCACATAGCGCACCCAGCCGACTTCCTGCGTGCTGCCCCACGTGCTGTAAACCGCCAGGCGCGGCAGATCTACGTCATGCATCGATGCCGAGGGCGCCGCCGATAGCGCGACCGCCGTCAATCCCAGAGGCTCGACGGTGGACTTCAACCGGTCATAGGATTTTGCGTCGACGATGAACGATCCCGCGGGAATTTCCTGGTCGCCGTTCTTGAAAGAAGTCTCGACGGCGCGCATGGCGACGTCTTTCAGACGGTAACGAAGCGTTACGAGATTATTCGATCCGTTATCGAGCACCGCATAAAACGCGCCGGTTCCGGTCACGGTTCCGCGCGGTTCGAATTTGTCGATCAATGTGGCCGGAACATCCAGAACCGCGTGGTCCGCGCTTTCGATCACTTTGGCCTGCGACATCAGGCCCATGGTCCAGGCAGTGTCGTCGTATGTGGTCAGACTCGGGTCCGGGAAATTCTGTTTTTCGAGCAGGATTTTCGCCAGGCGGCCGTAAGGCTGGTCGCGCTTGATGACGAACGATCCAGCGGGAAAAGTTCCTTCCTTGATCTTCACTTCCGCAGTCGCGCGGCCCACCTCGATGCCCTGAATGCGCAGAATACTCACGATCTGCGCGACGCGCGTCAGGTCAGCCTGGTCGGACGGAATCACATATCCGAAAGGCGCGTCTTTTTTGCCGGATTCGATGGAATTTCGGCTCTTCTTGTAGAAATTTTCTAAGATAATGTCGGGAAACGCCGACGTCAGTTGCAGAGCGGTGAGCACGCCGGTCTCTTCGTAGTTGGTGTTATTGCGCTGGCTCCAGTCGGTTTCGCGAGGCGGGGGCATGGGGCGATACCATTCGCGAGCGGTCATGCCGCCGCCGCGTCCTCCACGGCCGCCGTCGGGTGCTCCACCGCCGCGTCCGCCATCGATGCGGCGATGCATGGTGTTCGCTCCACCGTTGCCGAAGGTTTCATACATGCGCATCATGCCGTTGTGATTCGACGACATGAATCCGAGATAGCCCGGAGCCCACATGTCGACGAATGCGTGCGTCCAGACGCCGGGCATGCCGTATTTGGTCATCTGCTCCATTTCGAAGTTCGAGAACCAGGGTAGCTCGCCGTACAGAATCGGATCGAGCGTCGGGTTCTGCGGAGCCTGGCCGCTAAAGGTGTACATCAACGGCTCGGATTCGTGAAGCTCGTGCATGATCGGCGGGTGCCATTTCAGGTACCAGTCGAGCAGGGTCTTCATGGTCATCTGCGAATAGTTGATGTCGCGATTATTGTCGTGAAAAATGTACTTGCCCCAGTAGGGCGGCCCGGGAGCCTGATCTTCTTCGCTGGTGTCGTTGATCTTGTACTTGTTGTACCAGTCGACGTAACGGTCGCGGCCGTCAGGCTCGGCGGCGGGGGTGATGGTAACGATGACGTTGTCGCGAATTTTTTTGATCAGCGGTGTGTCTTCGGTGGCCAGGCGATAGGCCAGCTCCATCAGCATTTCGGAGGGGCCGGTTTCGGCGCTGTGAAGGCCGCCCATCACGTGATAAATCGGTTTCGCTTTGGCGATGATCTCGCGCGCCTGCGCGTCGCTGAGCTTGCGCGGATCGGCGAGCTGCGCCAGATATTCGCGATAGGTTTCCAGATTCTTGATGGACTCGTCGGAGCCTACGAAGACGATGACGCATTCGCGGCCTTCATCGGTTTTGCCGATGTCGATCACTTTGACGCGCGGCGACTTTTGTTCCAGCGCGTGGTAATACTTCAGCATGTCCGCGTAATAGGTCAGGTGCTTGGGCGCGCCTGCATAGTAGCCGAGAACGTCCTTAGGAGAAGGAACGGTGGACGATTTCGGCAGGTGATCCACCAGCGGGCTGATGTATTCGGGCCGCGTGGTCCATTCCTTGACCAGGCGGGCGAATTCGTCGTCCATCTGCTGGGGATACGCAAAAGAGGCGAAAGTCAGGAGGCAAAGCAGGCGTCGCATGTAAGGTTCCTTAGAGTTGTCGAGGCGTTAACTATGATAGAACGCCGTTGACGCCGTTCGCTAATGAGACACTGTGAAAACCCGCGACATCAACCGCTTCCTGTGGTCGCGGCTCAAAGTGCTGACCGCGAGTCACGACCATAGTGGTGGGGCGTTCGGCCTTAGCGTGTGAACTTAAGCAAGGGCGTGCGTCTACTTGCGAACCGCCGTCATTATGCAGCGGGTCAATGTCCGAGGTCTTAAGCAACGCTGGCCGCATGCTTCGCATGGCGGCTCATTTATCGCTCCAACGAGCCGCCATGCGTAGCATGCGGCCGATGCCGAAACCTAGCCGGACGGCTACTTTGCGATCTGCACTTCGGAGCGCAAGTCCTGCCAGTCGGGGAGACTGACCGACTTGGTCAGCTTCTCGATGGGGCTGGACATTTCCTTGGACTCAAACGGCCCCAACCCCGGAGCGCGGAAAGAGAAGCGGGCTACCGGCGGCTGACCCGGTTTCGCGTTGGCATTGCGCAGCGTGACGTACAGAGTCATGTCGGAAAGGTCGGCGGAGGAGTGATTCACCACCAGGTAGTGGATCTCCGATTTCTTGTTGAAATCGACCACGATGCGGAAGCCGGTGACTTCGACGAACTGCGCCAGCGAGTGCGCGCCCTCAGCGGCGGGCGGGGGCGTAGCCGGAGTCTGGATCTCTGGGGCCGGAGGAGGAGCGTCGGCGCTCGAATGCTGCACCGGCTGGAAATACATCAGCAGCAGTCCGCCGGCGATCGGGATTCCGAGCATCAGCAGCGCGCTAATCAGCCATCCCGGCAAGCGGCGTTTCGCCGGCTGCTCGCCGATCACGGTCACTACGCCGGGGGATTTCAAGTTCACCAGGTCCGGCGGAAGCGTGGGGCCCGGCAGCGTGATGCGCGGTCCGGAATCGGGGCTGAGGATCTGCGTGGGAGGAGCGGCTGGTCGGACGACGCCGCTGATCGTGGTGGCGTAATCCTGCAACGGCGCAAGCTGAAGCCTCGAGCCCGACGGCGGATTGTCGGCCGGGACCAGTTCCTGAACCGCCGCCAGCTCTTTCAGAAGGGGGGGGTGCAGCTCGTCCAAGGGCGGCGTGGGCGGAGCTTGCGCTTCCGTGGCCGGCATGGCGGGCAGAGGTTTGTCGAGTCCGGACAATGAAGTTTCCAGATTCGCGGGACCCGCGGGAGCCTGCGCTTGCTCCGGCAATGCGACCGGTTGAACTTCAACTTGCGGGGCCGGCGCATCCGCCTTAACCGGCTCCGGAGTCTTCGTAGCAACTGCCTGCGCGACCGGCTGAACCTCTTGAGGAACAGCCTGTACAGCGGGCGGCTGCGGCGCGGGAACTTCCAGCACGGCAGGAATGGGTGGCGGTTCGGCTGCGACGATCTTCTCCGGAGTTTGCTCCATCGGAACCGGCTGCGGCTTTACTTCAACCGGCTGCGTTTCGACTTGCGGTGCTGGTATCGCCACGGCCTGCGCCGCGGGTGCCTCGACCGGAGTTTCCACGGCTACGGCAAGTGGTTCCGCTACGGGCGGAGCCTCGACCGCTTGCGCGACCGGCGCGGCGACTGGCTGTACTACCTGCTGTCCGGCGGGCGCGGCAACCAGAGGTTCCGGCGGAGCGAGCAAAGCCACGGCCTGGGTTCCCTGGGAGAGCGCCAACTGTTGCGGGACCACTGGCGTCGCGGTCCGGATCGACCAGGGAACTTCAGGTTCGCTCGGCGTTTCTACAGCCGGTTCAGCGGGTGGTTGCTTTTCCGTTCCAAGGACTGCCGCAAGTTCGGCGAGACCTGCTGCTGGAGCCACCTCAGGCTGCGGGGGCGCTGCAAATACCGGCTTCGGCTCCTCGCGCGGCGGTTCCACGACCGGATTCGCATGCCTGATATGCGCGGATCGAATCTGTTCCGCCAAGGCCAGCAAAGGATCGGGATCCGGCAGAGCGGGCGCGGTTTCGACCGGAAGCGGCGGCGGTGTAACGGCGACCGGAACCTCCTGGACGATCGGCTGGACAGGCGGCTGGACGATCGGCTGGACAGGCGGCTGGACAGGCGGAGTTTTCGGGGCCGCCGGTTCCACCCGCTGTTCCACGAGACTGACCTTATCCGCCGCCTTTGGAGCAACCTCCAGCAATGCCGCTTTCGGATCGCAGGCCGGACATTCCTTCACTGCGGGCGGAATTTCCCGGCCGCATTCCGGGCATATCCAGTGGAACATGCATCCAATTTACCCGGAATTGGCTGTTTCACCTGTCGGGCACACACCCTACCAGACCTACCTAGGCACCTTAAGGTCGATAGGGATTCAATCTCAGGCCGACCCTAGTAATCTGTAGCCTCAGTCGATTCCGGGCCAACGTTTTAGCGGCGCGCTTCGAGAACCATGTTGAACGGCGTCTCGGCGGCCCGGCGGATGTGGCGGAATCCCCCTTCGGCGATGACCTTACGCAGGCGGTTTTCGCCCGCCTGGGCGCCCAGGGCAAGACCGACTTCCTGCGCTTTCGACGCCGGCGTACACAGGAACGTCGAGGCTGAATAGAACACTCTGCCGATCGGATTCAGGTTGTTCTCCACCGCGTCATGCGCGAACGGCTCCACCACCATCCACGCCCCGTTTTCGTCGAGTGTCGAGTGGACGTGCTTGGAAGCGCCGGCGGGATCGCCCATGTCATGCAGGCAGTCGAAGAATGCGACGAGAGCATAGCCGGTGCCCGGAAAATCCTTCGCGGTGGCGACATCGAAGCTCACGCGGTCGGCGACACCGGCCGCCTCCGCGGACTTGCGTGCGCGCTCGATGGACGGGCCGTGATAATCGAAGCCGTAGAACTGGCTCTTGGGAAACGCCTGCGCCATCAGGATGGTGGACGCGCCGTGCCCGCAGCCGACGTCGGCCACGCGCGCGCCCGCTTCCAGGCGCGCTTTGATTCCGTCCAGCGCGGGAATCCATTCGGTGATCAAATGGCGCATGTAGCCGGGCCGGAAGAAGCGCTCCGTGCCGCGAAACAGGCAGGCATCGTGCTCATGCCATCCGACGCCCTTCCCGCTGCGGAAAGCTTCCAGGATGGCCGGCTCGTCGCGGATCATGGCCAGCGCCACTTCGATCGCGCCCAGGAAGTAGAAGGGACTTTCCTCTATTCCCAGCGCAACCGCCTGTTCGGGATTCATCGAGAACTTGCCCGAGGCGGCGTCATAATCGATGAATCCGGACGCGGCTTGCGAGCACAGCCATTCGTGAACATAACGCTCATTGGTTTCGGTGGCTTTGGCCAGATCGGCCGCAGTCATCGATCCGCCCTTCGCCAAGGCTTTGTACAGACCCAGCTTTTCGCCCACGAGCATGGGGCCGACGCTCATCATCGCGCCCAGGTCGCCCACCAGCTTTCCCATGAACGCCATTAACTTGTCAGGACTTGGTGACATACCCTTTCCTCCTCTTTACGACATAGTAAACAGCAACAACAACTAGAAGTCCAATCGACACGTAAAGCAAGTAGTGGTGGATGGCCTCGGCGACCTGTCTCCAGTTTTCGCCGAGGTAGTAGCCGACCGTGAGAAACGTGCTCACCCATAATAATCCACCGGACCATGCATAGGAAGCGAAAGTGGGAAACGGGAGCTTGGAGGTTCCCGCGACGATTGCAGTGAAGTGCCGTAATCCGGCGATGTAGTATCCGGCAAATAGCGCCCAGTGCCCGATGCGGTCGAACCATTGGTGGACGCGGTTGAGCCGCTCTTCGGTGATGTGCAGATATTTTCCGTATCGATGCACCACGCCAAGTCCCAGCGTCCGCCCGATGGTGTAGCTGAGGCTGATTCCACACCAGCTCCCGGCCAGAGCCGAGAACCAGGCCGGTACGGCGTGCATGGTTCCCTTGGAAATCAGGTATCCGCAAAAGACTAGGAGCGTCTCATCGGGCACGGGAAGGCCCACTACGCCGAGCATCAGAAGAAGAAAAATTGCGCCGTAGCCGTAGTGGGTGATCCACTGGAAGACGGAATCCATCGCTCCACGATAGCTAAATCGGCGTGGGCGATGCGCGATTGCTGGCGCGTGCTGAGAACGACGACGTGCTTAGAGGCGTTACTTGCTGCCGGAGGCGAGCTTGGTGGGAACCGCGAAGAATTCCAGAAACTTGCGTTTGGGATCGGCCTGCGCGGTGGCGCGGCGATCCAGCAAATCCCCGGCAAATTCGGTGAACTGCTTGCCCATGTCGGACGCCGTTTCGATGATGGTTCCCGCCGTCACGGCGCGATTCACGCACTGATAGTCGTTCGAAAACGTCTTGGTCACCTTGAGGCCCAGGATCTCTTCCACCTGCTCCTTGGTGAACAACGCCTTCCTCTGGCATCGGTTCAGGATGATGGACACGCGCGTGTCCAGATCGAAGGTGCGGAGGTAGTTCATCTTTTCGCGCGCCAGATGCAGCGATGGAATCTCCGGCGTGCAAACCAGCAGGATGCGCTTGCAATCCTGCATGATCTCGAGCGAGTAACGCTCCAGGTTGCCGGAAAGGTCGAAAGAGAGCACCTGATAGTTGCGGCGCATGAAATCGACCAGGGAGCGGACCTGCGCGCTCTCGATGCGGAGGCTGGGATTCACGCGTCCGGCATGCAGCACGTCCATATTGCCCAGCGTGGTCACCAGCTGCGGCCACAGATGCTCGTCGATGCGCATGGAATTCTCGACCGCATCGACCACCGAATACTCGTTCGACAACTTCAGCATGAAACGCATCATGCCGCTGTTGAGGTCGAAATCGGAGAGCATCACGTGCGTGTCCGGCCGGCGCGCCATCGCCGCGCTGACGTTCAGGGCGATGGTCGACGTCCCGGCGCCCGCTTTGGACGGCAGAAACGCGAAGATGTCGGTGGTGGATTCGATGGTGGGCGGCTTGCGCTCCACCAGGGTCTTTACGGTGCCCAACGCTTCGAGAATCGCCTGGCGCTCAAACGGCTCCGACAGAAAATCGCGGACGCCGGCGCGCATGATCTCGCGCAGCAGCTTCGAATCCATCTGGCGAAGCACGGCGATGATCTGGATCCCCTCCGCCTCGGTCTCCAGCAGCTTCATCGCTTCCTGCGCCTTATCCAGCGACTCAAAGCTCAGGAAGACCACTTCCGGCGTGTGCGCGCGAAGCGACCGCACCAGATCGATGGCGTTCGGATACCGGTTCAGTGACCGGCCGACTGTCACCTCTCCAGTGGCTTCCAGAGCGTCTTGCAGACGCTTGGCGACCTCCTGGTCCGGACAGACAATAATACTCTTGAGCACCTGGATGGTTCTCCTCTATTAGCCTAGTTGGCTTATCGGCTCGCTGACAATTGCGTGCGAGCCTGATTTACCCCAAGGTTTGATCCTAGGGGTATGGAGATTGTACTTAGCCGCTCCTAAGGTCTTTGCGGTTATCCGTTGATTGGCGCGGGGTTCGGCATGGGCTTGGATTTGAGCTGGAGACATCATGCCACCGCCGCCATTTGCTTAGGACGCTCCTCTGAGGCGGCGCGATAGCAGTCCGCGAAATGGGCATGCATGGGAGCGCAGGCCGAATGAGGATGGATCTGGACGAACATTTGAGAGATCGCCTTGCCTCGCAATCCTTTACAAACTTTTGCTAATTGCATGGCCGTTCCGGCCGTGCAGGAGTCGCAAGTCAGGCCTACAGCGATACACAACTGAGGATAGTCGTCGCTAGCTGTTCTCATAGGAAAAGACATTATGCCCTGCACCTTACCGACTACATAGTGCCCTTGAGGAGGGTTCTGGAATTCTCATTTGCGGGTATCGAAACACCCCCGTACTATCGACCCCTCTCAGCGACTCCTTAGAAGCGCCGAAGGCGCGATTCAATGCGTTACTGGTATTCTCTGAGCGTATGGATCAGGATCAGTTGCGCACCTTGCTCGAGCAGGTGCGCGCCGGCGCGACGGACGTGGACGCCGCGATCGAACGAATGCGGCACCTGCCGTTTGAGGACCTGGGCTTCGCCAAGGTGGATCATCATCGGGCGCTGCGGCACGGGATGCCGGAGGTGATTCTGGGTCAGGGCAAGACTGCCGATCAGGTGTCGGCGATTGTGGCGACGCTGCTTTCTCAAGCTGCCAATGTTCTGGTGACGCGCGCCGCACCGGGGGTCGCCGAACGGCTGAAGCGGGAGCATCCGGAAGCGGAGCACTTCCCGGCCTCGGGCGCGGTTCGAGTATGGCGCGACCGCACCATGCACGGGACAGGCACCATCGCGGTGGTCTGCGCGGGAACCAGCGACCTGCCCGTGGCGGAAGAAGCCCAGGTGACCGCAGAGGTGATGGGCAACCAAGTGGATGCGATTCACGACATCGGGGTGGCGGGAATTCACCGCTTGATGCATCATCGCGAGCGGCTATCGGCGGCGCGCGTGGTGATCGTTTGCGCGGGCATGGAGGGCGCGCTTCCGAGCGTGGTCGGCGGGATGGTGGCCGCGCCGGTGATCGCGGTGCCGACCAGCGTCGGCTATGGCGCGAGTTTCCACGGACTGGCGGCGCTGCTCGGAATGCTGAACAGTTGTGCCAGTAACGTGACTGTAGTAAATATCGATAACGGCTTCGGCGCGGGGTATTCGGCCAGCCTGATTAATCGACTGCGATAAAGGCTACTGCACCGCGATGAGCGCTCCGGGGGCTGTCGCATGTCCCATATGCGTGCAGACGATGGCGTCGTCCCCGCTGCTGCTGGCTGTAGGCATGTTCGCGGGCCTCCTCGCTGTCCTCGCCGCGACACGTTTGGTGGCGACATTCCTGTACGGGCGCACTGCGACCGATCCAGCCACGCTCGTTTTCGCTGCCATCGTGCTGGCCGGCCTCGGCACGCTCGCCGGCTATCTTCCCGCACGCCGCGCATCGCGTTTAGATCCCATGCCGGCGCCTCGGGAAGAGTAACATGTCTGAATGAGTGAGCTTCGGTGGCACCCTCTGCTGGAGCAGTGGGTGGTGGTCACCGCGCATCGTCAGGACCGGCCGCAGATGCCTGCCACGTGGTGTCCGTTCTGCCCCGGTTCCGGGCGCGTGCCGAATTCTTATGATGTTTATCTTTATCCCAACGACTTTCCGGCGTTTTCGTTCGACGATCCCAACGCGCCCGGCTCCTGCGACGTAATTCTGTACAGCCCGGAACACCAGCGCTTGCCATCGGAGCTGCCGGTCGAGCAATGGGAGAAAATCGTCGCGCTGTGGACCCGGCGCACGGGCGAACTGGTGGCCGATCCACGCGTGAAGCACGTCATGGTATTCGAAAACGCCGGCGAAGCGGTGGGTGTGACCATGCCGCATCCTCACGGCCAGATTTATGCGTATCCGTTCGTGCCGCCAAGGGTGGCCCGCGAACTCGAATGCGCCGGAAATTTTCAACGGCGAGAAGGCGGCTGCCTTTACTGCAAAATCCTCGACGACGAACAGCGCGACGGGCGCCGGATCATTTCAGCGAATGACAGCTTCGTCGCCTTCGCGCCCCACTTTGCTCAATTCCCGTATGAAGCGCTGATCTACTCCCGTCGGCATGCCGCATCGCTGACTGAACTAAGCGCGATGGAGGCGGCCGACCTCGCTTCGATCATCAGCGTGGTGCGTAAGAAATACGACGCGCTGTTCGGATTCCCGATGCCGTTGATGATGATTGTGCATCAATTCGCGCATTTCTACGTCGAATTTCTCCCCTTGCAGCGCAGCTCCACCAAGTTGAAATATCTGGCCGCGGTAGAATCAGCGTCGTGGACCTTCACCAACGAAGTGCTCCCCGAACAAACCGCGGCGGCGCTGCGAGCCTTGAAATAACGTCAGCGGTTCGTCACCCCCGCGCTCTCAAACGTCGCCATCTCGCGATACAGCTTCAACGACGCTTCAATCAAACTGATGCCCAGAGCCGCGCCAGTGCCTTCACCTAATCTCATGTCGAGATCGAACAACGCCTGCGCTCCCAGAACTTCCAGCATTTTGCGATGGCCGCGCTCCGCCGAGCGATGCGAAAACACGACGTAATCGAGCGAAGCCGGCGCAATCGCGCGAGCCACTAGTGCGGCTGAGCACGAAATAAATCCGTCGAGCACGACCACCCGCCGTCGCATCGCTGCCCCGAGGATAAGCCCCACAATCCCAGCGATCTCGAATCCTCCCAGCGCAGCCAGCACACCGATTGGATCGCGCGGGTCGGGACGGTGCAGTTCCAGCGCACGCCGGATCACGTCCGCTTTGTGAGCCACGCCCGCCTCATCAAGTCCCGTTCCCCGCCCCGCCGTTTCCGCGGGATCGAGCCCCGTGAAGGCCGAAAGCAGCGCGGCGGCAGAGGTCGAATTACCGATCCCCATTTCACCAGCTCCCAACACGTCGCCGGCGTTTACCTGATTCATGCCGGCCGCGATCGCCCTTTCCGCTTCCACGCGCGTCATCGCCGGGTCGCGCGCGAAGTTCCGCGTGGGCTTGCCGACACCCATGTCGACGATCACCGGTTCGATTTCCAGATGACGGCACAACACCGTGATCGCCGCTCCGCCGGCGCGAAAATTGGCGACCATCTGCGCGGTCACCTCTGATGGATACGGGCTCACACCCTCTTCCACGATTCCGTGATCGGCGCAGAAAATCGCCATCGCCTTGCGGCCGATCGCCGGGAGATCAGTGCCTTGAATCAGCCCGATCTGAAGCGCCAATGATTCCAGCCGCCCCAGACTGCCGAGCGGTTTCGTCAACGAATCGAGCCGCTGCCGGATACGCCCCTCAAGGTCGACATTCGCAATCGGACGCACATCGCTAAAGTTCATGCACACCACCGTAGGGCTGATCGACACCGCATAAGACCTGATTCACGGCGGCATGCGCGACCATCGCCGCGGGACGCGGACCATTTCGAATCTGTTCGAACGCGTGGGTCACACGTGCTGCGAAGCTTTCCCACGTCTCGCCGCCGGGAGACGTGACTCCGTGCCAATCGCGCAGCTTACGCGCGGCCAGATCGGGCTCCGCGGCTTCAATCTCAGCCCACGCGAGGCCGTCCCATTCTCCAAAGGTGATTTCGCGAAGATCGTCGACGATGGTGACGGGCGCGTCCCGCGCAATTGCCTCTGCAGTTTCAAGCGCGCGGCGCAGCGGACTTGAATAAACCATCTTCAGCCCGATTCCATCCAGAAGCGAAGCCGCATGCGCGCGACCGGCCGCGCTCAGCGGAGGATCGCACTGGCCCAGCAGAACACCTGTCAACGCCGGCTCGCAGTGCCGGATCACGTAAAGTTGCGGCATGCAAACAGCACCAGGATGAGAATCTCGATAAGCTGCTCGGTCGCGCCCAGGCAATCGCCATTGACGCCGCCGATGCGTCGATAAAAATGCCACCGCGCGAGCCTTATCAGAAGATATGACCCGAGCAGAATGACCACGCCGGGCCGGACGCCGCAAACGAACGCCGCAATCGCCCCTTGCGCGATCGCGGCCACGGAAGCAGTCGTGGTCAGCGTCGACGAAAACGCAAGGCCGAGACCGGTTCCCACGGGTCGCGACACCCACGCGAGCGCGACGATTGCCGCCCGCGGCACAGCTTGCGCCGCGATGAACGCTTCGACGACGCGAGGCGTCGCCACATGTTCCACGGCTTGCCATCGCGCCACGATGCTGAGCACGATCGCGACCGCGCCATACGTCCCGATGCGGCTGTCCTTCAGAATCGCCAGCATTTTTTCGCTCGTGCGTCCCGCGCGCAACGCGTCGGCGATGTCCGCCAGGCCGTCCTCATGCAGTACTCCCGAAATCACGGTCCAGAATGCGACCGTCAGCAGCGCGGCCAGCGACGGCGGCAGCACGCGCGAGGCTCCCAGAAAAATTCCCGCGCCCGCCGCGCCGAGCATCGCGCCCACCAGCGGGAAAAATATCGCGGCGCGACCGGGCGCAACCGAATCGCCAGGCACGCGAATGATGGTCAAGAAAGAAACCGCGCCCAGGAATGTTCGCATCACTTCACGCGCAGAGGACAGCCGAACACCATCCAGTACACTTCGTCGGCGATCGCGGCCGCGCGCTGGTTCAGGATTCCGGCGTGATCCCGAAAATCGCGGCCCAGCGTGCTCTCCGGAACGATTCCGCAGCCGACTTCGTTGGTAACCAGGATCACAGCCGCCCGACTCCGCCGCGCCGCATCCAGAAGTTTTTCGATCTCCGCATCCACATCGCGTCCGAACGTCAGCATAACGTTCGAAAGCCACAGAGTCAGACAATCCACTACCATCGCATCCGCGTCCGTCTCGCGAATCGCAGCAGCAGCCTCCAGGGGTTCTTCGACAGTTGAGAATTCCGTTCCTCGATCGGCGCGATGCCGCGCGATACGAGCCTCCATCTCCGCATCGAACGCCTGCGCCGTCGCCAGAAACACGCGTTTTTGCCCGAAGCGGCGCGCCAGCTCCAGCGCTTGACGGCTCTTTCCGCTGCGCGCGCCGCCGCCGACCAGAATCACAGCCACAAGCTCCTCCTGCGGGAGCGAAGCAGCCAGATGAAGAACGGTCCTCCGGCTAGCGCAGTTAACACTCCCGCGGGAATTTCCGTCGGCGCGATCACGGTACGCGACAGTGTATCGCAGATGCACAAAAATGCGGCGCCCACGAAAAACGAACACGGCAGGAGAACGCGGTGATCGGCGCCCAACTTCAACCGCAATGCGTGCGGCACAATCAGACCCACGAATCCGATCGGCCCGGTCTGCGACGTCACCAGGCCCGTGAGGATCGATCCCGCGAAGTATCCGAACGTCGTCAGCGCCGTGGTCGATACGCCGCGCGAAGCGGCCCAATCGTCGCCGATCGCGAGCAGATTCCATTCCCGCGCGCGCCACATCACCAGCGCGCACACCGGCAGCACTACCGCGGCGAGCCAAGCCAGCGTCGAATATTCGACGGCTTCCAGACCACCCATCAGCCAGCGCGAGATTGCGAAGGACTGCGAAAAGTTCGCCAGATTGTGGAGAAAGAGAATCACCGCGAAGGAAATGCTGTTCATGGTAACGCCCGCCAGCATCAGCGTGAACGAGGACAGGCGTCGCCCTTCCATTGCGATTGCGAGAACAATCAGCAGCACTCCGCCCGCGCCCGCCAGCGACAGCAATCCCGTCGCACGAAAGCCGAAACAGATGCCCAGCACCGCACCGACCGATGCGCCGCTCGACACCCCCAGCGTATATGGTTCCGCCAGCGGATCGCGCAGCATGCATTGGAACAGCACCCCAGTGACCGAAAGCGCGGCTCCCCCAATCAGCGCCAGGAGCACCCTCGGCAATCGCGCGAAAAAGAGAATCTCGTAGTCGGGAGTAACGTGATTCATCGCCCGGCGCAGCTCGATGTGCGTGCTTCCGATCAGCGGCGCGATCAATCCGGTCGCGGCGCAAAC
>Ga0209415_10009092_pt1 | contig 17101 bp, 13 predicted proteins | sample PeaSoiSIISIP2007_FD_187696 | JGI IMG/M metagenome (GOLD analysis project Ga0209415, IMG submission 187696) | Peat soil microbial communities from Weissenstadt, Germany - SII-SIP-2007 (SPAdes) (version 2) | ecosystem: Environmental > Terrestrial > Soil > Wetlands > Peat | place: Germany... | reverse complement strand
ATCTTTTTCGTCCCCGCGGGCCTCGGTGAGATGTTCAACCACATCATGGGAACCTATTGGGGCGCGCTGCTAAATTTTTCGTACATGTTCCGGATCATATTGGAGCGAGGCTTTCGCGATCCGTACCGATTGTTGAATCGGATGTCTGAGGGCGAGATTCCCGTTCCAGCGGCTTGGTGTTCCCTGATCTGTGTCTGCTTGCTTGCGCTTGTCATTCTCAATGTGCGGCTGCGCGCTCGCGAGACGGTGCGTGGATGACGCTAGGTGCCCGCCAAATCGTCTTCGAAAACGTCTCCAAGTTTTATGGAGAAGTTCTCGGCGTAAACAAAGTGAACTTCTCGCTGGAGCCGGGTATCACCAGCCTGGTCGGACCAAACGGCTCGGGCAAAACAACGCTGATGAACTTGCTGACCGGCCTGATTAAGCCTTCCCACGGCAAGATTTACGTCCTCGGCCTCACCGTGCAACAGCCGGTCGAGTTCTTCCGCCAAGTGGGCTACTGCACGCAATTCGACTCTTTCCCTCCCGGCACGAACGGCTACGACTTCATTTATTGGCCGTTGCGCCTTCACGGATTTGGCCATGACCAGGCCACGAAACTCACCAACGAAGCGCTGGAGCGCGCCGGAATGGCGCAAGTCGCGAACCGCAAAGTCGCAGGCTACAGCAAGGGCATGCGTCAGCGCATTCGCCTGGCTCAAGCCATTGCACATCATCCGACGGTGCTGGTTCTCGACGAACCGCTAAACGGCCTCGATCCCATGGCTCGCGCCGAATCAATCGCGCTCTTTGAAGCCATCGCCAAGCAGGGAATGCACGTCATCATCTCCAGCCACATTTTGGAAGAGGTCGACCGCATCTCCGACTGCGTCGTATTAATGAGCAGCGGCTATGTGGTTGCCGAGGGACAGATTAAAGAGGTTCGGCGAGAAGTCCGCGATCATCCCATGCAGATTCTGGTGCGTTGCTCGAATGCAGCGAAGTTGGCGTCTGCAGCGTTTGAACTTGACCACGTCGTCGAAGCCAAGATCCTGACCGATGGCAAGAGCGTCCTGATCCGAACGCGCGACGCGGAGCAATTCTCCCTTTTGCTCAACAAAGTCGTATCCAGCGGCTTGGTTGAAGTCGACGCCGTTGCTCCCGCCGACGACGACGTAAACTCCATCTACCAATACCTCATCGGAACGGATGGCGGCCCGGTATGAGCATCCAGGAATCCGTCGCTCGCGCGCAGAGTACCTTGAAAGAGCAACCGTGGCGCTTGTTCGTTAGCCAAGTTTCGATCCTCGTGCGCACCGAAGTCCGCCGCAACCTCTTCACTCGCCGCAGAATTTGGGTTTATCTGCTCGCCCTTATCCCTGTGCTGTTCCTGGGGGCTCACGATATCTTCAGCAGATACCATTTCGACTCGTCCCAGATTGAGGACGATACAGAGGTCCTCGCTGGGCTCATCCAGTTCTACTATCTTCGCTTGGGCATCTTCTTCGCCTGCATGGGCATTTTTACTTGGCTGTTCCGCGGCGAAATGGCTGCGCGAACTCTCCACTATCAATTTCTCGTCCCGGTCAGAAAAGAAGTTCTGGTGGTTGGAAAATTTCTTGCCGGCGTCGTCATTTCTGTCGCGCTCTTTGAAACGGCTGTACTCGCATGTTTCTATCTCATGTATGAGCGCTTTGGCGCTGCCGGCAGATCGTACATTTTTGACGGGCCTGGCCTGAGCCAATTGGGCTCTTACCTCCTGGTGACGGCTCTCGCCTGTCTCGGTTACGGTGCCGTCTTCCTCGCTCTCAGCCTGCTTTTCAAGAATCCCATCATCCCTGGCGCTATGTTGATGGGCTGGGAAGCGGTCGCCCCCATTTTCCCCTCCTGGGCTCAACGCCTGAGCGTCACCTTCTATTTAAAGCATCTCTGCCCCGTTAAACTCCCCGTCGAGGGCCCATTGGCCATTTTCACTGTGGTCGCCGAACCCGTCGCTCCTTTCGTTGCGGTCTTCGGATTACTCTGTCTAACCGTCGCCATCCTCGTCCTTTCCTGCTTCCTGATTCACCGCCTCGAAGTCACCTACACCGCTGAGTAAACCGCGAGGCTGTCCAGTCCATCTCCTTTCGATTCGCTAGCAACCACCAACACCGAACCGCTAGCTCTCGCGAAGTACTTCCCCGGCCCTATATTTTTTCTTGCCCACAGTGCCCTTTTCTAACGGCGAGCCAAATACTGCGATTTCCAGGCTCTGCGGAATTTCAACGGGCGTCTTTATAGGAGGCACTATGAGAAGGATATTTACCCTCGCAGCTCTCGCGCTTGTGGCGCTACCAGTACAAGCAAAAGACAAACATGCCTACGAAAAAGGTGTGTTGATGCAGATGGAATCATCTTCCTGCGGGTATGCAGAAAAGGACGGCAAAACACTGGCCGGGGAAATCCTGGGCACCGACGTCCAGCACAAAAACACGAAACAAGTTCTCTGCCAGGAGTACACACTCCAGACCGATCGCATCACTTACCGCATTCGGCCCAAGGACGACAAGCATCCAGCGCTACTCCCCATTGGAGAGACGGCGGAGTTTCGCATTCACAAGGACAAACTCCTCCTTCGGGTAATTGAGTCCGATGACAAAGAGCGCGAGTATCAGGTCGTTTCCATGACCCCGCGCACGGACGTGGCGCAGAACCAGCCGGTTACCGCGCACGCTGTTCGCTAGAAGCTCCAGCAACTTGCAGCACCCCTCTGCATCAGGCATGCCTGCGGATTTGGACGATTCCAACCGCAGGCCGTGCCTCCTGTACTAACGGCCAGTTAGTTCCTACTCGTCAATAACCTTCCTGCGCCGAGAAATACGTCCGCCTTGTCGGCCTCCCCTACTTAACAGACCATGGATATTGGCGGGAAATAAGCCGCCACTGGTCCATGGCATGGCACCCTTTCTGCAAGTAAAGAACCTCCACGTCTCTTACTCCGCTCGCACGGGCGAAGTCTGCCCTGCGTTAGCTGGCGTCAACTTTTCGCTCAACCCTGGAGAAATCCTTGGCGTTCTTGGTGAATCCGGCTCAGGTAAGAGCACACTCGCCTCCGCATTAGTGCGGCTTCTGCCGGCCAACGGAAAGATTGAAAAGGGTTCCGTCCATTTCGAAGGAAGAAATCTCCTGGAAGCCTCTGCCCACGATCTCCGGAAAATTCGTGGCGGGCGCATCGGTCTGATCTTTCAAGAACCCACTTCTTCGCTCCATCCAACTCTGCAAGTAGGCCGGCAAGTCAGTGATGTTCTGGCAGCGCATAAAAGTCTGGACAGACTTGCGCTTCAACAAAAGACGAGCCATCTTCTTGCCTCCGTCTTTCCGGCTGACGCCGAACGCATTTCCCGCTCCTATCCGCACGAGTTGAGTGGCGGCCAGCGTCAGCGCGTTCTCATCGCTCAGGCCACTGCATGCAGCCCATCGCTCATCATTGCCGACGAGCCAACGGCGTCCCTGGACCCGACAACGCAACAGGAGATCGTCCAACTTTTCTGCGCCCTACGACAGAACCTCGGCCTCGCCATGATTCTCATCACCCACAATCCCGCTCTTCTCGCCGGCCTTGCGGACCGCATTCTCGTCCTCTATGCCGGCCGCGTCGCCGAAATTGGCCCTGCATCCCGAGTGCTCGCCTCGCCGCAACATCCCTACACGGCAGCTCTACTGCGCTGTTTGCCATCGCATTTCGCCGATGACGAAGCTCCGCGTAAGTCCCAGCTAAACGTCATCCCAGGAGATGCTCCAGACCTATCTCTCGAAGAGGCCGGCTGCCGCTTCGAACCGCGCTGCACAGAGCGAATGGAAGTTTGCAGTCTCAATGAACCAACTGCAGTTGCTTCAAGCGAATTGCACGAAGTTTCCTGTTTCAAATTTGCTGGCTGACTTTCTTACAGGAACCATCCGATGCAGCCACTCTTGAAAGTCGAAAATCTTGGGAAGCAATACCGGGTGAGGAGATCTCCGGGTGCAACAGACCATTTCGCCCCACTCGAAGGTGTTTCCATTTCGATCGATCCGCAAACAACACTCGCTCTTGTGGGTGAATCCGGCTCGGGTAAGAGCACTCTCGCCCTCTGCATCGCCTGCCTGGAACCTCCCACAAGTGGCTGCATCTTTTTTCAAGGAATCGATGTCGCCGTTCTCGACCAAAACCAGCTACGTCTGCTCCGTCCGCAAATCCAACTCGTCTTTCAAGACCCAGCCAGTTCGCTCAACCCGCGGTGGACCGCCCTCGACATCATCAGCGAGCCATTTCTCGTTCAGCGGCGCTTCACCAAGCCGGACCGCGCCGTCAGGGCCCTACAACTTCTCGATCGCGTTGCTCTCCCGCGCAAATTAGCTGGCCGCCGAGCCGGCGAACTCAGCGGCGGACAAAAGCAGCGCCTGGCCATCGCACGAGCCCTCGCGCTGGAGCCAAAACTCATCATCTTCGACGAAGCCCTCTCCGCCCTCGATTGCTCTGTGCAAGCGCAGATCGCAAATCTTTTGGTCGAGCTGCAATCCTCCCTCGGCCTCACCTATCTCTTCATCACCCACGATCTCGCGATGGCCGCTCACCTTGCCGATCACGTCGCCGTCATGCAGCGCGGCCGCATTGTGGAATCCGGTCCCGCCAGGAAAATTCTTTCTTCCCCAAGCCACGACGCCACCCGCAGCCTCCTTGCGGCAACACCACTCCTCTTCGAATCGTCGCGTGAACCGGTGAATTTCTGATGCGCTACCTCTTGCACAGAGCGCTCCACGCCGTTTTTTTGTTACTCGGCGTTTCCCTGCTCACTTTCCTTTTTTCCTCTCTGACTCCTGGAAACTATTTCGACGAAATGCGCCTGAATCCGCAAATCTCTCCAGACACCGTCGCTGCACTTCGCGCGCAATACCAGCTCGACCGCCCGCTCCCCATCCGGTATCTCCATTGGCTGAGCGCCGTCGCCCACGGCGAACTCGGCTTCTCTTTTGCCTACAACACCCCCGTCGCTCCGCTTCTCTGGGTGCGCGCACGCAACACGCTTCTTCTCACCGGAACGGCAACCCTTCTCGCCTGGCTCATGGCGCTCCCCCTCGGCGTCTGGAGCGCCGCGCGATTCGGTCGCGCCCCCGACCGCGTTCTCTCGTGGGCCACTGCTACGCTCCTCGTGGTCCCCGATCTAGTCCTCGCACTCTGCTTGTTGATCTTGGCAGTGCGCACGGGCTGGTTTCCAACTGGTGGCCTCGTCTCCGTCGGCTTTGATGAACTGTCACCACTCCACAAGTTCCGCGACCTCATCTCCCACATGTCCCTCCCGGTAGTTGCTCTCGTCCTAGCAACTCTCCCAATGCTCGTGCGCCACGTTCGCGCTTCTGTCACCGAAGTTCTTGACGCACCTTTTCTGCGTGCGGCCCGCAGCCACGGCATCCCTGATCGAAAGCTCCTTTATCAGTACGCCCTCCGCGCCGCTGCAAATCCCCTCATCTCTCTTTTCGGATTTAGCGTCGGCACGCTCTTGAGCGGGTCCCTACTCGTCGAAGTCATCATGAGTTGGCCCGGTCTTGGCCCTCTCCTGCTCGAAGCCATCCTGGCTCGCGATCTTTACGTAGTTATCGGCGGCGTCCTTCTCTCGATGCTTTTCCTCGTCACCGGAAATCTCTTTGCTGATGTCCTGCTCTACTGGGCCGATCCACGCATTCGCACCACTGCGAGCGCTAAATGAGACAACCTCGCAAACTCGCGAAATGGCTCGTCGTACTGGTAGCGCTCCACGCGATCGTCGCCGCCGCTGGATTTTTTGCCCCCTACGATCCCGTCGAACAAGATCGTCAGCGCCCTTATCTCCCGCCGATGCGCATTCATTTGATGGACGCCCACGGCCACCTCCATCTTCGACCGTTCTTCTATCCACTCAAATTGCGAGAGGGCTCCTTCGACCAATACGAAGAAAACACAGCCACCTCAGTTCCTCTTCTCTTTTTCCGCAGCGGCGCTTCCTACCGTCTGCTCGGCTTTGTTCCAGCCCGGTTACACCTCTTCGGCGCAACCGGAGCCCGCATCTATTTCCTCGGCAGCGACGCTTACGGCCGCGATCAACTCTCCCGCATCCTCTACGGCGGCCAAGTCTCCCTCCTCGCCGGTCTCCTGGGCGCAGGAGTCACTCTCCTCCTCGGCGCGCTGGTAGGCATGGCTGCAGGCTACTACGGCGGCTGGCGCGACGAACTCTTGATGCGTATCGCCGAACTTTTCCTCGCGCTTCCCTGGCTCTATCTCCTCTTCGCCTTACGCGCGTTTTTGCCACTGGGGGTCGGCCCTTTCGATTCCTTTCTCCTCGTCGTGGTCGTTATCGGCATAGTCGGGTGGGCAAGGCCTGCTCGCTTGGTTCGGGGAGTCGTCCTGAGCGTAAAGGAACGCGACTTCGTACGCGCCGCCCGCGGCTTCGGCGCCTCCGATTTTTATTTGTTGCGGCGCCACATTCTCCCAGAAACGGCCAGCGTACTCCTCACGCAGGCGGCCATTCTGGTCCCCCAGTTCGTCCTGGCTGAAATGACGCTCTCGTTCCTCGGCCTGGGCGTCCCCGAGCCTCTCTCCAGCTGGGGAAATCTCCTCGCCACCCTCCAGCAATACAATGTACTGGTCTCCTGCTGGTGGATGTACTTGCCCGCTCTGGCAATAGTCCCGTTCTTTCTCGGATACCTTCGTCTCGCGAGTGCATTGCAGCAGCGCACCGTCACGTACAAGATAGATGAGAAGAATGACTGGAACCCATCGTGAGAAAACAACGCTCCTTCCCCCGGCGCTGCGGCATCACCATGAGCCTTCTCCTGGCTTGCGTTTCAACTATTGCGCTGCCAGCGCTTGGGTCCCCGCACCCGCAGCAAACGAATGCGAAGGAAGAACTGCTCTCGCTGCCCGGAGAAATCGGTCGCTCCGGTGGACGCCTCGTCATTTCCCTTCGCGCCGAACCAAAAACTCTAAATCCCCTCACCGCCGCTGACGCTCCCTCTCGTGAAGTCATTGGAGCCATGCAAGCCGACCTCGTTCACATCAATCGTGCAACGCAACTCACAGAGCCAGCCCTCGCCAAATCCTGGAAAATTTCGCCCGACGGCCTTCAATACACGCTCACGCTGCGCCAGGGATTGCGTTTCTCGGACGGTCATCCGCTCGACGCCGACGACGTTCTCTTCACATTTCGCGTCTATCTCGATGAAAGTGTCCACGCCACACAACGCGATTTGTTAATCGTCGGTGGTAAGCCGATCACCGTCCGAAAACTCGACGCGCAAACGCTCGTTTTCCAATTCGCAAAACCGTATGGCGTTGAGGAGAGACTCTTCGACGGTCTCGCCATCTTGCCGCGCCATCTGCTCGAAAAACCCTATCAGGAAGGAAAGCTCGGCCAACTCTGGACGACCGCCACTCCGCCGAGCGAGTGGGCCGGTCTCGGCCCTTTCCGCCTCAAGGAATACGTCGCCGGCCAAAAACTGGTTCTCGAGCGCAACCCCTACTACTGGAAGACCGACACAAAAGGAAATCGTCTACCGTATCTCGACGAACTCGTTTTTCTCTTCGTCCCCAGCGCTGACGTCCAGGTTCTCCGCTTTCAATCCGGCGAGACGGACATCATCTCCCGCCTCGGCGCCGAAAACTTTTCCGTCCTCGGTCGCCAGCAGCGCGGCTACTCGATGTCCGACGCCGGCCCCGGCCTGGAATACAACTTCCTCTTCTTCAACCTCAACGACCTCGGCGAAAAATCTTCCGCCGACTTCGCCCTAAAACAAAAGTGGTTTCGCGATGTGAGGTTTAGACAGGCCATCTCCGCTGCCGTCGATCGCGAAGCCATCGTTCGCCTCGTCTATCAAGGCCGCGGTGCCGCGCTCTGGAGCCCCGTAACGCTGGGCAATCGCCGTTGGGTGAATTCGTCTATCCCGCATTCTCCTCGCTCCCTCGATCGCGCCCGCGCACTTCTGAAAGAGGCCGGCTTTTCCTGGTCTACCGCCTCAAATGGCGAGTCCTCGCTCCTCGACTCCAAAGGCAAGCCCGTTGAGTTTTCCATTCTGACCAGCTCCTCCAATGCTGACCGCACTAAAATGGCAACACTCCTCCAGGACGATCTGAAGCAACTCGGCATTCATGTCCAAGTCATTCCGCTCGAATTCCGCTCTTTGATCGATCGCGTCACGCAAACCAAGGAATACGACTCCTGCCTGCTCGGTCTCGCCAGCTTCGATGCCGACCCCAATTCCGATCTAAACGTCTGGCTCTCCAGCGGTGGCACCCATCTGTGGAACCCCTCGCAAGCTCATCCGTCCACGGCTTGGGAAGCTGAGATCGACCGCCTCATGGAGCAACAACTCTCCACGCCCGGCTACGATCAACGAAAAAAACTCTACGACCGCGTCCTAGAAATCCTCGCGGAGAATCAGCCCATGATCTTTCTCGCGAGCCCCGACATTCTCGTCGGCGCAAAAAATTCTGTCGCCAATCTCCATCCCGCCGTTCTTGAACCGTACGTCCTCTGGAACGTCGAGCAACTCTATTTCCGCAATAGCGCGGAGATTGCCGGCCGATGACGCCAGTACTCACCAAATCATCGAAGAAAGCTCCCCCCGCGTGGACCGACGAACGCCTTGTGAAAGAGTGCCTCTCCGGCAACGAAGAAGCCTGGTCTCTTCTCATCGAAAAGTACAAAGCCCTCATCTACTCCATTCCGGTCAAATATCGCTTACCTCCCCACGAAGCCGCAGAAATCTTCCAAGCCACTTGCGTCGAACTTCTCAATCGCCTTCCCGAACTGCGCGAACCGCGCGCCCTTCCGAAGTGGCTCATGCAGGTCGCTCACCACCAGTGCTACCGGTGGAAGCGGCAACAGCAGCGTGTTGTCAGCCGCGACGGTGACGCCGACCTGCCCGAACCCGAGACGCCAGCGATCGCCGAAACTTTGGTTCAACAGACGCAGGAAGAACAGATGCTCCGCGACGCCATGGCTTCTCTCTCGCCACAATGCCGCCGCCTCGTTGAACTTCTTTTCTTCGAAACTCCTGCGCGCCCCTACAGCGAAGTCGCTGCCGAACTCGGTCTCGCCGTTGGCTCTATCGGTTTCACCCGCCAGAAGTGCATGGATCGTCTCCGCAAACATCTCGGCGAGCTGGGATTTGACTGATGCCCACGGCCATTAAAACAATTCCCAGGGAAGAGCTCCTTTTGCAGTTGGCGCGCGTCGATAGCGATGAGGACCGCCGCAAATTCCTTACGCGCCACAAAGACCTGCTTCATAGCGAGGTCGTGAAACAACTTGCCGATCTGGTCCTCGAAAAGATCCGCGTCGACACAAAAGAGGCCCTCCTCCTCGCGGAGGCCGCCGTTTTTATCGGCCGCAAGCTGCGTCGCAAAGAAGACATCGCCCTCGGCACACGCGCAAAAGCCAACGCTCTCTACGCCTCTGGTGACAATCGCGCCGCCGTCGAGCATCACGAACAAGCTATCGAAATGTACGAAGCCCTCGGCAACCGCAAAGAAGCCGCGCGCACCCTCAGCAGCTCCATCCAGCCGCTGATTCTGCTCGGCGAATACGATCGCGCCTTCAAATCCTCCGAGCGCGCCAGAGAAATCTTCACGCAAATCGGCGAGACCCGCCGCATCGCCAGCCTCGACAACAACGTCGGCAACATTTTTCACCGCCAGGACCGCTTCGAAGAAGCCATGCTTCACTACGAGAGCGCCTACAAGACTCTCTCCGCTTATGAGGATTGGGAGCGCGCCGCCGTCACCCTCCACAACATGGCGATGTGTCTCATCAGTCTCAACGATTTTCCAAGGTCTCTCGATTGCTACCAGAAATCGCGCGAACTTTGCGTTCGCTACGGCATGACCCGCTTGCGCGATCAGGCCGACTACAACATCGCCTATCTCTACTATTTCCGCGGCGAGTACAGCCGCGCCATCGAAATGCTCTTCGCCACCCGCCGCGCCTGCGAACTCTCCGGCGACTCCTACCACTTTGCTCTTTGCCATCTCGACCTCTCGGAAATTTATCTCGAGCTCAATCTCAGCGAAGAAGCCCGCGAGATCGCCCACGAAGGCTTTCTGCACTTCGAAAAACTCGGCATGGGCTACGAAGCCGCTAAAACCCTGGCAAACGGTGCTATCGCCTACGGCCAGCAGGGAAAAACCGTCCACGCCCTTGAGCTCTTCACAAAAGCCCGCGCCATGTTCGCCAACGAAAAAAATCTCGTCTGGCCCTGGCTTCTCGATCTCTATCAAGGCCTCCTGCTCTTCCACGAAGGCCGCTATTTTGAAGCTCGCCGCCTCTGCGCTGGCGCCGCCAAATTCTTCGATCAATCTCCCCTGCCCGGCAAGTCTGCTCTCGCGCATCTCCTGCTTGCCCGGATTGCGCTGCAAGTTGGCGAACTTCCCGCGGCACAATCGGAAACCGACGCCGCCATCGCCAAAATCTCTGGTCTGCAAGCTCCAGTTCTCGCTTACCAGACGCACTTTCTGCGCGGCCAACTCGCGCAAACCCGCGGCGACCGCCCCGCTGCTTACGCTGCTTATCAGGAAGCCCGCAAATCCTTGGAAGCACTCCGGAGCCGCCTGCACGCGGAAGAGCTGAAAATTTCCTTCGTCAAGAACCGCCTGCAAGTCTATGAGGCCCTTATCGATTTGCATCTCAGCGGCGATAGCGGCGGTTCCTCAGCCGAAGAAGCCTTTTCCTGCATCGAAGCCGCAAAGTCCCGCAGCATGACCGAAATGATTTTCCAAAGCGGCCAGAGCCTCCCTCTCGGTGACTCCGGCCAGAGCGAACTCGTTCGCCGAATTCGCGATCTTCGCGAAGAATTAAACTGGTATTACCACCGCATCGAACTCGAACAGCTCCGCCCCGAAGAGGCTTCCGTTAAACGCCTTCAGCAACTCCAGGAAAAAGCCCTCTCTCACGAAAACGAACTTTTGCGCACTCTTCGCGAACTCCCCGCGCACGAACGTCAAAACGCCACTCTCGAATCTCCGGCGGATTTCTCTCTCGAAGAACTGCAAGCCGCCATCCCCGTGGACTCAACTCTCATCGAATACTATTCAACGGGCGATCGCCTCGTCGCCGCTGTCATTACGCGCAATTCCATCGAGATCAAGCCCATCACCGTCTTTTCCCGTGTGGTCCACTTCCTGCACCTCCTCCGTTTCCAACTCTCCAAATTCCGGATGGGAGCGGCCTACACGCAGCGCTTCGCTCAGCCCCTGCTCCAAGCCACCCAGAGCCATCTCGCAGCTCTCTATTCGGAATTAATCGCGCCACTTCGTCCGCACCTCGGCAATGCTAAACACTTGATCTTCGTCCCCCACGGTCCACTGCACTTCCTTCCCTTCCATGCCCTCAAACATGGCGACACCTATCTCTGCGACACGCACACCATTTCCTACGCGCCCAGTGCCACGGTCTTTGCCCTCTGCCAGGAAAAACCCGCCAGCGACTTGTCCGCGTCCTTGGTCCTTGGCATCCCGGATGAGCGCGCCCCCCAAATCCTGGACGAAGTGCAATCGGTAGCTTCGATACTCCCCAGCGCGCAACTTTTCCTCGGCGACCAAGCCTCCACGCAAGTCCTCAAAACCAAAGGTTCGCAGAGCGCCCTCCTCCACGTCGCTACCCACGGCACTTACCGCCAGGACAACCCCATGTTCTCTGGCATTCGCCTCGGTGACGGCTACCTTAACCTCTATGATCTCTATCAAATGCGCCTTTCCGCTCGCCACGTCACTCTAAGCGGATGCGCCACGGGCATGAACTTTGTCGCCGCCGGCGACGAACTCCTCGGCCTCGAGCGCGGCCTCTTTTGCGCCGGTGCCTCTTCCCTGCTCCTCTCACTCTGGGATGTCCACGACAGCAGCACTTCCCAGCTCATGCAGTCTTTCTATAAGGGCTTCATCGAATCCGGCGACATGGCTGCCTCCCTGCAATCCGCCATGAAGCAGCTCCGTCAGCAAAATCCTCACCCCTATTTCTGGGCTCCCTTCGTGCTCGTCGGCCAACTCGCAGCAAACAAAAGACTTAACTAAATCTTTCCCGCCTATATTTTTAGGCCCACTACCCTCCCTTATGCGATGGAGAGGTTGATCGGTTGCCTCCGCTGGGGAGCGGAAGGCACAGAAGGAAATTAGGGGGGAAGCGACATGAAGCACTATTCAACAGAGGAGTGGGTCGATTTCGTGAATCACATCGTCACAGCCGGTCAGCAGGAAGCGATGCAGAAGCACCTCGCAACTGGTTGTAAACGCTGCAAGGAGACAGTTTCGCTATGGCAAAAGGTCAGCAAAACGGCAGCTGCGGAAGCCAACTATCAGCCTCCAGCGGATACCGTGCGCCTAGCAAAAGCGGCGTATTTAACCACTCGGTTAAATACACCGCCGAAAGAATCGCGCAGCCTCGTCGAAGTGCTCTTCGACAGCTTCCTGCAGCCAGCCACCGCCGGCGCTCGATCCATTGTAATAGGAACAAGACAAATGCTTTACCGAGCTGACCCCTACCAAATCGACATCCAGATCGAGCCCAAGCCGGGCACCAATCGCCTCGTCGTCACCGGCCAACTCCTTGATCTCAGCAACCCTGGCGTCATCGGTCGCGATATTCAAGTCACGCTCACGAATCATCGGGGAAACACCGTCGTAGCCGCCACCAACCAATTCGGCGAGTTCTCCGGCGAAGTCGAGAACACCGGCGATTTGGAACTTACCATCCCCGGCGAATCCGATAAGCCCATCGTCATTTCCTTGCGAAATGCTTTGGGCAAACTACCCGGAGGCAAATCATGAACTTTGCCCCGGCAACGATTTTTACAAGGGTGTCCCATTTTGGTACGCAAGTACCAGAATCCTTTGTAGCTTTTGTTTGGCACCAAGAAACCACCCGTACTATTTGCCCAAAGAAAAGATTCCGCAAGACTTAGCGGGTATCCCTTTGCGCAGATATGTGGCTGGTTCGGAAGTAGGAGACCCGAAAGGGACTATACACACTATGAAACGTAACCTCGGCATCTTATTGATTCTAATCGCTTATTTCGCTTTCGCGGCACCGTCCGCGTCGGCGCAGAACCGCTACATTGTTCGCACCACCGGAGGCTTAGGCTCTGTTCTGAAGCTCTGTCTCTCGGCAAACTGCCAAGTCCAAGGCTCGTTGGACGGCAACGTGGGCCAGACCTACCTGGTGACTTCGTCAGGCAATCTGATCCAGAATCTCCTCGGCTTCGTCGGGAGCCTCCTCGAACAACTGCTCGGCATTCAGAGCGTTGAGGCCGACCAGCTCCTCGCCCTACCGCAAAAGCCCGTCACCACCATCCCTTCCGGACTCTACGACACCACCCCGGTGAACTATTTCGGGACTGTGGTCATGCATGGCTACGCAGCCCAGCCTGCCGCCCAGATCATCCGCCTCACTGACGCGCAGGTCGGCTTCAACGTCACCGGTTCCGGCATCGTCGCTGTAATTGATACTGGCGTGGACATCAATCACCCCGTCCTCGCTCCCGTTCTCCTCCCAGGTTATGACTTTACCCGCAACCAGCCAGGCGCTTCGGAATGGCTCGATGTCCCCCAGCTCCAGAACGGCAACCCCAGCAATAGTTCTCAAACTGAGCAACCCGTTGTCGTTCAACAGTCCAGCGCCGCCATCCTCGACCAGTCCTCCGCAGCTATTCTCGATGGTGGCCCCTATTCCGACTTCGGCCACGGCACGATGACGACCGGCCTGATCCATCTGGTCGCCCCGACGGCCAAGATTCTGCCTCTCAAAGCCTTTACTTCCAACGGCCAGGGCTACCTCTCGAACATCGTGGCCGCTCTTTACTACGCGGTGCAACATAACGCCAACGTCGTCAACATGAGCTTCGACGTTTCCACCCCGTCGCAAGCTCTCTCGCAAGCCATCTCGTACGCCAATCAGTCCGGCCTCGTTCTTGTGGCCGCTGCCGGCAACGAGAGCACTAGCGCTCCCGTCTACCCGGCTGCACTGAACTCCAGCGTGATGGGTATCGCCTCCACAACGGACTACGACACCCGCTCCACCTTCTCCAATTACGGCGACACCGACGTCTGGATCGCCGCCCCCGGCGAATACGTCATCAGCACTTTCCCTGGTGGCACGTACGCCGCCGCTTCTGGCACCTCTTTCAGCTCACCTCTAGTAGCTGGCTCGGCGGACCTTCTTCTCACCGTCAAGCCGTCACTCAACCAAAAGAGCGCCGCCAGCGCGTTCTCTCATGCGGTCCAACTCACCCCCGACCTCAACCATGGCCGTCTGGATGTCTACCAGGCGATCTCGGCCTGGGTGAACAGCTCGAGCGGAAGCTGGTAAGCAACGTGGCGGATCAGCTGATTCCGGTGCTCAACATGAGCTCCAGCCTTCCTTGGGCGCCGGAATCCATCCGCGTCAAGCAGGTCGAGGAACAAGTCTCCGCCCTTCGCACTTCGGTCATCTGCGCTTTCAACCAGCTTCTGGATTTGAAGGATCTCAATACCGGCGTGCACAGCACGCGCCTCGCGGAATGGGGCATGCGCGTCGGCCAAGAACTCGGCCTCGACGAAGGTGAACTGCAAAATCTCGAAGTCGCCGCACTTCTTCACGATATCGGCAAAGTCGGCGTTCCCGATTCCATCCTAAAGAAGCCCGGCAAGTTGGACGATGAAGAATACGCCCTGATGAAAAAGCACCCTGAGTACGGCTGGGCGGTTCTGCGCATGCTTCCCGGATTCGAACGCGCCGCTCTCGATATTCTCCATCACCACGAATCATTCGACGGCAGAGGCTATCCCGCCGGCCTGAAAGATACGGAAATCCCCATCGTTTCTCGCATCGTTACGGTGATCGACGCTTTCGATGCAATGGTATCTTCCCGCCCGTACCGCAAAGGTCTTCCCCACGAAGAGGCCGTACGCCGCCTCATCCAATGCAGCGGCACGCAATTCGATCCTGTCGTTGTGCAGTGCTTCCTGTCTTTTGCGCAAGCAGAAATGGACACCGTCTTCGCCGCCGCCGGCACGTCCGTCTCCTCGGCTCTCTAGGCGATTCCCTATTGGTTTGTCGATGGCAGCTGTCCCGCGGTAATTCGCAACTGGCTATGCGCTGCTACTTGCGCCGCGCTTCTCTTAGGATGGCGATTCCTGCTGTAGTCGCAGACGTGCAGTCACAAGCTTAATCTCGTCGTAGCTTATTTCCGGAGGCAGGGCATCCTTCAATGGCTTGAGACGTTCCGTTCCCAGGCGGGTGCACACCTCTTCGATTTGCGCTCGCCTCTCATCATCGATCCAGTTTGGCTGAAACTCCAATTCGCCTTTTTCCATGAGTCCAACAACCAGACTGACGACGCTAGAGAGTTGGCGGCCCCGCGCCTTCGCGATCTCTTCAAACGTTCGACCCTCGGCCAATAGTCGAATCGTTTCTTCCGCAGGCTTCGCCTTTTCCTCTTCCTGCCTTGCAGCCCGTGCGCCATCGCCAAATTGCGTAAGCGCATCCAGTATCCCTTGGCCATACAACTCCGTCTTCTTATCCCCAAAGCCGGAAACGCCCCGCAACTCGCTCAGAGTCCGCGGCCGTACCCGGCAGAGTTCATCGAGGGACGTATCATGCATCACGATAAACGCCGCTGTGCCTCGTTCTCTCGCCGTCGTTCGTCGCCACTCGCGCAGATATTCGCGTAGCTCTGGGTCGATCCCCGCAGTCAATCTCCTCGTGCTTGGATCTCCCGCTGTAATCTGTGTTGGCTCTCTCGGAGTTTCTTTTACTTGAAAGGCTACACGGTTGTTCGCGCCCGCTGCCGCTGCTGCAGCCATGCGTTTCTTCGCCTTCTTTGCCGGCGCAACCGCCGCAAGCCATTCCGGCTCTCCAACGCACACGTCGCAAGCCCCGCACGCATTCCACTTCCGAATCTCTCCAAAGTGCGAGCAAATCTGGTTATGCCTGCACTTTCCCGCTTCCACGAACTCGCGAATCTCGCGATACCGTTGCCAAGCCCGCGTTTTCTCCGCCTCGTCGGTGAGCTGCTGAACGAAATACGTCAGCAATCCCACGTCCCGCTTCTGCCAAAGCAAAATACAATCCGCCGGCTCTCCATCGCGCCCTGCACGCCCCGCTTCCTGGTAATACTGCTCGATCGATTTCGGCATCGACAAATGAATCACCGCGCGCACCGCCGCCTTGTTAATCCCCAATCCAAACGCAACTGTCCCCACTAGCACGCGCACTTCGTCCGACATCCATATTTCCTGATTCCTCCGCCGCGTGTCGCTATCCATCTTCCCGTGATACCCAATCGCAGAAATTCCTTGTTCCGCCAAAAAATCCACCGTCTCCTCGACCCGCGCAATCGTCGGCGCATACACAATCACGTTGCTGTCCTCATGCTTGCGCATTGCCCGTATTAAAAGTTCGGACTGCGTCTTCCCCACGCACTCCTTCACGATGTAGTTCAAATTCGGCCGGTGAAAACTCGCAATATATTTGTCCGGCTCTCGCAACTCGAGCTGCGCAATAATGTCGTGCCGTACCCGCCTCGTCGCACTCGCCGTAAACGCTGCGATCGGCAGCTCCGCAAAATGTTTCCGCAGCGAACTGAGCTGGCGATATTCCGGCCGAAATTCGTGCCCCCACTCCGAAATGCAATGGGCTTCATCAATCGCAAAAAACGATATCGGTACGCGCCGCAACCATCCAATTGTGTCCTCGCGAGCCAGCCTCTCCGGCGAGAGATACAAAAGCCGGTACGCCCCCTCCATCGCCTTATGTGAAACCCACGACTGCACATCGGGCGCCAGCGAACTATTCAGCAGCGCCGAAGGAATCCCCATCTGCGTAAGCTGCGCCACCTGGTCCTGCATCAACGCAATCAGTGGAGACACGACAATCACAGTCTTCTCCTGCAAGATCGCCGCCGGCAACTGGTAGCAGAGCGATTTTCCGCCGCCCGTCGGCATCACGACGCACGTATCCCGGCCGCCCAGCAAACTCTTCACAATATTTTCCTGCAAAGGACGGAACGCGTCGTAACCCCAATACTTTTGCAGCGCAACCAGAAGCTCTTCGTCGAAGCTCACGTCTTGAGTATAGAGGCCAGGCGACGCCCGGTCCACGAAACG
>Ga0209415_10009091_pt1 | contig 17101 bp, 19 predicted proteins | sample PeaSoiSIISIP2007_FD_187696 | JGI IMG/M metagenome (GOLD analysis project Ga0209415, IMG submission 187696) | Peat soil microbial communities from Weissenstadt, Germany - SII-SIP-2007 (SPAdes) (version 2) | ecosystem: Environmental > Terrestrial > Soil > Wetlands > Peat | place: Germany... | reverse complement strand
GCGAGCTGGGCGGCATTGAGCCAGAACACTTCGCCGGTGCTTTCCTCGGTATCGAGCCAGAGAAAGCTCATGTCCGGGTAGGTCGTCTCCAGGATAGGGCGGTCTCGTCCGACCTCGCAAAGCAGACCTGCATTGCCGGTCAGGTGGCGACCCGCATTGTCGATGATCCGGCGCACGATCGCAATACCGTCCGGGCCGCCATCGAGCGCGAGCGCCGGCTCGTGACGACACTCGGGCGGCAGCGCCGCCATGCCGTCGGCATCTACATAAGGGGGGTTGGAGACGATCACATCGTAGCGCTCGCCGCGCACCGGGCCGAACAGGTCGCCGCGGTGGAGCGTGATCCTGGCCTCGAGCCCGTGCCCTGCCACATTGCGTGCCGCGACCGCGAGCGCATCCGCCGAAATATCGACGGCATCGACGGCGGCGTTCGGGAACCGCGTGGCGGCGAGCACCGCGAGGCAGCCCGACCCGGTGCACAGGTCGAGCACGCGCTCGACCGCGTAGGGGTCATCGACGAGCGAGGCGGCCTCGCCGGCAAACAATTCGCCGTCGAGGATTTCGCCAAGATAGGACCGCGGCACGATCGCGCGCTCGTCGACATAGAACGGAACGCCGCGCACATAGGCTTTCTGCACCAGATAGGCGGCCGGCTTGCGGGTGCGGATGCGGGCTTCGATGAGGTCGAAGATCGCGTTCTGCTCATGGCGCGCCACGCGGGCGGCCGCGAACGTCTCGAAACGATCGGGCGGCAGATGCAGCGCCTCGCAGACCAGGAACGCGGCTTCCGCCAGCGGGTCGGAGGTGCCGTGCGCGAACGCGAGCTGCGCTGCCGCAAACTGCGTCACCGCATAGCGCACATGGTCGAGAATGGTGGCGAGCTCCTTCGGGCGGGGCGCGCGAGGCTTTCGCGCGCGGGGGCGGCTTGCTTTCGCCACGGCAAGCTCTCCTTCGGCCCTTCGGCTATTCCGCCGCGTGCCGCGGATCGGCCGCCTGCCGCGGTTTGGCCCAGCGATCGGCGGCGCTGTCGTCGGTCGCCTTGGCGTCCACCCAGGCGGTGCCGTCCGGCCGCTCTTCCTGCTTCCAGAACGGCGCGCGGGTCTTGAGATAATCCATCAGGAATTCGGCGGCCGCGAACGCATCGCCGCGATGGGAGGCAGCCGTCACCACGAGCACGATGTTGTCGCCTGGGACCATCCGGCCGTAGCGGTGAATGATGGTGACGCCGAAGAGCGGCCAGCGCGCCTCGGCTTCCTCCACGTGGCGGGCGATCTCAGCCTCGGCCATGCCGGGATAGTGTTCGAGCGTCATAGCGGCGACCGGCGCCCCTGCCTCGGAGCCCCGGCAGATGCCGCTGAAGGTGACGACGGCGCCGATGTCGGTGCGTCCGCGCGTCAGCGATGCGGCTTCCGCCGCCGCATCGAAGTCCTCGCTTTGCAGCCGAATCGTCACCGGCATGTGCCTCACCCGCCCGTCATCGGCGGGAAGAACGCCACTTCCTTGGCGCCGGCGATCACCGCGTTGGGCTTGACGTGGGTGCGGTTGATGGCGGCGCGGATCACCTTGGGGTTCTCGAACGCAAACGCGTATTCCTCACCGCGCCCGGCAAGCCAGGTCATGAGGTCGGCGACGGTCGCAACGCCGGCCGGCAGGTCCACGACCTCCTCGCCCTTGCCGATGCGCTCGCGCACCCAGGCGAAATACAGAAGCTTCACGCTCATTCCTCGATCAGGTGCCGGACGCCGGCACGGAAATAGTCATATCCCGTATAAAGCGTCACGATGGCCGAAATCCACAGCAGGCTCAGGCCGCTGTAGGTCACCACCGGGGTGATCTCGTTGCCGGTGACGGCGGCGATGATCTCGTCGCCGGCCTTGCCGGCGAGCAGGAACCCGATCGCCACCAGCTGCACGGTGGTCTTCCATTTGGCGAGCCGCGTCACCGGCACGCTGACCCGCAATTCGGCCAGATATTCGCGCAGGCCCGAGACAAGGATCTCGCGGCACAGGATCACGATCGCGGCCCACAGCGACCATCCCTTGATGGTCTCGTCCGCCGCCAGCATCAGCAGGCAAGATGCCACCAGGAGCTTGTCGGCGATCGGATCCAGCATGCGGCCGAAGCTCGACTGCTGGCCGAGGCTGCGGGCAAAATAGCCATCGAGAATGTCCGTGATCCCGGCCGCGATGAAGATCGTGAGCGCGACCCAGCGCAGCCACATGCCGCCCAGCAGGATCGCCTGCCAATACATGCAGGCGACCACCAGCGGCACCGCGACGATCCGGGCATAGGTCAACAGGTTGGGGATGGCCAGAGCCCGTCCCGGGAGGGGCCGCGAGGTGACTGCTTCCATGATTCCAACATAGTGCATTTTGCGCCGAATGGGACACCGGAAGTCCGCATTAAAATTCGGCTATACGAATAAAAGTGGATGGACCGTGGGGCGGCGGAATCAGGCGTCAGCGCGGGGCGTCGTGAAAAAAGTCATAAATCCGGCGTGCGGTCTCGGCGCTGACGCCCGGAACCTGGCTCAAATCGGTGATCGAGGCCCGCTCGATGGCCTTGAGCGTGCCGAAATGGCGCAAAAGGGCGCGTTTGCGGGTGGGGCCGATGCCGGCGATCTCCTGCAACCCGGCTTCGCGGATATCGCGGCTGCGGCGCTGGCGGTGCGACCCGATGGCGAACCGATGCGCCTCGTCGCGCAGGCGCTGGACGAAATAGAGCACCGGATCGCGCGGCGGCAGGCGGAACGGCTCCCGTCCCGCCATATGAAAGGTCTCGCGCCCGGCATCGCGGTCGGGGCCCTTGGCGATGCCGATCAACGGAACGTCGTCGATCCCGAGCCCGGCCAGCGTCTCGCGCGCGGCGCGCAGTTGTCCCTCGCCACCATCGATAAAGACGAGGTCCGGCCACGGCTGCTCGGCATCATCCTTTTCTTCGACCGGGGACGGGGCCGAATCCGCCTCAGCCTCGGGGGGCGCAGGGCTCGCGGCCAAGCTCGCGTCGCGCGCCTGATCGTCGGTCGCTGATTCTGGTTGCGCGGCTTGTTCTACCGCTTCTTCCGCGGCTTCCTCCGCGGGCTGGGCACGCGGCGCTTCATTCATGAGCCGCCGGAACCGCCGCGTCAGCACCTCGCGCATCATGCCGAAATCGTCGCCCGGCGTGAGGTCCGCGGACTTGATGTTGAACTTGCGATACTGGTTCTTGCGCAGGCCCTCCGGCCCGGCGACGATCATGGCGCCGACCGCATTGGTGCCCTGGATATGACTGTTGTCATAGACCTCGATGCGGCGCGGCGGCTTCGCCAGTGCGAAGCTTGCCGCGAGCGCGGCGAGGAGCCGCTGCTGCGAGGCGGCCTCGGCGAGCTTGCGGCCCAGCGCCTCGCGGGCATTGGCGAGCGCGTGCTCGATGAGATCGCGCTTCTCGCCCCGCTGCGGCACGCTGATTTCGATCTTGTGGTCGCTCTTGATCGTGAGCGCCTCCGCGAGGAGCGCGCGGTCCTCGATCTCGTCGGACAGCAGGACGAGGCGTGGACAGGGCTTGTCGTCGTAGAATTGCGCCAGAAATGCGCCCAGCACCTCGCCACGGCTGAACGTGCGGTCGGCGCGGGGGAAATAGGCACGGTTGCCCCAGTTCTGACCGGTGCGAAAGAAGAACACCTCGATGCAGGTGAAGCCGCCATCCTGATAGGCCGCGAACACATCCGCGTCCTCCACACCGCGCGGGTTGATGTCCTGGCGCGATTGCACGGCGGCGAGCGCCGCGAGCCGGTCGCGCAAGACCGCGGCACGCTCGAAGTCGAGCGCTTCCGCGGCGCGGTCCATTTCCTGCGCGAGCTCTTCCTTCACGGCGTGGCTCTTGCCCGACAGGAACGCCTTCGCCTCCCGCACCAGCTCGTCATAGTCCGGCCGCGAAACCTCGCCCGTGCAGGGCGCCGAACAGCGCTTGATCTGGTAGAGCAGGCACGGCCTGGTGCGGCTCTCGTAGACCGCATCCGCGCACGAGCGGATCAGGAACGCGCGCTCCAGCGCCGTGATGGTGCGGTTGACGGCATTCACGGCCGCGAACGGCCCGAAATAATCGCCGTCGCGGTTGCGCGCGCCGCGATGCTTCGAGATCTGCGCCGGCCGCTCGCCCTTCGAGATCAGGATATAGGGAAACGACTTGTCGTCGCGCAGCAGCACGTTGAAGCGCGGCCGCAGCCGCTTGATCAGGTTGGCCTCGAGCAGCAGCGCTTCGGTCTCGGTCGCGGTGGTGACGAACTCGATCGAGGCCGTGATCGCCACCATGCGGGCGATGCGGGTGACCTGGCCGGTCGGGCGCGCATAGGACAAGACGCGCTTCTTGATGTTCTTGGCCTTGCCCACATAGAGCACTTCGCCGCCGGCCCCGACCATGCGGTAGACGCCGGGCGCCGAGGGCGCGCGCCGGGCAAAATCCGCAATGACGTTGCGTCCGGCTCCGCCACCCGCATTGGACAGCGCATCGAGATCGATCCCGCCCTCGTCCGGCAGATCGGGAAGCTGGGCTTCCTCCTCGTCGTCCTTCAGCTCGAAGTCGGGTTCGATGTTCTTCTTGTGCATGTCGCTAACGCCGGGTTTTCTTCCGCCCTATTCCTCGGTGCCGGCTCCATTCTGGGCTTGCCAGCCGATATGCTGGCCGCCATCGACCGCGATGGTTTCGCCCGTGATGTTGTTCGAACGGGCGAGAAACAACACGGCACTGGCGACCTCCTCGGGCGCCGGACCGTGGCCGAGCGGCATCGCGGCGCTGTAGCGCGCGAATGCCTCGGCATCCTGCCGCGGGTTCGGCAGGGTCGGGCCCGGGGCGACCGCATTGACCCGCAGCCGCGGCGCCAGGGCCTGGGCAAGCGTCGTGGTCGCCACGTGAAGCCCGCTCTTGGCGAGCCCATAGGACAGGAACCGGGGCGTCGGCCGATAGACCCTCTGATCGAGCAGATTGACGATGGCGCCACCCGCTGGCGCCTGCGCGGCGAAAGCCTGCGCGAGGAACAACGGTGCGCGCAGGTTGACGGCGAAATGGCGATCGAACCGCTCCCGGTCAAGCTGCCCGATTTCGTCCGGCTCGAACTCGGCCGCGTTGTTGACGAGGAGGGTCAGCGGGCCGACGGCCGCGACGGCGGCCGGCACCAGGCGCAGCACCGCGTCGTGATCGGCGAGGTCGGCGGTGACGACGGCGGCGCGGCGGCCCATGCCGGCGAGGCCGGCGCGCAAGTCTTCGGCTGCTGCCCGTGACCGGTTGGTGTGGATCGCAACCGCGTATCCGGCGTCGGCCAACGCCAGCACGATGGCGCGGCCGATGCGTTGCGCGCCGCCGGTGACGAGGGCGGCCGGCGGCGGCGCAGCAGGGAGCTCGGGCGGCATGGCCCGTCTATTCGCCCAGATGGTCGGGCTCGGCAACCCCACGAGAACGCGAAGCCTGCGGCGGGCGGGTGGACGGCGTTCCGAGCGGTGTTCCGGCCGCGGCGGGCTTGGTCCGGTGCCGCCAAATAAATCTCGCCGCTGCGCCAAGTATACCAATGCTTATCCTTAACTTCGTCAGTCAAGCAGGTGTTAAGCGCCGCTTAACCTAAAGGTTGGGATAAACACAACCATGAATTTGCAGGCAATTTGCTCTTCGGGTCGTCGACGCGCGGAGGAATGCCGGCAGGGGAGCGTGAGCAACCGGAGTGCGCCTGGCGGGCGGAGGATGACATGCGCAAAGGGCTGATCGGCACAACGGTCGCGATGGCGCTGACGGCGAATGTGGCGAGTGCGGCCGACCTCTATCGCAACGCGCCGCCCTATGCGCCGGTGCCGGCACCGGTCGCCTATGGGTACAGCTGGATGGGCCCCTACATCGGGGCGAACTTCGGCTACCAGTGGGGTTCGCTATCCAACAGCGGGGCAAGCCCGGGCGGCGTCGCGGGCGGCTTTCAGGGCGGATACAATTGGCAGTTCGGGCAATTCGTGGTGGGCGGGGAGACCGACATCCAACTGTCCGATTCCAATGACGTTTTCGCCAACTACAAGTTCTCCAATCCGTGGTTCGGAACGGTGCGGGCGCGCGGCGGCTTCGCGCTCAACAACATCCTGTTCTACGGCACGCTGGGCCTCGCCTACGGGCGCGGTCACGTGGACATCGGCAGCGTGGGCGAGAGCAACCTGCACGGCGGCTGGACCGCCGGCGGCGGCCTGGAAGTCGGTCTCACGCCGAACTGGTCCGTCAAGGCCGAGTACCTCTACATCGACCTCACCGGCGAGAGCTATGTGTTAACGGGTACGAGCAATGCCCTGACCTCAAATCTGGTGCGCTTTGGGGTGAACTATCGGTTCTGAGCCCGCCCAAGTCGACGCGGCCGGCTGCACTGGTTCGCCCAAATTGGGCGACAATGCGCTGCGCAAGGAATGTGATTCTGTCGAATAAATGGATGATATTTTAAGCAAATTTAATATTGTGTCCGGAATGTGCAAATGGAACCGGATTCCAAAGGTGACTAGATTATGGCTTGATACGGGAAATATTGAGATAAACCTTTCGTATACCATATAATTTAATCAATAAAAATGTTGCTAATCAGCACTAGACACGCATCGATATTTGAATACGTTGCCACCCACGTATGGGACTTGGAGGAGAACTATGAAACGTTTTCTGTTGGCGTCCGCCGGCGTGCTGGTGGTGGCAGGATCGATCGGTGGAGCATCCGCGGCGGACTTGTCACGGCCGCCACCCCCGATGGTGACGAAGGCTCCCTATTTTGCGCCCTACTACAATTGGACCGGCTTCTATGCCGGTATCAACGGCGGCTACGGCTGGGGCACCTCGAATTGGAGTGCTTTGCCGTCGAGCTTCGACGTCAATGGCGGCCTGTTCGGCGGCCAGATCGGCTACAATTGGCAGTTCGGCCAGTTCGTCTACGGCCTCGAAGGCGACGCCGACTGGACCGATCTTCGTGGCACCGCCAACGTGCTCGGGTGTAACCTGGCGGTCTGCCGGACCAAGAACGACTTTCTGGCGACCGCGCGGGGCCGGCTCGGCTACGCGATCGATCGCTGGATGCCCTACGTGACCGGCGGTCTCGCCATCGGTGACATCCGCACCACCACGCCGAACTTCGCCGGCATCGACCAGACCAATGCGGGCTGGACGATCGGCGCCGGCGTGGAGTTCGCCATCGTCGGCAACTGGACCGCAAAGGCCGAGTATCTCTACGTCGATCTCGGCACGGCCAATTGCGGCACCACGTGCGGCTTTCCGGCTGTCGGCAACAATGTAAGCCTCACCACCAACGTGGTCCGCGGCGGCATCAACTACCGCTTCTGAGGCGGCACGGCCCGGGACCACCTGATGGTCCTGGGTTCGCTTGTCACAAGGCTCCTGCGAGCGTCATGCGGGGCGCGCCAGATGGCGCGACCGCGTGCCGCCCATTGCCGCATGACAACGGGGCTCGCGGGCGCCGACGCCCGCAAAATCGGCAGTCCGGGAGACGATACTCTTCGGCTCGTGGCCGGCCGACGTCAGCCGGACAGCACGAGATTGACGGCTTTCGGTCCTTTGCCCTTTTTGTCGGGCTCGACGTCAAAGGTGATCCGCTGCCCTTCGTTGAGTGCCTTCAGCCCCGCATGCTCGACGGCGGTGATGTGCACGAACACATCGCGTCCGCCGTCATCCGGTTTGATAAATCCGTATCCGCGTTCGCCGTTGAAGAATTTGACCGTACCGGTCATTGCCATCGGGAAAACTCCTATCCCGTGGTTGCCCGCCGCCGGCCCCCACGGCACGACGGCCGGGCCGACATTCGCAATTGGAACAGGCGTCGGCCTTGGCTGGCCTCGGTCACTCTCCACAGCCTCGTATAGGAGGCTGTCCCCAAAGGGAGTCGAACGTCAGAGCCCCACGACACAGTAACACACGTATTGCGACTGGAAAGGGGGCTTACGTCCTTGAGTGGGTCATATCCGGGTCGAACCGATCGACCGTGTAGCCGCGGCCGGGATCGCGTCCGAGCAGTTCGACCAGCGCCGGGGCGATGATCTCCATGTCGGCCGCGAGCGTCCACGGCGGATTGACCACGATGATGCCGCACGCGCTCAAGCCGCCATCCGGCTGCGCGGCCGCGACGGTGATTTCGAGGCGCAGGCATTTTTCGATGCCGGCGCGGCGCAACATCCGGGCGAGGCGATCGGGTCCGTCGCGGCTCTTGATCGGGTACCACATCAGATAGATGCCGGTCGGCCATTTGCGGTGCGCCGCCGCGACGGCGTCGCCGAGACGGATGAAATCGTCCCCCTGTTCGTAGGCCGGGTCGACGATGACGAGTCCGCGGCGCTCCTTCGGCGGCACATAGGCTTTGAGCGCGGTCCAACCGTCGATCTGCATCACCTTCACCTGCGCGCCCCGGCGCAGGTGGCGGGACAGCGCCAGCGCGGAACGCGGCTCGAGCTCGCAGGCGATGAGGCGATCTTGCGGCCGCAGCAGGTTGCGGACCAGCAGCGGCGAACCCGGATAGTGGCGCAGCCCGATGCCCTCGTTGCAGGCGCGCAGCGCCGCGAGGTAAGGCGCGACGAGCGCGAGCGCGTCCATCGGCAATGCGGCGCCGGCGAGCCGGCCGACGCCATCGCGCCATTCGCCGGTGCGGTTCGCTTCTTCGCCGGCGAGATCGTAGAGCCCGTCGCCGGCGTGGGTGTCGATCACCCGGAACGGCGCCACCTTCTCGCGCAGATGGGCGAGGATGCGGCCGATGACGACGTGCTTGAACACGTCGGCGAAGTTGCCGGCGTGAAAGGCATGGCGATAGTTCATCGGTCATCGCGCCGGGCGGCGTGACATGGGGACGAACGGCACGGCGGCCGTCAGCCGCCGCGCACCGGCGGCATGACGAGCTTGTCGCGCCGGCAGGAGCGGCGCTCGAGCTCCTCGCAGTCGCGGAACTGAAGGTCGCGGCCGAGGCAGATCTTGACGTCGTCGAGCCGCCGGCTGCCGCATGAAATCGAGATGCCCTCGGGCTTGAGCCCCGGATTGGCCTTGATGAAAGCATCCTCGACCTCCGCCGGAGTCACCGTCAGGGGTGCCTGCAGCTCGAGAAACTGCGGCGGGATCTTCACCACCGCCCGCGCCTTGCGGATGGTCTCGAAATACGCGTTGGCGGAGAGGCCCGAGCAGGTGCCGTGGCGGTCCCATTCATGGAAAATCAAGTTCGGCGCCGGCATCAGGTCCAGCATGCCGGAGACGATGTTGCGGTTGAGCCGCGGTGCCGGCACCTGGCAGAACTCCGGAAAGCCGCGATCGTATTGCGGCCACAGCCCGTGCACCACGAAGGAAAACGGCCGCGGCCCGCATTGCGGATTGCGCGCCGCGCGGGCCGGGTCGCGCTCGGCGCCCTCCGCGCAGAACGACGGCGACCACGACAGCACCAGCAGGTAATAGTCGAATTTCCCGGGCTCGTTCTGACGGTGGTCCTGGGCGCCTGACGTCCCGGGAAGAGCGAGCAGCCCACACAGGAGGGCTGCGCAGGCGGCGAGGCGGGTGAAGACGAGCGACATGATTTCCCCCCAAGTTGAGCCGGGGGAAAACCTAACCCGGACTTCGGAACATATCAAGAACAAAATTACGGGCGCGCCCAGCGGCAGCTCGGATTGTAGGCCCAGTTGCGATCGAGGCCGACCACACACCACTCGACCCCGTATCCGGTGCCGATCATGCCGCCGTCCTCGATGATCGAATAGTTGATCTGGCGCCGCTTGCCGTCGGAGACCAGCACCGAGGCGGTGCAGAAGCGCCGCGGAATGGTGCCCGACGACCACGGCTCCCACGCCACCTCGCGAATCTTCTCGAAGCCGACGATCTCCAGGTCGGAATTCCAGAACCGGTACTCCTTGGAGACGAAGCGCGACATGATCTTGTCGAGCGGCCCGTGCTCGTCGCACAGCGGCACCTTGTTGTCGTAGCGCGGACCCCGCAGCCAGAAGTTCAGCTCGAGCGCGCTCGCGGACCACGCGGCCGTGGCCCATCCGCCCACGAGGGCGGCGATGGACATAGCCATAATGGATTGCATTACGCCCCGGCGCATCGTCACCTCCTCCAGTCCCCAGAGCCCTGACGGTGCCGCGCCGGCACGCCCGGGTCAAGCGGAGAATCCACCCGCGTCATCGCCAATCGCCGGCCGCGGCCTGCACGATGGCGAGGGCCGCCACCGCGGCCGTATCGGCGCGCAGGATGCGCGGTCCGAGCGCGATCCGCGAGGTTCGCGCCCGCTGCGCCAGCATGGCGCGCTCCTGTGCCGCAAACCCGCCCTCCGGACCGATCAGCACCGCGAGCGGCGCGCCTGCGGCGAACGCTTCGCCCAAATCCGCCCGTAGCGCCGCGACCGGATCGGCGCACGGCGCGTCCTCGTCGCAGAACACCAGATGGCGCGCCGCGCCGAGCGCCGCGATCGCGGTCGCGAAATCCGCCGGGGCGGCAATCTCCGGGATGGTGAGGATGCCGCATTGCTCCGCCGCCTCGATGGCATTCGCCCGCATGCGCTCGAGATTGACCCGCTCGGCCTGGGTGTGGCGCATGATCACCGGGGCGAGCCGCGACACCCCCATCTCGACCGCCTTCTGGACCATGTAGTCGAGCCGGGCGCGCTTGAGCGGCGAAAACAGGTAGTGCAGGTCGCCCGGCGGGGTCTGCGGCCGGGTCTGCGCCTCGACCGCAAGGGCGGTGTTTCGTTTGCCGGCGACCGCCAGCCCGGCTTTCCATTCGCCGTCCGTCCCGTTAAAGATGAGCACCGGATCGCCGGCCGAAAGGCGCAATACGCCCGTGAGGTAGTGGCCCTGGGCGGCGTCCAGAGCAATCGTCGCGCCGGGACCGAGCGGAGCGGCGACAAACAGACGGGGGCTGCGAAAATCGTAGCGTGCCATGACGTCGACTTGTCCACATCCTCTCGGCCCGGGGCCGGCCCCCTGACCGGGTCGAGACGATATATCGCGGTTTGCCCCGCCTCGGGGGCGGCCGACAGGTCGGGTTCCGCCGCCTTATCGCCGAAATCGCGAAGTTGAGTAGGGAGTTGGTAACCAAATTGATACCGAATCGGCCACATCGATTGTGCCACCGATCAAGCGTTGGGGAGATCCAAACCATGAGGGCCCGCCTTTCCCTCATTCTGGCTTTTGCCATCCTGCCGGCCTGCCACGCGAGCGCCCAGGCGCCCTGGCCGGGCGATTCGCCGCGGGCCGGGGCGCCCGCCGCCGCACCGTGGCCCGCGCCCGGTGCCCCGGCGGCAGCCCCGATGCCGGGCAGCGTCGCGCCACCGATGTCGCCCATGATGGGCGCACCGCCCGGCGGGCGCCAGGCTTCGCCGTTCGACGGTGGCGGCCCCCCCGGCGTGCCGCCCTGCATGGCGGAATTCTCCAAGCTGCGCGACGAGGTGCAGAAACGCGGCCAGGCCGCCAAGGCGGCGGGCGAGCGCAAGGCGACGCGCGAGGAGATGTGCAAGCACATCCAGGCGTACAACGTCGCCGAGGCGAAATGGCTCAAGTTCACCGAGGCGAGCGTCAGCACCTGCGGCATTCCACCGCAAGTGGCGCAGCAGCTCAAGCAGGTGCACCTCAACACCGAGCAGACCAAGGAAAAGGTGTGCGCCGCACAGCCCCTGGCCGTCACGCCATCGGCGCCGAGCCTGAGCGATGCGCTCGGCACCACCAAGCTCCCGACCCCGGAAACCACCAAGTCCGGTAGCGGCACCCTCGACACCTTGACCGGCAACGCCATCCAAAGATGAGCCGAGCCATCGGGCGCGTGGCGGACTCGACCGGCAACTGGGTCGATCGCCTGGCGCCCGGCTGGGCCAAGCCCTATCTGCGCCTCGCCCGGCTCGATCGCCCGATCGGCTCGTGGCTCCTGCTCATACCGTGCTGGTGGTCGGCGGCCCTCGCCGCCATCGCGGCCCACGCGCCGGCCCCGGCGGGCGCGTTGACCGACGAACCACTGCCCGCGCATCTCGTGCTGTTCTTCATCGGCGCCTTCGCGATGCGCGGGGCGGGGTGCACCTGGAACGACATCGTCGACCGCGATCTCGACGGCAGGGTCGAGCGCACCCGCTCGCGCCCGATCCCGTCCGGCCAGGTGAGCGTCGCCGGCGCCGCCGTGTTCCTCGTCGCCCAGGCGCTGGTCGGCCTCGCCGTGCTGGTGCAGTTCAACCGCTTCGCCATCGCGGCCGGCATCGCCTCGCTCGCGATCGTTGCGGTCTATCCGTTCATGAAGCGCATCACCTACTGGCCGCAGATCGTGCTCGGCCTCGCCTTCTCGTGGGGCGCCCTGATGGGCTGGGCGGCGGCGTTCGGCAGCCTCGATGCCCGTCCACTGCTGCTCTATGCGGGCTCGATCGCCTGGGTGATCGGCTACGACACCATCTATGCCCACCAGGACCGCGAGGACGACGCCCTGATCGGCATCAAGTCGACGGCGCTGCTGTTCGGCGCGCGCACCAAGCCGATGCTCGCGCTCTTCTACGGCCTCGCCGTCGTCCTCATCGGGCTCGCCGGCGCGCTCGCCGGCGCCGGCGCGATCTACTGGCTCGGCCTCGCGGCGTTCGCCGCGCACCTCGCCTGGCAGATCGTCCGTCTCGACATCGCCGATCCCGAGCTGTGCCTCGCGGTGTTCCGGTCCGACCGCGACGCCGGCCTGATCCTGTTCGCCGGCATGCTGGCCGACGCCTTCGTGCGGGCGTAGCGGGGCGGGGGAGAGGGTAGGCGCAAGCGCAGGGGGCTGCCGTGGTGGGGGCGCGGAATGCGGGCCCGCGGGCGCGTTCGGTGGCGTCGGTGGCTTTGTTCTGTCACAACCGCACGCGCCTGCCGGTGCGCCGTGTGTGTTGATTTCATTGTGAAACGCCAAGTTAGTTCGTTTTGTAAATTTGCAAAATTGAGGGGCGCAACGTCGTCGGGATGGATGCGGAAACATGCCGGCTCCTCGGGTCGAGGAAGGTTGGCTTTGTTCCGCGAGGATCGCGCGTGTCTGCGGGCGAGCTCTCTTCGTTGATTTCATTGAGGCAATCCAAAAGAGTTCGTTTCGCCATTTCGCCAAACGCCAGTGCGGCGCGCCAAAGACCCGAGCCAGGGGTCCGCGCCGCGACCGGCAGCGGTCCGGCAACCTCGGCCGAGATGACTGCGCAAACGTCCTGGTTCCCCGGTCGAGTGGATTGGCTTTGTGCCGCCAAGCCGCCGTCCCGACCGCGCCGGTGGCTTTGTTCCGCCAGGGCGCGCGGCGTGTCGTTTCCAACCCACGACGGATCAACCCGCGATCCGTCGCCCCGGGGAGAGCGCGGGCGGTCAAATGCGTTCAGCGTCCGCATTTGCTGCGGCGGAACGGAAGGGAGGAGACTACGGCCGTGAGGCACGTGCGAGGGCTTGGACATGGCGGTCTGCCGGCAAGAGGTAAATTCCTATTATATAGGACAATACTGATAGGATCAAGATCTGATGCGAAAAATAATGCCCGTCAGGACAGGTCGATCAGGTCAAAGCCCGTGGAAGGATGACATCGGCGGTGTATGGGAGTGTCGTGTGCCGGCACGTCCGAATGCACAGATGCAGACATCGCCCGCGCCTTTCGGGCGCATATGCAATAAGTGTAGCATATCCGAGAGACGCCGGCGGAACCGCGAAAGGGAGGCAGGCATGGGCGTGCAGCGGCGCGATTTCCTTTTGTTGGCGACATCGGCGGCAATTGCGTTTTGTGTGACGTCCGCCTTCGGGCAGGCGGCGACGCCTACGAGCGGGCCAACCGGCAGCGATGCCCAAAGCGCCATCCCGGATTTCTCCGGCATATGGAGTCACCCATATTTTCCCGGCTTCGAACCGCTGGCATCCGGCCCTGGTCCGGTGAGGAATCGGTTGCGGCTGCGGGGCGGGCCGCAAAGGGGTGTAGGCGATCCGAGGCAGCTTGTCGGCGATTATACCAATCCGATCCTGAAGTCCGCGGCGGCGGAAGTCGTCAAGAAGCACGGTGAAATGGAGTTGAGCGGCGTCGGCTCTCCAACCCCGGCCAACCAGTGTTGGCCCGAACCCGTGCCCTACATTTTTTCGAATGTTGCAATGCGGATGCTCCAGCAGCCGGACAAGATCACCATCCTTTATGGCGGGCAATTTCGTCAGGTGCGCATGAATGAGCCTCATCCGGAGCGGGTGACGGCGTCCCTGTATGGGGATTCCGTCGGCCGTTATGAAGGCGATACGCTGGTGATCGACACCGTGTGGATCAAGACTGACCGTCCGTTTGCCATGGTCGATGCGTACGGCACGCCGTACACGCAGGCTCTGCATGTGGTGGAACGTTATCGGCTGCTCGACTACGAAGAGGCGAAAGAAGGGTTGGAACGAGCCGCAAAAGAAAATTTTCGCCTTCCGCCGGACATGATTCCGCCCGTCGCCGACAGCGACCCCAACTATCGGGGCAAGCACCTGCAACTCAAATTCACGGTCGAGGATGAAGGCGTTTTTACGACGCCGTGGTCGGCGACCATAACTTATGGGCGCCCACCGATGCGAGATGGACGCGTGCCTGGGGGAGGTGAATTTGTCTGCGCGGAAAATCCTAGATCCTCCGGAAGGAAGCCCGCGGTGCCGACTGCGGACAAGCCGGATTTCTGAAAGTTGGCATGGCGCCTTGGCATCACGGCAGCTTTGGGTCGATCGCGACGTGCCGAGCATCGGCTCGGCACGTCGGCTCAACTCCAACCACCGGACCTGCCGGCCGGGGGATGGCTTTTCCGCCCTTTCGGGTCGGGCCGGATCAATACGTATCGCGATTGTATCCGAAGGGATCCCGATCCGGATTCGGATACGATTGATGCCCCTGCGCGTCTGACTGATAGATATCGCCACGCGACTGAGGGGGCTGGTTTTGCGGCACCTGACGCGGGGCATAGGTCGGCGCGAAACGCTGTGGAACATGACGGGCGTGCGCGCGTACGGCAGTGCGAGCGCCGGCCTCGCCTGCCAGGGGAGCCAGCGCAAGAACCAGCGCGCCGACGGCAGTGACGACCGACTTTCCTTTCACGATAACCTCCATTCGATCATTGCGAGTCGCCATGCGCGCACCGACCGGAGGTGCATCGATGCGCCTCAAGGGGGTCAGAAGCGCCACATTCACCCCGCTCCCTGCGGCCGGTGCTCCAACCAGTCCGGTCGCGCGTCGGCCCCGATGATGCCGCACCGCGCCGGCGACAGGATGAGATCGGTGGCGTCCGAGCGGGCCGCGTGCCGACTTTTTTCATTGTACCACGAATGGCTGCCCGCGCGGGTCGTCACCCCCATGTCCCTGACGGGCCACACAAGCGGCCGTCGCGGTCGCTGTCGGAGGGGCGGAAATTGGAATAGGTTTGGTGCAGCCAGGGAGGCGGACCATGGAAGTTTCGCGTCGTCAATTCTTCTATCTGGCAGCGGGCGCCGCCGCGGTTCCCGTGACGTCGCGCATCGCAGTCGCGCAGACCTATCCGGCGCGGCCTTAGCGGAGACCGCTCGGGAAGCAAGAAGAAAAGGCGTGAAATGATACGAGCAGGCGATGGAGGAAACGACATGCAAGGGGTTAAGGATGCGAGCGGGCTCTACGAGGTCGAGCGTCGCGCATACCATGCCGAACGCCCAGGCTTTCGCATCACGGAGTTGCAGATTGGCCCCGCGCAAAAGGTGCCGTGGCACTATCACAACAACGTCCACGACACATTTTATGTGCTGGAAGGATCGATCCGCATCTTCATGCAAGACCCCAAGGAAAAGGTGGAACTGACGCCGGGCCAGTCCTTTGCGGTCCCGCCAAAACGACCGCACCTCGTGACAAACGCAGGTGCCGCATCCGCCGTATTTCTCGTCCTGCAGGGCGTCGGCGAATACGATTTTGTTCCCCTGACCTAACGACGCGGCGCGTAAGGTGGGCAAATCAAAGGCGCTCTTCGCGCTGTGCCCACGCGCAGAGGTCGATCCGCGTGGGCACGCTTCGCTTTGCCCACCCTACGGTTGACTTCACTCGACCGAAATCCGCGCTAAGGCTCGCCCGCGAGCGGGCCGAATCCCTTCGGCGGCCGGCGGTGCTTGGTGCCTGCCTCGTAGGCCGAGGCGATCTCGAACAGCACCGCCTCGTCGAACGGCCGGGCGAGGAATTCCATGGCGACTGGAACTTGATCGGGCTTCGGTCCGTCGAGGCGGCTGCCGCTCGGATTGCTCGCGTCCGGCACGCGATCATAAATCACGCGGGTGAAGCCTGCCGGCACCACGATCGCCGGCAGGCCGCTCACGGGGCTCAAGTTCACCGCAAAGCTGCCGCCCGCACTTCGCCAGGTGTCGAGATCGGTCTTGAGGCTGGGCTCTCCGGGCACGAGATCGGGATCGGACATCTTGGTTCCCGCCTTGAGCACCCGCAGCTCGACGCGGGGGTTGTACACGGCGGCGACCCGGCTCGGATAGACGAGCGGCGCCGGAATCGTGGTGTAGACATAGACGAGGGCGTCGAGATTGTTGTCCGCCATCACCTTGTAAATGATGCGCTGCAGGTTGGTGATGCGCAGCGTGTGACTGACTGCGTCCGCCGTGTTGAGCGTTTCCGCTGTGGCGCCCAGCGCAAACTGCAACCAGTCGTTCTCGCCGGCAAACGACTTCGTCTTGTAGAGATTATCGACGCTCTTAAACTTCTTGTCGCCGCGCTCCTTGAGGTAGAGATCGAGGGCGTATCTAGCTTCAATGCGCGGGTTTTGGGCCGCGAGCATGCGCAGATTGACGCCGCGCACGCCGACCGGCAGCAGCTTTGGATCGTTGGCGATCGCCGCCAGGTGGTCGATCGGTTTAACCCCGACGGGAATTGCCGCCGGGAAGGTCTGGGCGAAGAAGCTCGGCTCATAGGCGGTCATGATCTCGGCAATGGCGCCGCTGAAATCGACCGGATCGACGAGGGTCGCGCCGAGGCTCTTCATGTCGGCAAGCGCCTCGTTGCCGATGCGGATGTTTTCGCGGTCGGCAATCGTCGCCTCGATCATGAAGTCGCGCACGACGCCAATCCGCTTGCCGGCGAGCGAATGACGGCCGATGTAATTCGAATAAGCGACCGGCTGCCTCCCGTGCGCAAC
>Ga0209415_10009090_pt1 | contig 17102 bp, 17 predicted proteins | sample PeaSoiSIISIP2007_FD_187696 | JGI IMG/M metagenome (GOLD analysis project Ga0209415, IMG submission 187696) | Peat soil microbial communities from Weissenstadt, Germany - SII-SIP-2007 (SPAdes) (version 2) | ecosystem: Environmental > Terrestrial > Soil > Wetlands > Peat | place: Germany... | reverse complement strand
CCGAGGGATTGGGGAACCCGCCGAGAATTCCTCGGCAGGGACAGCCACTTCGTGACTTCCCCTTGTTGTCAAGGCGCGCCTTGTCCACGGCCGGGTCGCTCTGGGCCCGATCCATCGTTCTCTACGGTAGGGGTTGACTACGCTCAGGGTTGGCTCGCCCAATGCCCCCCGCGCGCGAAACGGGTTCGGATGTGACCGTGCCCACGCCGGTGGACTCGAGTGGGAACGAGCCGGGGGCTAAAGAGCGCGAACCGCGCGGGCCCATTCCTACGGCCCCGAGCCGAGGCTCACATCTTACCGATTTCGGCGAGCCTGAAGAAGGGAGGCCCAAGCCAACGCTTCCTTCGCCGACGGTTCCCGGTCTGCTAATGTGGCCAGAATTGCGGCCTTGAGGTCGGTCTCGGGCAGTAGTCTCGCAGCCCCCATCAATCTCTCCCTCGTGGAACCTGACGGAGACAGATCGCCCCAATCAGGAGCCCGAATGGATGGGGCGCTTGCGGGCATCACTTCTGATACAAACAGGGGGGCCGGACCTACATACAGAAATCGTGAACAGACGTTGCGAATGTAACCGTGAAAGGAGGGTGATCGCGCCGACCGATTTCTAGGAAGGGCGATCAGTTCTCGGCGCGAGCAGCTTATCTATACTGGGCTCCGTTGTTGGATTGCTCTCCTAGGTGAGTGGACGGATATGGCACAGGTTTCGGAGCCCCAGCCGACCGTTGAGGTCAGGGACGCAGCCGCGAGGATTGTTCTCGCGCACCCGCATGGACTTCCCCAGGTCCGGCTGCTCAAACTGCTCTGGCTTGCCGAGCTCAAGTACTACGAAAGGACCGGAAAGAGACTGACGCAAGCGGGGTGGTGGCGATGGAACCACGGGCCGTACAGCAAAGACGTGATCAACACCGTGAAACGGGACACGAAGACCTTCCGGGTGGTGCGGCATCAAGAGGAAGCCTGGCAAACCGGCTTGGTCATTCATGTGAACCCTCGGGCAATGAAGCAGCCCTCCAATCCCGAAGGAACCCGGGCCATCGATGAGGTCCTGTCAACTTACCGGGAGTACACAAACGAGGAGTTGGTTCAGGAGGTCTACGCCGACCCGTTCTTCGAGGCGACGCCGTTCAGCGACGACTTCGACTTTGCGAAGTTGAAGTCGATCCGTCGCCCCCTCTCTGAGTCGGAGGCACGACGGTTGTTTGAGCTCCCTACCAAGCCCGTCGGCGAGCTCGCCGAACTGTTCGCTCCGTAGTGCCCGAATGGCCGGCCGTCCCACCGCCCAGGCTTGGCGCCTTGAGAGTACCTCCGAGTTCAAGGACAATGTCAGGCGGGCGTGCGGCAAAGACGGTGCACTGCGCTCGCGAGTCGAGAAGAAAATTCGCAAGATACTTCAGGATCCCGAGCACATCGGGGAGTGGAAGAGCGGAGCGTTGAAGGGAATGAAGTCAGAGTACGTGAACCCGTACGTCATCCTCTTCAGCTTCGAGCGGACACCGGACAACCCGCCCGGAGTCGTGTATCTTCGGGGGTTCTGGCACCACAACGATCGCCGCTACGATCCGAACCGGTGAGCGCGCGCGTCAGTTGGGCCCCATTAAAACGGCATCATAAGAGTTCGAATCCCGGCGGGCCCGTCGTCCGAAGGTCCACTCCCCAACGCGATGTACGCCCTCGCCGTAGGGTCGACCCCATTTCCACGTCCCGCGACATTTCTCAAATAGAGGTCGGGTTCCCTACGGACGGAGTCTCATGATTCACGCCGAGGGGCTAACGAAGCGATTCGGCAGCCTCACGGCGGTGGACCAGATCTCGCTGGACATCGACGAGGGGGAGGTGTTCGGCTTCCTCGGCCCGAACGGGGCCGGCAAGACCACGACCGTGAGGATGCTCGCGGCCCTGATCTCGAAGACGAGCGGCCGGGCCGAGGTGGCCGGTTTTGAAATCGGCAAGGAAGCGGACGAACTCAAGATCCGCCAGCGGATCGGGGTGCTTCCCGAAAACGTTGGACTCTACGAAGCTACGAGCGCCTACCAGAACCTGGAGTACTTTGGGCGCCTCCACCGGATGGATGCTGCGACTCTCCGGAACAATATCGAACGACTGCTCCGGATGATGGGCCTCTGGGAGAAGAAGGACGATCCCGTATCGACCTTTTCGAAGGGGATGAAACAAAAGGTGGCCATTGCGCGTGCGCTGGTGCACGATCCGATTCTGCTCTTTTTGGACGAGCCGACCGCGAATCTTGACCCGGAGGCGGCCAAGATGGTCCGGGACGTCATTCTGGAACTCAAGAAAGAGAACAGGACCATCTTCCTGAACACCCACAATCTCGACGAGGCGCAGCGGATATGCGACCGGGTCGGCATCCTGCGGACACGGCTCCTGACGGTTGGCTCGGTCGAAACGCTCCGGTCCGGGTTCTCCACGAAGCGGACGGCCGTACGAGTTCAGCGGGCCTCCGTGGAGCTCGTCGCCGCGGTCAAGCAGAAACTCCACAAGGAGGGGGTGGAGCTCTCGGGCAATCGGTTGTTGGTCGACGTCGAGGATCCCGTTCGGGAAAACCCGGATATTAACGAGGCGGTGGTAGCCGCGGGGGGCAGGGTCATCGAGCTCTCTCAGGTCTCGCCCTCGCTCGAAGAGGTCTACCTGAAGCTGGTCCACGAGGAGAAAGGTGGGTCATGAGGTTCTCCCAAGCTTGGATCATCGCGCGGCATGACATGGGAATTTTTCGCCATCGGTGGGGTGTCATGGGACCGCTGATCGGCCTCCCCCTCGGGGTCGCGATCGGATTCCCGCTGCTGGTCGACTACATCGTCGCGACCAACGCCGGCTCGGGGTTCGACACGTATCTTCCCCAACTCATCAACGCCTTCAGTTTCTGGTTCGTGATCGGGGCGGCAATCCTCCCCACGGCCATCGCGGCCTACTCGATCGTGGGCGAGAAAGTGGAGAAGAGCCTCGAGCCTCTCCTGTCGACTCCCACGACCGATGGAGAGATCCTGCTGGGAAAGACGCTGGCCGCCTTCGTCCCCACCATTCTGGCCATCTGGGCCGCCTCAGTGCTCTTCCAAGGACTCATCGACTGGGCGACCCGGGGGGCTCTCGGTTACCTGTTCTATCCGAACTGGGAAATTTTCGTGATTCTGTTCGCCCTGACCCCGCTGGTCTGCCTGTATGCGATCGAGTTCAGCGTGCTCGTCTCCTCCCGCGCAACCGATGCTCGGGGTGCCCAGCAATACGCCAGTGTCACCTTCGTTCCCTTGATTTTCCTGTACATCGCGGGCGAGATCGGATTCTCCCTTAACACGACCAATCTGTGGTACATCTCCGGCATCTTCGCGGTGCTGGTCCTTGTGTTGTTCCAAGTGAGCCGGCGGATCTTCCATCGGGAGGAAATTCTGACCCGATGGAAGTGAGTCGTTCGTTGGGCAAGGATAGCGACTTGTAGAGGTCGGTCCGCGGGGGTCTGGACCGGCGGTTGAGTCACACGGGTCGACGCCCGGAAAGACCGCCCGGGGACGGTCGGGGGGAACTTGGTTCACGGCCGGTGCGATGGGAGCCCCCGGTGAATGGACGATAGATGGTCGAGAACGGTCGGTGGGTTCGCCAACGACCCTTTTCCGCCGGATTTAGACTCGTCTACCGCTAAACCCCGGCAGGCCCGGGCGCCGAGAGGGTCATGGAGTTCGAGGTCTCGATCCGGCCCGCCCTCCTCGAGCGGGGTTTCAGAGTTACACCATAATTGGCGTAACTCCGCCGGGAGCATCCCCCCGTCGAGGACGGTCCCTGCCCGGACGGTTCGAGTCAGAAGTACCGGTCCAAGACCGGGGCCACCCGCCCGGCGAACGACTCGGCGGTGAACTGCTTCCCGCGCTCCGCGGACCGGGCGGCCCAACGGGCGAACTCGGACGGTTCGGACAGCCCGAGCAGTGCCTCCGACCATCGCTCGACATCCAGCTCCGGCATCCGAATCCCCCCGTCCCCGACGATCTCGGGCACTGTGGAGGCATCGTGGGCGATGATCGGGATCCCGAACTGCATCGCCTCGACGAGAGGCAGTCCGAACCCCTCAATCATTGAGGGGAACACCAACACGTCGGCGGCCGCGTAGGTCGGGCTCAAATCGGCGAGGGAGGTATGCACGGTGAGAGGGGACGCCCCGAGCTCCCGAACGCGGGCTTGATGGGCGGGGGTCAATCTCGAGATCAACGTGAACCGGAACCGCGACCCCTCTGTGTGCCGGCTGAGATGCGCGGCGAGTTCGATGAAGAATCCGACATTCTTGTAGGGCCGGTCCACGGCGACGTAGAGGACGTCGATGGGACCGGAGCCGGCCACGCGGTCGGCCGACTGCCTTCGGTGGAGGTCCGCGTCGCCCCGGATCCGCGCGGGCGGGTGGACGACGACCATCGGGACCGTCACCCGGTAGTCGGCGAGGAGGGCCTGCCGAGTTACTTCCGAATCGGCCAGGATCATCGAGACCTGGGACAACCGCCGGAAGAGGTGCCGGAAGCACATCTGGGACAGTCGATTCCATCGGTGGTCGGTGAATTCGCGCACATCGTGTACGATGAGGGCTGAAGGCCGCCGGCGATCGGCGGCGCCGAGGAGGATGGGGTCCGTAAGGAGGAGCACGTCCTCGGGCACAGGGCGGATCATCCGCGGGAACGAGGTCATGGCATTCAGCAATAGGCTGGCTCGGGCCGCCCCGAATCCTACGCCGCGCAACTGTCGGTCCCCGAGCACGTAGTCTGAATCGGATCCCCCCGAGATGCACTGGTACCAGCGGACCGTTCGACCGGTCCCCACCAGTGCGTCGAAGTAGCTGAGAGCCACCGATGTCGAGCCGGTGGCGGCCTTGTACGCGCTGATCAAACCGATCGACTTCATGGCCGCCTTAGGACCCGGGATGAACTCGGTTGGTGCGGGGGCCGCCGGGGCGGGGCCCTCGTGCCGTTGGTGGCCGGGGCCGAGGGATTGGGAGGCGGAGGCGTTCGAGCCCGCTCCTAAAGGGAACGGGGCGATCGTTCAATCCCGGGACCTTGGGACCTTCCCTTGGCCGGTTTCCAAAGCGGGCCGTTGACTTCCCCACGTGCGCGACCTCTCTGATCTCTCACGTCCGGGAGAGCTACCCGAACGGGTTCCCTCACGTCGTAAGGTTGATATGAGGTAAGGCTACAGGGCTGCGGGGTCGTTGAGCGTTGGTCGGCGAGAGTTTAGATGCCCCCACGTGGGTGAGCTTCCGGCACGAGCCCGAATCCTGGGCCGTGGAACGCGCACCCCGCTGGGCACCGTTGCCCGCGGACTGGGGGGTGTCCCTCGTCATCCCAGCCTACAACGAGCAGGATCGGATTGGGGCTACGCTGGACGTGTACCTGGCCGCGCTGGAGCGTGCATCGCGGCCGTTCGAAGTGATCGTCGTATGCGACGGCACGGACCACACCCCCGATGTGGTCCGACGGCTGGGCAACCCGCACGTCCGGACCCTGGAGTACCCGCGGAAGCTGGGGCGGGGAGGCGCCATCTTCAAGGGGCTCCGGGCGGCAAAACGGGAGGTCGTCGCCTACGCGGACGCCGATGGTAGCGTCGGGTCCGAGGACCTGATCCACCTCATCCGGGTGGTGGGGTCCGGCGAGGCGGTCGCCATCGCCTCCCGACGGCTCGAGCCGGACCTGGTCGAGGTCCCCGAACCCCGCCTCCGGAGGTTCATCGGCTGGGTCTGGCACGGCCTGATCCGGGCGCTCCTTGGCGTCAAAGTCCGGGACGTCCAGTGCGGTCTCAAGGTGTTCCGGGCGGAGGTCGTCGCGATCATCCTCCGGGAAGTGCTCGTCACCAACCGCACCTTCGAGGTCGACATGATCTACCACATCTGTCGTCACTCGATCCCGATCAACGAAGTCGCCGTCGCCTACCACCACGATTTCCGGACCCGGATGCCGATCACGAAGGCGGTGCCGGTCATGTTTCTCTTCCTGGTAGGGGTCTTTGCGGCGAACAACCGCATCGGACGTCGGCTCGTGCCGTCGCGAGTCTTTGAAATGTGCAACAGCGTGTTCAGTACCACGTGATCTCCACTGGCCCCCGGTATGGCCGGGTTCTCCCCACGAGGGGCTCGGCACCGTCCCCCGGGCCGGCCAAATCTAAATGACCCCGACCTCGTGGAATAGGCGGCGGAACTCGGTCGCGCCCCGTTCCGGCCGGTAGTATCCGTTCCAGGACTCGAACGCCGCCGCGCTCCGGGCCCGACCAGCCTGCAAGACCTCCCGGATCTGCTCGACCCAACGGTCGACATCGTCGACGGGGGCCAGGTACGGGTATCGGGCTCCGAGGATCTCCCGGAACACGTCAATGGAGGAAGCGACGATCGGGGTGCCCGAGTTGATCGCCTCGATCACGGGCACCCCGAACCCCTCGGCCGTCGACGGCTGGACGAGAAGGTCCGCGGCATTGAAGTACCACGGATAGGCCGCCTCGGGGACGCAGTCCGAACGGATCAGCCGGCCCGGTGGGATCCGGTCGTCGTCGGGACTGGGGGGGCCGAGCCGGACGAGGCAGCAGTTCGGTTCGAGCCGCTCCATGACCTGAGCCAGCAGCGCTAGGTTCTTCCTCCGGCTGGCGGCCCCCACATGGAGGAGGAGGACCTTGTCGGTCGGCAGGTGGAGGCGGGTCCGTGCCTCTCGAACGTCTCGGGGCACGAAGCGTTCGTCCGTCCATGGGTGAATCACGGTGCTCCGCACGTCGGGCACGAGCGCCCGAAGTCGGGTGTCGGTAGCCGCGGAGATCGAGACCACGGCCGCGAGCCGGCGGAGGTACTTCATCTCGCGGCGGAAGTACCACCGGAAGGCTGTCGGGTTTTCCTGATCATCGTACTCCCTCAGGAAGAATAGGTCGGCGACGGTCCCAGTGGAGCACCGGGGCCCGTCCGCCAGGTGAAAGAAGTGCGGGGAAGTGAAGTGGACGTAGTCGAAACCCTCCACACACGTCCTCCATCGAGACGGGACATGCCGGGAGAGGAGCGCCCCGGAGCCGGCGACGTTCAGCGGATTACGAACGACGCGTGTGAACCCCCGGGGGGAATCAGTTCGCCGGATCGGGAACAGGACGTGCTCGCCAAAGTACCCGAGGTCGAAGAGGTTCTGAGCGAGGCCACCCAGGCCGGTTGTCAGCGAGACGGCCGACACGAGGCCCGACCGAGGCAGAGGACGCGGCACGTCGCTCTCGCGCGCAGGGGGGGCCCCCGTCGTTGGCCCGCTCATCGGGTCACGAACCAGTAGTCGTTGCGCGCGTCCGGCAGGGGCCGGACCTCGAAGTGTCGGAATCCCTGCTGGTGCAGAATCTCCCGGCACGCCCGCTCGTTCTCGCCGTGGGTGACCTCGAGGATCAAGTGTCGGGTCTTGCCGAGCGTCGCGGAGCCGCCGCGGAGGACTTCGGTCTCGTGTCCCTCGACGTCGATCATCATCCAATCGACCTTCGGCAGGTCCCCCGTCAACGAGTCCAGCGTTACGAGAGGAACGATCACCGAGGGGTGGGGGTCGCTCGTTCCCTCCCACGCCGGGTCCAGGGAAGCTAACCCGCTTCCGAACGTCGGCTGGTACAGCGGGGCGGTTCCCGCGCGGGAGCTCACCGCGCAGTTGTACGCCCGGATCCGGTCGAATCCGTTGAACCGAATGTTCTCCGACAGCACCCGAAACGTGTCGGGGTTCGGCTCGACGGAGGTCACGCGGGCGCCGGCCTCGGCCGCCCTCAGCGAGTAATAGCCGATGCTCGCCCCGATATCCACGAAATCATCCCCGCCGGCCGGACGGAACCAGTCGCTGCCGACCCGAAACGGCCGGTGCCCGTCGGTGACGACCCCGAGGTCCTCGGTCCGGGGGCGCACGCGGAACTTCACGCCCCCGACCCGCACCGACAGATCGCGGGATCCGCCGAGATAGGCCCCCACATGCCGGAACTGCTTCGGGTGGAGGGTATGCGCGAACGTGGCTTCGAGGTAGCACCGGTAGAGTCGCAGCGCGTCGACGCCGCTGAGGGGTCGGACCGCCGAGTAATTGAGGATCCGCGAGAGTGTGGCCGACGCCGATGGTTCCTGGGCGGGGGGCAACGCGTGTTCGGTCACTCTACCCCGCGCCTCGAGAGATCCGTCGCCTCATCCTACCTGGCCGGAGCGCTTCCAGCGGTCCTGATCCGAATTCCGCGCCCCGGGGTGTCGGCTCCCGGCCGACGCCGGGCTCCGAAACGGCCACCGTTCAAAAGTCGATTGCCCGTCCGAGATCGGGCCATCCTGAGCCGATAGAGAGGAACTGCCGAAGGCGGCGTGGGAATTGGAGGCGTTTATCGCTACACTTTAGTAACGCCCTCGTTGCTCTAATGCGCGGCAGGTTGGCGATGACTGGTAACCCCCCGCGCGACCGATGCCATCGCCCCGGGGGTTCGGAGTCGCGCGCCCACGACAGGCGCCCGATCTGGGAACTACTCGACCCGCGGACCGGCGATTCGGCCGTATTCACCGGGGGGCCCGGAGACGTCGGATGATTCCGAGGGAGGCGCAGTGGCGGAATCCTCCCCGACTTCGATAGAGCCGCCGGCCCCCAGCCTTCTCGAGCCGGCGGTCGAACCGGCACCCCAAGCTCTATCATCGCCATCCGCCGCCCCGGGCGGCTCCCGGAAATTCCGAACATGGGTACGGGTTAGAGGATGGTTCCGAAATCGTCCCCGTTTCGGAATGTGGTACCTCGTCCCACCCGTCGCCGCATACGTTCTCTGGTGGTCATTCGCCACTGTGACCAAGTTCTACGCGGGGAACGCATCCGTGTACGACCTCGGCCTCGAGATGCAGGGCATCTGGTGGCCGCTTCACGCCCAGGGCCTTTCCGCCTCGTACTACTTCCTGGAAGCGACGAGCCGGCCGGACAGTGTCCTGTTCTCTCCCCTGTCCCTGCCGGTGAGCTATCCGCTCCTTCTGGTGTTCCAGACCGTCGCCTTGGCCTCGGGCACCTTCGCGGTGTTCGACATCGCGCTCGGGGTCTGGGGAGCGCGCCTTCCGGCGTACCTCCTCGCCCTGGTCTACCTCATCTACTTCCCGATGGCCGGGGTGAACTGGTTCGACTTTCACCTCCAGGCCCTGTTCGTACCCGGTTTCCTGTTCGCGTACGCGATGCTGCTCCGGCGGCATTATCGGCTCTCCTTCGCCCTCTTCTTCCTCGCCGGCGCGGCCACGTTCGGCTACATGGTACTGGTCATCGGCTTCTCGGGCCTCTCGCTCGCCGAGGTGCTGATCCGGCAACGGTGGTACAGACAGCCGCCGAACCGACGGGAATGGCGATTCCTCGCGGCCCTGTTTTCCGCCTCGACCCTGTTCTTCGTCTATCAGGACTTCTACTTCTCCTCGTACCTGGGCGGGAGCTCCTACCTCGTGACCAGCGCGAAGTACGTCGTCCCGACGGGGGCGATCCCCTGGTCGAACCGTATCTCGGTCCTCCTGTTCCTCCTTGCCCCCGTCCTCCTCCTCGTCCTTCTGGCCCCGAAATGGCTCGCGCTCCTCTCGCCGTTCGCGGTCCTGGTCCTTACCTCCGGATCGTCCTCTTACGGCTTTCCCGCCATATTCCAAAACCAGTTTGTCGCGATGGCAATCCCGATGGTCTTTATCGGCTCCGTCTACGGCGCCCGAAGGCTGCTCGACTACACGCGACGTCCTTCGGGCCCGCGGGAAGAGGCGCTCCCTCCGGTGGTCCGACGGATGCGCCGGCTCGCGCGCGATCGTCTCCGGTTGCCCCAAGTGCTGACCATCATGCTCGTCGTGACCGTCTCGTTTGCGGTGTTCTTCGAGCCGTACGGGCCGCTGAACGGGGCGACTAGGGACAACTTCGCCCTCGGCCCGGCGACCACGCTCAATTGGACGACGTTCCACCAGATGCAGGACCTGGTCAACTTGGTCCCGAGGGCCACGCCCTGGGTGCTGTTCCAGAACAACATGCCGTCCGTCCTGCCCCGACCGCTCGCGTACCACGAGACCCCCTTGACTCCGTCCTTCCTGGACTGGCTCAATGCGACGCCGTACGATGCGCAGACCGGTCAGTTCCCGCTGGACCTGGACGGCGTGCTGCTCCAGGTTCCCATCCAGTATGCGATCGTGGACCCGCACAGTTCGTGGTTCACGGTCAGCGGCTTGGTCCCGAATACCTCAATGCAGAACTTCGCGCAGTCGATGATCGCCTCGGGGGCGTACGGAATCCTGGGCGAAGCGGACGGGATGTTCGTGCTCGAGCGGGGCTACGTGGGTCCGCCACAGTACTATGTTCCCTACTCGGCCATGTTCTCCGCGAGAGCCCTGTACGCGGGCCTCTCCTCGTCCCCGTCGGGGATGAACGTCATCTCGGGCACGATGCTGTACGATGCCCCCGTTTGGCATGGCCCCTATGTGCCGTTCGCGCCGGGCACGTACCGTGTGACGTATTCGCTCCTCACCACGGACAACTCGAGCCAGAACCGAATCGACCTGGTCGTCGCCTCGAACGAGACCCACACCGTGTTCGGGGAGGTCCGGCTCACCGGGGCGAACTTCAACGCGACCGGGACCTGGGTGAATATCTCGATGACGGTGACGGCGGCTACCGTCCAGCCGCTGGTCGAATTCGAGGGCCTGTTCGCCTTCTGGAGCGGAACGATCTCGATACGATACGTCGAGGTCACGCAGACCGCGGTCCCTACGCTAGTGAGTTGAGCCCGCCGTGGACCTGGGCGCATCGACAGGATCTACCCCCTCGAACGAGTGCCGGAGGCCCTGCGACGGGTGGAGGCGCCTCACGCGCACGGGAAGGTCGTCATTTCGGTCGGGGCTGCGTCGGTTCCGCCGTAAGCGCCGGCGAGGCCGGCGGAGCCGCTCGAAACGGGCCCACGGCTCCAATCGCGGCCCTAGGAGGAGCGCTCGTGTTTCCCATGGGCCCGGCGGCCGGGGAAGGCAAAGTTCCCCGAGTCCCCCGTCGGGGGTAGGAAGGTGGCATCCCGCAGCAGCCGGGCCCCGGCTTCGCCGCGCGAGGTAAGGCGGTAGGTCTCCCCCTCGTGCAGCGCGAGTCCGGCGTCGACCATTTTCCGGAGGTGGAACGCCATCTTGGGCGAGTCGTCGAGCCCCGCGGCCTCCATCGCATCCCCGAACGACGCGGGTCCTTCCGAGAGCCGGAGGAGGGCCTTCCGGCGGATCGGGTTGGCCAGCGCTTCCAACGTCGTGTGGGTCTCGTCGGCCGAGACCGCGCCTCCGAGAGCGACCGCGGCGGCGGGCGGGACACGGTGGGGGTTGAATCCCACCCGCAGGGGACCGTGGCCCGCGAGGTCCTTGCGCAGCCGGTCGAGCACGCTGACGATGTCCTCGAGACGGTGGTGCTCGAGGAGTCGTTCGACCCCCGAGAGCACGACGGCGGCGTTCGAGTGGTCGATGAGGAACGCTTCGGTTCGCTCGGTCAGACGGTTGGGGTTCTCCGGATCCAGGGCCTCCACGTGGAGATGGGGCTCCGACGGAATCGGGTGTTCGGTCAGGAGGAGAACCTCGTGACGTCCTCCCGCGGCAAGGGCGCGGGCTTCCCGCACCGGGTCACGGTAGGCCTCGGGGGGTGACTCGAACTCCCGTTCCTGGGCCACCAATTGGAGCGTCTCCCGGACCTGCTCGACCCGGAATGGTTTGCGCAGGTAGTCGAACGCGCCGAGCTTCATCGCCTCGAGGGCGGTCTCGACGGTCGCGTAGCCGGTCACCATCACCACGAAGGTGCGTGGCCACCGTTTCCGGACCTCGCGCAGCAACTCGAGTCCACCCTGACGGGGCATCTTCAAGTCGGTGAGCACGACATCGACCTCCTCGTGCTCGAGGACCTCGAGGGCCTTCTGGACCGAGGGGGCCGCCGCAACGGTGTGGCCATCGTCCCGCAGGATCTCGGTGAGCTCATCCCGGAAGACCGTGTCGTCGTCCACGACCAGGATTCGCACGGGGGGCTCACCGCGGGAGGTAAGATTAGTGTTTACTCCTGAAAAGGAGAACCCGAAGGGCTGCGCCCCCCGGGTTCCCGGAAAGGGTTCGGTTGGGGATCGAGCGGCTCCGGACTTCGGGGCAGCTCCCGCACCACCCGGGAGATGGCCGGGCGCTCAGCCTGACCCAGGGTGGGCGATATCACTCGCCCCGGCGCGCGAAACGAGAGTTGAAGGGTTTCCTCCCGCCATAAAATGGAGTTGGCCAAACGAGGGACTTCGAGGAGCACCGGCGCTCTAACGGGCCGGTGAGCCACTTTCGAGGATTGGGAGCGAGACCAGGAACCCCGCCCCGGCCCCCGGCACGTTGCGCGCGGCGATCGAGCCGTGGTGCGACTGGACGATCCCATGGCAGATCGCGAGTCCGAGTCCCGTGCCAAGTCCCTCGGGTTTGGTCGTGAAGAACGGTTCGAAGATGTGCGGCAGGGCCTCCGCGGGGATGCCGGGACCGTCGTCGACGATCTCGAGTTCGGCCCGCGCGCCCAGGCGACGGACCGTGATCCGGATCGACCCCTTTCCGTCCAGGGCATCGTACGCGTTGTTGAGGATGTTCGTGAACACCTGCATCAACTGCCCCCGGTCCCCGGCGATCGGCACCGGACCCGAAGGGTAGACTTCGGTGACCTCGACGTCCGCCGACTGTTTGCCCTGGAGGAACGCGACCGACCCTTTCGCGACGTCCACGAGGTCGAGCTCGGCGACGTGGTGTTCCGCCCGACGGGCGAAGTCGAGGAGGCTCCGCACGATCCGCGCCGCGATCTCGATCTGGTCGGTCATCGTGTCGAGGCGGGCCAGCGTCCAAGGGTCCTGGGTCCGTCGCCGGAGGCTCTCGGCCACGAGCATGACGTTCGCGAGCGGTGTGTTGATCTCGTGCGCCACGCCGGCCGCGAGCTGGCCGACTGAGGCGAGCTTGTCGGCATGGGCCGCGCGCAGTTCCCACCCGCGCTGCTCAGAGAGGTCGACCGCGACGCCGAGGTAGTGCGTGACCTCTCCGCCCCCGGTCCGGATCGCCGTGATGCTCAGGAGGACCGGTCGTTCGCGTCCCTGCCGATCCCGATTCGTGATCTCCCCGGACCAGTACCCGCGATCGGGTGCGGAAAGGTCCGCCCACATTTTTTCGTAGACCTCGGGGGGGGTGTGCTTGCTTCGGATGAGGTTCGGTTTCCGCCCGACGCACTCCGCGCGGGAGTACCCGTAGATGCGCTCGTACGCCGGGTTAACGTCGACCATCACCCCCGTCGCATCGGTGAGCTGCATCGCGTTCGTAGAGGTCCGGAACGATTCGTAGAAGAGCCGGGCCCGTCGTTGCTCCTCGACGCGCTCGGTCACATCGCGGATCATGAGGACCACGTGCGCCGACCGGTTCCGGGACGCGGCGAGGGGTTGGACGTCGACGTCGAGGTAGATTCCGCCGGACGGGTAACGGTAGCGGGCTCGGACCGAGCGGAAGGTCGCCGACGTGCTGGCCCGTAGCGCACCGTCGACCGCCGCACCGATCGTGGCCGACCAGCTTCCGTCCTCCTCCAGGATCTGGTGGAAGTCCTTGCCGACGATACCCGGGTCCCGGCCCGTGGTCTCGAAGTAGGCCGGGTTCGCCCACAGGATGGTTCCCCTGGCGTCGATCACCGCGATGCCGACGGGAGCGCTCCGAATGACGGCCGCGGAGAGGGCCGGGTCGAGCGTCTCGGTCTCTACGCCCGGCGTCTTCGGCATCGCAACGCTCTACCCGTTCATGGCCCTGTAGGCTTTTCGGCCCGCCGGGGAGCCGGAGGGCGGCCGGTCGGAGCCGCGCCCCGTTCCCTCTTGCGAGGGGGGCCCTGTGGCTCTTCGTCAACTCGACCTGACCCGTCGATTATAGTCAGCCCTGATGCTGGAACGGTCGCATGGAGAGCCCGGGAGTGTTGGTAGTCGGCGAAACGCCGAGCCTGGGTCGGTCGATCACCGACCTGCTCGAGTCGGGCGACGTGCGGGCCCAGTACGTGCTCGACCTGGCCAACGAGCCGCCGCTCTCGAATCTGGCGAGCCGGTTCCGGGTCGTCGTGGCCGCCTGCAACGGGCTCTATTGCGCCACGGCCCGTCGGTGGGCTCGGGGGGAACTTCCGAACGTGGAACTCGTGGTCGTCGGTTCCCGCGACCCCTCCATCGTCGGCGGCACCAACCTGCATCTGGTTCCCCTCCCCCTGCTGCCGGCCAAATTCCTCGGCCTGATCCGGGAATTGCTCGAGCGCCCCGAAGTACCGTCGCGCTCTGAAGCGGAAACGTCGTGAGCCCCGGTCCGTCGCGCTCCTTCGAGCCCACACCGGTCGGTCTACGTTCGCAACCGTAGGTGAGTGCCTCGCGTTCCCAGCGGAACGATGCCGGTCGCTGGCTCGTGCGAGATGTCGAGCGAGACGTGCCCCAGACCATCGCGAACGGCCACCGAGCAGGGGAACCCGATCCCCAGGAAGACGTCGAGCATCGGTCGGTTCCTGGCCACTGTGATGGCGTCGAACTGCCAGATGCCCGCCGCCCGCGCGCGACGGGCGAGGTGCTGGAGGAGGAGGGTAGCGGCTCCCTGGCCTTGCCGGTCGTCCGCGACGAGAAAGGCAACCTCGGCACGAGTCGGGTCCGAGCGATAGCGAATGTACTCTCCGTGAGCGATGACTTGAGCCGGGGTCGGGTCGGGAATCTCGAGCAACAGAGAGACCTGGTCCTCTGACGCGTAAGGTGTGAGGATCTCCGACACGGCGATATCCGGGATCACGGTACCGAGGAAACGGAGCTCGAGAGAATCCTTCGTCACGTGTCGGAGGAACTCCGCGACGCATAGGCGGTCGGAAGGGAGAGCACCCCGCACGTGCACCAACGTCCCGTCCCTCAGTCGGCCCATGGCCTCGACCCCCGGGAGGGTCGGCGACCCGATGTCCATCGCTCGCCCCGCCGTACCACTCGTTCGCTCTACAAAGAGAGTGGGTTAATCCCGGTTGACGGCCCCCGAGCGCCGGCCCAAGTTCATGGAGACCCGGGCGGTGGGGCCAAGCGACCGACGCCCCGGACCGCGTCGCCCCGCCCGCAGGAGAGGCGACAGCGATGGCGGGCCAGCCTTAACGTGGAACGACCCTATGGAGGAGGAAGATGACCAACTTCGCGAGCGCCGAGTGGCATCCTCTCAGGGAGGTGCTCATCCACCGCCCCGGGAGGGCGGGGGATTCTTCCCACACACGGACGCCCTGCGCGACCGCGGCATCGAGGTCGTCCGGTGGCGCCTCTGTGAGATCACCGGTGGCGACGAAGGGGCCCACTGCATGACCTGCATCATCAACCGGACGTCCTCGTGATCGCGCGCCGATCGACCCGTCGCCGGCGAGCTCCCCGCGGCCGGGTCCTTCTGGCCCTCGGCGGGAACGCGATCCAGCGGGCCCACGACCATGGGACCTGGACGGAGGCGGTCCGCCAGATGCGCCAGACGGTCGCCGCGCTCGCGGCCGTGGTGGTCCCGGGTCGCGAGCTCGTGGTGACGCACGGGAACGGCCCGCAGGTCGGCAGTCTGCTCCGGGAGGCCGAGCTGGGAGCGGTCGAGGTCCCGATCCCCCCGCTCCACGTCCTCGGTGCGGAGACCGAAGGGCAGCTCGGGTACCTGATCGCCCAGGAGCTGGGCGCGGCGCTCCTGCGGGCGCACGTCCCCCGGTGGGTCATCCCGGTCGTGAGCCGGATGGAGGTCTCGCCCCGGGACCCCGCGTTTCGGACCCCCTCCAAGCCGGTCGGGCGTTTCTACCCCGCCGGCGAGGCGACCGCGCTCCACCGAAAGCTCGGGTGGACGATGCGGGAGGACGTTCAACGCGGAGGATGGCGCCGCCTCGTGCCATCCCCTCGTCCGCTCCGGTGGCTCGAGGGCGACGCGGTGCGGGCGATGATGGAGGCCGGCTTCGGCGAACGGTGCGTCTTTGTCGTCACCGGAGGAGGCGGAATTCCCGTCGTGCGTCGCCGGGGTCGCTGGGAGGGGGTCGATGCGGTCATCGACAAGGATCGCGCCGCGGCGCTTGTCGGTCGCCAGCTCGCTGTGGACACGCTCGCCATCGTGACCGACGTCCCCGGGGCCGCGCTGGACTATGCGAGCGGGCACCCCCGGTGGCTGGGTCGAGTCGGGCTCGACGAACTGACCCGATACTGGAAACAGGGGGAGTTCGCGGAAGGGAGCATGGGTCCGAAGGTGGAAGCCGGTATCCAGTTCCTGCGAACCGGGGGGGGGACGTTCGTCATCACGGACATCCGGTCCCTGCCCAGGGCTCTCGCTGGACGAGCCGGCACCCGGGTCGAGGTCTCTCCATCGCGCACTCACCGGAGCGCTTCGCATCGCTAGTCGTCGGAGCGAAGGAGCCCAGCGAGCTCGGAATCATCCTGGGCCGTGAAGAGCAGAATTGGGACGGGTCGGGCCATATGGGCCCACGTTCCCCGGGCGGAGAAGGTTGAAGTAACTCAAGCGGCTTTCGCGACCGTCGATGGCGAACGAGAAGCAACCTCCCGGGGTCGAGCCAACCGACCCGACGCCCCCGGTCGACGGGGCGAAGCTGGCCGACCGCATCTCCGAGGAACTCGAGCTCCTGGCCCGGAACGTCGACATCCTTGAGCAGCTTTCTGGCCGCACCCCGAAAGGGATCATCCGCCTCAGCGAGGCGCTCCATCTGCCGATCCACAAGGTGCGTTACTCCCTCCACCTCCTCGAACGCGAAGGCGTGATCCAGCCGAGTGCGGACGGCGCGGTCGTGACGGACGCGTCGCGCGAGTTCTGGGCGTCGCTCGACAAGTCGCTCGACGAGATGAGCCGACGGGTCGACCACCTCAAGGAACGGGCGGCCGCGCACCGCTCTGCTGCGCCCGCCGGCCGGAAAGGCTATTAGACCGATGCCGGCTCGGACGCCTCGGTGCCGCCGTAGCTCAGCGGTAGAGCGATCGGCTGTTAACCGAAAGGTCAGCGGTTCGAAAGGAATCGGGGACCGACCCCGGCTCCCCAAACTCCGCTCGGCGGCGCCTCGACGCTCCGCTCCATGGGCCCGTAGCTCAGTCCGGCCTAGAGCGTCCGGCTCATAACCGGTCGATCGGCGGTTCAAATC
>Ga0209415_10009089_pt1 | contig 17105 bp, 11 predicted proteins | sample PeaSoiSIISIP2007_FD_187696 | JGI IMG/M metagenome (GOLD analysis project Ga0209415, IMG submission 187696) | Peat soil microbial communities from Weissenstadt, Germany - SII-SIP-2007 (SPAdes) (version 2) | ecosystem: Environmental > Terrestrial > Soil > Wetlands > Peat | place: Germany... | reverse complement strand
CCGCGCGCCTCAAGCGTGCAGTCACGCTATCATCGGATGATGCGAGGCAAGGACGCGCACGACTTGTGGGCCCAAGGGGTCGAGCTTTTCAACGCCGGCCGATTTTTCGACTGCCACGAGGTCTGGGAGGAAGTCTGGAAGCGGGCGAGCGGAGCGGAGAAGCTCTTTTACCAGGGGATGATCCAGGCGGCGGTGGCGATCCTGCACGCCCAGCGCGGCAATCCGCGCGGCGCGCGATCGACCTGGGACAAGGCGCGTTCGAAGTTCGAGCCGTTGCCGGCGGAGCACATGGGAATCGCGCTAGCTGAACTGCGCGACGCGGTGGATGCATTTATCGAGGCGGCAAACGACGGCGGCTCAGCGCCGCTGCCGACGATTGTCCGTCGCTGAAATTTGTGCTGCGAGAACTGTCTAGAACGGAATGTCGTCGTCGTCGGGGCCGGCCGGCGGCATGTCGGTGCTGAAATCCTCCGGCTCATCCATCCCACCGCCGCCGCGCGCGCCCGCGCCACCCGCGCCCACACCGTCGCCGCGGCCACCCAGGAATTGCACGCGCTGCGCGACGACCTCGGTGCGGTTGCGCTTGCCGCTGCCGTCCTTGGCTTCCCACTGGCGCGTCGTCAGCCGCCCCTCGATATAGACCTGCCGTCCTTTCTTCAGGTACTGGCTGCACAGCTCGGCCTGCTTGCCGTAGACGACGATGTTATGCCACTCGGTCGATTCCTTGTTGGTGCCGTCGCGTCCCTTGAAGCGCTCGCTGGTTGCCACCGAAAAATTGGCGACCGGCTGCCCCGAGGGCAGATAGCGCACTTCCGGATCGCGTCCGAGGTTGCCGAGCAGGATGACTTTGTTTACTGACATCGTGGTCTGAGCGAAGCTCCCTGGCGACAAGCTGCTTGAACTACGCGTGCCGCCGGCGGAAATTTCCGGTTTTCCTACGTCTCGAAACCTAACGCTGGCGCGCATTCTGCGCAACCGCCCCCGCCGAGGTGAATCCACCGGCTGTTGATACAGTGATGCAGCTCTGGAAGCCCCCGATTGACGCTCCGGCCGCTCCCAACGCCGCTTTCGCCGCTACCGGGGGCTTTATATAATCGCTTCTGGTGTTGGGTGAGGTGGGGTTCAGGTGATGGCATCCCACGGATTGACATCTTCGTCGGTCAGGATCGTGCCTTTAGGTGGGCTCGGCGAAATCGGGCTCAACCTGACGGTGATCGAATGCGCCGGGCGCGCAATCTTAATCGACGCCGGGGTAATGTTCCCCGAAGAGCGCACGCTCGGCCTTGGCGTGCTGGCGCCCGATCTCGCCTATCTTGAGCAGAGCCATCTCGAAATTCTCGGCGTGGTTCTGACCCACGCTCACGAGGACCACGTCGGCGCGCTGCCGCATCTGTTGCGTCGCTTCAACGCGCCGGTCTATGGGACCGCGGTGACGCTGGCCTTCGCGCGCCGCCGCCTCGACGAGGATGGCCTAATCGGCGCGCGCATGAACACGATCGAGCCGCGCCGGCGCTTCGAGCTCGGCCCGTTCGGCGTCGAGCCGATCCGCGTTACCCATTCCACGCCCGACTCGGTTGCGCTCGCGATTTCGACTCCGGCCGGGCTAATCGTGCACAGCGGCGACTTCAAGATCGACCCGACACCCATCGACGGTGAACTCTTCGACCGCGAGCGCTTCGCGGAATTGGGCGCCGAGGGCGTGGCGCTCCTGATGTCGGACTCGACCAACGTCGAGCGTCCTGGGCGCTCGGGCGCGGAGAGCTCGATCAAGCCGGTGCTGCGCGAGATCGCGTCGCGGAGCCGCGGCAAGTTCTTCCTCTCGGTCTTTTCCTCCCATCTGCATCGCATTCGCCAGCTGACCGAAGTCTCGCGCGAGATGGGGCGGCGAGTCGTGCCGCTGGGCCGCCGGATGGCCGAGAGCGTGCGGTTAGGATTGGAGCTCGGCCAGCTCCCATTCGCGTCCGGCACCTTTATCGATCCAGCCGAAGCGGAGTTCCTGGAGTCGCGCAAGCTGACCTTCCTCGCCAGCGGCAGCCAGGGCGAGCCGCTCTCGGCGCTGGTGCGAATCGCCGCCGACGCGCATCCCCGCGCGCGCGTGGAGCCGGGCGACACGGTGGTGCTCTCCTCGCGCTTCATCCCCGGCAACGAACGCACGATCAATACGCTGGTCAATCAGCTCTACAAGCGCGGCGCCGAGGTTTTCTATGAATCGGTCGCGCCGGTGCATGTCTCCGGCCACGCCAACCAGGACGAACTGGCCGAATTGATCGCGTTGACCAAGCCGAAATATTTCGTGCCGATCCACGGCGAGTATCGCCATCTGCGCCGCCACGTCGCGCTCGCCGCCGCTTTCGGGATGGCCGAGGGCAATTGCTTCCTGCTCGAAGACGGCGAGCCGCTGACCTTGAGTGCGGGCCCGACGGCCCATCGCGCGCGCGTGGTCGAGGCCGGACGCATCCTGATCGAAGACGGCGAATTCGGCGACCCTGGGCTGCTGAGCGAGCGGCGCACGCTGGGCCGCGACGGCACCGTGTTCGCGGTGATCGCGGTGTCGTCGAAGACCGGTGCGATCATCGCCGGCCCGGAATTGGTCTCACGCGGGCTCGTGATTGGCGGCGGCACCTCGGCCCATATCCGGCGCGCGCGCGCGCAACTGGCCGAGCGGCTAAATCGCGTCGAGGGACCGTTCAGCGCCGGGGGCACGATGCTACGCGATGAGATCGTGCACACGCTGCGCAACTACTTCAGACACGCGCTCGGCAAACGGCCGCTGATCGTGCCGCACATCATGGAGGTCTGAGCGCCATCGCGCGTCAGCCCAAAGCGCCAATCGAGCTCGTACCGGCGGCCGTCGCGGTGGAACTTCTGCCCGCGCCCGCTCAAAACCGCGTCGCGCGCGAACTGGCGGCGATCGTGCTGGTCGCGCTGGCCGCCTTCGGCGTGCTGAGCCTGGTCTCCGCCGCGGCCGGTCAGAATCCCAACCTGTGCGGCATCCTGGGCGAGGCGGCCGCCGCGACGGCAGGCGGCCTGTTCGGATTTCAGGCTTATGTACTGGCGCTCCTGGTGCTGGTTCTCGCGGTACGGGTATGGAGCGGCGCGCCGGGACGCACGCTGATGCGCGAGTGCCTCGGCGGAGCGGTCCTGCTGATTGCGCTTTGCGTCGGCGCGGGCCTTTTCGCCGGCGGCGCGCAATCGGCGGCGACGACGGCGGGTGGAACGCTTGGCGCCGCGCTCGCGTCCACGTTGGACAGCTATCTCAACGTGGGCGGCGGTTATCTCTGCGTGATGCTCGCGGTGATCGCGGCGCTGGTGATGATGCTGCGGCGCGCGCCGACCGAGTTGATGGCCGGTCTGGCCTCCAGCGTGCGCAGGCGCGGGTCGCGCGGAATGCCGCGCGACCTTCCCATCGACGACGACGGCGATTGGTCGGCCGGCGACGCGGACGTTCCCGCCAAAGTCGCGGTGTTTCAGAAGGCGAACGGCGCGGCGAGTGCCGATCTCCGTCCGCTCAAAGTCCGCCGTCTCGAACCCGGCGAGCTTCGCGCGCGCGACAAACCGTTGCGCACCGGGCGCGCGAAGGGCGGCTACGAACTGCCGCCGCTCTCCCTGCTCGACATGCCGCCGGCTGAACATGCGCACGTCGACGAAGCCGCGCTGGAGCGCAGCGCTCGCGTGCTGGAGCAGAAGCTCGCCGACTTCGGCGTAGAAGGCCGCGTGGTCGAGGTCCAGCCGGGACCGGTGGTCACGATGTACAAGTTCGAGCCCGGCTCGGGAATCAAGGTGAGCCAGATCGTCAACCTGGCCGACGACCTCTCGATGGCGTTGCGGGCGGCGACCGTGCGAATCCAGGCCCCGGTGCCGGGCGAGGCGGTGGTCGGAATCGAAGTGCCCAACCGCAAGCGCGAGAAGGTCTATCTGCGCGAGATCATGGAGGCCGAGGAGTTCGCGGCCGCTCGCAGCCAGCTTACGATCGCGCTCGGCAAGGATATCTCGGGGCGTCCGATGGCGGCCGATCTGGCAATGATGCCGCATCTGCTGATCGCGGGCGCGACCGGCACCGGCAAGTCGGTGTCGATCCACACGATGATCGCATCGATACTCTTCAACGCGACCGCCGACGACGTGCGCTTCATCCTGATCGATCCCAAGATGCTCGAATTGTCGGTCTACGAGAACATCCCGCACCTGCTCGTTCCGGTGGTGGTCGATCCGGAAAAGGCGGCGGCGGCGCTTTTGTGGGCGACGCAGGAGATGGAGACGCGCTACCGGATGATGCGCGAGATGGGCGTGCGCAATATCGACGGCTACAACCGCGCGCTCGGCGCGGCCGGCAAGGTGGTCGAGCTGAAGCCGGTCAATCTGATCGAAGAAGGCGCCGGACGTGCGAGCGCGGAAGACGGCGAGCCGATCAAGCATCGCCGGCTTCCCAAGATTGTGATCATCATCGACGAGCTGGCCGACCTCCTGCTGAGCGAGGGCAAGACCGTCGAACGCGACATCACGCGCCTGGCGCAAAAGGCGCGCGCCTCCGGAATTCATCTGATTCTCGCCACCCAGCGCCCATCGGTCGACGTGCTGACCGGGCTAATCAAGGCTAATCTGCCCGCCCGCATCTCGCTGCAGGTGACCTCGCGCGTCGACTCGCGCACCATCCTCGACTCGATCGGCGCGGAGCGGCTGCTCGGCGCGGGCGACATGCTGTTCATGCCGCCGGGCAGCGCGAAGTTGCGCCGGCTGCACGGCCCGTTCGTCTCCGAGACCGAGATTCGCCGGGTCGTCGACTTTCTCCGCGCGCAGGGCGCTCCGGACTACCAGATGGAAATCCTGGAGACCAAGGTGCCGTCGGAGGATGGCGTCGACGGTGGCGGCTTCGAGGCTGACGACCTCTACGACGAGGCGGTGCGAATCGTGATCGAGACTAATCAGGCGTCGGTCTCGATGATCCAGCGGCGCCTGCGGATCGGCTACAATCGGGCGGCGCGGATGGTCGAGCAGATGGAACGCGAGGGGCTGGTGACGCCGGGCGACGGGATGCGTCCGCGAGAGGTCCGCGCGCGCAACGCCAACTAGCCTCAGATCCGCCCCTGGCCGAACGAAACTTCGCCGGTCACGCTTCGTCCTATAGACTTGTAGTCTGATGTCCACGGTGCAAAGAGCCGAGTGCTCGCGTCGCGGCCCGGTCCGGGCTTTTCGACGCATGATGTTTGCGATGGTGGCCGCGACGGTGGCGATTGTCGTGTCATTTGGCCAGATAGCGACGGCACAGGCGCGCTGCAAATCCGGCCAGGCCGGGGCGCAGGCGTCTTCGCTCGAGCCCGCAGACCTCGACACGATCCTTGCGCGCTTGCAGCAGCGCTACGATTGCTCGCGCTCGATGCAGGCGAATTTCGACGAGACGCTGAGCAGTCCCGGCGGCATGACGCGCACTCGCAAGGGGACGGTCTACTTCAGGAAAGTTGGGCGGATGCGATGGGAGTTTGCCGCGCCATCCGAGGGCACGGTCGTGAGCGACGGCAAAACCGTCTATGATTACGAGAAGGACCTCAATCAGGTCGTCGAGTTGCCGGTGAACAAGGCGCTCAAGAGCAGCGCCACGGCTTTTTTACTTGGCCTGGGCAATATCCGCCGCGATTTCAACGTCTCGCTGCCGCCGGCCTCGTCAAGCGACGGACTGACGCATGTGATCCTGACTCCCAAGGGCGGGGGCGATACGATGGAACTAGGGCTCGATCCGAAGAGTTACGACATTGTTAATTTCAAGCTGACCAACCAGGTCGGCGGCGTCACTGAGCTAAAGTTCAGCGATATTCGGACAAACGTAGCGCTTGATGACACATTGTTCACATTCACAGTGCCCGAGGGCGCGGATATCGTTCGTCCCCAAAAGAACTAAACTCTTGTCATCCAGCGGTGACCCCGATTGCGCCCGCTGCCGCGGGAGAGTATGCATATAGGCCCTGTTTTATCCAGCTATGGAAGCGATTCACCTGATCAGCCTGGGATGCCCCAAAAACACAGCCGATAGCGAGCTGATGCTGGGCGCGCTGGTGCGTGCTGGATTCGAAGTCACGATGGATCCGCAGCAGGCGCAGGTGCTGTTGGTTAACACGTGCGCCTTTATCGAGCCGGCCAAGAAGGAGTCGATCGACGCGATCCTGGCCGCTGCCGAGGTCAAAAAGAACGGCGCCGGCAAGCGGCTGGTGGTGGCGGGATGCCTTTCGCAGCGCTATGGAAGCGAGCTTCGCGAGCAGTTTCCCGAGGTCGATATTTTCATCGGCACCGGCAACTTTCTCGACCTTCCCGAACTTCTGCGCCGCAGCGAGCGGCCGGAGCTGCGGCCGATTCCTTATACGGGCGCGGCCCATCTGCTGCCCTCAGCCGAGGCGCCGCGGGTAAGGACGGGCGACCCGTTCAGCGCGTACCTGAAAGTTTCCGAGGGTTGCGACCATCGATGCGCCTTCTGCATCATTCCGAAGATTCGCGGGCGTCACGAGAGCCGTCCGCTCGACGACCTGGTGGAAGAGGCGCGTCGTCTCGCGGCGAGCGGCGTGCGCGAGATCAACCTGATCGCGCAGGACCTCACCGCCTATGGCCGCGATCTGGAGCCGCGCGCGTCGCTGGCGGCGCTGCTTCATCGCCTCGCGCCCGTCGACGGCATCCGGTGGATCCGTCTGCTTTACTGCTATCCTAATTTCGTTACGGACGAACTGCTCGCGGCCATCGCGGATCTCGATAAAGTGGTTAAGTATATAGACATGCCGCTGCAGCATGCCGATGACGCGATGCTGCGCGCGATGAAGCGCGAGCGCTCCGCCGACGCGCTGCGCAGCCTGCTGGAGCGGGTCCGCGCGGCGATTCCCGAAGTTGCCCTTCGCACCTCGTTCATCGTCGGATTTCCGGGCGAGACCGAGGCGGCGTTCACGACCCTGGTCGATTTCGTGCGCGAGCAGCAATTCGACCGGGTCGGAGTTTTCACTTATTCGCGCGAGGAAAATACCGCGGCCTATGATCTTGCGGGCCAAGTTCCCGAGGGGGTCAAACGGCGCCGGCGGGCCGAGTTGATGGAGGTAGCGGCGGAAATTTCTCTTGAAAAGAATCGCGGCCTGGTGGGCCGCGAGATTGAGGTCATGGTCGAAGGGGCGGCGCCGGGGCGTGCGACGCGGCTACGCGCGCGGACCTCGGCTCAAGCGCCCGAAATCGACGGGATGGTCCTGCTCAGCGGCGAAGCCGAGCCGGGCGAGATCGTCCGCGCGCGTATCGAGCGCGCTTCGACTTACGACCTTCACGGACGGATCACGGGCGCAGTGGCGCAACTATAAGGGGCGGCGAGCAATGCCGAAGAAAACAGCAGCCACGAACAGAAAGAAGTTTCTGGCCAAGATGCGCGAGCAACTGGTAGAGATGAAGACCAAGCTGCTCAGCGAGATCGATTCCGAGTTGCGCGCCGAGCGCGAAGCCAACAAGGACGAGGGCATGGATACCTATGACCTCGCCTCGGAAGAGCGCGACCGCGAGATCAATTTCATCTTGTCTGACCGGGAACGGGTGAAAATCAAGCAGATCGACGACGCGCTCGATCGGCTCGACCAGGGAACTTATGGCGTGTGCGAGTCGTGCGGACTCGAAATCGCCGAGGAGCGCCTGCAGGCGATGCCGTTCACGCGGCTTTGCCGTGACTGTCAGCAGGAGCAGGAAAAGGAGGCCAAGTCGCAGCGCCGCTTCGACGACGAGCGCAATACCTACCGCAAGCTTGGCTCGACCGACGCCGACGAAGAGAATCCGTAGCCGGCCGCGCTCGCAGAGGCTATGCGCTTACCCTGACGGGGGTGCGCCTGCCGGCTATAACCAAGGTGGGCCAAGGCGCCCATCGGCGAACGAAAAAAAGCGTCTTTACCGCCGTCCTGTCCACGGGCATTCTAATTCTGTAGCGGCGTGAGATGATGGGTGAACGCGGAGGTGTGACTTTAAGTCGTGCCGCGCGGAGATCGAATGCGCCGGGCGAACCGAGGGGACGCCCGGCCGGTATCGACCTGGGAAGGTGTCATTGGCAACAAGAATCTTCTGCGAGGCGCGGTCCGAGGGGACGCCGGCCGGCGCCACTGCAGAGAATGGTGCGGCGGCCTTACTGAAACTGCCCGAAGTGCGCGCGGTGGTGGCAATGGCCAGCGCCAGGGGCGGCGTCGGCAAGAGCGCGATCTGCGTCAATGTAGCGGCCGCGATGGCGATTGCCGGGCATAAGGTCGCAATCATTGACGCCGACCTCAACTCGCCCGGCCTGCTCGGGATGCTCGGGTTGAAGCCGCTGCGGCGCTTCACGCCGGGTGAGGAGATCGATCCCGCTTCGGGTCCGTTGGGCCTTCGGGTCGCGGCCTCGAGCCAACTGGCCGACGGCGAACCGGTGGCGTTCAGCTTTGTCGAATCCGATGAGATGCCGCCGCCGGCCCCGACGCTCAATGGCGCGCGGCCGCTTGAGATCGACTATCGCGCCGCGATGCGCCGCCTGTTGGGAGCGCGCTTCGGCCCGCTCGACCTGATGCTTATCGATCTTGGCTCGGGCCTCTCGCAGTTGCACTGTCTCGCCGGGGTGATTGAGCTGACCGGAATCGTGATGGTCACGCGTCCCTCCGAAGCCTGCGTGCGCGCGACGCGCGACGCGCTCAAGATTATCGCCCATGACGATATCGCGGTGCTCGGGCTGGTCGAAAACATGCTCGGCTTCAACTGCGACAGTTGCCACTCCGTACGTCCCCTCTTTCCGCAGGGCGACTTCGCGGGCCTGGCGCAATCATCCGACGCGCCGATTCTCGGGCGGCTTCCGTTCGATCCGCGCCTGGCGGATTGTGCCGAGCGCGGCGCGCTGTTCGTACGCGAGAATCCCGACGCGCCACTCACCAAGCAGTTCGCGGCGATAGCTGCGAACCTTGAGCAGGAAATCGCGCGCCGCGCGGCCCCGGCGCCGGTGACCGAAGCGCCCGCCTGAGCGCACGGCTGCAAGCACCGCTCGATCCTGGTTGCTGCACGAGTTCCCTCGCGCGGACACTTCACTAGCTCTCGCCGTTATCGTCGTCGGCCTTATGCTCGGCGGCGGCGTGCTGCGCCGATGCGCTGCGGTGCGAGCACTCGAACATCCCCGCACCGCGAAGATCTCCGAGATGACCTTCGATACGAAAGCTGGCGAAGCCGAGCGAGGTTAGAATTCGGCTTTGTGCGGGCCCGGGCCGCGAGAGCATCACGAAGCTCTGCACTTTACCGTCGAGCGTGAGCGCGGAGCCCTCGCCAGGCGGCCGCAGCAGCGCGCTGATTCGACGGGGCGGGCGCCTGGGAGTTGTGGGCGTGAGTTTCAGCCGCTGGAGGCTGGCGTCGGTCCATCGTCCGCGATCGAGGACGCGTGCTCGTGTGCTTTCAGCGCTGTGACAATCGATCAGCGTTCGCGCCTCGAGTGCGTGCGGAGATGCTGTGTCGGGAAAAGCCGCCCAAATCATTCGTCGCGCGTTGAAGGCGCCATTGCCGATTCCGACGAACGAGCGCCCCAGGCGGCCCACGGCCTCCAGGCGATGCTTCGCTCCCGCTATCGAGCAATGGCCGGTGACGCGGCCGAAGATGCCGTCGCCGGCGTGCTCCGGACGAGTGATCAGTTCGACCAGCGTTTCCCTCCGCGGTTCTGCGCCGGTAGCCGGCCAGGCCTCGAACTCCGCGTGAAGCTCCATTTCCTCGTGCAGCGCGGCCTTTGCTAGCGCGCTTTCGACGCTCAGATACGCGGTGCCGTCTTCGACCACCACCGCCGGGCCGGCAAAATCGAACCGGACGCGGCCGCCGTCGAAGCGCAATGCCAGTGGGCCGAGCGTCAGGCTATGCGCCGTGCGCTCGACCCGTCCCTCGGCCGTGAAGAGCGCGATCCGCTCGCGCCCCGCAACCGCCATCACGCGCGCGCCCGCCGCACCCGCGCCGAGATCGAAGCTCGCCATCGCCGCCACCTGCGTCGACGGATCGTAAAACTCGAGTCCCACCCGAAGCGGCCCGATGGGCGACTGCTGGGTGCCGCGCCGCGACGCTGGCGAAGTGGCCTCGACGGTGCGGATGATCTCGATACGGCTCGGGCGCTCGATACGGCTCGGGGGCGAGGCGGCAGCCGGTCGATCGCATCGAGCGAACGATTCGACAATCGCGGCGATAGCCTGGGTGCGGAATCGGCCGGGCATCCGCAGCGCCACCGAAAGCTCGAGCTGTACGGCTTCCAGCGCGCCGCGCGCGTTGAGCGCGGCCAGGCGCCTCAGCGCGCCGATCGAGCTTGCAGCGTGACGGCGGGTGAACGCCTGAAGAAGATTGTTGGCGCCGGCGCCCGGATAGCGCAGGCCGAAGGTGGGCTTGATACCGCTTTGGCGGAGCGACTCGACGAAATCGAGCAGTGGCCCGTTAACAAAGCCGTCGCTCGCGGAGACGTGCGCGCCGCATGCCGGTAGTAGCGTCCCGCTGGCCGACTTGACTCCGATGCCCACGTCGACGCGCGGCTCGATAACGTTCCATCCGTGGATCAGCAACACCACCGCGCGCCCGCTGCGCTCAACGATTCGCTCCAGGCGCGCCGCGATAAGCTCAAGGAGCCACGGCGCTTCGTTCATCACCTGGCTCAGACGGTTGAGGTCGAGCCGGTTGCGATCCATCCCGGCGTTGATGATCGCCCCCGCGCCAAGACGCTGCGCCAGCTCGCGCGTGATATCGGCGGTGTGCAGATCATTGACCTTGGGATGCAGCATCGCGCGCGTCGCCGGGCCGGCATGGCCGCCGTGAGGCGCGATCAACAACACCGGAGCATCGCCGTCGGGCGCCTGGAGCCATCGCGCGCCTTTCGCGGCGGCGGCTTCGTCAGAGAGACGCGATTCGGCCGTCGCGCTTGCCATCAACCTTGCCATTACGCGCCGCGCCGATAACGTCTGAGATTCATCGCCGCACGCGCGTGCAGGATAAAGGAGGCGATCAGGTAATAGGCTATGAACGACAGCGAAGTGTAGAGCAGTACCGGGTGATGCGCGGGCAGCGCCGCCAGCAACGCCAGCGTGACTATCGCCCAGGCGATCGCAAGTGTGAGGGTCAGCGCGCGCAGCGGCCCGGTGCGGTTGGGATAGATGTACTTGATCGGCACGAACACCATCACCGCGAATATCGCGACGATAGCCGTGCTGGCGAGCGCTCCGAATTCGAGACAATAGAGGTAAAACGCGACCAGGTTCCAGTACGACGGGAAGCCGCGGAAGTAGTGGTCGTCGGTCTTGGCTTCGACGTGGCAGAATCCGTAGCCGCTCGCCACCATTACCAGGCCGCCGACCAGGTAGCCGACGAGGCCGGGCTCCAGGATTCCCGCGCGCAGCATCAGGAAGACCGGCGCGAGCACGTAGGTCAGGTAGTCGACGATGTTGTCGAGCAATGCACCGTCGAAATGCGGGATGCGCCGGCGCACTTCGAGCAGGCGGGCGAGCGGACCGTCGCTGGAGTCGATTGCGGTCGCGACCGCCATCGCGATGAAGCTCGCGCGAAAATCACCGCGCGCGGCGTAATCGATAGAGACGAGCCCGGCGACCGCGCCGAGCGCGGTGTACAGATGCACGCCCCAGGCGCAAAGCCGCAGCCAGTGCTCGCGCGCAAGCGTCGCGGCGTCGCGGCCCGCCCGCATAACCGGCTCACTTGCCGGGCTTGTGATCGCGCGGTCCGAAGTAGTCCTCCAAAATCGTCATGAACGGGCCGCAGGTGCGGCGCGCCTTGACGTATGCGCAAGCCTCGTCGAGCGACATCTCGCCGTGAGCGCGCAGATAGGCGATCGCGAGCGTCGGCGCGCGATTGAGCCCGGCATTGCAGTGCAGGTAAACGCGCTCCCCGGCGCCGATGAGGCTCGCCAGCGCGCCCAGCGTATCGGCGAGCCGCTCGGCCATCGCGTCCGCGCTGCCATCCTGGATCTGCGTGCGGACGAATTTGACGCCACTCTTGCCGCAGGCCTCGGCGAGTTCGCGTTCGCGCAGTCCATTGTGTGCCAGGTCCTCGTCATCCTGGAGATTGTGAATGGCGGTCACGCCGAATTCCGATTTGAGCCAGGCAATATCTTCCGGCCGGGGAAATTCGCCGACCAGGAGCCCGGGAGAAATCTCGGTGACCGAGGGACGGCCGCGAAGCCGCGTTGCGTTGGTCTGATGCTCGGGTCGTTTGCTGAACCAGTCCATCTGTGGGTGTCGAATTGCGGCAGCGCGCCTCGTCCGCGCCGCGATCATGATTTTAGCCTATCGACCCGAGGCTTCTATACCGGGGAATCGCGGCGCTCCACAGGCCGGCGGTGCGCCGCACCGGCGCGACGCTCAGCCCTTGGCGCGGCGGCCGGCGCGCGCCGAAGCGCGGCGCGGCCGATTCGCGGTGCGTCGCTCGTCCGTCGCGTCTCCAGCCGGCTGCGCCGTCTCCTCCGCGACCAGCGCGGCGCCGCCGCCATCGTCGTCGTGTGCGACATGCTTGCGCTTCGAGCGCATGGCCGCGCTGGACGTGGGCATCCGCTCGCCCAGTGCCAGCACCGCCGCGCGCATCGCGTCGGCCAGCTTGCGATAGGCGCCGGTGCCCTCGGCGTTGTCGGCGAGCGCACGCAACTCGGCGTTGGTTATCACGCGTCCGATGCGCACCTCGACCGGGTGGCGATGCGGGATGATGCTGCCTTTGCCAAGCACCTCGTAAGTGCCGGTGATACGGACCGGCAGCACGTCGCATCCGCCGCGCAGCGCGAGGTAGCCTGCGCCGCTCTTGAATTCGTGGATCGCGCCGTCGGGTGAGCGCGTGCCCTCGGGGAACATCAGGACGCTGCGCCCGGCATCAAGCTCCTCGATCGCGTCGTCGAGCGAGTCGAGTTGCGCGCGCTCGCGGTCGAACGGAATCAGCCGGGTGAAGTTGCTGACCACGAAGCGGCGCGTGTTGGTATTGAAGAAATAATCCTTGGCGGCGAGCACGACCAGCTCGCGGCCCGGCGCGCCGAGCGCGTAGCCGGCGAGCGCGAAGTCGACATGGCTCGCGTGATTGGCGACCACCAGGAAGTTGCGGTTCGCCGGCACGTTGCCGCGGCCCAAGACTCGCGGCTTTAGCCATCCATCAAATGCCATTCGTTGCGCCCCGCGAAACGCCGCTTCGCCCAGGCGCTTGAGCGCGCCCGGCAAGGCCGGCGTGAACGGCTCCGCGAAGCGCGCGTAAGACGGCAGGCGCGGGCGGTTCTGCCCTTGGCCCACGGCGCGTTGCAGATCATCGACGGTGCGGAGATCGCCCAGCTCCTCGGGACTCAGCTCGCGCTCGGCGTGAGCCGCAATATGTTCGGCCAACTCGGCCATCGCAAGCGAGTCGAGTCCGAGGTCTTCGATAAGCCGGGTCGCGGGCGTGATGCTCTCGGTGCCGCTCGAGACCTGGGCGAGCGCCTGGGCGATCCACGGCTCGACTTCCGAGCTGACCGCCGCGCGCTCCTGGGCGTGGGTTTCGAGCATCCGCTCGAGGGTCTTGACGACTTCGAGGCGTTTGACCTTGCGCGTGCGGGTGCGCGGGAGTTCGGCGTCGGTGAAGCGCAGGATGCGGACGCGTTTGTGCGGGCTCAGGCCGGCGCCGGTTTTTTCGAAATGCGTGCGCAGGTTGTCTTCCACCGCGCGGCGGCTTTCACCGCGCGCGTAGGCCGGCACCACCAGCGCCGCAGCCTGCTCACCCTGGGCAACCTTCAGGCCGACGATCGCAAGTTCCTTGATAAACGAGGAGTGGCCGTAAAGCTCCTCGAGTTCGTCGATATAAATATTGTTACCGCCGGAGTCGACGATCACGTCCTTGGCGCGGCCGACGATATAGAGCCGTCCGTCTTCGTCGAGGCGGCCGAGGTCTCCCGTGCGGAGCCATCCGTCGTGCAGCACCTCGTCGGTGGCGGCCTTGTTATGGTAGTAACCCGCCATCACGTTCGGACCGCGCGCCAGAATTTCGCCCACTGTGCCGTCGCCACTTGAGGCGAGCTTGATTTCGACTCCGTTCAGAGGCTTGCCGACCGATCCCGCCGCCAGCGGTTCGTCCGGGCGCGCGACGCTCAGCACCGGCGCGGCCTCGGTCAGTCCGTAACCCTCGAGCAGCCGAATCCCGATGTCGTTGAAGAAGCTCGCGACGCGCTGCGGCAGCGCCGCTCCGCCGCTCACCGCGAGCCGCAGCCGCCCGCCAAGCGCGGTATGGGCCTGGCGGAAGAGCAGGGCACCGGCGTTGAGGCCCCATTCGCTGTCGAACCTGCGGTTGAGATCGCGCAGGCGATCGAACAGCGCGTGGAGGAACGGCCCTTGCGCCTCGACCCCGTCGACGATGCGCCGATGGACCGCCTCCCACAGCGCGGGCACGCCGACCACCGCGGTCGGCCGCACGTCAGCCAGCGTGCGCGCGAGACTCGCGGCGTCCACGCCGAGCGGATAGACCACCGTCGCGCCGAGCGCGAGCGGCAACAGCATCCCGCAGGTGAACTCGAAGGTGTGATGGAGCGGGAGCAGCGAGAGCACCACGTCGGAGGAATCGAGCGTAAAGACCCGCGCGAGCATCGCGACTTCGGCGGCAAAATTCCCGTGCGTCAGCATCACGCCCTTGGGCGCGCCGGTGGTGCCGGAGGTAAAAACGATGGAGGCGAGCGTCTTGCGCTCGGCGGCGTGCCGCGTGTCGGGCCGCCCCTTGAGCACGAACGGACGGCTGAGCTCGGCGAATTCGAGTTCGACGATCTCGCTGTTGAGCTCAACCAGTGCGCCGCCCAGGCGCTTGGCAACGGCTTCGGAACATAGCGCCGCGGAGGGCGTGGCGATGCGGCAGATGGGCGCCAACTCGTCTGGCGAAATCAGATGGTCCAGCGGCACCGCGATCGCGCCGGCGGCGAGGATCGAGAAATACGCGAGCACCCACTCGGGCGAGTTCTCGCCGATGAGCAGCACGCGATCGCCCGTCTTGACCCCGCGCATCCCGAGCAGCAGGCCGGCGCGATGCGCACTGTCGCGCAACTCGCGGAAGGTGGTCGTAATGCGCTCGCCTGAGGGCTGTCGCGCGATCAGTGCGGGCCGCGAGCCATAGCGCTCGGCGGCGCGGTCCAGCATTTCGGCGAGCGTGCGATGGCGCGCCGGGGCGCTGGGACGGCCGCGGGTATGCAGATCGAGCGAGCCGAAAATGTGCCGGCGCAATCCCGGCAGATGCACGTTGATCCAGTAGTCCGCCCAATCGATACGCTCGGGCGCGTAGGGATGGTGCTCCGCGTCGGCGGGCGTGAGCGACTTGTAGAGCGCGCGGATGTTGGTGCCGTGGAAGGTGTAGACCAGCTCCTGGATATACGGGCGATAGACTTCGACCAGCTCGCGCGCCATCGCGGTGTTGGCGCCGAACTTGTCGATGCTCTGCTCGAATTTTTTCGCGCGCTCGGAATCCTCGCCGAGCAGCGTGCGTGCGGCGCCTGCGCCCTTCTTTAGCAACTCGGGCAGCGTCTGGCTCGCAAGCTCGTAGGTGCTCTGCGAGACGACCACCGCCTCGAGGTGCGGCGCGAAACGGCCCATCGGACCGCCCACGCGTCGATGCTCGCGGCGATTGCTGAGCCCGGTCAGCTCGACCAGCCGGCGCATCGGCAGCGGATTGGTGTCCGAGGTGCAGAGCTGGTAGACGGGTTTGTGGCGTCCGGCGAGCAGCGCCGCGAGAATTGGGATCATCGCGTGCGCCGCAAGATCGACCGGTATGACGTCGAGCACCAGCTCGCCCTTGGCCGGGTAGAAGCGATAGCCGCGGCCGGAAAGATAAGTCAGCGGAGCGCTGGTGTTGACGCCCTGATTCCATCCCGGGAACGGATCGCTAAGCGCGCTTTCGATGATCGAGGGGCGCGCCACGGTGGCGGCGATCGAGTCCTGCGCGGCGAAGACCAGTTGCTCGCCGAGGCTCTTGCTGTAGCTGTAGGTGTTGGGCCATCCCCAGCGCCGCGCGCGTTCCAGGCCAATCTCCTTCAGCCGTTCTTCGACCCATCGCTTGCGCCATCGCTCGGCCGCCGCTTCGTGAACGTCGTCGCCGTCGGCGTTCGTATTGACCACATGCAGTTCGTCGGCCTGGCGCGCCTGGTCGTGGGATTCTGCTTCGACGCGCGCGACCGCGGCGAGCGCGTCGCGGATTTCGCGCCGTAGCGTGAAGTTGCGCCGGCCGTTGGGACACCAGTCGGTCGGGATGTCGTCCTCGAAGCGATGGCCGTCGGCGTTGCCCGCGGCGTAACAGGTCGAAACGTGCAGCAGCGCGGCGCCGCTTTTGCGGCAGAACTCGATCACGTTGGCGACGCCGGTGGTGTTGACCGACAGCGACTTCTCCAGCGAGGCCTCGAAGTTGACCAGCCCCGCGCAGTGCACCACCGCGTCGATCGCGCCGCGCGCCGGCGCCTCGCCCTCGGAGACCAAATCATCTTCGGTGATGTCGCCACAGAGCACGGAGAGCTTTTCCTCGACGTAGCGGTCGAAGCGATCGCCAAGGTGTTCGCGCAAAGGACCGAACACGGGCGAGTCGAGAATTTCGCGGCGCAAGCGACTGAGCGCGAGGCGCCGGTCGCCGCGGATGAGCAGGTAGATGCGCTCGATCTCGGGATGCCAGCGCAGGAGCAGCGAGAGGAAGACCTTGCCGAGAAAGCCGGTCGCGCCGGTCAGCAGGATGCGGCGGTGGCGCAGCGTCTGTTCGAGCGGCGCCATCGCGGTGCGCGCGGCGCTGCCGTTAGTTCCGTTGCTATTCGACATCAGCGATCACCAGCGGCGGTAAGTGGAGATAGGTGATACTGGCCGAGCGCCCCAGATCCGACGTCGCCATCGCGATCGCTTCGTCCAGCGTGTCGGCCGACTCCCATCCCATGCGCGTTGCGACTTCCGGCTCTTCGCATCCCGCGGCGATTACCCGTCCCACGTGCTGGCGCGCCGGCTCGCCCCAGTACCACATGTAGAACGGATGCACGCCGTGATAGGCGTGGCCGTAGCGGTACATGTGAACGTAAGTCGGGTTGCGCGCGAACTCGGCCTCGAAGTTGCGCTCCAGTTCGGTGGCCTCGGTGGTCTCGCGCAGGCAGCGATGGAAGAACTCGATGT
>Ga0209415_10009087_pt1 | contig 17106 bp, 7 predicted proteins | sample PeaSoiSIISIP2007_FD_187696 | JGI IMG/M metagenome (GOLD analysis project Ga0209415, IMG submission 187696) | Peat soil microbial communities from Weissenstadt, Germany - SII-SIP-2007 (SPAdes) (version 2) | ecosystem: Environmental > Terrestrial > Soil > Wetlands > Peat | place: Germany... | reverse complement strand
GCGCAGCTTATCTACGGACCGTCGGACAAACACCTCTGGGCCAAGAGTTATGAGGAAGACCTGCGAGACGTATTCGCTCTGCAGACGAGGGTAGCCAGTGACATCGCTCAACAGGTACAAGCGAAACTTACGCAGAAGTCAGCGTCACTACAACCGCGGCCGGTGGATCCCAAAGTGTTGGACGCATACGTCCAAGGCAGCTACTACCTGAACAGCTCGGGCCGTGGCGCGGGTGATGAAGACAAGAAGAAGGCCCGCAAATACTTTCAACAGGCAATCGATCTGGATCCGGAGTTCGCGCCGGCGTACATCGGGCTAGCCGAGTCTCATGTGCTCCTGCTCCAGGGAGAGCCCGAAAATCTCGTCATTGCGAAAAAAGCCGTAGAAAGGGCCCTCGAACTCGATCCAAATTCTTCCGATGCCTACATGGAATTAGCCTTAATCAAGTGGGAGTTATGGGACTGGTCTGGCGTGGAAGGGGACTCTCGGCGCGCGCTTATGATCAACCCCAATAACGCCGCGGCGCACGACTGGCTTGCGAGTGTTTTGGATGTAACCGGTCGGCTAGATGACGGACTAAGGGAATTCCAGATTGCGCAGGAACTAGACCCCAATCATGACCACTTGGCCGATGCGCTGTACCAACGAGGTCAACTCGACGGGGCTATCGAGATCCGGCTACGGATCGCCAAACAGGATCCTGCGGATGGATACAACCATTTCGCCCTTGCCTTGGCCTACGCACAAAAAGGTTTGTATAAGCAATACGTGGATGAGATGAGCGCGATGGCCCCGCTGTACGGGCTACCCGAACTCAGCGCACGAATTCAACAGGCGTACGCGCATTCCGGGTATCAGGGAGCGCTGCGGCAGTGGGCGAAGGAGTTGGAATATCTCGCAGTTCGCAAACAAGCTTACTACCCAGGCTTGGTAGCGCAGGCATACGCAGCGCTGGGCGACAAAGATCGCGCATTTTATTGGCTGGAACAATATTCACAGCATCGCGATCTGGCGACCGCTGACCCAACTGTCTATTTCAAAACCGACCCATGGTTGGCTCCCCTGCGCTCTGACCTGCGATTCGCCGACTTTCTCCGCCGCGCGGGGTTGTCGCCGTAGCGGCATCATCCTCTCGGGTCGAGCTATTGAACCGTCACTGTCGCCTGGGTTGTGTGCTGGTTGCACCCGATGTCCCGGTGACCGTCGCCGTGTAGTTCGTGGGACCTGGTTCTCCGGCTGGGCCTTCCGCAATAGCGGGGCACAATCCTGATTGTTGATAGAAGAAACCTTGTGCGGTTTAGCTGTCTCAACTCCACGGTGGTCCTTGTGCTATTGAGTCTTACCCTTCGCTCCACCGCTCAGACTACCGTAGGAACGGGCAGCATCGTCGGAACGGTGAGCGATCCGTCCGGTGCAGTGATTAGCGGCGCCAGCGTGGCGATCAGTAACGTCGCCACCGGACAGTTCATCGGCGTCACCACCAATTCCTCAGGGTCGTTCAACTCAGGAGCCCTGATTCCTGGCAACTACAAAACTCTGGTTTCAGCCAAAGGCTTCAATTCGGCAGAAATGGCGGTGACGGTGTGGGTGGGCAACACGGCGTCCGTGAGTGTGAAGCTGCAAATCGGGAGCGCGAAGGAACTCGTGGAGGTGCAAGATTCCGCGTCTCGGGTGAATACGGAACAGCCCACTGTGCAAGGAGTGCTGAATGAACAACAGATTGAAAATCTGCCCGTCAACGGGCGCAATTTCCTGGACCTTGCCCAGTTGGAACCAGGCGTTCAGATCCAGGATGCGGCGAACTTCGGCTTTGCAGGTAAGGATGGGTCTTCTTCCATTTCGTTTGGAGGCCGCTTCGGCCGCACCGCGCGAATCGAAGTAGATGGTGTTGACGTGTCCGATGAGGTCTATGGCTCAACCACGATGAACATTCCCGCCAGCGGAATCCAGGAGTTCCAACTAAGTCAGTCGAGCTTGGATCTCTCGACGGAGCTGACCACCTCCGGTGCAATCAACGTGACCACGCACTCGGGGACAAATGTTCTTCACGGGGAGGCTTTTGACTTTTTCCGCGACACCTCACTGGCGGCGGAGTTGCCCTCACCTCCTGGACTCTCAGAGCCCTTCCAGCGCTCCCAATATGGCGGGCGCTTAGGCGGGCCGGTGATTAAGAACAAGTTCTTCTATTTCCTGGACGGTGAGCGGACGCTGCAGCACCTGCAAGCGCCTGTATTGGTGGCGGCTCCTTTTCAACAATTCTCCGGACACTTCAGCTCGCCCTACCACGAGAACAATCTCATGGCCAAGGCGGACTATCAATTCCCGCATTCGGTCCACGCCTTCTACCGCGTCAGCTACTTTCAGAATTCCTTTGTGGCGAACGGGGGGGTGGGCTTTTCCGTTTATGACGGAAGGAACGTCACGCGAACGCATGTGGCGGGGCTCGATTTCAATACCGGGGCCTTCACTCATAGCCTCCGATTCGGATACTTGAAAACAGGCAGGGATCTGGTTGATGGAACCAGAGGCAGCAGCCTGCCGCTTGCGAACTTCGCTTTGAATCTGCAAATGGGCAGCACGGGACTGGCGACCGGGCCTAACAGCTTTGCCCCCCAGGTAATCCTCCAGAGCAACCACCAGATCAAATATGATGGCAGCAAAATCTTGGGTCCACACATCATCCGCTATGGCTTCACCTTTAACCGCATTGCTGCCGCAGCTAATGTGCCCCTCGGCAGCCTTGCGCCTTCCTTGACCCTCAACGTCGGCTCCAGCGAGGAAATGTTTGCCGAAAACTCTTGCGGTCCCGGCACACCTTGTTTCCAGGGAGGAGCAGCGAATCCGCTGAATTATCCGGTGGAAGGAGTAATTGTAAGTAATGGCCTTGGGTACGTGACGCCTTTCCCGGGATTGGGCCTTCCGGCAGGCAGCTTTCTCTACCACCGTCTTGGCGCCTATTTGGGGATGAGTGCGAAATGGAAGAGAAATCTGACGTTGTCCTACGGCGTACGCTACGCGCGCGAGCCGGGTCGCAGTGACAGCCAATTCCGTGCGATTCCGGAACTCAACGCCTTGGTGCCCGGCCTTGGCAACCCGGTTCGGGAACCTAACTCGAACTTTGCGCCACAACTGGGGTTTGCGTGGGATCCCGCGGGCACTGGCAAGGCTTCGATTCGTGGCGGCATCGGCCTCTTCTATGAGAATGTGCTGACGATTGTAAACCCCTTCGATGCTCAACTTCGCACGCCCACCGGCGACGTCTTTCTCGCGGCATCGCCCGCCTGCACTGGAACCGCTCAGCCTGTGCCCGTCCCAATCCCAGGGGGAACGCTTGATCCGACGCCCTTGTGCAGCAATCCCGATCACGGCCCAGTTGCCATCGGAACGGTGGCCGCACAGGTCGCTGCATTTCAGAAGCAATATCAGGCGGATTCTCCGTTTGACTTAAACGCACCGAATCCGAATTACATAGGGACGTTGCTCAAGCAGGGACTTGGAATCCTCGGGCCGTACGACCCCAACTTCCGTACCCCGCGCTCCGTCCAGATGAACATCGGCGTGCAACGGGAAATTCGCACTGGAATGATTCTTAGCGCCGACTTTGTGCGCAACGTGCAGACCCACTACTTTCTTGGCATCGATGAAAACCATACCGGGGACGTTCGCTACTTCAATCAATCCGCGGCGCAACAAGCGATTGCAGCCACCCTTAGCCAATGCGGAGTATCGACCGTCGAGCAGGCTATCCAGTCCTGCCCAGGGCTGTATCCCGCCGGTGGGGGCGTAAGCATGGCTGATTTCGCAAACAACGGCCTGACCTCTTCCGCCGACTTTGGAGCGGTCTGCTCGTTCGCTTCCGTGACTACGCCCGGCAGTTACTATGGCTGCGCCTTCCCCGGCATCAATCCGAACGCTCCGCCTATGACATTCCTTGAGCCCATCGGCCGCTCGTTCTACAACGGCTTGCAGATCAAAGTAACCGGAAACGTGCAGCATCCGCTCGGCGCTCTGCGTGCGTTGAATTTCCAAGGTTCGTACGCTTTATCCAGGTTTGAGAATGATGGCGGGACTACCGGCATAAGTGGAACGGCCGCTTTGGTCAACGCCGACCAGGATATCGGGGTCTTCCCGCCAGACTATGCCAAGCCTCACCGTTTCTTCGGGCCTTCGCTCTTGGATCGCACGCACCAGCTTTCTTTTGGCGGGTTCGCAGACTTCCCACGCGGGTTCCAATTGGCCGTCATCGGACATTTTTGGAGTCCGCTTTCCGCGCCGTTAGTCGTACCGAATACGAATCTAGGGCGCGGAGAAATTTTTCGCACCGATTTCACAGGCGACGGTACGGTTCAGGATCTCCTTCCTGGAACACATACTGGAAACTTTGACCGCGGGATCGATGCATCAAACATCAACCACGTGATCGCGAATTACAACAACACTTACGCCAACCAGCCAACACCCGCGGGCGAGGTGCTGATCCAGAACGGAGTGTTCAGCGCGACGCAGTTGCAGCAACTGGCAGCCGTGGCCCCTCCGGTTGCTCCCGCGCCGCCGGGCCAGGTCAATCTATCCTGGCTACGGGCTTTCGATCTGAAAGTCAGTTGGTCGAATCAGATTCGTGAGAGATTCACGGTGCAACCCAGCGCCGGGTTTTACAACCTCTTCAACTTCGCGAACTTTGACTTGCCGGGTAACGCGCTGAATGGATTATTGAAGGGAGGCGCCGGGCAGATTAACGGCACTACTCGCGCAAGTCACGACGTGAACCGCGTCGGGGTGGGAACAGGTGTCTATTCGCTCGGCGCCCCCCGGCAACTGGAGTTCGGGCTGCGGGTCACGTTCTAGCTTAACTGCTCGGTTTGCCGTGGATCCTAAAGTTCCCGGCACATGAAAAAGCATCTTCCTGTTGAACCGTTGAACCCGGCAGCGCGCACTCAACCAAAGCACCGTCAACCGTGTGTTTCCTCTGACGCTTACATTGCACCCGCTGCCAAATATAGCTTTCTCTAGGCCGACAGAACTGACGCAAAAACCCCAAAATCCACCCCAGAGGCAAAAAAACAACAATAACCATCCAGTAAACCATGTGGTATCAAGCATTTATACCAGAATTGCGCTATTCTTTACCCCCCCAACCCCTACCGGACGTATCGGAATGCGTGTAGTGGCAAGGAAACACCTGATTTTTGCACCATCCAACCTTCAATTTCATCCCTACAACCCTTAAACCACTGAAAACAGACATTTTCCTATACCCTAAGATTGCCACCAAATAGTCGTTCTTCAGCCTAAAAACCGAGAAATTGAGCCTGGCGGAATCGCCTCGGGCCCGAATTCTCACCCTACGTGTTTCCCAATATGCGGAGCCCTGAGCAACCTCTCAAGGACATCCGAAGAGCTTGGGCTAAAGCTCCGAAGCTAGCGGGAATCCCATACTTCTGGTTTTACCACTTGAGGCATTCATTTGCGTCCAGGCTGAGCGCGGCTGGCGTTTCAGATCTTTTTGTGGCACAGATTATCGGCCATTCCAGTCCAAGTATCGTCCAAACCTATGCGAAAGCGATTGACGAACATAGACGTGACGCAATACGCAAGCTGGAATCTCTGAGACCAAAACCCGAGCCTTCGGGCTTATCCTCAACATCCACAACTCGGCCAAATTAAGCAGCGGAAATCTCAGCGTCTGAACATACCCACGGAATTGCCGTGAAAGAAGTGGAGCGGCGGCAGGACTTGAACCTGCGACCTCCCTGCCCATACAGTAGGATTGTCGAATCAGACTGCATGTCGAAAGCGAGGGCGCTCTGTCCTCCTGAGCTACGCCGCATAAGTGTGCTAGTCGGCGCTTTCCGATTTCACAAGGTGCAACGCCCTCCCTTTGCGGGCAACAACCTTTTCTCTCTCGGTCTGCCTCTCCTGGATCCTTTCGAGCTTCTCTTTCACGTATGGCTGTGCCGCGTTGATAAGGCCGTCAAAGTGATAGAGATTGGGCGGCTCCCTTTTCCTCTCACGCGGCGCTCCTCGCGCCGGATAAAGCCGCCATGCTGTAAGCTGTGATTCGGCGCTGGACTGTTCTCGGCGCTACACCGATCGCCTCTGCGATGGTCTTTTTGGACGGATGGGGCTTGTTGTCGCGTGTCCACCAATAGTTAGCGAGGTGCAGGATGATGTTCATGTCCAAGGCGTCGAGCCCGAGGGCTTTCTGTCGTTCGATGATGACGCTCGGCAGAGCTGTCCAACCCGCGTCCATGAGCGCTTTTGACCACTTCTTTTCGTTGACGCGGACCTCTTTTGCAGTTGTGGGTGCCGCTGCTGTAGTCGGGGTGCTTACCATCTCTGTCGCCTCCAATAATGCCACTATCGCCGCAAACACGACAAAGTGCAATGCCCACCGGGAGACGCTGGGGACTCGGGACCGGTATTATCCTCTTGATGTTGGGATGAGATGTCTAAAGGAGTGAAGTCTGAGTAACTGTGTCTGCTTAATAGGAACCGGGAGCCCTGCGGCCGTAGTTCCAAGAGTCTCCCCCTCGGTGTCCCGTTGTACTCCCCAGGGAGAACCTACCGCCACCCGGCCCGTTCCAAAACTCGTTCTGGGAGCACAGGAGTAAATGGCGGAGAGGGAGGGATTCGAATCCGCCTGAAAGCGTCAAACAAAGGACTTAACCGCGCACGGACAGCGAAATTAGCATTTCTAAGTCTATGAAAACCCTGGCATCTGATTTGCGAGTGATTTGCAACCTCACTTGAACAGGCACTCGCCTCAGTTCACGGTCAAGGTGATAGTTCCTGCGGTCTTGGTCGTGCTGCTGCCACCACTGACCATTACAACGATGGAATAGTTCTGCGATCCCCCGCCACCACCGCCGCCAGCAGGAGATGCGCCCCCGCAACTCAGAGTCCCGCATACTGCTATCGCAAGGAACACAATGACCAGACCCTTCCGCCGGAACTTCGCGCCAGTAAGCAAAATGCCCAGTGGCAGTGCAAAGGCAACCGCTAAAGGTCTCACGAGAGGACTCCAGTTCCGAGGACCCTGCGTAGTGGATGCTGCTTGTGAACTCGCTGTCAGGGTCAATACAGAAGTGCCTGTTCCATTAGCCGGAACCGTCGTGGATGCGGGGTTGAACGCACAGGAGATCAACCCCGACGAACTTGAACACGTGAAGCCGACAGTTCCATCAAAACCATTAACAGGAGAGACACTGACATTAAAGTTTGCGGAGCCACCCTTTGCCACAGAGGCGCTGGTTGGGCTTACAGAAGCTGTAAAGTCCGACACCTGCAGTTCAGCCACGGTCGTATGGGTAACCGGTGCGCTTGTTCCGGTGACGGTGATCTGATAATTCCCCACCGGTACGCCCTGTGTTTGTATTCCAACGGGCGCCTGATTCGCGCCCGTCCCTGGGCTCTCAATGAACGAGGTAACACTGCAACTAGCTCCGGCCGGCAAAGCGCCACCACAGGTAAGGTTGACGGTCTGATTGAACATGTTTGTGGTTCCCACTGTCAGGTTGTAGCTTATGTTCTGATCCGTGGGCAGCACTTGCAGAATCTGCGGGAGGAGGCTCAGGGAGAAATCACCGACGTTCAAGATAAGTGAAATGTTCTGAGTTATCACTCCGTCGGACAACTGAAGTACAGCTGGATAGGAGCCCTGGGGAGTAGTCGCGGCAACGGAGACCGCCATCCTGGTTGCCGCAAAATCTCCGGGTCGAAGGACCAGGTTTGGAGGAGTGAAGGTGCATTGCGCTTTCATCGAGAGGCCCATGCACTGAATGCTCAGGGTCGAAGCATATCCATTCACGGATGAAACTTGAATATTGAGGTTTTCTTGGCTCTGGCCAGCAGCCAGGTTAACGGAAAATCCGTTGGCGGCGTTCACCTGGAATCCCGCAGTCCCAGCGGCGACGGCCGTCCCATAGGCAATTGCAGTTGAAGGTCCAGCCTGCGCTGTGATCGCAAACACGTGATTGGTGTTGAAGGTCGGGCCAATGGTGAAATTGAATGTTTGCGAGGCGCTGCCCGCCGGAATTGTGATAGTTGCAGGAACCTTGATCGCCGGGTCGCTAGCACTAAGACTCACGGTCGTGGCGGAGGTGGAAGTCAGGTCGAGAAGGACGATTCCAGAGCCCTGCGGGCCGGGAACAGGATCTCCCGCAAGCCCCAACTGCAGCGTGGGCGCAATCGCGGTCGGGATCAGATCGTAGCTGGAAGTGAAATCGTTCAGCTCGAAGAGCGAGATTCGTCCAGCTCCCGTCAAATCCGTAGCATACGCATTTACGCGAGGCTTCCGAAAATCGAGGACATCGTTGGTGGGCGTAAACGTGCCGTCACCATTGCCCAACAACACCTGAACGACAGTGTCGAGGTTCACGCCGCCGATCTGCTCGAACGCAGCAATGTCCAGGTTGCCATCGCCGTTGAAATCCGCGACCATAGGAGCGAGTTTTGATCCAAACGAGATCTGGGGCAGTAGGGGAAAGAACGGATAACTGTAGGTATTGGTCAGCAGAAAGCTGCCATCAGCCTGACCGATGTAGATCGAAAACTCGACGTTCTGGAGCCGAGTGACATCAGACGATACAACGGGCATATTTACGATGTCCGGGTGGCCATCGCCATTTACATCAGCCACAACCATCGGTCCGATATTCGAAAACAAGAGCTTTGCCGGTTGAAACGTTCCGTCGCCATTGCCCAGAAATTCGTATAACGCCGCATCTCCCGTGAAACCTGCGTTGTCGTCCATAAAAACCAGCAGATCGGGCTTCCCGTCGCGATTGAAGTCTCCTACGTAGATTGCAACCGGAACATGTGGGTCCGTGCCTCCGAAGGTCTGCAGCGAAGCGGCGTGAAATGTACCATCACCATTCCCCGTAAAAACCTGGATAGCGGAACAATTGTTGGGGTCGGGGATGCATCCAATCAGGCCAGCTACTACAAAATCAAGCTTGCCGTCGCCGTTGAAGTCCCCGACGCCAAGCGCAGTGAAAGTATTCGAAACGCTGGTCACCGTCGGAGGGCCGAAACTTCCGGCCCCGATGTTAGGAGCAAACGCAAGCACCGATGCTGGAGTATCGTTCTCGGCGATAGCCAGGAAATCCGGACGACCGGTGTTGCGGAAGTCCGCCAGCACAAAGTCGGTAGGGGCGCCGTCGTTCTCAGGATACGCATCCGAACGGATTGGGGCAGACAGATTCCCGTTGCCGTCGTTCAAGAGCACAGTTATTTCAAAGTCGCTCCCCGGGTTCTGATTAAACTCAACGAGGCTCACATCCGTCGACCCATTTCCATCCACGTCGGCAAAAAAGGCTCCCGAAATGGGCTCATCGGACTGACCCAGCCCGTTATACCCAATCCAACCGCCGCTCGGCGCGCCGTACCCACCCGTCCCGTCATTGAGAAACACAGTGGCGGAATCGTTGTCCTGATTAGCCGTTACCACGTCGGGATGGCCATCGCCATTAAAGTCCCCGACGGCCAAGGAGGCTGATGAACTATCACCCCGGTAGACTTTGGGAGGGCCAAAATTCCCCTTTCCATCTCCTTCCAATACGCAGATCTGGTTACCAGCTTCTACCCCACTGCCTGGCCCGCCCACATTGAAAAAGGTACCCGCAACGATTACGTCCGGATGTCCGTCGCCATTCACATCGGCTTCGACCATGCCCAGGCCAAGATCACCGACCCCAAACAAACCCGGGTTGCTGGCGTTGAAAGTCCCGTCTCCATTTCCCGGAAATACCCACAGGGTATCCGGATTACCAAGAAGCACCACATCGGGAATCCCATCGCCGTTGGCATCAAACAACAGACCCGACAGATAAAGCTCTGTGGTGACCACCTGCCCGGCTGTAAACGTGCCGTCCTTGTTATTGAGATAAATCTGGACCGCGACATCCTGAACGAAGTCGTTAAGCAGAAGCAGATCGGGATAACCGTCTCCATTGACATCGGCGCTGGCGGCCCAAATGATCGATGGCGCAAAATTCCCGGCAAGAGTGCCGATAGGTGCGCCGAATGTGCCATTCCCCAGCCCCGGCAACAGCACCAGGTAGTCGGCGGAAGCGCCGTTGCCGGCAAAATTCAGCGGGGCGACTATATCCAGCTTTCCGTCCTTGTTGAAATCGCCGACCAGCAGGAACGTTGCCGGCCCCTCCAGCGGAATCGCGCTTTCCGTGAACGTGCCGTCCCCATTGTTAAGAAAGACCCCCACGCTGTTGCTGTCAACCTCAGCCACCACCAGATCGGTTCTCCCATTGCCGCGCAGGTCCCCGGTTGCAACCCAGACCGGAGATTGCCCGAGCGTAACCGGCACAATGACGGGCAAGTTGAAAGTCCCATCGCCTTTGCCGTAGTAGAGCCACAGATTGTTATCGCCGCCATTGGCGACAACAAAGTCCTGCTTGCCGTCGCCATTGAAATCGCCCGTCGCGACAGAAGTCGGAATGAAGCCAGCAGGCAGCGAATCGCGAAGCAGGAATCCCGGCAGGGCCGACGGAGCGAACGCTGCGGCAAGGCCACTATTGTGAGCAGCCGCGCGTGCCGCATTTTTCAACATCTCCGTCCGCGCTGCTCTGGCCCTCGGACGGGAAAAGCGCTTCAGGTAGTTCGGACGGGATTTCTCTTGATGGTTCCAGCCCTCGAATCGCATCGGCAATCCAGGGCTAACGGAGGGCGTTTTGTCTAACGGCTGTGCGTTCCTCAGCACTCGCCCTGAGAGCTGTTGGTAACTGCGGTACGACTGCTGAGCCACGCTGACGCGTGCCAGCGCAATCGCGAGAACAAGAAACCATAGCCGCAGCGCAGATAGTCTTTGAACAAACACGCTAGAACCTCGATTCGGCATCCGAGCAGCCCAGCCTTCGCGAAGAACGCGAAGGGGCACCCTCAGTGGCGCTGCAAGCGTGGGCCACCCGCCACCCAGGTTTTTGTGCTCTATGCGGAAGGGCGAGCCACGCGCTCCTCTCCCTTCCCTCATTGCTCCGGATTGTGCCGAACGGTCGCCGCAATACGATAAAAATCGATCAAATCCTTCTCAGGACCCTCGAAGTTCCCGAGGATACACGTCGAGGAGTTGAAGCACCCATCTACTACGTCGGATCTATTCGATCGTTTTGCTTCGATACACGCAAAAGTCGCCGCTGCGTACCTGATTTCCTTTGTTTCAGGATTCGCAAGGCCCTGCTGTTGGAAGACACTTGCGGTGCTATGCATCACGATGTCCTGACTGCATGTTTGACCGCCCATCCACACGAACGACATCGAAACCGAGGGCGACATGCAAAGGGAGGTCAAGCAGGGTTCCCACGTCTCGAGGCGTGTTTCCTTCCCCGCCACCATCCACTTCCGGGGAACCTCAGCCTCTAGATCCCCCACCTGAACCGGCTGTCTGCGCACGATTGCTTGCCAACCCCAACGTCCTACGGGCGCAAACAGAACTAGGAGTAGAAGGCAACCTAACATACAAAGAGTCGCAACCTGATGACGGACCTTGCGGTGATCACCCTTTCTTTCGGGGCCAATTTGGCTCACTGACTTGCCTCGGGGTACAGAATAAAATTAGGAAAAACTGTCTCCAAGATCAACAGATTGTGAAAAACCGGCCGATCCTACCTTTTGCCTATCCGCATCCACCTGAATTACCCAAGACACAATTGTCGCTCCGTTGAGCATTGTTAAGGCAGTCTGGGTTAGCCCCGTCACATTTGCCCGCGCTTGCAGGTGATTGTTTCGGAGCCGGTGTCGATGGAGGGGGAGTATCTGGACAATCCGCTTCGTTGCAGCCGGGGTTCTTTTTTCTCTTTTCCCTCTCTTGTTCTTCCTTTCTACGTTGGGATTCTATCTCTCGCTCGACCTCACTTTGAATCAGGTCCTGAATCTCACCGATGGCAAGGTCTTTCGAGTCTGCAGGAATATCGCCTCCCAAGAACGTTCCAGGTAGAGTGGCAGCGCCCCCGACTGTCTTCCTCGCAGCCGTCAGGAGGTTCTTGGCAGCGATGGCAGCCGTTTGTATCGCGGCATCACAGTTCCCACTTCCAGAGAATGAACACACCGCTATCGCATGTTGGAGAGCCGCTTCGTAATTTTGCTTGAGGTTGATGAGCATCTGGAAGCTTGAATGCTCCTCCCACACAGCGGTCACGAGTTTCACAATCGCGATGCCCACCGCGATGCAGACTATTGAGCTGAGTGGCTCAATGCAATGACCGTTAGGATCCGTGCGGATTGTGGGACCGTTACGGGTGTAACCGTAGAGGTTTAGGGATTGGGGGTCAGTGTAGACAGCATAAGGCAACGCCGACGGCTGATCTGCCCAATCGGGAGTTGCGAAACGCCCCAAACTTGAACTGTAATATCTTCCGCCGAAGTAGTCGAGGTTCGACTCCGAGTCCCGTTCTTTGCCGGTGAACTCGTAGTGATCCGCCGGAGTCGCGCTGCCCACCTCGATGCCGTACGGTGTGTAGTCCAGGTCCTCTTCCGTCTTCAGCGTGTTCGCCGTCAAGGGCGTAACCAGCATTCGTGCAGACCCGAGATGGTCGCCCAGGAACGTATGCACGTTCAGGCTGGGACGGTCCACGCGCGATACCCGCTCACCCCCAAAATACACGTATTCTGCGTTCAGATTTCCGCTCAGATCGCTCTCTGATAGTGCTTGCGATCCGACCCCGGTCCAATAGAGTGTACCCGTAGCTCCAGTGGCGCAAGTACCCGGCGTTGTGGCTGCCGTGCACTTCTCGACCCGGTCTCCGTCGCCATCGTAAATGTACGCCATCCCGCCGCCGCCGATGACCCGGTTTTCCGCATCGTAGGTGAAACTGTGTCCCAGACCATCACTTTGCAGGTTGCCCGCCGGGTCGTAGTTGTAGCCGGTAAGCTGGTTCTTTGGGGACGCCGGGGCAGCGCTCAGGCTTCCGTACAGAGTTTTGCCAGTGATACCAGCGACGTTGGTTACGTTCCCCCACGGATCGGTGGTAAACACCTGCCCCCAGTTGTTGCCATTGCTGTAACCTTGCGTAATCCGGTTCAGGGAGTCGTAGAAGAAGTTCTGCGTGCGGGTATTGTCCAGCTTGTTCACGATCTGGTAGACATTGCCGTTGTTCGCCGGCGATGTTGTCGTCGACGAACAGCTCACTGTGCCGTAAGAGACGCTCAGACCGCCGCCCTGATGGAAATCGTAACAGCGCTGGTACAAGAAAACGCTGCCGCTCGAACCCGTGTATGCAGCGTATTCCAGAGCAGGTTGAAAACGCTTGTTGTACACATAGTTCGTCGTGATCCCGATGTTGTTCGACCCTGAGATGGCATATCGGTGCGTACCCGCCAGTGCTCCGTTCGGTGCAAACGTGGTGTTGCCGAAGACGTAGTTGTCGCGTTCGTCGATTTCTCCGTCGATACGCCCCGCACTATCCAGTTCGAAAGTCATGCGGTCCCCGCTGGGGTACCACAACATTGAGGACTCGCCATTCAAGTAGTAGACGTAGCCAACGTTCTTGATTGTGCCGTTCAGCGTGCGCTCCTCGATGGTCGGACGCCCCATCGCGTCGTAAATCCAGGCCGTTGCCCCCGAGCCATCGCACATGGAGCTTCGCCGCCCGATCACGTTCGTCGGAGTGAGTGCGATGCTGGAATTCGTGGGTTTGGCAACTGTCGGAGGTGTGCAGCCGGTCGGCGCGACGCCATCGTAGCCATATTGCACCGCCGGGGTCTTCGGATTGCCCGTCAAGCTATCAGCGTAGCTTTTGCCTGTGAGGCGATTCAGAACGTCGTAGGTGTACGTCGTGGTGACCCTGGCGGTTCCTGTGGGACCTTGGTTTGGCGAAAGTCCCGCCTTCGTTTTGAGATTGCCATCCGCATCGTAGGTGTAGGAAATAAGGCCCGATTCCTGGTTGGTCGCACTCAACAACCGCGCGAGCGAGTCGTACGTGAAGCGGCGCACCCGCCAGAGACTGCCGGCGTCGTTGCTCGGCGCCGAAGAGCAACCCGTACCGGTCGCATTTCCGTGCTGCTCGACGCAGGTGAGGTTGTCCAGAGTGTCGTAGACATAATCCGTTTCGTAGTTCAGATGCGGCGACGAGCCGGGGTCCTCGATGACTTTCGTCAGCCGTCCGAGTGCGTCTGAACAAGATTGACGAGAGTTGCCGGTCTCGTCCGTTACCGTTGTGCAATTTCCTGAATAGGCGGTGACTTCGTTGTTCGTTGTGACCGTGCCGTCAGTCGGAATCTGCAATGTCTCGCGGCCCAGCGGATCATACTGATGCAGCGTCAGACCGTAGGTGTATTCCGACGTCGACCGATACGGGTTGGACACAGTCGCGACCCTGCTGAGGGTATCGTAGGTTGTATCGGTCTTGATGCTGGTCGCACAGTTGGAAGTTCCATCCTCGCATTGCTCATTTTCAGACAAGCGGCCAAGCTGATCGTAGTGGGCACGGCCGAAAACTGAAGTGCTGGAGCTCGTCAAATGGCTAGTAGTAACGATGAGGCTGGTGTCGTTGTAGGTGTTGGTGACTTGCCCGCCATCGGGGTAGGAGGTCTGCGTAAGACGATCAAGCGGGTCAAGATAGGCATTGCTCGTGGTCTGCGAGTTGGCGTCAGTCGTAGATGCGAGCGAAGCCGTGCAGGAATTGAACTTTCTGGTTGTTACCTGCTTGAGCGCGTTCGTGATCTTGGTCGCGTAGGCTTTGCCTTGTCCACTGCTGGGCGCGCAAGTTGCGTCACCCCAGGAATCGGTATAGTCAAACGAGGTTTGGTTTTTTAACGGGTCAATGGTGGAGATTACGTTCCCCGCATCGTCGTACTGCTTGGTCGTCGTCAGGGAGCTGTTGGTTGTGTTGAGCCACCGGCTGACAGCCGTGACGTTACCTCGATAAAGGAAGCCTGTACTGTAGTTGGAGTCGTGCTGCACGGCGCTGCTGGCGACCATCGACTGGTTCGCGTGGCTGTAGTTGTCGTACTCGTAATTCGTGAGCGCGACCTGGTTGCCGCTGCCATCTAGTACTTGATTGCTCAAAACGCGATCCACGATATTCCGCGATATGTAGTTCGAGTTGCCCGTATGCAGATAGGTGTATTTGTTCTGCCTCACCAGCGGAAGACTTGAAACACTCGTGCCGTAACCATACTCCCGCTTTGCGGTGGGGTTCAGCGTGGTCGCTCCATAGGTGATATTAGTACTGCCTGTAAAGGTCTCATAGTCGGTCTGCGTCTGCGAGATGAGCCCATTGTCGAGCGTGGTCGTGACGCTGGTCGGACGCAGGTTCACCAAGGTCAGTCCATATGGATCGCTGCCGTAACTCGTCGCGACGGTCCGCAAAAGTGCGCCGGGAGTTTTGCATGATGAATTGATTGGGGAGCAGCCATTGTAGTACTGAACCTGGGTTTCAACTGTTCCCATGCTCGACAAGGTGCCACTGGTGATAAAGCTGAAGGTGTGGTTCTCGTCGTTGCCGAGGGGATCGGTAACGAGCCCTCCGTTGTAGGTCCAGGTGGCGCTCGAACCTACATATGTGTTGCAAACATGTAAGTTATTGATTTGAGTTCCCCTCAAACTCATAAAATCATTAGACTCAAGAAACTGTCGTACAACTGCCGTACAAGCGGGAGAACCAGAATTCACCCTGAAGGGACTCAAGTCGCCGACCTTGACCGCCGTAACTTCTCGCATCCATCCATATCGTCTTCCCTTCCGGACCGCTAGGCTCAGTCTCGCCCTTACCATAGTTACTCAATAGCAGGAAAATTTCGGCGCTGCTTGCGCGGACCGCCCCGGCACTCCCTTTCACTCGGTCGCAAAAAGCCCCATCCCCTCTGGCCCACAGGACTCCGGAATCGTTCCAAGGCCGCTCGTTATTACAACCCGACATGGACATTATGTCCCATACCTCACCTATGCAGTCGTGGCCCGGAATCTCGCCACGGTCAAGAAACCTGTTTCCGCGCAAACTTTTAGGCCATCCAGATGGCTTCTACCTTCTGGCGGACTGCTGCGTCCCTCTGGGGCCTGAGATAACGCATGGTGCTAGCCAGATCGGTGTGCCCCATCCACGACTGCACAGTACGTAGATCGACACCAGCCCACAGAGCACGGGTAGCGAACGTCGCCCGGAACTTGTGCAGCCAAACCTCCGACTCCGGAATCCCGGCACGTCTGGCTACCGCCTTCGCCATGTCGAGGAAGTCGAACTTCGGCTGCCCGTTCTTGGTGGGGAACAGCAGTCCACCGCTGCCACGGGTGACGAGCATCTTCTTCAGCTTCGACATCAACGCCGCTGGCACGGGAATGGTTCGCTCCTTGTACATCTTCGGTGTCCACCCATGGTCAGGGTTGTGCCGCACCGACACCGTGTTCGCGGAGAAGTCGAGGCTCCGGTCTGTGGCGTAGATCACTTCCTGCTCCCGCATCCCGGTCATCAGGAAGAACTCGAACAGGATAAGCTCGTCGGCGTCACAGGCGGCGAAGAATGTGTCAAGGATGTCCTGCTCGTAAATCTCCGGCTCTTCCTCGACGTACTTCGGCCAATCGTGGGCTTTGATCTTGAGGGATTTCCCGGTGATGTCGAAATGCTTGAGGAAGGTCATCACCGCCTCGAACTTGTTGTAGGTTGACCGAGGAGCTTGTTCCTTCACGTCTCGCAGGAAGGTGACGAACCTGAGCAGGTCAGATCGGTCGATCTTGCTCAGCGGCTTGTTCAGGCAGGACTCAAAGAAGTAGCGGAGTGAAACCCGGTACGCCGCGAAGGTCTTCGGCTTCCGTCCGGCTTCAATCTCTCCAAGGTATTGGTCGATGGCTCCGTCGAGCATCAGGATCGTAACCGCGTCCCGAACCGAGGCGGCTTGGGTAGTCGGTCGCCATCCCCGGAGCAGGTCAAGCTCCCGCTGGATTCTCTCCGAGGTCGCCGCTGCAAGGCTGTTGACCTTGAGCGTCTCCCACGTCGATCCGTATCTCAGAACCCAAGTTGTGGTGGATGGATACCTTGTCGTGATTACCGTTGAAGAGGGCGAGGAAGGAGGCTTGTGTTCCTGTGGTTCCTTTGACGCCTCGAAATCCAATATCATCTCTAGCACGAACTAAATTCCTTAAATCCCAAAGGAGTTCCTATG
>Ga0209415_10009086_pt1 | contig 17106 bp, 18 predicted proteins | sample PeaSoiSIISIP2007_FD_187696 | JGI IMG/M metagenome (GOLD analysis project Ga0209415, IMG submission 187696) | Peat soil microbial communities from Weissenstadt, Germany - SII-SIP-2007 (SPAdes) (version 2) | ecosystem: Environmental > Terrestrial > Soil > Wetlands > Peat | place: Germany... | reverse complement strand
CCCGACGATGTCGCGTGCATCAGCACGGTCTCGATCCGCGCGCCGTCGGCCAGCCGCCACACCCACTTGCGGGTCTGCCCGCCGTCGGCCTCCCATTCGCCGTCGGGCTCCAACGCGGGGGCGAGCGCGGGGTGGCGGCCCAACGCGGCGCGCAGCGGTCGGGGCAGCTCGGTGAGCTCCTCGGGGTCGAGGAGGCGCCGGTGCAGACCATCCCAGAGCTGATCGGCGCGGTAACGCGGCTCGCCGGGCGCGACCCCCTCCACGAGGGAGCCGAGTGCCTCCCGGTCGAGGTCGTAGCGGGTCCGCGGAGCGTCGTTCATCGTCTCGTCAGGGTAGGGCCGGAGGCGGGCCACACCGTGCAGGTGAGGCGAGCCTGCGAACGCGCAGGGCCGTGGGGATCGGTACCGTCGCGCCCGTGGCCCACACGACCCGACCGCCGCACGCCAAGGGTGACCAGGAGGGACCCGGGCACGAGCACCGCGACCTCAGCGGTGGATGGCCGCGCGCCGCGGTGTTCGGGGTGAGCGACGGTCTGACCACCAACGTCGCCCTGATCCTCGGGATCGCGGCCGCCAACCCCGCGCCCGGCTTCGTCCGCCTCGCCGGTCTGGCCGGCCTGATCGGCGGGGCGTTCTCGATGGCGGCGGGGGAGTGGGTTTCGATGCGCGCCCAGGCGGAGCTGCTCGAGCGCGAGCTGGCGCTCGAGCGCCGCGAGCTGGCGCGGGCGCCGGAACGCGAGGCGCGCGAGCTCGCCGCCATCTACCGCGGACGCGGGATCGACCGGGCGACCGCCGACGCGATGGCGAGGCAGGTGATGGTCGACCCCGAGACGGCGCTCGAGGTCCACGCCCGCGAGGAGATGGGCGTGAACCCCTCGTCCCTCGGATCGCCGGTCTCCGCCGCGGTGGCGTCGTTCATCACGTTCGCGATCGGCGCCCTCCTTCCCCTGCTCCCGTTCTTCTGGACCGGCGGCCATGGCGCCGAGCTGGCCGCGATCGCGATCGCCGCGGTGGCGGCCGTCCTCGTGGGTGGCGCGCTGGCGAAGTTCACCGGCCGCAGCGTCACGTTCTCCGCGGTGCGACAGCTCCTGATCTGCGCCGCCGCGGCGGGGGTCACCTACGGCGTCGGACACCTCGTCGGCTTGAGCGGCGTCAGCTCGGGGTGACATCGCCGCCGTAGACGCGGTCGACGTGGTGGAGCGTGAAGCCGAGGCGGTCGTAGAGCGCCCGCGCCGTCGCGTTGTCACCGTCGACGTAGAGCATGCCGATGGTGAGACCCAGGCCGGCGAGGTGGTCGAGGCCGGCGAGGACGAGATCGCGACCGAGGCCGCGGCCTGTGAAGTCCGGGTCGACGGCGATGACGTAGATCTCGCCGAGTGGGGGATCGTGGTCGTGGTGGACCTTGGTCCAGCAGAACCCGGCGAGCCTGCCGCCCTCCTCGTGCAGCAGGAAGCCGGACGGGTCGAACCACGGCTCGCGCTCGCGCGAGGCGATCGTGTCGAGGTCCCACCCGCCCTGCTCCGGGTGCCACGCGAACGCCCGGTTGTTGACCTCGAGCCAGGTCGGCTCGTCGCGGCCCGGGACGAACGTGCGCACCGCCAGCGCCCACGGGAGGCCGGCCGGCAGGGGTCGCCGGATCTGGAGCACGTCGCGCGTCGGCTTGAGGCCGACGCGTGCCGCCTCGGCGTCGGACCCGAGCGTCGGTGCAGACCGCCACACCTGGACCGGTCCGTCGCCAGCGGCGTCCAACGCGGCCCGGAGGATGTCGACGCCGGTCGAGGCGGGTCCGTCGTGGACGTACTCGATCGCCCAGCCGGCGCCGTCACGCAGCACGCCCGCATACGCGGTCACCCGCGCCCGGCCCGGCGCCCACGCCACCAGGCCCGTCCATCCCGGCCCGCCCCGCACGAGCGCCTCGCGCTGGTCCTCCCGCAGCGCCTCCCGCTGCTCGCGCCCACCGACGGCCGCGGCGAGGGCGCGGACGGCGTCCGCGACCACGGGATCCGGGGAGCGCAGCACCGTCACGTCCATCGCGGGCCAACAGTAGGTTCGTGCGCGTGGCGCGACCCCGGACACCGAAGGGCCGCGCCGGCGAGGCGGCGCGGCGCCTGGCCGAGGAGTATCCCGGCACCGTGGTCGAGCTCTGCGAGCTCGACCACGACGGCCCGTTCCAACTCCTCGTCGCGACGATCCTGTCGGCGCAGTCGACCGACAAGATGGTCAACAGCGTGACGCCGACGGTGTTTGCCCGATGGCCCACGCCGGAGGCCCTCGCCGGTGCCGATCCGGTCGAGGTCGAGACGGTGATCCATCCGACGGGGTTCTTCCGGGCCAAGACGCGCAGCCTGATCGGGATGGCCCGGGCCGTCGTCGAGCGCTTCGACGGGTCCGTTCCCGAACCGATCGAGGACCTCGTCACCCTGCCGGGCGTCGGACGCAAGACCGCCAACGTGGTGCGGAGCGTGGCGATGGGGCTGCCCGGCCTCCCCGTCGACACCCACGTGACCCGCCTTGCCCGCCGGCTCGGGCTGACCGACCAGACCGATCCCGTCCGGATCGAGCAGGAGCTCGACGCCATGATCCCGGCCGCCGAGCGGGGCCTGTTCAGCCTGCGCCTGATCCTCCACGGCCGACGGGTCTGCGTGGCCCGGCGGCCCGCGTGCGACCGGTGCGTTTTGGCCGATTTCTGCCCCTCGGCGTCACTCCCCGTGGTGCCTGCGGCCCGAGGACGCAAGGTTGCCACTCGATGAACGTTTCGGATAGAGTGGTGGGCAGAACGGCCCGGGTTCCGCCGCCTAGGGGACGTTCCGGAAGGCGCCCCTTTGGGGCGTCTTCTGTTTTTGGCCGACTTCTGCAGCTCTCGACCCTTACGCCCCTTCTGCGATGACGAGGCGGCGGATCCGGCGCCCGGCCCCCTCCAGGGAGCGCTCGATCTCGTGGACCTCGGCGACCAGGTCGTCGCGGTGGCCCGACTCGTAGGACTCGGCGATCGCCTGCAGGCGCCGGATGAGGTCCTCGACGGTGGCGCCCATCGACGACAGCTCGGCCGCATTGGTCATGGGCCCATCCTTCCCGCGAATCCGGGGGGCCGGCCGCGGACCCCCAGGTAGCATCGCGTCCTCATGCTCCGCCGGATCGACCTGCGCGGTCGGGACCTCGCCCATGTCGAGATCCCCCGGCCACGCGTGGCGGGAGATCCGCCGGTGGCCGCGGTCCGCGCCATCCTCGACGCCGTCCGCACCGGCGGCGACGCGGCGCTCCGCGAGTTGACGGCGCGCTTCGACGGTGCGGTCGTCGACGACCTGCGGGTCCCTGCCGGGGCGTGCGCCGCCGCCCTCGCCGCCCTCCCGCCCGGGTTGCGGGCGGCGATGGACACGGCCCGGGACAACATCGAGGCCTACCACCGGGCCCAGCTCCACGACGGTGCCCACACCGACCGGGGCGGTGTGCACGTCCGCGAGATCCGCCGGCCCGTCGACCGGGCCGGCTGCTACGTCCCGGGCGGCCAGGCGCCGCTGCTGTCGACCGTGCTGATGACCGCTGTGCCGGCCCGGGTGGCCGGCGTGCCCGAGGTGGTGCTGTGCACCCCGCCACGTCGCGACGGCACGGTCGCGCCCGAGTTGCTCGCCGCGGCCGCGCTGGCCGGGGTGGACGAGGTGTACCGCGTCGGGGGCGCCCAGGCCGTCGCCGCGATGGCCTACGGGACCGAGACGATCCGGCCCGTGGACGTCATCGTGGGACCCGGCAACGTCTACGTGTCGGTCGCCAAGCGCGAGGTCGCCGGCGTCGTGGGCGTGCCCTCGAGCTTTGCCGGTCCGAGCGAGGTGGTCGTGGTCGCCGACGGGACGACCCCGGCCGAGTACGCGGCGATCGATCTCATGGTGCAGGTCGAGCACGGACCCGACAGCGTCGCGTGGCTGGTGGCCTGGGACGAGGCCGTCGCCGACCGGATCGTCGAGGTCGTCGCCAAGCTGCTCGAAGCCGCGCCGCGCCGCGCCGTCATCGGCGCCAACCTCGAGACCAACGCCTATACGGCGCTCGTCGACGGCCCCGAGGAGGCGATCGCGATCGCCAACCGGATCGCGCCGGAGCACCTCGAGCTCATGACCGCGGACCCCGAGGCGCTGCTCCCGCTCGTCCGCCACGCTGGGGCGGTGTTCTGCGGCCCGTACGCGCCTGCGAGCGTCGGCGACTATCTCGCCGGCCCCAACCACGTGCTGCCGACCTACGGCTCGGCGCGGTGGGCGGGCGCGCTGCGCGTCGACGACTTCGTGAAGCACATCCACGTCGTGTCCATGGATGAGACGGCGCTCGCCGGCGTCGCCCCGCTCGTGGCCACCCTCGCCGAGGCGGAGGGGCTGGCCACGCACGCCGAGAGCGTGCGCCTCCGCGCCGCGCGCCGGGGTGGGGCGTGAGCCGCGTCCCGGCCATCCGGGCCGACCTCGGCCTCGGCGAGGGCTATCACTCGCCCCAGGTCGAGGCCGCCGTCCGGCTCAACACCAACGAGAGCCCGTTGCCGCCGCCCGACGCCTGGGTGCGCGCCGTGCAGGACGAGCTCGCCCTCGTGCCGTGGAACCGGTATCCGGATCGCAGCGCCTGGGCGCTGCGCAAGGCGGTGGCCGCGTTCCACGGTGTGGCACCCGAGCAGGTGTGGTGCGCCAACGGCTCCAACGAGATCCTGCAGACGCTGCTGCTCGCCTACGGCGGCCCGGGCCGCTCGGTCGCGCTCTGGGAGCCGACCTACGCCCTCCACCGCCACATCGCGGAGCTCACCGGCACCGCGGTCGTGGCCGGCCGGCGGGCCGCGGATCTGCGCCTCGACCTCGACGTCGTGCGCGACGACATCGCGCACGCCCAGCCGACGGTCACGTTCCTGTGCAGCCCCAACAACCCCACCGGCGAGGCGCTCGACCCGACGGCGGTCGAGCAGGTGACGACGTGGGCCCCCGGGCTGGTCGTGGTCGACGAGGCCTACGGGCAGTTCGCCCCCTGGTCGGCCGCGGGCCTGGTCGTCGAGGACAGCGGGTTGGTGGTGACCCGCACCTACTCGAAGACGTGGTCGCTCGCCGGACTCCGTCTCGGCTACTGCCTCGCCCCGACCGCGGTCGTGGCCGCGATGGAGCGGGCCTCGCTGCCGTACCACCTCGACGCCTTCACCCAGATCGCCGGCCGGCTCGCGCTGGAGCACGTCGACGCGATGGAGCAGCGGGTTGCGATGATCAAGGAGGAGCGCGGCCGCGTCATCGCCGCACTCTCCGACCTCGACGTCGACACGTGGCCGTCCGACGCCAACTTCGTGCTCTTCCGCCCGCGGCGTCGCTCCGGGGCGGAGGTCTGGCAGGGTCTGCTCGACCGGTCGGTGCTCGTGCGCAACTGCAGCAGCTGGGAGCATCTCGCCGACTGCCTGCGGGTCACGATCGGGACAGCCACCGAGGACGACGCGTTCCTCGCCGCCCTGCAGGAGGTCCTGTGACCAGATCCGGCTGCGTGACCCGCGCCACGAAGGAGACCTCGATCGAGGTGATCTTGGATCTCGACGGCCGAGGAGCGGTCGACGTGGCCACGGGGATCCCGTTCTTCGACCACATGGTCTCGCAGCTCGGCAAGCACGGTGGGTGGGACCTGCGCGTGTCCGCGGTGGGTGATCTCGAGGTCGACACCCACCACACGATCGAGGACGTCGGAATCGCGATCGGGGAGGCGTTCCGCGCCGCGGTCGGCGACAAGGCCGGCGTGCGGCGGTTCGCGTCGGTGGACGTGCCTCTGGACGAGGCCCTCGTCGAGGTGGCACTCGACCTGTCCGGCCGTCCGTTCCTCCACTACGACGTGACCGTCGTTTCCGACGCGCTGCCACTCGGATCGCCGCCTTTCGACCCGCAGCTCGCGGAGGAGTTCTGGCGGGCGTTCGCGACGGCGGCCGGCATCACGCTGCACGTGCGGCTCCGCTACGGACGCAACACCCACCACATCATCGAGGCGTCGTTCAAGGGTGTGGCCCGCGCCCTGCGTGACGCGGTGCGGATCGAGGGCGACGGTGGGGTGCCCTCGACCAAGGGCGTCCTGTGATCGCGGTCCTCGACTACGGCATCGGCAACCTCCGTTCGGCGCAGAAGGCCCTCCAGCGGGTGTCGGACCTCGAGGTTCGTCTCGTCACCGAGCCGGCCGACGCGGAGGGCGCCCGCGCCGTCGTGCTGCCCGGCGTGGGCGCGTTCGGCCGGTGCATGGAAGCGCTCCGGCGATCGGCGCTCGACGTGGTGGCCAAGGACGCGATCAGCACGGGGATCCCGTTCCTCGGCATCTGCGTCGGTATGCAGATGCTCTACGAGGCTTCCGACGAGGACCCCGACGTCGCCGGGCTCGGTGTGCTCCCCGGTCGCATCCGCCTGCTACCCGACACCGTGAAGCGCCCGCAGATGCAGTGGAACCCGTTGCGGCTCACGCGGGGGGGCGGACCGGTGTTCGACGCGGCGACCGATGGGGAGTGGGTCTACTTCGTCCACTCGTACGTCGCGCCGCTCGACGATCACGTGATCGCCACGGTCGACTACGGCGGCGACGTCGTGGCGGCCGTCGGATCCGGCTCTTTGTGGGCGACCCAGTTCCACCCCGAGAAGTCGGGTGCGGCCGGGCTGCGCATCCTCGGCCGGTTCGCGTCGCTCGCCTCCGGCCGTTAGCGCCGTGGAGCTGTTCCCCGCGATCGACCTGCGCGACGGGCGCTGCGTGCGCCTGCTCCGGGGCGACTACGCCGCGGAGACGGTCTACGACGACGACCCGGTCGCGGTCGCCGTCGCCTTCGCCGCATCGGGTGCCCGGTGGGTGCACGTGGTCGACCTGGACGCGGCGAGGACGGGTACGCCGGTCAACCGTGGCGTCGTCGCCGCCATCGCCGCGGCCGTCGCTACCGGTGGCACCCGCGTGCAGTCGGGCGGAGGTGTGCGCGACGAGGCTGCCGCCCGGGCCCTTTGGGACGCGGGCGTGGCGCGGGTCGTGCTCGGGACCGCGGCGGTGCGATCGCCCGAGCTCGTCGGCCGCCTGGCCGGCGCCCGCCCCGGCGGCGTGGCGGTCGGCCTCGACACCCGCGACGGCGAGCTGGCGACGGAGGGGTGGCAGGTCGGGAGCGGGACGTCGGCCGAGGACCTCATCGACCGCCTCGGGGGCGTCGGCGTCGGCGCGTTCGTGGTCACCGACATCGGCCGCGACGGGATGCTGAGCGGCCCGGACGTGTCGGGCCTGGCCACGATCCTCGACGCGACGGACGTGGACGTGATCGCGTCGGGCGGGGTGTCCGGGGTGGACGACCTCCGCGTCCTCGCCGCCCTCCGGAGCCCGGCCCGCTCCCGCAGCCTCGCCGGGGCGATCGTCGGGCGCGCCATCTACGAAGGCCGGCTGTCGGTCGCCGAGGGGGTGGCGGCGTGCGCAGCGTCCGCGTGATCCCCTGCCTCGACGTCGCCGCCGGACGGGTCGTGAAGGGCGTGCGCTTCGTCGGTCTGCGCGACGCCGGTGATCCGTCGGAGCTGGCCGAGCGCTACGACCGCGAGGGTGCCGACGAGGTGGTCTTCCTCGACATCACCGCGTCGTCGGAAGGGCGGGACACCATGGTCGACGTCGTCCGCCGCACCGCGGACCGCGTGTTCATCCCGCTCACGGTCGGTGGTGGCGTCCGCAGCGTCGAGGACGCCCGGCGCCTGCTGCGCGCCGGCGCCGACAAGGTGGGGGTCAACAGCGCGGCCGTCGCCGAGCCCGCGTTGGTGCACGAGCTCGCCGTCGAGTTCGGGGCGCAGTGCATCGTCGTCGCGATCGACGCCCGGCGCGCCGGGCCGTCGTGGGAGGTGTTCACCCACGGCGGCCGCAAGTCGACGGGCATCGACGCCGTCGGCTGGGCCGAGCAGGTGGCGCGCACGGGTGCGGGCGAGATCCTGCTGACGTCGATGGACCGCGACGGCACCCGCGCCGGCTTCGACCTGGAGCTCACCCGGGCCGTGGTCGACGCGGTCGGCGTCCCGGTGATCGCGAGCGGCGGCGTCGGGACCCTCGAGCACCTCGTCGAGGGGGCCGTCGAAGGGGGCGCGGACGCCGTGCTGGCCGCGTCGATCTTCCACTTCGGGGAGCACACGGTCGCCGAGGCCAAGCGGGCCCTCGCCGCGGCGGGCGTGCACGTGCGGCCGCCCGACTGACAAGGCTCCGACTGACAAGGCTCCGACTGACGGGGCGCCGACTCGGACGGTGGCGACTGAGTGGGTGCCGACTGAGGCGGGTCCCGGCCGGATCAGTGCCCGGTGAACACGGGCGCCCGCTGTTCGACGGTGGCGGCGATCGCCTCCGCGAAGTCGCGGCTGGCCACGCATGCGGCCTGGCCGCGGTGCTCGAAGCGCAACGCCTCCCGTAGGGAGAGGTGGCCACCGGCGTCGACGGCGCGCTTGGCCCCCGCGATGGCGAGGGGTGGTTGCGCCGCGAGCTGATCGGCCAGCGCGCCGACCGCGGCGTCGAGCTCGTCCTCGCCCACCACCCGGTTGACCACACCGATGCGCAGCGCCTCGTCGGCGTCGATCTGCGCGGCGGTGAAGATCAGCTCCTTGGCCTTCGCCGGGCCGACGAGCCGCGGGAGCATCTGGGTGCCGGTCAGGTCGGGCATCAACCCGTACTTCGCCTCGAGCATGCCGAAGCGGGTGCCGGCCGCGGCGACGCGCAGATCGCACGCCAACGCCAGCTGGAACCCGGCGCCGAGTGCGTAGCCGCGCACGGCGGCGATGGTCGGGTACCACGCCTCGTGCAGCCAGAGGTAGCCCTCCTGGATGTCGGCGATCGCCTGCTCGCGCTGCGCCGGCGTCTGGTCGGTGAGCACATCCGGCGGCGGGTCGGCCGCCGATCCTCCGAAGGTGGCCAGGTCGATCCCGGCGCTGAACGCCCGCCCGTTGCCGATCACGACGAGCGCCCGCAGATCCGGATCGTCGCGGAGGCGCGGGCCGAGCTCGGCCAGCTCGCGCCAGAGGACGCCGTTCATGGCGTTGAGCTTGTCGGGCCGGTTCAGGCGCAACCACCCCACGCGGCCACGGCGCTCGAACTCGAGGGTCTCCATCCGCTCCATGCGGCCGAACCTACTCCCAGTGTTGGGCCACCCCGCCGGGAGACGGTACGGTCGTTGGATGGTCGAAGGCCCCGACGGCGCCAAGAACGCCATCCGGATGCTCGCCGACCGGATCCTCGTGCAGATCCCCAACGCCGAGGGTGAGCGGAAGAGCCGGTCGGGCATCCTCATCCCCGCCACCGCTCAGGTCAGCAAGCGCCTCGTGTGGGCCGAGGTCGTGGCCGTCGGTCCGCACGTCCGGTCGGTCGAGCCCGGGGACCAGGTGCTCTTCTCCCCCGAAGACCGCTACGAGGTCGAGGTGCGCGGCGACGAGTACATCATCATGCGTGAGCGCGACATCCATGCCGTCGCCGCGCCGCGGATCGAGGGGACGACCGGCCTCTATCTGTAGTCGGGCTGGAGTAGGGGGAGGACCTCGTCATGCCTGCGACACCGCCGGGAGGTGCTCCCGCGAAGACCGCGTTGATCGTGGGGGAGCGGGAGCTCACCTTCGCGCAGCTGTGCCAACGGGCAGCGCGCGTCCACGGCATGCTCCATGCCGCCGGCATGCGATCGGGCGACAGGATCGCGGCCATGCTGCCCAACGGTGTCGAGTTCTTCGAGATCGGTCTGGGTGCCGCCGCCGCCGGATGTGGCGTCGTCCCGGTCAACTGGCACCTGAAGCGCGACGAGCTCGCGTGGGTGGTGCGTGACTCCGAGGCGACGATGCTCGTGGCCGACGCCCTCTTCGCCGACACGGCGCGGGCATGCACGGAGGAGCTGCCGGGGTGCCGTCTCCTCCTGGTCGGCGACGACGGCGCCGACGGCTACGGGCCCGCCGTCGACTCCGCCGCGCCGGCCGCCGAGGCGTGGGTGCCCCCCAACTACTTCTACTTCACCTCCGGGACGACCGGCCGACCGCGCGCGGTCGAACGCGACACCCCCACGTCGCAGAGCGGGATGCTCGACGCACTGGCCGCGATGTGGGGGATCGGCGGTGGCGACGTGTACCTCGCGTGCAGTCCGCTCTACCACGCCGCGAACGGCTACGCATACACGACGCTGTTCCAGGGCGGCACCGTCGTGGTGCTCCCGCGCTGGGACGCCAGCGCTTGGCTCGACGCGGTCGAGCGCCACCGGGTGACCTGCTGTTTCATGGTGCCGGCGTTCTTCATCCGGTTGCTCGAGCTGTCGCGCGAGGAGCTGCAGGCGCACGATCTCTCGAGCCTCCGCCTCGTCCTGCACGCGGCCGCACCGTGCCCGATCCCCGTGAAGCAGCAGATCCTCGAGCTCCTGCCCCATGTCGAGGTGTGGGAGTTCTACGGCGCGACCGAGGGCGGCGCGACGCGGATATCGAGCGCGGAGTGGCGCACCCACGCCGGCAGCGTCGGCCGGCCGTGGCCGGGCGTGGAGGTCCTCATCGTCGACGACGCAGGGACGGAGGTCGCGGTCGGCGAGACCGGCCGGGTGTTCATCCGACCTCCCGGCGGCCAGCGCTTCCGCTATCACAACGATTCGGCCAAGACGGACGGTGCGTGGCTGGGCGACGCCTTCACGGTCGGCGACGTCGGGCATCTCGACGCCGAGGGATACCTCTACATCACCGACCGCGCCGCGGACATGGTCCTGCGCGGCGGCGTCAACATCTACCCCGCGGAGATCGAGGCCGTGCTGCACCAGCACCCCGACGTCGTCGACTGCGCGGTCTTCGGCGTCCCAGACGACCGCTTGGGCGAGGAGCTGCAGGCGCTCGTCGAGGTCCGTCGGCCGGTCGGTGCCGACGTGCTGCGCGAGTTCTGCCGCGCCCGCCTCGCCGATTTCAAGGTGCCGCGCCACATCGACGTCGTGGACTCGCTGCCGCGCGACCCCGTGGGCAAGGTGCTGAAGCGCCGGCTGCGCGACGAGCGCTGGGCGGGCCGGTCGACCGCCGTCGGGTAGGGTCACCGGCGCTCGCGTCAGCCGATCGGGGGATGGCATGAAGGAACTGCTGAGCTACGCCGGTCGACGTGCGGTCGTGTTCGGCGGAGGGGGTGCCGGCATGGGCGCGGCCGCCGTGCGCGATCTCGTCGATCTCGGTGCCGAGGTGCACGTGGTGGACCTTCGCGAGCCGCCGGTCAAGGTCGCCGGCTACCAGAGCGCCGACCTGCGCGAGCCCGAGGCCATCGAGAACGCGCTCCGTAGCGTCGGCGGCCCCTTGCACGCGCTGTTCTACTGCGCCGGACTTCCGGGCGCGCCGTTCAGCCCGCTCGAGGTGATGACCGTCAACTTCCTGTCGGCGCGGCACGCGACCGAGTGCGCGGAGCCGCTGCTCGTCGAAGGCGGGTCGGTGTGCGCGATCTCGTCCGGTGCCGGGATGGGCTGGATGATGCACCTGACGCAGCTCCTCGAGCTCGTGTCGACGTCCGGCGTCGCCGACGGTCAGAAGTGGTGCGAGGCCAACGCCGAGTTGGTCGACCCGGGTCAGGGCTACCCCTTCTCGAAGGAGGCGATCATCGTGTGGACGATGGCGGCGTCCGTCGGCCTCGCCGAGCGCAAGGGGATCCGGTTGAACTGCATCAGTCCCGGTCCGACCGACACGCCGATGATGCCGCAGTTCATCGCCAACTCGGGGAAGGACTTCTTCGACGCGTTGCCTCGTCCCCTGGGTCGCAACTCGACTCCCGAGGAGCAGGGTCACGTGATGGCGTTCCTCAACAGCGACGCCGCGTCGTACATCACCGGCGCCAACGTGTTCACCGACGGGGCGTTCACCGCCGGCCTGTACACCGGTCGGTTCCAGCTCGCCCCACCGGCCCCGCCGACGACCTGACCCGGCCCCGACCCCGTCCCGGGGATCCACCGCAGTCCGGAATGGCCGCCACCACCGCGCCACGACCTGTAGGAGACTGGACGTCGTGCCGACCGCGTCCCCCATCGCCGCCTCCGCCGAGCAGCTCGCCGACATCCGGTACAACGCCGACGGGCTCGTGTGCGCCGTCGTGCAGGAGATCGGCACCCACGACGTCCTCATGGTGGCGTGGATGACCGAGGCGACACTGCGCGAGTCGCTCGACACCGGCCGGACGGTGTTCTGGAGCAGGAGCCGCCAGGAGCGCTGGGCCAAGGGCGACACCTCGGGCGATCGTCAGTGGATCCGGGAGGCGTACTACGACTGCGACGGCGACGTCGTCCTCCTCGTCGTCGAGCAGGAGGGCAAGGGCGCGTGCCACACGGGGGCGCGCAGCTGCTTCTTCCGCGCGTTCGGGCGGTGAACGCGCTGCGGCCTACACGGGACGAGTTCAAGGCGCTCGCGGCGACGCACACGGTCGTCCCTGTCTGGCGCGAGGTGCTCGCCGACCTCATCACGCCGGTGGCCGCCTTCATCCGCTGCGTGGGTGACGAGCCGGGGTTCCTGCTGGAGTCGGTGGAGCACGAGAGGTGGAGCAGGTTCTCCTTCGTCGGCCGGCGACCGGCGGCGACGCTGGTCTCGCGGGACGGCCGGATCTCGGTCGAGGGCGAGTTGATGGGAGACATCCCGCTCGATTGCGGTGTGCTCGCGGCCGTATCGGCGATCCTCGACACCTATCGCTCGCCGGTGATCGAGGGACTCCCACCGTTCCACGGCGGCCTCGTCGGCTATCTCGGGTACGACATCGTGCGCGAGGTCGAGCGACTGCCCGACGTCCCGCCGGACGACCTCGGCCTGCCCGATGCGGTGCTCGCCGTGGTCGGGGACCTGGCCGTGTTCGACCACTGGCGCCAGCGGGTGTCGCTGATCTCGAGCGTCCCGGTCCGGCCGGGAGCCGGTGGCGCCGAGCTCGACCGGGCCTACGACGCCGCGGTCGAACGCATCGACGAGCTGGCCCGCGACGGCGCCCGCCCGCTCGACGAGCCCGTCGTCGAGCCGCCCGATCCCACCGCACCCATGCCGGAGGTGGTGCGGACGATGTCGGCGCGGGCGTTCGCCGAGGCGGTCGAGGTGGCCAAGGAGCACATCCTCGCCGGCGACATCTTCCAGGTCGTCCTCGCGCAGCGCTTCGGCTTCGACCTCGGCGCCGACCCGTTCGACGCCTACCGCGCCCTCCGCCAGGTCAACCCCAGCCCCTACATGTACTTTCTGCGCCATCCCGAGGTCACCGTGGTCGGCTCGTCCCCGGAGCCGATGGTGCAGCTGCTCGACGGTCGCGTGATCAGCCGGCCGATCGCCGGGACCCGCCGGCGCGGGCGGTCGGACGCCGACGACCGGCGTATGGCGGGCGAGCTGCGGGAGGACCCCAAGGAGATCGCGGAGCACGTGATGCTCGTCGACCTCGCCCGCAACGACGTGGGCCGCGTCGTCGACTTCGGGACCGAATCGGTCGACGAGCTGCTGACGCTCGAGTACTACAGCCACGTCATGCACCTCACGTCGCAGGTGTCGGGCCGCCTACGCGCCGGCCTCGGCCCCGTGGACGTGCTGCGCGCGACCCTCCCGGCCGGGACCGTCTCGGGCGCGCCGAAGGTCCGGGCGATGGAGATCATCGACGAGCTCGAACCGACCAAGCGGGGCCCCTACGCGGGCGTGGTGGGCTATCTCGACTTCTCCGGCAACCTCGACACGGCGATCGCCATCCGCACGATGCTGGTGGCGCCCGACGGCAGGGCGTCGGTGCAGGCCGGGGCCGGCATCGTCGCCGACTCCGACCCGGCCAAGGAGGACCTCGAGTGCGCCAACAAAGCGGCCGCGCTGCTGGCGAGCGTGCCCGCGGCGCGCCGGATGACCGCGGCGCGGGCCGCTGCGCGCGAGGCGTCGCGGGCGTGAGCGCCCCTCTGGACGTCGGGGCCGGCTACGCCGCGCTGACGGGGGCGAGCGGGTGGCTGCGCCTCGACCGCGACGTGGTCCGGGTGGCCGGCCCGGACGCCGCCACCTACCTGCAGGGTCAGATCAGCCAGGACGTCGTGGCTCTGCCGACGGGGCAGTCGGCCTGGACCATCGTCCTGCAGCCGCAGGGCCGCATCGAGGTCTGGGGCCGGATCACCCGCGTCGGCGACGACGAGTTCCTCCTCGACACCGACGGAGGGTTCGGTGAGGCCCTCGTCGCCCGGCTCGTGCGCTTCAAGCTGCGCGTCAAGGCCGATGTCGAGGCGCTCGCGTGGTCCTGTGTCGCCGTGCGCGGCCCGGCCGCGGTGCGGCCCGCCGCACCGCCGGTCGCGGTCGTCGCCCGCGCCGAATGGCCGTTGCTCGGCGGCTGGGACGTGCTGTCGCCCGAGGCCGTGCCCGTCGACGGCGTGCCCGAGGTCCCGGCGGAGGCGTTCGAGGTGCGGAGGATCGAGGCGGGCCTTCCCCGGATGGGGGCGGAGCTCACTGACCGCACGATCCCCGCCGAAGCCGGGATCGTCGAGATGAGCGTCAGCTTCACCAAGGGCTGTTACACGGGGCAGGAGCTGGTCGCCCGCATCGACAGCCGCGGCGGCCACGTGCCCCGCCGGCTGCGGGGATTGACGCTGCCCGCCGGCCCGCCCGTGCCCGCGCCGGGTACGGCGGTCGAGGTCGACGGGCGGGAGCGTGGCGCGGTGACGAGCGCGGCGGGGCACCCCGACGGGCGGGTCGTCGCCCTCGGGTTCGTCGCGCGCGACGTCGAGCCGCCGGCCGACGGCGAGTGCGGCGGTGCAGCGGTGACGATCGCAGCCCTCCCGACGGGGTGAGGCGGTGATCGGGCGCGCGGCGAGGTTCGCGGCCGGCGCCTCGTTCCTCCTCGGCGTGGCCGCGTGTTCGGGCGGCGGCCACCAGCCACCGCCGCCCGCACCGGTGCAGGCGACGACTTCGACGACCCCGACCACGGCGCCCGACGACGCGTCCGTGGTGCTCGGGAGCGTCCAGGGGACCACGACCGTGGCACCTGTCGGGGTCACGCCGGGCCCGGTGAGCGTGGCGGGCAGCGTCGTCGACGACACCGGCGCTCCGGTCGGCGCCGCGACGGTGGCGCTGCAGCGGGTGGTCGCCGGCGGGGTCGGCTCCACGGAGGTCACGACCGCGGAGGACGGCACGTGGAGCGTCCACGGCATCCTCGGCGGCCTGTACCGGATCCGTGCCTGGCGGACGCCCGACCTGGCCCAACCCACCGGCACCCTCGTGTTCCTCAGCGTCGCCGGGCCCAACCCGAACGTGGCGCTGCACGTCCAGCACTTCACGGGGACGACCGTGCAGACCGCGGTCGCCCCTGATCCACCCATCATCGGCGTGGCCGCCGATCTCGTGGTCCAGGTGACGACGGCGTCGGTGGACGGCAACGGCGTGGTGCACCAGCAACCGCAATCGGGGGTCCTCGTCGCCATCACGGCAACGGGGCAATGGTCGGTCGACGGCGATCCGGAGCAGCCGACGTCGTCGTCCGGGGACGTCTCGTGGCAGGCGACGTGCGAGGCGCTCGGTGACCAGGGCGTGACCGTGACCGTCGACGGCGGCGCCCCGGTCGACCTGACCCTGCCCGCGTGCAGCCCGGTGCCGACGACCACGATTCCGCCGTCGACGACCACGACCGCCGGTCCGCCGACGACGGCCAAAGCCGCCTGAGGCCCGCGGCCGCGGGGCGCGGCGACTCAGGCCGGGGCGCGGCGACTCAGGCCGGGGCGCGGCGACTCAGGCCGGGGTGACCTGGCTCAGCTTGCGCTTCGACGGGACGGGCGGCGGCGCCGGTTGGCCGGGCGCCATGGCCCTCAGCGTGACGACCAGCCGGGTCCCCGGATGGCCGGTCTGGGTCCAGCGCGGCACGGGCGACTCGGCGCGGATGGTGCCGCCCATCGCCGACACGAGCTCCGACACGATGGCCAGACCGAGTCCCGACCCGACCTGGCGGCCCTGGCCGCGGGAGCTGGTCCACAGCCGCTCGAAGACGTGGGGGACCTCGTCGGCCGCGATGCCGGGGCCGTCGTCGTCGACCGTGATGATGCCTTCGACGCCCTGCGGGCCTGACCGGTACCAGGTCCCGACCTCGACGGTGGTGGTCGCGTACTTGCAGGCGTTCTCCACCAGGTTGGCCACCACCTGTGCGAGGCGGTCGGGGTCGGCCGCGACCGCGGGCGCGGACGGTACGCCGTCGAGCACCGGATCGTGGACGGCGATCGCGAGGTCCAGTCCCTCGGCGGTCGGGGTGAACCCGTGCGCCGTCTCGCGCACGACCTCCCACAGATCCGTCGGCCGGACCTGCAGGGAGAAGGCGCGGGCGTCGAGCTTCGCCAGATCGAGCAGGTCGCGCACGAGGCGTTCCAGCCGGCGCGCCTCGGAGGCGATGATCCCCGCAGCCTTGGCCGTGTCGGTCGTCGTTCCGTCGCCCAACGCCTCGGCGAACCCCCGGATGGCGGTGAGCGGCGTCCGCAGGTCGTGCGACACCGAGAGCAGGAACTGACGCTCCTGCCCGCGTAGCCGTTCGAGGTTGTCCGCCATGGCGTTGATCGACGCCGCGAGCGCGGCGATCTCGGGATAGGAGCCCGAGTCCTTCGGCAGACGTGAGGTCAGGTCGCCCTCGGCGATGCGTCCGGCGGCACGCTCGACGGCGACGAGCGGGTTCGTGATCCGGCGGGCGAGGGTCTCGGCCACGCCGAAGGCGATCACGAGGATCACCGCGCCCGCAAGCAGGAAATACAGGATCGGCCCGCCGTTGGCGGTCGCCCCCTGGGTCACGACGACGGCCAGCTCCTCCGTGGAGCGCGGCAGGTGGAACGCCGCGGCCGCGTACGCGGTCGAGCCGTGGAACCCGCTGATGGAACCGCCGTCGGCCAGCGCCGACGACGAGACATCGGATGCGCTGAGGCCGCCGGGCAGCGCGCCGGTCACCTGCCCGCCGGCGCCGACGACGACGAGCGTGAGGCGCTGCGTGCTCTTCAGCAGATCCTGGAGGTTGCGCGGGTCCGGCAGCGGGTTGGAGGCCGAGCGGGTCGCGTAGTCGTTGGCGATCCGCGTCGCCAGGCCGGTCACGTCGGAGCGCGCCGTGCGTCGGGCCTGGATGTTGAGCAGCAACAGCGTGCCCAGCCCGGCGATGAGCAGCGCGCCGGTGGCGACGCCGACGATGGCGAGGGTGAAGCGGT